>Ga0233423_10000401_pt1 | contig 23704 bp, 26 predicted proteins | sample Watercolumn_Mata_FD_180713 | JGI IMG/M metagenome (GOLD analysis project Ga0233423, IMG submission 180713) | Freshwater microbial communities from Lake Matano, South Sulawesi, Indonesia - Watercolumn_Matano_2014_112_MG | ecosystem: Environmental > Aquatic > Freshwater > Lake | place: Indonesia...
CACCGTGGTGCCCTCCTCCCCGGCGAACCAGATGGTGTCGGCACCAAGTGCCTGGGCAGCGGTATCGAAGCTCATTCTTGTCCTTGTGCTTGGCTCGTAGAAGAGCAAGCCAACCCTCTTGCCCTTCAGGAGACACTTGTCGTACCCCCTTTTCTCTATCTCCTCTGCCTTTTCGAAGATATGCTCTAATTCAGGTCTCGTAAAGTCCTTTATGGATACCACATCTCTATTCACAAATTCCAATTTTTCTATCCCCTGGGGAGGGAAATATGGAGGTAAATGAGGTGGAAGAAATGTTCAAGAAACAGCCTGCGCCGTTATTTGGGATATTGACCCGTCATCACCTTAGAAGGAGGAGGTATTTAAAATTTTTTTCTTTAAGGCACTGTTAAATAATCTGGTGTATTTAATATTCATTGGAAACAAGTGGAAAGAATGAGGTTCATGGATGAGATACGGTGGATAAGAGTTCTCGGCTTTGCTACCGTCTATTTCTCCATCTATGTCGCTTTGTTTGTCTACTCCACAATTACACACATGGACCCCTATGACCTAACATATCTTCTTCAAAATCCCTGGATTGCCCCCTACGCCATACTTGGATGGTTGATCAGGAACCTCGTGCTGATTCTTACATTTTTTACCCTAATGCTGTACTCATTCATTTATGGTTTCATAACCGATTGGGTCTTACGTACTCTTAAAAAACGCATTCTGCTCAGAAAGGATAAGCAAGGAGCGGAACTCAACCGCCCGAGGGTTTAATACTGCCGTTTTTAGGCTGGAGTGCCCCTTTTTAGGAGGGATAGCGCCTCCCTGCACGCGTTTTGCGCGCCTGCTATGAGGGATATCCTCTCGTTTAGGTTTAGATTGCATTCAAGTTCTGCCCCCTCAAAGTCAAGCACTGATGCGCCAGCCTCCTTAAGGATAATGTAGGACGCAGCTATGTCCGTTACCCTTAGAAGCCCTCTGTTGTCTGCGTATAGATCGAGTGCGCCAGAAGCCACATAGCAGAGTTCGAGGGCTGCAGAGCCCATGTTCCTGATGTGCTTGGCGTAGAGGCAGAGGGGCATGATTTCAGCCATCTTCTGCCTGTCGCCTTGGACGTTGAGATCGATCCCCACCAAACCCTCCTTTAGAGTAGAGACTTGCCTAACACCTATCCTCCTGTCATCGAGATATGCACCGATGCCCCTCTTGGCGGTGAAGAGCCTGCCTGAAGGGAGCTCCATGACCATTCCAGCATAGACGTTTGAGAGCAGGGAACCTGACGAGGCTGCGACGGATACGGAGTAGAAGCTGATCCCTCGAGTCGCGTTGGTTGTGCCGTCCACGGGATCCAATACAAGCAACGGATAATCTGCAGAACCAAACCGTTTCTCGCCGAGTTCTTCGCTGAGCAAGCGACCCTCGAAGCTGATGGACTTTAGATAGGAGATTGCAGCCTCCTCGGCGACGAGGTCAATCATCTTTGTAGCGTCCCCGCCCGCACCCTCGCCAAGTATTTTATCTGACAGGTGGGCAGAGAGCTTTGACAATGCCTCGACCTCAGATCCGCAGATGCCCTTGAGGATTGCCAGACTCATATCTACTAAAAATATATGTGAGGATTTATAAAATAGTAGGGGCTGGGCGGGGGTCGCCAAGTCAGGTCAAAGGTGCAAGGCTCAGGACCTTGTGGCGTAGGCCTTCGTGGGTTCAAATCCCACCCCCCGCACTTTGAAATTTATACGTATGCGCGAATAGCTGGCAAAAGGATTCAGAGGTTTAGTGAAGGAGTAATTTTTAACTAATTTGAGCGATCTTTGACAATCTACACCTAGAAGGATTTCTAATATATTTAAAGAGATGTGTTATATTTAGATAGGCAAACAAATGCTTGGGGCCTGTGGAATAAATTGGGTGGGCAGTCTGTGCTTCGAACATTAGACGACTACTCAGGCTCCACTATAGGTAGGAAGCCAATCATCGGGGATTTCAGTTGGATAACTTCCTCTACCCCGCTATCAAGCATCAATCTGAACTGGCGCGAGAGAGATTTGCCAGAGAGATTACGCACTAAACACGTCCACAGGCTTCATCCGTACCTCGGTAAATATGTTCCGCAGTTAGTCGAGATCTTCCTTAGAAAGTTTGAGCCAAAAACCGTGTGCGATCCTTTTTGTGGATCTGGCACTACTCTTGTTGAGGCAAACAGCTTGGGAGTAGCCTCAATTGGTTGCGACATTTCCTCATTCAACTGTTTGTTGACTAAGGTAAAGACAGACAAATATGATGTTCAGAAGCTGGAGATCGAAATAAAAGATATTCTTTCCAAAGTCGCTGCCGAGATAAATCGAAGAGATATCAAAAAGGAGTTTGTAGAGAAAGAGTCGACCCCATACCTGAAAGAATGGTTTGCCCCCAAAGCGCTTTTCCAATTGTTATTGTACCGCTCATTTATCGGGAATTATGAATATGAAGATGTTCTGAAGATCATCTTGTCACGTGCTGCTAGGTCAGCCAGGTTGACCACCCACTTCGACTTGGATTTTCCAAAGGAACCTCAGACGAGACCATATTTCTGCCACAAACACCAGAGGATTTGTAGGCCTACAGATGACGCACTGATATTTCTCTCGCGCTACAGCATGGACACCATCAGGAGAATTAAGGGATTCTCAAAATTAAGAACAAACGCGCCCGTGACAATAATATGCGGTGATTCACGAAGCGTTGATTTTCCACCATTCGATGCCGTCGTAACTTCTCCCCCCTATGTAGGATTGATTGATTATCATGAACAACATCGCTATGCATATGAGCTACTGAGTTTGCCTCAGAGAAGAGACCTGGAGATTGGTGCCGCGTCTAATGGAAACTCAAAAAAAGCTAGAGATGCGTATATCAGAGGTATTGGTGAAGTGTTTGCAAATGTGCGAAGAAGGATTAATGATGATGGTGTTGTGGTCATAGTGGTTCATGACAAGCATAACCTATTCTCCGACATGGCCAAGAAGATTGGATTCAGAACAGAGGATGTCTTGACTAGGAGTGTAAATCGTAGAACAGGCAGAAGGGCTGAAGACTTCTTTGAACAAATTCTAATCTGGAGGGCTACATGATGATAATGCCTGAGACACGAATGAAAATAAAAGGATACTTGGAGGGTTTCATCCAAGGAATAATTCTGGAGCACAAGAAATCTAGTGATCTCAAATCCACTGATTTACGCCCTACAAAGACTTTGTCACCCACCGGTGATATCAAACCATTCCACGAGGCTCTGCTCCCTCATGGGATACTGCTCGTAAACGAATTCGAACGATCATTCTCAACAAAGCTTGGGACGACATTTGAGGAATGCGCCAAACTTATTGCACAAGACCGTTATGCGCAGGCTGAAAGAGGTTACAAATTGACGGGAAAAGTTTCTCTTCGAGCATTGCGAACCATAGAGAGCATTATCAACGATCTGGGATCCAAGCGGATGAGGAGCTACCCTGAATTAATCCGAAGAGTCCTTAAGTCTTCTGGTGGCAAGTCGGTTGAAAGGACCCGCATAGCTGACCTGTATCTTCGCGACAAGGAAGGCAATGAGATTTTTATGGAGATCAAAAGCCCTAAGCCTAACAAGGGACAGTGCCTCGAAGTGACGGATAGATTGTTGCAGGTTCATGCCATCAGAAAACAGAGCCCTCCTAAGGTGAGGACGTTCTACGCGATGGCATACAACCCTTATGGGGAGGACAAGTCTGCCTACAACCATAGCTTCACGTTGAACTATCTTGACCTTAAGAATCAAGTCTTGATCGGAAAGGAATTCTGGGAGCTTGTAGGTGGACCAGGCACATTTGAAGAAGTTCTTGACATCTACAGAGAAGTTGGAAGAGAGAAAGGTTCGGATATGATAGACCAGCTTGCACTGGGTTACTAGCTTTAGAAAAAAGCCCTTTGTAAAGGGCATTCTTTCCACAAGAGGGCCAATCTCACTCTGCACCTCGTCCAAGAATCTCGCTTCTCTCGTCTTTTAAGTCAAAATCTAAATAACAGCACAGCATACAAAGATGATACAGTGATGGAGAAATGAAAAGGGCGATAGTTATTTACGACACAAAATTTGGCAACACCGAAAAGATAGCCAGAGCATTGGCACGTGGTATGGAAAAACAAGGGTTTAAGGTTGATTGTGTCAAAGCTGATGAAGTTGATGTCGATAAGTTGGTTGAATATGATTTTCTGGCAATTGGCGGACCCACGCACGCGTTTGGCGTATCTAAACCGATGAAAGCTTTTCTTGAAAAACTGAGAAGCGTGGACATAAAAGGCAAGAAAGCCTTTGCCTTCGACACCAAGTACAAGTCTTGGTTGGCAGGAAGTGCAGGGAAAGGAATTGAAAAAACGTTGAAGGAGCTTGGAATGAGCATTGTCAAGACCCACTCCTCAGCCATAGTCAAGGGAAGCGAGGGGCCGCTCGAGGAAGGTATGGAAGAAATGTTCGAAAAAATCGGCGGTGAGATGCAGGGTTAGCTCAGTTGAAGCGATGATGGTTTGGGATAATAGAAAGATTACAGATCTCTTCTTCATGGTTTTGTTTTCATGTTATTAGGTATCGGGTTTGTTCCCTTGGCTTTATCAACGCTGTTACCTAGTGATGCAAGTAAACCCAACTTGCTGGGTTTTATGGTCACTGTTCCTTTGCACTAGTAAGTACGATAATAACTGTTTGTTCTCTCTCCTGTCTTCATTCTACTAGGTTTCAAAATGTTGAGGCCTCTGACAAGCGTACAACAGAAACGTGGAATAGAAAGGCATATGGGAAGCTAATCTCTGCACTACAGGTGCATTTTTCGGTCCTTTCGCTTGATAAACCCCCCGAGAATTTAAACCGGTTTCAGACCTAACCCCCGCACCAGAATAATGTTACAATTCTCGATTGTTACAAATCTTTGAATGCCATGATTCGCCTCAATTTATAAACGTATAGAAATGTTAGCAAATGTTGTATGTTATATATCAAAATAAACGCAATATTTAAATATTTTTTTCTTCGTTATTGATATTATGTCTGAACGCATATTGCTAGAAAAACTCTTGGAAGAAATCATCACTATGAGAAAACTCTTAGAGATAGTAATCAGCGACAAACTTAAGACGAAGCTTGAAGAAGTAGCAACGACATCAGAACGGAAACGCATTTACGCTTTATGTGACGGTCTTACTTCTACCGATGAGATCGCCCAGAAAGTGGGAGTCAGCCAGAGAGCCGTCCAAGATGTTGTCAAGCGTTTTGTGGAGAGAGATCTAATATCAGTCTCACGCCGCGGGTATCCAAGGAGACTCTTTGAATGGATTCCATCTGAATGGAAGGAGTGAATGAAATGTCAGAACTGTACGATATGGCAGAGTTGGAAGAACTTGAAAAGATAAACAATAAGCTGGATCAGCTATTAGCTCTATTGAGACTTGCAAACCTGCAAGTGCTAATGCAGGTTAGGCAGAAGTTAGAGAGTGACAAATTAACATCAAAGATCTTAGAAAACTGCAAAGAACCAATTGCCTACAGCGAGTTGGCAAAAAATGTTGCGACTCAAACAGGTGTAGCAGAGATTACTGTAAAGAGAAAAGTGGCTGAGTTGAGAGGGCAAGGGATTCTCTCAGCCTCAAGGCAGGGGAATGAGGTATTCTATGTGGACTCTGGACTTTTAGGTTAAGAAAAAGGAGTGGAGCAAATGGAGGAACTAAAATCAAATGAGCAACACTAACAAAATGCTCTACGACATACTTGTATATCTCCGCATTAGTGCTGCTTCTGCGTCAAAATCGGTCGCTGCAAAAATCTTGGAGAACCACGAGAAGGCCACCGTTTATAGTAAACTTGATGGAAAGACATCCCAGCAAAAAATTGCGGACAGCACAGGAGTTCCGCAAAGGACGATAAGCGAGTGGTTAAACCTTTTTGTTGAATCAGGTCTAGCTAGTGAACCCAATGAGTTCTACCCGAGTCACAAAGCATTATTCACGCTTAGAGAAGTGGGAATTGACATGGCATCATTAAAACGCAGAAAAGGAAAGCCACCAAAACCTGCAGTAATTTCAGACGCCTCTGCTCCCGATACAGCAGATCAAAAGACTGCTGAATTGGAGAGGATGTAGATCATGAGCGAGCAGGATATGCTAAGGGAACTGAGAAGGATTTCAAAAATACTTATTCTCACAAATGCATCAACTATTGAGAAAGAACTCTCTAAAATAGCATCGAGCGATGATAGGAAATGCATGTGGATTTGCATCGATGGAAAACGAATGCCAAAAAATATAGCAAATGAAGTGGGTGTAACACAAATAGCAGTTTCATACTTCCTTAATGCCGGAGTGGCTGCGGGGTTGATTGAATACGTGAAAGGTGAACCGCCACGACGAATATTAGATTATGTTCCACCAGTATGGATTGATTTGGTTGAATTGCCGCCTCCAGAAGGTATTAAAGAAAAGGAGGTTGCTCCGCAAGAAAGTGATGAAATCAAAGGAGGTAGTCATGACAGAAAGAATTAGTAAAGAGCTGATGCAGGCGCTTATGACGAAAACCGGGCTTAAGCGGCCAACTATTTACGCAAAGATAGCAGAAATTGCACAGGCTGATGGAAGAAGTTGCAGCAATTTAGTCTATGCGCTTGAGTATGCACATAGGAATGGGTTGAATCCAAAAAAGTTTGCAGACCCAGATACTTTGCATGAATACAGGGACTACAGACGTGCAAATCCTAGCGAACCTACAGTAATCACAAAAACTCTAATAGTTCCAGAAAAAAGAGTTGCAGGAGTGAAATTCGTAGCGGAACCGGATATACCTGAGATAAACTTACCAGCAGAAAAAGTGAGCGAAGCGAAAAGAATGGCTGGAGTTTATCCGTACATCTATGTTCTGGAGAACTCGGTAAGGGAACGCATCAGAACTACGTTAGAGACAGCTCATGGAGCAGACTGGTGGAATATATTCGCCTCTAAGGAGGCAATAGGCAAGGCTTCAGAACGTCAAGATAAACAAGGTGCCTCGCGATACTATGGAGCAAAAGCACCTCATCCTATCTACCTTGTAGACCTTGATGACCTGAGGAATATAATAATTCGGAATTGGAAAGACTTTGAACCCAAGCTTCCCAAGCTACCGAATACCCAGGCATAGGTCATCAATATCCTTCAGATGATTGAAGAGACCAGAAACATTGTCGCTCATAATAATCCAATATCAAAGGATGATGAGGAAAAGTTGAAGGTTCACTTTAAAGATTGGGCTAAGAGAATTAGGAGTGAATCAGAATGAGTCAAACAGATAAGTTATTGGGCGAAATCTCCGAAAAAATAGATAAAATGCTCAGACTACTTGCAGTGGATGTTGTTAAAGAGATTGCATCAGAACAGGGAAAAAATTGAATTATTAGACTCGCTTGGATTCAGACCTATTGAAATTGCCAGGCTTCTCAATAAGAGTCCTCACAATGTAAATGTTCAGTTAAGCATCATTCGTAATAAGAAAGAAAAAGTTACAAAACTTCCGTCAGCCGACAAAGTGGAGACGGGTAAGAGTACAGAGAGTACATCGAGTGTAACATCTGAGAAACTGCCAGAAGGATGATAAAAAAATGAACGCCCAGGACAATGAACAAACAAGAATCCTGCGGGAGATTCTGAAATGGATTAAATTTGCTGGAATGAAGGAGGTGAAGAGCACACTTATCACTGTCTTGGATAATGAACAGAAAAAGCTCGTTTATCAACTTAGCGATGGATCGCGCGGGACAGTAGAGATTGCCAAGCTGGCAGGGATCGGTAGCAATCGAACTGTTGCCGACATGTGGCAAAGCTGGCTGAAATTAAGTTTGGGAGAGAGCATACCGGTTAGAGGGGGAACAAGATTCAAACGTTCCTTTGACCTCACAGATTATGGAATAGAGGTTCCTCCTGTTAAAGAGGAGCCTTTTAAGAGACAGCCCGAGTCAGAAACTACACAAGTTCAATCGCCTAAAACAAATGAAGGACTTGAGGTCAATGAGACCCAACAATCTCTCGGAGGGGAATCCAATAACTGAGGAATCAGAGAAAGACGTCCTAAAGAAGATGCAAAGGTCGCTTGAAGAAATCAAAGCAATACTTACGCTTACAAATCAAGACAAACTTGCTGAGATAAAGAAGGCATTACTCAAAGAAGGGTCGGTTAAGCTACAAATTTACGATTTATGTGACGGGACAAGGACTACTCAAGATTTGGCACAGATCATGCAAAAATCCACCGATTATGTAAACTCCTACCTCAGCAGACTGCGTCGAGAAGGGTTGGTGAGGACGATTGAGAAAGAGGGGAAGCAGGTTCACGAACAGATTTTTTAGGTGAGTCGCATGCCAGAGACACCTGATTTACACGAACGTGTGACAAAACTGCAGAAAGATGTAGAAGAAATTAAGGAAGAGATGGAGGACGGTTGGCACGAGCGAAGAGAAATCTATGAGAACAGAATAAGTAAAACTCTTGAAGGTGATAAGAATGCAACAATTCTCTATTTACAAATTGACGACTCTAGATCTATAAGTGAAATTGAAAGCGCTTTAAATATGTGCGGACAGAGAATTCCTCACATATCTCTATGGAGGGCAGTTAAACGCCTGCAGAAAGCGGGGCTCATCAAGAAAGTTGGGATCAAAGGGAAGGGAAGCAGTCCAATATATGCAAAAAAACATGGGCAAAAGCATTGGATATGGAGACATATGTCCGAACAAAAATTCTCAAAGAAGAGAAACAGGATTAAAGATGAGGATGTTATCGGCATTTAGGACATCCTTCTTGAGTACATTTTTTCAAAGCGATGGAAAAATTATAGACAATTCGCAAGAGAACTTACACATAAACTTCTAGCTTCTAGGCCGCGTAACTGCCAAGCGCTTTATGGTTTAGTAGAATCATTTCATCATCCATTCTTCAGGTTTAACGAAATTTCTAAAAAGGAATTTTACAATGACTTGCCATCCAGTGATATTATTCGACGACTAGGAGATACACGCCTTACCCCTCACCTAAAAAAGATTAGAGTACAGAGAAAAAGGCAACCAATTTCGAAGAAGTTACGATTATTGATCCTTGAAAGGGATAACTACAGATGCAGGTTATGTGGAAAATCTGCAAGAGATACAGAACTTGAGGTTGACCATATAATCCCTGTTGCTAAGGGAGGAACTGCCGGTCTGAATAACCTCCAAACTTTATGCATTGATTGTAATAGAGGAAAATCAGACCTTTCAATAATGAGAACCGAATGATTGATGTTTAATGTTAATCCCTGTTATCGTGATTCGATCGCTACTTCAGGACCTTCCCCGTCATAATATACCAGAGGTAGAGGTCCAACTCTGCCAAGGTAATCCTCAATTTGTCGGCTATTGTGGATAGCAGCTGCTCTAACTCGAGGTATTTACGCTTGGTTAGAGTCTTTGGAACCTCGATCAGATCCTTGTTCTCTAAGAACTTCAGGATGTGCCGGTCTATTATTGCAACGTCCTTGAAGCCGGCATTCCTGAGGAAGTGGCTTGCCTCCTTATAGCTGAAGCCCTTCACGTTGCCGACCAGCCACTCCCTTGCAGCCTTCCCGTCTTTGAAGCCTCTCAAGGTTTCAAGCAGAAAGCCACAGAGGTGCCTGTTCTCAGCGATGTAACTGGCCCGGGTATTGGGAAATCTGTGCTTTAGAGCCTTCAATTTTTTTGCAAGTTCTCCCTCACTCAAGCTAGTAAAGCCGTCGCCTATGGTCTGCTGCATCCTTATTCCTCCCTCGGCGGTGAAGTTGGCAGTCAGGACGCAGTAGCACATCTCCTTGAAGAGGCTGTTCTCGTCTTTGCCTATCCTCTCGAACTCACCCATTCTGTTCTTGACGACCCCCTCGACCTTGCCTATGGCGGACCTTATCTCGTCTAAAAAGTCCAGTTTGACGATCTTGACGATGAAGCTGGGTGTGTTGCCGGATGTTTTCAAGGCATTCCACACCGCATAAGGGGCACCGGAGACCTCCTCCAAGACCAAAGCCAGGTCATCAAAATAGTCGTATGCGCAACATGTACGGCAGACGTTTCCCGAGAACTCCACCTCTAGAACCCGTCCCTTATTTGAGAGAGGACGCACGAACGCCTCGGCACCAACCCGCTCCAAGAAGAGGGTCGTGGCTCCACTGACTTCGCTTGCGCTGATGGGATTTGAGCCGAGGCTTGACATAAAGCATACCTTCTGGCGCCATACTTCCATATACATATTAAATTGCCTTAGGTATTTAATTGGTGAGAGTGGAGAAGCGGGGGTGAGAGGGTGACTAAAAATTTACAAGTCTATAGGTGCGGGATTTGTGGGAACACCGTGCTAGTCATAAATGCGGGAAAGGGAGAGCTTGTCTGTTGCGGTCAGCCAATGAAACTACTCTGATGACTTAATGATGAACGGCGACATGAGGGGATGCAAGCTCATAAAAGACTTCCAATTCAGCGACAAGGATCATCGTGGACATTACTGAAAAAAGATATGTTCAATGTGTTACTTGGATGATTATACAACGTTCACTTTTTTATCAGAAACTTTTATATATGATTAGAAAACTCTCTTAGAGGTTATTAAATAGGTGACGAGCGTGAGAAATTTCAAAAATGCGGTGTGGAAAGGGAAGGTAACTGAAGTAGTAAAAAAAATAAAAGAAGCGCAGATAAAGTTTGTACGACTCCAGTTTACCGACATAAACGGGATACTGAAGAGCCTAGCGGTGAGTTCGAAGAATATTGAGAGCATCTTTGAGAACGGCCAGTCCTTTGACGGGTCCTCGATTACGGGCTACAGGCCTATCGAGGAGTCAGATATGGTGCTTTTCCCCGACCCCACCACGTTCGCAGAGCTACCATGGAGACCAAAAGAGAGATCCTCGTGCAGGCTGATCTGCGATGTATACACTCCCGATTACAAGCGGTTTGAGGCGGACCCTAGATACATCTTGGAGAGGGCCCTCGCAAAGTGTAGGGATGCAGGTATGGGGTACATGTGTGCACCCGAACTGGAGTTCTTTTTTGTAAAGGAGGATAGCGGAGGCGCACCCAGCCCCATCGACATGGCAGGTTACTTTGACTACCATCCCGGAGATCTTACGGATGACCTCAGAAGGGAGATAGCGGACTTTGCAGAGGCGTTCGGGATAGAGATTGAGATCTCCCACCATGAAGTAGCAACGGGGCAGAACGAGATCGACTTCAAGTACGACGAGGGACTCGTAACCGCCGATAGAGCGATCACGATGAAGATGGTGACCAAGGTCGTTGCGGCAAAGAATGGCTATATTGCGACATATATGCCGAAGCCCTTCTTCGGCGTCAACGGGTCGGGCATGCACACGCACCAGAGCTTTTGGAGTTCGGACTTCAAAAAGAACCTGTGCTACTCTGAGGACGAGAGTAAAGGGTACATGTCGGATTTGGCAAGGTATGCCATTGGAGGGCAGCTGGCGCACGGGCGAGAGATGAGCGGGGTACTCGCATCCTGGCCGAATTCGTACAAGCGGCTTGTCCCGGGCTATGAGGCACCGGTATACATAGCATGGGCGCACAAGAACAGATCGCCCCTCATCAGGGTTCCGAACTTTGGAGGGAGGAAGAATGCGGCTAGGTTTGAGATCCGTTGCCCGGATCCCGCAGGCAACCCGTACCTACAATTCGCGGTCCTCTGCTTGGCAGCGCTGGACGGCATCAAGAGGAAGATGGATCCGGGTCCGCCCACAGAGCTCAACGTATACAAGATGAACTACGAGGAGAGGAGAACGAAGAAGATCGTCGCTCTGCCAGAGTCGTTGAAGGAGGCGCTGGACGAGATGGAGAAGAGCAACTTTATGAAGGAGGCTTTAGGTGAGACGGCCTTCGAGAACTACCTTTCGGTGAAGAGGAAGGAATGGGACCTCTATAGGACGCAGGTGACCAACTGGGAGGTGGAGCGCTACATAAGGAGGCTGTGATCGCCAACCTTTTACCGCCTTTTTTTCTATTCTATAAGTTTATAGGCAAAGTGAAGGTAAATCTTCTCTAGGATTTGATCCTATGAAGAAGAGGCTTCTCGACATCCTGGCTTGCCCGATCTGCAAGCATTATCCTTTGGAACTCAAGGTCTTTGAAGAAAAAGAGGAGATAGACGAGGGAATCCTCTTATGTGCCGAGTGTGGCAGGTGGTATCCGATAATAGAGGGCATACCCCACATGCTCCCTGACGACCTAAGGGACAAGAAGGAGGACAAGAACTTCCTATTGAAGTGGAAGAGACTCATACCCGAGGCCGTCTTGAAGGAAGGCAAGCCGTTTAAGTTGTCGGAGTAGAGACTTTTTATTAAAAATGTTTTATTAAAAAATTTATTAGCGATATGAGATTGAGAAGCGGCTTTACTTCTTGTGCTGGCACTTCTGGCAGTGTAGCTCGCCGTTGGCTAGCATCGTCCCCTCGTCGTTAAAGGGCGGGCGATGGCAGATATAGTACGTGCTACCAGAAGGCGTCTTATAAGACTCGAACAGTGAACACTGGGGCATTACGTTACACCTCCGTCAATATGGACAGAAGCAAGTCTTAATTCTCCTATATAAATATTTTTTTATCCCACCGCAGTGGGAGAGTTCGTTGGCTGGGCACTACTCTGGTAATAGATTTTAATAGATCAGCCGAGGGAGGATTCACGTAGGAGGACTGTTGCCAATTCGTGTCGGGATCGTGCAGATGGCCAGCGGAGAGGACAAGGCGGAGAACCTGAGGAAGGCATCCGAGATGGTCTTTTCGGCCACTGAGAAGGGAGCCGAACTGATACTTCTGCCAGAATTATTCAACTATCTGCCACCAAAGATGACCAAAGAAGGATATCAAAAGAATGCAGAGATGCTTGATGGCCCAACCATAACCACTTTATCCAAGATCGCTAAGGACAAAGGAGTTGCAATAATAGCCGGCAGTATTGCTGAGAAGAGCAAGGAGGGGATCTTCAACACCTCCTGCCTGCTCGCGCCCTCAGGCATATCGGGAACTTACAGAAAGGTCCACCTCTTCAAGTTTGGGGAGGTAAACGAGGGAAAGGTGCTCTCTGCGGGAAAAGAGCCGAAGGTTGTCGAATATAGAGGTACAAAGATAGGCCTGACCATATGTTTCGATCTGCGCTTTCCGGAGCTTTATCGAGCCGAGACATTGCTTGGCGCCGAACTGATCTCGATTGTTGCGGCATTCCTCGAAAAGACGGGCAGGGCGCATTGGATGACATTGCTCAGGGCCAGAGCGATAGAAAACCAGGTTTATGTCTTGGCAGCAAATCAGGCAAAAAGCGCAAGGAAAGGTCCAATATATTATGGGCACAGCTGCGTCATCGACCCGTGGGGGAGGATCGTTGCAAGATCGGATCAAGGGGAGGAGGTGTTGGTTACCGACCTGCAGCTAGAGAAGGTAAAGAAGGTAAGGCGGGGGCTCCCGGTTTTGAGTTTTAGGAGACCAGACGTTTATCGAGTCGGTGATTAAACGGGAAAATTTTTGAAAAATAGTAAAAAGAAAAAAGAAAAAGGTTTACTTCATCGCGGCTCTGAAGAACGCACCGCAGCCTGAGCACTTGTATAGACCAATGTTAATAGGTTTCTTTCCTTTGGGAGCGAGTTTCCAGGTCTTGGCTGGTTTTGCAACTTCCATTCCGCACTTCGGACATTTCGCCATTTAAAATCCTCCAAGATCTCCTTGGCTATCATGGAGTTCATGATCTTAAAAAGAGTTATGGTGATGATCTGGTGATGATCCACCATCAATAGTACCCCATAATGCTCTAATGATGCCCTTTAAGACTATTGTTCAACAGTTTATTTTATCTGAAAGTATGAAAAATAGGTTAAAAAATATAAGAAATTTAATAGTTTGAATGAAGTTATGTAATTACTCTTTCTCCAAAAGCGTAGAGAACTTGTAATGATGGTCTTCCTCGTCTTCTAGTATCTCTTTGAATATGAAGGCCGTGGTGACGTCCTTCTCTTGTTTGGCGACCTCAATCGTCTCTTTGTACAGAGCAATCGCCTCTTCCTCTGCCTTCTTGTCTAGCGCCAGCATCTCCTTTATCGTCTTTCCGAACTTTATTGGCGCCGGTTTCGTGGTAGGGTTCCCACCCAAGTAGTCTATCCTCTCTGCAATCTTCTCGTAGTGCTTCATCTCTGTTATTGCGGTCTCTTCAAGCACCTTTGAGATGGACTCGCTGAAGAGCCCCTTGCATATGATATGCTGCCAGATGTACTGTATCGATACCTGAATCTCCCTAGCGGCGCCGGCGTTCAAAAGGTCCATAAGCTTCTTGCTCGCCATTTTATTTACCTCCAACTTCCGATCCCTTCCTCCAGTCCTAATCCAATAAACCTTTAGGTTAAAAATCGACCCTTGCTACTATACGCCTCTCAACAGGATCAGGGTGATGAGCGAGGTAAATGTGATCAATATATTATCATCAATGGGGTTGAACTCGAAGCGTTCTGCTACTGAGGCCACGAACGCTGCCACAACGCCCGCCAGGCTGGCATAATAATACCCCATGGGGATGCAAACAAGAACCATTGCGACGTTGCCTATCCAGTGCTTGGTTCGCCTCTTGAATATTGCATTCCTTACAATCCCTGTTATAGCATCCCCAAAGGACATGAAAGCCGCCGGTATCACGCCGTAAATTGGATCGCCAAAAAGGAACCAAGCCAAACCGATGGCAAAACCCCAAGCGATCACGAAGTTGACCTCGTACATGTTCTCCTTAACCTGGAACCAGTACAACAATTTATTCATTCTATGGGGCATATAAGTTATGAGCGCAATAACTGAAACCAATATCAGCGGTATTGACACCGCTGTGAAGAATACTGGGAAAAGGAGGGTGATCACACCGCCAGCAAAGATGTGAATTATCTTTCTATTATAGTAGGCGGCTACGTAATGTGATAAGTTTCTGCTCATCAAGAAGTTGTACACGTATTTGGTCCCATACACGATGCCAAGCACGTAAAGAAACATGACGATTGCGATTAGCCCTTCCTGCACAGGGTTTGTATGAATAAGGCTCTCAAAATGGAAGCCCAATGCCAATTTCTCGACCAACCTTACTGGTTAATTCCCTGATTAAACCTTCTTATTTATATCGGTTTAGTTGTGCGTATGGGTGGTTCGAGTGCTTCGGTCGTCATAGTTTTATGATGGTTGCGGCGGATGGTGGATCATGAGCAAGATCCAGTTTGCCACCAAAAGATTAAAAACCATCTCATCCACCAATCTTCTCAGCCCGGTGGTGTAGCGGTCAAGCATGGCGGGCTTTGGCCCCGCCGACAGGAGTTCGAATCTCCTCCGGGCTACCATTTTAAGATCCTATTTAGGTTCAATAAATTCGAGGAACCAAGGAATCGACGCCGCTTACCCTTGGGTGGGATTTTCTTCTTCTTTTCTGGAGGTGGTGGAGGAGCAGGTTTAGCTGGAGATGGAACGGCAGGGGATGGAACGATCTCTTTTGCGCCTTTCTTGAATTTTCTGTATAGGAATGCTATGACTATTACCACCACTACGATGACTATAATCAGAGCAGTACCCATGTAAGAGGCGTATGGTGACGGTGTGAAAGTCAGCCTGAAGGCCTCGTTTGTGTACGGCGTCAGGAAGACGTGGGAGGTGCTTGCGGCCAGAGAGCCGCCTTTTTCAGTTATATTGCCTCCAACCATTTGTGCGTCTGAGCTCCCCGGGGGCATCAGTACTGTCAGGGATACCTGCTTTGCCGGCATATTAAACCAGTCGGGCAGAACATTGCCAGACATGAGATCCCTTCCATCCACAATTTTAATTAGAGTGGAGGGAGGGAGGGAGTAGAGCAACGTAAACTCATAATATTCGTCGGGATAGATCTTTGACCTTAGATCGACCGTAATGGTTTGTCCAGACTGGACGAGATTCAGATACCCTATCGTATCCATTGCCTTCAGATCAGTCGCACCCTCGGGGGCATTTAGTATGATCTTAGACGATGATGTATAGAGGCCAGAATTTCTTACCTTTATGGTTTCTTCCATCAATATTGTGGATGGAGTGACCTTAATCGTTCTACTGAATGAGTCCGCCTCGACGAGGGAGTAGTTCCCGCTATAACCGACGACTCCAAACGATGCGTTGCCAGGTATAAGTTGCTTTGAGCCGCTGATGAGTATTCTCTCACCGGATGTTGAATTTGAGAGGTAACTTTCATCATAATTGAGCAACTGTGCGCCGGACGGCAGGTATACAGACGTTGAGGCGGAGGACGAGTTGTCAACTATTGGGAAGAAGTTAACGTAGGTTGAGAAGGTATCAATATTTATACTCATTTCGTGGTAGATCGTCAGCAGTTTGAAACTGTTGATACCTGTGGTGTTTATGTTTACTGTGTAGATCTTGCTTGTTGAGTCCCAGTATGCCCTAGTCCTTAAGGTCTCGTTCTGGGGACCGTAGGCATACACGGCGTAGACGTCCGTCGCATCAAGTAGCCTGAAGGAGATGTTAAAGCTTGCAGTGGGGGGCAGAAGGGAGACCTCGTCGATGTAGACCTGATAGGAGGGTTCTAAATATACGGTTCTAGAACATACGGGTTCCAAAGGCACGATCACATTGACGTCTTGCGCAGGCTGACTGTTGACAACTTGCATAGAGCATGCTATCAAGAGCAAAAGGAAGATTCCGGTGATATGTATGTACCGCAAATTCGACGCCCACCTGAGATGGAATTACTTATTTAACAAGCCCTAATATTAATATAGAGGTCATAAGCTTGCTGAAAAACCACCCCTACATACCAAACGCATCCTCCGCATTTGAGGAGATGCTTAGAGACGTGGGGGTCAGCGATACAGAAGAGCTATTCAAGGATTTGCCAAAGTTTCATTTTAAAATTAGAGAGATGCCAAAGGAGCCGATGGACGAACTCTCGGTAAAGACGGAGGTAATGAGGGTTCTGTCCAAGAATGCAATATTTCGCAACAGGTGTTTTACTGGAGGTGGGCCGTGGTTTCACTACATTCCAAGCGTCGTTAAGCACATAATATCGCGTGGGGAGTTTCTGACCGCATACACCCCTTACCAAGCAGAAATGAGCCAAGGGGTATTGCAGTCACTCTTTGAGTTCCAGAGCATGATCTGCGAACTGTACGATATGGATGTGGCCAACGCTTCAATGTATGATCTGCCCACCTCGATAGGAGAGGCGGCGTTGCTGTGTTCAAGGGTCACCGGGAGGAAGAAGATCATAATCCCGAGCTCGCTGCCGAGGGAGAGAAAGAGCGTCATTATCAATTACACCCAGCCGCAAGGACTTTTGGTCAAGGAGGCCCCTTATTCCGCAGAGGACGGATGTTTAGACCAAGAGTGCCTCAAGGGACTGATTAACAGGGATGTTGCCGGCGCATATGTTGAGAGCCCGTCTTTTTTTGGGACCATTGATGACGACATAAAGGGGGTTGTAGATTTAGCCCATGACTCTGGGGCGCTCGCCGTGGTAGGATCCGATCCACTTTCGCTGGGGGTTTTCAAGCCACCCGGAGAGTATGACGCAGACATTGCCGTTGGGGACGGGCAACCGCTGGGTATACCGCCCGGGCTGGGCGGGAACGCTCTGGGCATTATGGCTTGCCGGGACGATCCGAGGATCGTAAGGCAGATGCCTGGCAGGATCGTCGGTCTGACACAGACCAAAGATGGCACTAAACGAGGGTTTGTGTTGGCGCTTTCCACAAGAGAACAGCACATAAGGAGGGAGAAGGCAACTTCGAACATCTGCACAAACGAGACCCTCCTCGCCTTGGCGGCCGCCGTTTATATGTCCCTGATGGGGCGCGATGGAATGGCGAGGGCGGCAAGGACTATTTTGGGTAATACGAAATATACCATCGATAAGTTGAAGAGGGCAGGGCTGGCGGCACCCGTTTTCAGGGGGACAAACTTCCGAGATTTTGCGGTATCGTTGAAAAATGTAGACGGAATAAACAAGAGGCTGCTGAAGAGGGGGCTTGTGGGTGGGAGAGATCTCTCAAAGGACTTCCCAGACCTGAAGGGTGTCGGGCTGTTTGCAGTAACAGAGGTCCACATCAGAGAAGAGATGGATGTGTTGGTGTCGGCGCTACATGAAATTGCCGGAGGTACCTAGGATGTTCAGACAGGCCTACTTTGATGAGCCCTTGATCTTTGAGATGAGCAGAGAGGGCAAAGTTGGAGTCCTAATAAAGGATGACCCCACGGGCGCCAAGACGGATGTGAGGAAAGGAGGCATCGCAGAAGTTCCGAGCGGGGTCCTCAGAGGCAAACTTAACTTGCCAGAGGTCTCGCAGATCGAGGTCGTGAGACACTTCACCCGCCTCTCACAGATGAACTGGGGGATCGATCTAGGCCCATATCCGCTCGGCTCCTGTACAATGAAGTACAACCCAAGAGTGAACGAGGACCTAGCATGGTTAGATGAGGTACAGCAGATCCATCCAGAGCAGGGGTTGGAAAGCATACAAGGTGCCCTCGAGCTACTTTACCGCCTAGACAGGATGCTCTCTTCGTTAACGGGGATGCACAAGTTCACCCTGCAGCCGGCGGCGGGGGCACAGGGAGAACTTACGGGCTGCCTGATCATGAGGAGGTACCATAAAAATAGGGGGGACAGGCGGGACGAGATAATTGTCCCGGATTCCGCTCATGGGACCAACCCCGCGAGCGCGGCTATGGCAGGGTTCAAGGTGGTGGAGGTTCGAACAGGGAAGGATGGATGCATCGATTTGGAGCTGTTGAAAGGGGCGGCGACGGACAGGACGGCAGGGCTCATGATGACAAACCCGAACACCCTAGGGCTTTTCGAGAAGAGGGCATGCGATATAGCAGAGGTCGTGCACGATGCAGGAGGGCTGATGTATTATGACGGGGCAAACCTTCAGGGCATAGTTGGTAGGGCGAGGCCCGGCGACCTTGGGTTCGATATAGTGCACCTGAACCTGCACAAGACCTTCTCGACACCGCATGGTGGAGGAGGACCAGGATCTGGCCCAGTGGGGGTCAAGGAGCACCTGAAGGATTTCCTGCCGGTGCCCACTGTAGCCTACAAGGGTTGGAGGTACCAGCTCGATTGGGGCAAGCCAGAGAGCATAGGGAAGATAAGGGGCGGCTACGGCAGCTTCCCGATTCTTGTAAGGGCGTACGCTTACCTTTTATCAATGGGTGCAGAAGGTTTGAGGCTTTCATGCGATATTGCTGTCCTCAATACGAATTACTTCGCGAAGAAGGTGTCAAAGATAAAGGGATTCTCCATACCCTTTGGTAGCGCCTTCAGGAAACATGAGGTTGTTGTAAGCGCAGAGGAGATGACGAAAGAGACGGGCGTGACCGCGTTGGATGTGGCGAAGGCGCTGTTGGACAGAGGGCTTCATTCCCCTACCATTTACTTCCCCCTGATAGTGAAGGAGGCGCTCATGTTCGAGTTCACCGAAACAGAAACTAAGGAGAATATCGACAGATACGTGGACGCGCTTAAGGAGATCTCAGATAAGGCGTACGCCGAGCCAGCCAGCGTCAAGAGCGCACCGCAAAATGCCTCCGTGAGCAGGCTGGATGAGGTGCGGGCGAATCACCCCAGAACTATGTGCCTAAGTTACAGGATGTTTTTAAAGGGGCAAGAACGAGATGCTAGTTCATGAATAAGGCATGATTGGAAGGCTATGAGAGGGCTTGTCGCAGAGCAGAAAGGACGCGAGTCTCTTGTTCGCCCTCTCCCGTTAAGATAAGTTTGCATTCATGCTTTAAATAAGTGAAAAAACTCCTTACTAGAACCATTTGATATAAATTATTTATAGCAACATTTTTAATAAAAATGGATAAAAGGAAGGTCAACTTTAAAATCCCATATTGATATGTTTGAGTGTGCCCACCGATGTGGTGCCATGCCCTAAACACTTAAATTGTGAGTACACTCCATGTTGATGATGCAGTATGAGCGAACCCCAGGAGACCAAGTGGCACGCCCTTGAGGTCGAGGAAGCCCTGAAGGCGATCGGAGGCAGGAAGGAGGGCTTGACTGAAGGCGAAGCTGGAGAAAGGTTTACAAAGTACGGGCCGAACGAGATCAAGAAGGAGAAGGCCACTCCTCTTTGGAAGATCTTCGTCGAGCAGTTTAAGAACGTCCTAATAATACTGCTGTTGGTCGCCACGGCATTTTCCTTTTTGGTCGGCGAGCCCCTTGACGCGGTCGTGATCCTAGCCATAGTTATTGCGTCTGCTAGTCTCGGCTTCACTCAGGAGTACCGTTCAGAGAAGGCGGTCCAGCTGCTGAAGAAACTTGCCGCGCCTGTGGCTACGATAGTAAGGGACGGCAAAGAAAGGACAGTCTCCTCCAGCAACATCGTCCCAGGCGACATCATCGTCCTGCATGCAGGGGACAGGGTTCCAGCAGACCTCAGGCTCTTGGAGGTCTTCAATCTAAAGATAGACGAGGCGTCCCTGACCGGAGAGTCCCTGCCCGTGGGGAAGAAGACCGATCAAGTTTCCGCTGATAAAATAATAAACGACAGAACGAATATAGCATTCAGTGGAACCGTTGTCACCTACGGCAGGGGCTTGGGAGTTGCGGTCGCCACAGGAATGAATACAGAGTTTGGGAAGATCGCTGGTATAGTCCAAGCAGAGGAAAAAACCGAGACGCCCCTTGAGAGAAGGATGAATGCCTTCGCCAAATGGCTGGTGCTATTTATGTTGGCCATCTGTGTTGTGGTGGTCGTTCTGGGCATCGTGAAGGGGGTCCCCCCCTTCACGATGATCCTTACGGGCATAAGCTTGGCTGTTGCAGCAGTCCCCGAAGCTCTGCCTGCCGTGGTAACTGGAGCCTTGGCCATAGGCATGTACGAGATGGCCAAGAAGAGGGCCATAGTCAGGAAGCTTCCTGCCGTGGAGACCCTTGGAAGCACCTCCATCATATGTTCTGACAAGACCGGCACCATGACCAAGGGCGAGATGACCGTCAGTAGGATCTACCTTGACGGTAGATTCGTCGATGTCAGTGGGGTTGGCTACGAGCCCAAGGGCTCGTTCAGTGTGGAGGGGAAGCCTATTGATCCCGAAAAGTCTGACACCCTATACCAGCTTCTTAAAGCAGCATTCCTATGCAACGACTCGAAGCTATACCAAGAGAGCGGAAAGTGGATCGTGACCGGTGATACCACTGAAGGTGCGCTGACGGTCGTCGCGGCCAAAGCCGGGATCACTGAGTCCACTCTGAAGCACAAGAGGATAAACGAGATCCCCTTCACCTCCGAGAGGAAGAGGATGACCACTGTTTGTTGTTCTCTTCACGCCCTCCCCGAAACTGAGAACAAACTCGTCGCTATAAAGGGCGCCCCAGAGATCGTCCTCGATAGGTGCAAGATGATTGCCAAGGAAGGGAAAGCCCTAGAACTGACTGCTGAGGAAAGAAAAAAGGTCTCTGCCGTTAATGAGAGGATGGCCTCCGAAGGTCTCAGGGTTCTTGCTCTCGCCTACAAAGAGGAAGAGGAAGTTCCCGAGAAACTGGACGAGAAGACGTTCGAGACGAACTTCCTCTTCTTGGGCCTAGCGGGGATGATCGACAAGGCGCGGGAGGAGGTCAAGGATGCGCTTAGGCTCTGCAGGAATGCGGGAATCAAGGTCGTCATGATAACCGGAGACCACAAGCTCACGGCGGTCGCAGTAGCAAAGGAACTCGGCATGGTTGACGAAGAGAACAACATGGTGCTGACCGGCGCAGAACTAGAAAAGATCTCAGACGAGGAGTTCGACAAGATCGTTGAGAGCGTCAAGATCTACGCCAGGGTCTCCCCCGAACACAAGATGAGGATAGTCAAGGCCCTGAAGAACAAGGGTTATGTCGTAGCGGTGACCGGTGACGGTATAAACGACGCGATAGCCCTCAAGAATTCCGACATCGGTGTGGCAATGGGGATAACTGGCACCGAGGTTACCAAGGAGGTTGCCGACATGGTTTTAGCGGACGACAACTTTGCCACGATCGTTAGTGCCGTTCGGGAGGGGAGAAGGATCTTTGATAACATAAAGAAGTACCTCGCGTACCTTCTACGGTGCAACATTACGGAGCTCGGGGTACTCCTAGTTGGAACCCTGATGGCAATTCCCCTGCCCTTGACTGCCATACAGTTGCTCTGGGTCAACCTCACAACAGACGGTCTCCCGGCGCTGGCACTGGGCGTAGATCCTCCGGAGGCGGACCTGATGAACAGAAACCCCCGCCCCCGCAAGGCTGGCATAACAAGCAGGCGGGAGACGTTGGTGTACTTTGTAATAGCGCCCATCATACTAACGATAATACTGCTCTTGAACTTTACTTGGTCGCTGGGAAACGAATCGGAGGTTGAGGCCAGGACACAGCTCCTGACAGTCATGATAGTCTGCGAGCTTTTGATGGCACTGTCCTGCCGTTCTCTGAGGCATCCCATTATCAAGGCAGGTCCTTTCGCCAACAAATTCCTATTGATCGCCGTAGCAATCTCCTTCCTGATGCAGCTCTTTGTACTCTATGTCCCATCCATGTACGGGCCCTTCGATATCACCCAGCCCAGCCTTCAAGACTGGTTACTTGCAGCAATTTCAGGAGCCGTGATATTCGGACTCGTTGAAACATTGAAGTTCGCCACCAAGGAGTAGCCGAACTTTTTTATTCGCGTGCTCTCTACCGAATCAACAACATTTAATGACTGTGAATTAAGGATGAGGGTGTATGAAAACAAAATGAGCCATGGTTATTAGGAATATTGCCAGAGCCAAGAGTTCCAACAAAATGAATAACCCTGCCCTCACCGGTGGGGTATCCGCTCACTAGACGTTCCCCGACTTGGCTATGCAGTGTGCTGTATCGTCTCCGCCGTCACCTAGCATATGGATCGGTAGGTTTCGTGGATTGGGGGTTAATAGAAAAAGAATCGTGCGATTCATCCGGATCCTTACGGATGCGGTATTCTCGCAGCTTTTAATAAAAAACAGAATTCCTCTTATCGCCTAACTAAATAATGGATGACTTGATAGTTACTTTATATAAGACCTGAGATTATTACTTAGTGGGACAACTATATGGATAAGCATAGTAGAAATAAGTTAGACATGGCCCCAAATCTCCCAGAGAACAAAGATTTGGGCGAATCAGAAGAAGAGGTTTTGGAAAGATGGCTTGGAACCAAGAAGCCCAAGACTAGAGAAGTGTATGTATCAGCCTTCAAGAAGTTTCAAGAATTCTCGCAGACAACAGCGATGCAACTCAAAGCAGAAATAGACTTGGAATTTGAGAAGAAGCTTACGCAGAGGGGAAGCATAGAAAATAGGCTTAGACAGTTCTATCAATGGGCCACTAAAGAAGAAAAGCTAAGCGAAAGTCTAGGAGCAACCTACGTCGGAGCCTTAATGTCTTTCTATCGAACCTACAACTACAGATGCAACCTCTCAGTCTCCAGAGAATTCAAACCCATCAGGAAGAACTATAAGAGAAACCTCAAGAAAGAAGACGTAAGAAAACTATACAACCACGCGAAGACTCTCAGAGACAGAGCGATAATTCTTACACTTTACCAGTCTGGAATGGATGTTTCAACCCTATGTAGTCTCAAAGTCAAACACGTGTGGCGAGGAATTCAGGAGGGTGAGGTTCCC
>Ga0233423_10000402_pt1 | contig 23696 bp, 20 predicted proteins | sample Watercolumn_Mata_FD_180713 | JGI IMG/M metagenome (GOLD analysis project Ga0233423, IMG submission 180713) | Freshwater microbial communities from Lake Matano, South Sulawesi, Indonesia - Watercolumn_Matano_2014_112_MG | ecosystem: Environmental > Aquatic > Freshwater > Lake | place: Indonesia...
GAGTCGCCCACGAAGGCTAAAACGATCGGTAACTTTCTAGTCAAGGGCTTCATCGTGGAGTCGTCCTACGGGCACGTGAGGGATCTGCCTAAGGGAAAATTAGGAGTTGATGAAAAAAGCTTTGAACCCCAGTACGTTATACCGACTAAGTCCCGGAAGACAATCAACAAGCTAAAAAAAATGACCTCGGGCTCAGAGGAGGTCATTTTAGCAACAGATGAGGATAGGGAGGGAGAGGCCATAGCCTGGCATCTAGCCCAGGTCTTGGAACTGGGGCGACGGGCTAAACGCATTGTGTTCCACGAGATAACCCAATCTGCTTTAGAAGAAGCGATCAAGAAGCCGAGGGGTATAAACGGAGACCTGGTGGATGCCCAACAGGCCAGAAGGGTAATAGATAGGCTGGTCGGATATAAACTCTCGCCTTTTCTTTGGAAAAAGATTCGGGGAGGACTGTCTGCCGGTAGAGTACAATCCGTGGCACTCAAGTTAATTGTTGATCGCGAAAGAGAAATTAAAGACTTCACCCCCAAGGAATACTGGACCATAAAAGGGCTGTTCGGGTCTGCTCGCGGACAGTTTGAGGCCGAGCTCTTTATGATCGGCGACAAGCGGCTGGACAAATTTGGTATCGAAACCGCCCGCGATGCTCAGTTGATTGCTAACGATATCAAAAAGTCGGATGCCCAGGTGGGCAACGTCGCCCGCAAAACTACCGCGAGGAAACCTCTGCCGCCGTTTATTACCAGTACTCTTCAGCAAGACGCCTCAAGGCGGCTTCGGTTTTCGGCTAAAAAAACAATGCTGGTTGCCCAAAAACTTTATGAGGGCGGGTACATCACCTATATGAGAACAGACTCTACCCACCTGTCCCGTGGCTCGACCGCAGCGGCCAAGGCTTGGTTAGAAACGAATTTGGGGCAGGAATATGGAAAGGCGGCTCCGCGGGCTTATCGTTCAAAATCTAAGCTTGCCCAGGAGGCCCACGAGGCAATCAGACCGACCAATCCTCATCTTCCGCCGGACCAAGTCGGGGTTGTAGGCGATGAGAAGAATCTCTATGACTTGGTTTGGCGACGCTTTATGGCTTCACAGATGCCCGACGCGAAACTGGGAACTACAACAGTTGAAGTCAGAGCAAGAGGCGCGCGTAAGCGTTATAAACTGGGGGCTAGCAGTACCACTGTTGAGTTTGATGGTTTTCAGAAAGTCTGGCCGTCCAAAAGCGAGAACGGGCATCTGCCAAAACTAGAAAAAGATGAGCCCCTGACGGTTCTGAAGACAGTGCCAGAGCAACACTTTACCGAGCCACCCCCTAGGTATAATGAAGCTTCCCTGATTAAATCGCTCGAAGAATATGGTATCGGCCGGCCGTCTACATATGCGCCTATAATTTCTGTCATTCAGGACCGTGGCTATGTGGTTAAGGACCAAAACCGCCGGTTTATACCGGAGGAGATAGGAACACTAGTGAATCAGATCCTAGCTGACCACTTCCCGAGTATTGTGGATGCTGCCTTTACCGCCAGGATGGAAGAGGAGTTTGACGAAATCGCCAATGGGATTGAGGAGTGGAAAGATGTAGTGGAAGAATTTTACAAACCCTTCTCGGAGAACCTGGATAGAAAGTATCGGGAGGTTGAGAAAACGAAGCCGACTCAGGAGGAAACGGGTGCGGACTGCGAGTACTGCGGGAAGAAAATGATTATCAAGTTCGGGCGGTTCGGTAAATTCGTGGCCTGCTCCGGATACCCGACGTGTAAAAATACTAAAAATCTTAAGCAGCCACCCCAGAAAATCGGGCTTTCTTGTCCTAAGTGCCGAGAGGGCAGCATAGTCGCCAGAAGAACTAAGAGGGGGCGCACTTTTTATGGGTGTGACAAATATCCCTCCTGCGACTATGCCAGCTGGGATGATCCAAGGGGGAAAAATTAGCTCTTGCCCCCGGGCGGCTGGCTCGGGTAAGCTTTAGGAGGCGGGCGCATAGCTCAGTTGGTTAGAGCGCAGTCCTGATAAGACTGAGGTCCCTGGTTCGAGACCAGGTGCGCCCACCCAGCACTTTTTCGCGAGTAATTATAAGAGTGCTGGGCGGCTGGCTCAGTGGTAGAGCGCTGCCTTCACACGGCAGAGGCCACAGGTTCGATCCCTGTGCCGCCCACACCGCTCCGGTTCGCCCCGAGCGGGCGTAGCAAGTTGAAGGGGTGATTAGCTCAGCTGGCTAGAGCGCTTCCTCGACACGGAAGAGGTCACTGGTTCGAGTCCAGTATCACCCACTCGGAGATGAAAATTCCGAACAGGTTCTTCAGCGTGATTTTTTGGGCGGCGGGCGTTGTGTTGCTGTTGGCGGCCGTTGGTAGTCTCTATATCCGCTTTATCACAATCAAATATGATTTGAGACAAACGGGATACGAGACGGAGTCTCTCGGGGGAGAGTAGTATAATCGGGTTATGGGATTACAGACGGATTTGTTGAACCTGGCTATCGCTGGTGCTGTTGGGGGCGGCCTGATGTATTGGTGGTATACGAGAGCCCCGTTTCGGGAGGGGGGACATAGCTTTTCGGAGAATACCTCGCGGAGTGCCCGCGGGCACGACAACGGGGGGGTGCGGGTTGGTTTGGCGGCTCTGGCGGTGGGGTTGGTTACGGCCTATACATTAACCTATCTGATAGCCCTTACTGGCTCCTATTCTGTCCTAACCCTGCTAGAGTTGGTGTTTTGGGTTTGGCTTGGGTTTGCGGCAGTTGTTATGTTCGGCGATGTGCTGTCTGGAAAGCGCTCGTGGGGCAGGCTTTCTGCTGATATTGCCTTTTACCTGGCGACTTGGGTGATGGTGGGACTAGTTATTGTTTATCTCCCCAAAGTTTTTTAGCTACCCCCAAGACTGTGTATAGCACCGTTTAATTGTGTCGTTGGAGTATGCAGTTAGACATCATATATGAGGACGAAAACCTGGTCGCCGTTAACAAGCCAGCTGGCTTATTAACGCACGGGGATCGTAAGACGGGTGAGGACACGCTGGTTAATTTGCTTTTGGTTGAATTTCCCGAGATAGCTGGGGTGGGCGATTCTCCGCTCGCCAGGCTGGAGCGTCCTGGGATAGTGCATCGCTTGGACAAGGATACTTCGGGGGTCGTGCTGGTAGCCCGGAACCAAGAGTTCTTTGAATATCTGAAAGATCTTTTCCAGAACCGGCGGATAAAAAAAACCTACCGGGCCGTTGTCCTGGGACACCCTAAGGAGGCGCGAGGGAGAATAGACGCTCCGATTGGTCTTAAGACCGGATCGGTTAAGAGGATACCTCATAGAGGCAAGGAGCTTAAACCCGCCCTCACGGAGTACAGAGTCCTGCGGGAGTTTGAGGGCTTCAGCTATGTTGAAATTTATCCGCACACGGGCAGAACCCATCAGATCCGCGTTCACCTCAACTTAATTGGGCACCCGGTTGCCGGCGACAGGGTGTATGGTGGAAAAACAGCCGCCCGGACCGCCAAACGGCAGATGCTTCATGCCTATTCACTCGAGTTTCCTACTAAAACCAAGGGGGGTATGGTTATCGTTGCTGATCCGCCCCAGGATTTTGCTGATTTTCTCCGCAGTCTTGAAAAATAGCCCCGTCTCCCTTAAAGTGCATACGCGATGATAAGTTCAGATGTACTAGCTAGGATCCAACCCGGTGTCCGGGTGCGCGTTCATGACAACAACGGACAGTTGGAGGGCATTGTGCTGGCGCGCAAGCACGGTAAAGAGGCAGGGGGGACTTTTACTATTATGGGGGAGGTAGCTGGAGTAGGAATTGAAAAAACCTACCCAATCTATTCTCCGGTTATCAAGAAAGTTTACATCCTTAGAGAGCCGACGCGAGTGCGTCGCTCTAAGCTGTATTTTCTCCGCAACCTCTCAGTCAGGAAGACTAAGCAAAAGCTGGGGGTATAGAGCTCACCCTACATATTTTTGAGAGAACAGAATAACCCGGCTCCAGCAGCCGGGTTTTCTTCGCCCTCGGCACTGGGCGGAACCGAGCCCCAGTGCCTGCGGGATGTCTCTCAAAAACAATAGGGCTTCGCTGTGGATTTACGGTTATAAAGTGGCTATTATGAACGCGTTAGCCCAGGTGGTGGAATTGGCATACACACTAGGTTGAGGGCCTAGGCTGCTTCGGCGGCGTGCGGGTTCGAGTCCCGCCCTGGGCACCATCCTTCGCTAAAGCTTCGGAATGGTTAAAGCTTAAACGAAGGTGCCGGAGGGGCGAACGGGTACTCCGAAGTTTAAACGTAGGATACCCGCCCTGGGCACCAAAACCTAAAAGCCCCCGCGAAGGGGGCTTTTAGGTTTTCCAGTTTCTTGGAAGGTTGTTAGCTACAGAACTTCAATTTGAGCCTTGCGGACACCAAATTGAACTGCCTCTGCTCGGGTGGGGAACCAGACGTCTACCCGATCGCTATGTCGGTCGTGCATGCGGTCCTCAACAACAAACTCCTCCTTGCCGAAGATCTCGGGGATACGTATCTTAGTGCCGATCGGGAGCCAATTAGCCGCCACAACACCAGAGTGGACAGAGGTTCCGGCAGCAGTAACAAAGGGAGTGCTGTCGGTTTGTCTGACCTCGCTGGAGTAGGCAGTTACAACGGCTGTTACCACCCTTTTGGCGTCAGAGTTGATGCTGGTCTCTGGTGTGACAACCGGACTTTGGTTAAGCAGTGCCCCGCCGTTATTGGCGAGCGCTGCCTCGACTGTTTCCGGTGCGGGAGCAGCATCGCTGACGAAGGCTGAACTCAGCGCCCCTAGAATGAGCAGCAGTGTGGCCGAAATGACATATTTACTCATATATTAGAACCCCTGGCCGTACTTAGTTCCGGCACCCGGGGCATTTAAAAATCCCCTTCTTGGGGATTGCCGGTATCCTAGCACACCTAGGGGCCAAAGTCAAACTCTTATCCAGGGGCACGTCCCGATTTGTCAACTTGTTCAGGTGGACCTTCAATCTACTGCTGTTGCCCTCTTCGGGTGTTTCTCGTGGAGCTTCGCCAGTGTTAAAATCAGAAAAAAGAGCTGTGACAGAGATATATACACCAGCCCTGGTGCTCAGGCGGGAGGATAGGGGTGATCGGGACGTTGCCTTCACCCTTTATACCAAGGAGCTGGGTAAAATTTTGGCTCTTGCTAAGAGCGCCCGGAAAATTACCTCAAAACTGACCGGTCATCTTGCTTTGGGGCGAATCGCTGATGTCAGGGTGATCGATGTGGGCTCATTTCAATTGTTAGACGCTTTCTCAAGTCGCCAACGCCACCCCGGCCGCGAGATATTGAAGCTCCTCCACTTTTTAGATAGCATGACCTCTTTTGGTCAGCCCGACTTGCACATTTGGCATATCGCCCGGGGAGTCGTGTCCGGAGGCAAGGTAGAGCCCGTTGTTTACAGAGAGCTTCTTAGAATAATGGGTTTCGTGCCCGGGTCGGCGGTGGACTACCCAAGGTGCGCGGGATGCCGGGAGGGTCAGCGGGCACCAGCGTTCTTCTACCTTCCGGACATGGTCTTGCTCTGCAGTGATTGCGCCCGGGATGTTAGAATTGACGAGGATGATGTGGTTCAGATCGTCTAGCTCGACCGAAGTCGGCTGTACGAGAACATGAGCAGAAGAATTTTAATATTAGCACTGGCCCTCGCGGTAATTTTGGGGGCCATTCTCTACTTTAGTTTGTCTGGCAGGGGTGTGAATGTGGAGATAGAGTTGCCCTCAGAGCCGATTTTAATTGGTGTGCCCTTTGAGCTAAACGTACGTTTCCTAAACAATTCCCGATCGGAGCTACGCGATGTCAGGATAGCCCTTAGTTTGCCCGAGGGATTAGGCTTTTGGGAAGACAGTCAGAAGGTCAACGTTATAAACAGTCTAGGAGAGGTCGGTCTCGGAGGTGTTGTCCGGACTTCGTTTCTGCTCATCCCGCTTCCCTCAGATAACCCCGAAGCCTATGGGCTAACAGCGACAGCCACCTATGCTCCCGGTTCGTTGTCGGCCGAGTTCAGCGAGAGGGATGAGGTGAAAATCAATGTTTCTAGGAGAAATGTTGACTTAGAGGTTCAAGCTCCAGATACCGTGGCGGTGGGGCAAGAGTTTCAATTAGTAGTTAATTATAAGAATTTACCTGACGAGAGTACCCGGGATCGGGAAATGCCCAGTTTGTTGTTGCAGATCGAGGGCCCAGACGACTTCTCTGTTATCGCGTCCGAACCGCCGGCCGTTCTTCAGGGGGCCGGGTGGACTTTGGAAGAAGGAGAGGACCGCCAGCTATCCGTGTTGGGCAGGGTCAATATCGGAGATGAGGAGGGCACCCTCCTTTTGCAAAGCCGGATAGCATTGGAGTTTGGAGGAAAAAAATACATATTGGTTGAGAAGGAGACTGGTATCGGGCTGGCTCCGCCCCCGCTTTTCTTTGATCTGTCACTGGCTGGAGATGCCGGCCGGGTCTCGCCGGGAGATCTACTTACCTACAATGTGCGTTATCAGAACAACACAGGGGCCGATCTTAGGAATGTCGTCATCAGAGTGCAGCTGGTGGGAGATATGTTTGATTTAAAAACTATCAAGACTGATGGCAGCTTCAACGAGCTTAGCCGGACTGCTGGCTGGACATCGGCCGAGTTCAAAAAGTTGTCCTTAGTCAGACGTGGGGAGGATGGTGCTTTCTCGTTTAGTGTCAGAGTACGTCCCAACCTCCCGATGGAGAATACTGACCTAACGCTTAGGGCAAAGGGTACCATAGAGTCACCGACCACCACTCAGGGATTGGGAACAGAGAAAACTGTGAGTTTTGACTCGGAGGAGATAAAAGTTTTAGGGCCGACTGGGGATGGCGCCGGGGGCGCACCTGGGTATAATGAAGCCACTGGTAATTAGTTTTGAGGCTGATCACCGCCGGAGCCGGACAACCAGCAGTAATGCCTAGAAAAGAGACAATAGATTCTGAGTTGATGGACAAAGTCGTCAAATTGGCGCGCAACCGCGGTTTTATTTTTCCCGGTTCGGAAATTTACGGCGGTCTTCAGAACTCGTGGGACTATGGGCCCCTCGGCACCGAGCTGAAAAAAAATATTAAGGACCTCTGGTGGAAAGTGTTCGTTCATGAGAGACCTGATGTGGTCGGTATTGACGCCAACGTTATTATGAGCACTCGCGTTTGGGAGGCGTCCGGGCATTTGGAGGGCTTTAAAGATGTCTTAGTTGAGTGTAGAGAGTGCCACGAACGTTTTCGAGCTGATGAGTTGGGGATAACGGAAAACCTCAAGAGATCAGGGGGGTCCACTGGTCGGACGGGGAAATCAGTAAGGGGCGCCGCGTGTCCTAAGTGCAACGCTAAGAACAAACTCACTGAGCCAAAGTTGTTTAATACGATGTTTAAGACTAGCCTCGGGCCAGTTGAGTCTTCCGAGAACGCTGTCTACCTCCGCCCCGAGACGGCCCAGGCGATGTTCGTCGATTTCGCTGAGGTCCTCCGGGTTAGCCGCCAGAAATTACCCTTTGGTATCGCCCAGATCGGTAAAGCGTTCCGCAACGAGATTACCACCGGCAATTATATTTTTCGCCTCAGAGAGTTTGAACAGATGGAAATTGAGTATTTTATTGAACCGCCGAAGACCAGAAAAGACTGGGAAAAATATTTTGATCACTGGCTAGGAGAGATCCGACGTTGGCTGGAGATGATCGGGGTAGATACAAAAAGGGTGAAAGAGGTGGAGGTCCGTAAGGAGGAAAGAGCTCATTACTCCGAGAAGACAGTAGATATAGAGTTTCAGTATCCCTTTGGACAGAAGGAGCTCTACGGTCTAGCTTACCGCACTGACTACGACCTTAAAGCCCACGAGAGACACTCAGGTAAGAGTGTAAAATACCGGGACCCTGAGACTGGCGAGGAGTTCATCCCTCACGTTATTGAACCGTCACTGGGTGTCGAGAGAACAATATTAGCCGTGCTGCTCTCTGCCTATATAGAGGAGAAAGCGAAAACGGCTAAGGGGACGGAGGAGACCAGAATTGTGCTGAAATTGCCTCCGGCTATCGCACCCTACAAAGTGGCTGTGCTCCCGCTGTCCGGCACCCCGGAGCTGGTGGCGGTGGCTGAGGATGTCCGAAGAACCCTGGCTCCGCTCTTTTCGGTTGATTTTGACGTAACTCAGAGTATCGGGAAAAGATATCGCCGACAGGATGAGATTGGCACGCCCTGCTGTGTGACCGTTGACTTCGATTCCCTAAAAGACAGAAAGGTAACCGTGCGTGACCGGGACACCATGAAGCAGGATAGAGTCAGCATCAAGACACTAGTGGGATATTTACAGAAAAAGCTAGAGTAAACACGCTATGGAGTTTCAAAAGACTGTTTTAGAAAACGGCCTAAGAGTTGTGGTTATTCCCCAAAAAGATAACCCGGCTGTGACCGTGGCTGTTCTGGTAGAGGTGGGTTCAAAGTACGAGAGTAAGGAGCTTAACGGCATTTCGCATTTTCTGGAGCACATGTGTTTTAAAGGGACAGAGAATCGGCCTAAGGCTATTCAGATCAGTACCGAGTTAGATAAACTGGGAGCGAGCTATAACGCCTTCACCTCCCAAGAATACACTGGCTATTATGCTAAGGTTGATAAGAACCACTTTGAAAAAGCGCTGGATATAGTATCTGATATCTACCTCCACCAGGTTTTTGCAGAGGAGGAGATAGAAAAAGAGAAGGGTGTAATTATAGAGGAGTTGAATATGTATGAAGATACTCCGAGAGAGAAGGTGGTGGAAAAATTCGCAGAGGTGCTCTATGGCGACCAGCCCGCCGGGTGGTATGTGGGGGGCCGGAAAGAGGCTATCCGGGCTATTAAACGCAGCGACTTTGTTGATTATCGGAAGAACCACTATGTAGCTGGGGCTACCACTGTTGTGGTTGCCGGATCGGTTAATGAGAAAGACGTGCTTGAGAAGGTTAAGCAGGTTTTTAGCGGGATGTCCACCACCCCCAAGGCGGGCAAACTCGCTGTTAGCGAGAATCAGTTAGCTCCCCAATTACTCGTTGTGGATAAGGACTTGGAGCAGAGCCATATTGCCCTGGGAGTCAGGGCGTACGATCTTTTTGATGATCGCAGGTATATAGCGACCGTCATCGCCAGCATTCTGGGAGGGGGCATGAGCTCCAGATTGTGGGCGGAGGTCAGGGAGGAGATGGGAGCCGCGTACTATGTGCGCTGTGACACAGATGAACTGACGGACAGTGGATATCTAGTGGTGCATGCTGGAGTTGAGAACGGCAAGCTGGCTACGGTCGTAGAAAAGATCTTGGCCGAGTTTAAACGACTGAAGGGGGAGCTGGTAGGCCCCGATGAGCTTCAGAAGACCAAAGACCAAATAATCGGGAGACTAATGTTGGGGCTGGAGACATCCGATGCGGTGGCCTTCTATTACGGTATGCAGGAGCTGTTAACAAAAGTTCTCCTTAAACCCGAGGAGCTTGCCGATAAAATACAGCAAGTCACCGCCGAGAATATCAAAGAGGTTGCTAACGAGATCTTTTGTGATCACAAGCTAAACCTAGCTGTTATCGGTCCCGTGGGGGATGGGTCCAAATTGAAGTCTGTCTTAAAAATAGATTAAAATTGGGGTAATGACCCGTTCAAACAGTCTGGAGGTCTCTTGGGGCAGCCTTTGGCGAGTTCTTGTAATGGTTGGCTTTTGCGCCGTGCTCTTATTGGTTCGCGAGACGGTAGCCGTTTTATTAGTGGCTCTTGTAATTTCAACTGTTCTTGATCGTCCTGTGGATGTGCTCGAAAAGCACCGGGTGCCGAGAGTGTTGGGAGCAATTTTGGTTTATCTCCTTTCCCTAGCTCTCCTGGCATTTCTTTTCTACACCATTATCCCAATCGCTGTTATTGAATTTAATAATCTTTTGGTTAGTTTGGGCGATATCTTGAGCGAGTCTTTAAGTTCTGATCTGTGGGGACAGTCAATCTTTCTGAACCCCAATCTTCAGCAATTCATGGAGGCACTCCTCTCGGGGGGTATTTCCTTCCTGGAAATATTGGGAAGACTGGTTGGGGGAGTGGCGTTCGTCGTGGCTACCCTGGTGATGTCTTTTTATCTAACGGCGAGCCGGGATGGAGTGAAAAAGTTCCTAGTCGCGATTTTTCCGGATGCCATGGAGACCAAGGTGATTTCTATCTACAACCGAACCAAGGCCAGGATTGGTAAATGGTTTCAGGCACAGCTTTTTCTAAGCTTGATAGTCGGTTTGCTGGTATTCGTCGGGCTCTCTCTACTCGGAGTGAAATATATCTTGGTACTGGCAGTTATTGCAGGCCTTCTGGAGATAGTTCCCATAGTGGGTCCGATATTTGCAGGCGCCCTGGCAGTCAGCATTGCTCTTACTGAATCTTTACCCCTTGCTATTTACACTCTAATTCTTTTCCTGGTTATCCAACAGTTAGAAAATAACGTTCTAGTTCCCCTTGTTATGCGTCGCAGGACTGGTGTTCACCCCGTTATGATCATGGTGTCTATTTTGGCTGGCGCCCAGATAGCTGGCCTGGTGGGGATTCTGCTGGCTGTTCCCGCTGCCGTTTTTGTTCAAGAGATGGCAGATGAGTGGATGAGCGTTAAATCTAGCAGGCGCGCAGGACAACTTACGGTGTAACGGGTGTTCTCAACCCAGGCACTCGTAGTTCTATGAGGAGTAAGTTTTATATCACAACCCCCGTTTACTATGTTAATGATAAACCTCACCTGGGGCACGCCTATACTGATGTTGCCGCGGATGCTATTGCTCGTTGGCGAAGGTTCCAGGGGGACAAGGTTCTGTTCCTGACGGGTACAGACGAGCACGGCACTAAAAACCTTAGGTCAGCCGAGGAGGCTGGCCAGGATATACAAACGTTCGTTGGAGAAGCGGCAGCGAAGTTCTCGGCTCTGAAAGAGGTGCTGAATCTTAGTTGGGATCGCTTTATCAGAACTTCTGATCAGAAGATGCACTGGCCGGGAGCGCAAGATCTTTGGCGGAAGCTCGAGGATGGAGGAGATTTATACTGGAAAGATTACGAAGGGCTTTACTGTGTTGGCTGTGAGATGTTCCTGATCGAGAGGGATCTGGTTGGTGGCCTCTGCCCGACCCACAAACAAAAACCAGAGCTAGTTAGAGAGAAAAACCTCTTCTTTAGATTATCCCGGTATAGGGAGCGTGTAAGGCGGGCTATAGAATCCGGCAGTCTGGAAATCTGTCCCGAGACCAGACAGAACGAGATTCTGGCGCTACTTAAAAGGGGACTAGAGGATGTTAGCTTCTCCCGCCCCAAAGAAAAGCTAGGCTGGGGTATCCCAGTGCCAGGTCACGATGATCAGGTAATGTACGTGTGGTGCGATGCACTCTCCAATTATGTGACGGCTGTTGGCTATGGTCGGGATGGAAAAGAGTTTAAGAAGTGGTGGCCGGCGGAGATCCACGTGATTGGTAAGGACATTCTTAGATTCCACGCTGCCATATGGCCTGCTATGTTGCTGTCGGCAGGGCTGGCGCTACCTAAACGTATTTATGTCCACGGTTTTATCACGGCCGACGGAGAGAAAATGTCCAAGAGTCTTGGAAATGTGGTAGACCCCGTCGCAGTGGCGAAGAAATACGGATCGGATGCCGTTCGCTACTATCTTTTGCGTGAAATTCCCTCGGACGGAGACGGTGATTTTAATCAGCGGCGCTTCGAAGAATGTTATAACGCTGATTTAGCCAACGGGCTAGGTAACTTTGCCTCGAGGGTTACCACCCTGGCGCAGAGAGCAGGAGATTTGGGCAAATCTAAGGTTAGCAGGGAGGTGCGGGTCCAGATAGACAACACGGCGGCTTTAGTCAGAAATGACATTGAGAGATTTAAGCTCCACACAGCGGTAGCTAGGGTGTGGGGTCTAATTAAATTTGGGGACGGTTATATAAACGATCACAAGCCGTGGGAGACCCAGGATAAAACAGTTATAGCCAACGCTCTGTACTTATTAGGAGCCATTGCTCGCTTGGTAGAACCCATAACTCCCGGTGCGGCCGCCAGGATCACTGCCGCCATTCGGACTGTGGGCGGAAAGCCCGCGGGTGCCCAGAAAATAGAGAATCTATTTCCTCGGCTTGATGCCTAAACTAATAGATGTCCACACCCATGCTCACTTCGCCGCTTATAGCGATGAACCTGGGTTAGCTGTCGAGAGGGCCCTAAAAGAGGATATTTGGGTAGTTAATGTCGGGACCCAGAAAGATACTTCGCGGGCAGCGGTGGATCTCGCCAATCAGTATTCTGAGGGAGTCTATGCGACAGTCGGGCTCCACCCCATCCACACAGATAGGTCGCACTACGATAAGCAGGAGCTGGGCGAAAACACCGCGGGTTTTACGAGCCGCGGGGAAGAGTTTGATTACGAGTATTACAAGCAGTTGGGCAGCAGCCCCAAAGTGGTGGCGATAGGCGAGTGCGGATTGGATTATTTCAGGTTGACGCCAGAGACAAAACCGAAGCAGAGGATAGCCCTCGAGGCGCAGATCAAGCTAAGCCAGGACCTGAACAAGCCGCTGATGATCCACTGCCGCGACGGATTCGAAGATTTAATAGCAATTATAAAAGAGAATAAGCGTTACCTTAAGAACGATTACCCCGGGATTAACCATTTCTTCGCCGGCACCAAAGAACAGGCTGGTGAGCTGTTGGCCCTCGGATTCTATTTCACTTTCGGAGGGGCGATTACTTTTACCGGAGATTATGACGAGGTCATCCGATATATCAGCCTTAACAGAATTCTGCTCGAGACGGACGCTCCCTATGTAACTCCCGCACCCTACCGCGGGGAGCGGAATGAGCCAGCATATCTCAAGTACATAGCCGAGAAAATGGCGGGGATACTGGGAAAAGACTTTGAGGAAGTGGCGGTAAAAACTACTGCTAATGCCCGCCGCGTGTTGAGGATTTAACTTTACGTTTTGTGCTTTAAGTTTTAAGTTTGGAATATGTATCCCTTTGCTGAGATAGAGAAAAAATGGGCCCGTAAGTGGAAGGAGACGGGTATTTACGAGCCGGACCTAGAAAAAGCCAGCTCCCCGTTTTTTAATCTAATGATGTTTCCCTATCCATCGGCTGAAGGACTGCATGTCGGGAACATCTACGCCTTTACCGGGAGCGATATCTATGGCCGTTTTCAGAGGATGCATGGTAAGGATGTCTTTGAGCCGATTGGTTTAGACGGGTTTGGTATTCACTCCGAGAACTATGCTCTTAAGATTGGAACTCATCCGGCAAAACAGTCAAAGATCTCGGAGGAAAGATTTTATAAGCAACTTGAGAGAATCGGCAACGGTTTTGCCTGGAAGGAACGTTTGGAGACGTATGACCCGGATTACTACCGATGGACCCAGTGGATATTCGTCCAGATGTGGAAGCGGGGCCTGGCCTACAAGAAAAAGTCTAATGTAAATTGGTGTCCGTCGTGTAAAACTGTTCTGGCAGATGAACAGGTGGAGGGGGGGAAATGTGAACGCTGTAAGGCAACCGTTACTAAAAAGGAACTGGAACAGTGGTTCTTCCGGATTACCAAATATGCCGAGAGGTTGCTCAAAAATCTGGACCGGATTGACTGGCCAGGGCACATAAAAACTGCCCAGCGTAATTGGATAGGGCGCAGCGCCGGGTCACTGTTACCCTTTCCAGTAGCCGATTCTGCCGAGGTAATAAAAATTTTCACTACCCGCCCGGACACTATTTTGGGGGCGACGTATCTTGTCCTGGCTCCGGAGCACGAGTTTGTCCAGCGAGCCGCGGCGAGGGTAACTAATCGGAAGTCCGTTGAGAACTATATCAAACAGAGCCAAAGCCGGACGGAAAACGAGCGCATCGCCGTAGGCAGAGCGAAGACGGGCGTGGAGCTTAAGGGTATCAAGGCTATTAATCCAGCTACCCGGAAAAAAATACCCGTTTGGGTATCTGACTATGTTCTCTCCTCTTACGGGACAGGGGCTATTATGGCTGTTCCTGCTTATGACGAGCGTGACGAGGCGTTTGCTAAGAGATTCAAGCTGCCCCGGCCCAGAGCCGAACTGGTAGACGGCGACGCCATCACAAAGAAGGTGGGGGGGAAAGAGCAGATTAACTACCACCTGCGGGATTGGTTGGTGTCGCGGCAGAGATACTGGGGTCCTCCGATACCCATGGTTCACTGCGATTCGCCAGCCGGCGGATGTGGCTGGCAACCGGTATCCGAGAAAGATCTGCCCGTCCTTCTACCGCGGGTTAAGAATTTTAGACCGCAGAAAACTGGAAAGGCGCCACTGGCCTCTGCACCGACCTTTTATCGGACTAAGTGTCCCAAGTGCAATGGATCCGCTGTCCGCGAGACGGACGTTTCCGATACGTTTCTTGATTCCGCGTGGTATTTTTACCGGTATTTGGATCCTTACAATCAAGAAAGACCGATTAATAAAGCGCGGGCGAAGAGGTGGTTGCCAGTAGACATCTATATCGGGGGAGCAGAACACGCGGTTTTGCACCTGCTCTACTCAAGGTTTTTAGCTATTGTCCTTAAGGAGTTAAAAATAGTTGATTTTGAAGAACCCTTCGCCGTTTTTAGAAGCCATGGTTTGTTAATAAAAGACGGAGCTAAGATGTCTAAATCCAGAGGGAATGTCGTTATGCCGGACAGGTATTTGGATGCATTCGGGGCAGATACATTCCGGACATATTTGATGTTCTTGGGGCCCCTCCAGGAGGGGGGTGATTGGCGGGACTCTGGGATGGCTGGCATTGTTAGATTTCTCAACCGGGCTTGGGATTTTTACACAGCAGTGGAGCTGACTGACAACGGCGGTCAAATCTCTGACTGGATGCATCCCTCAATCAAAAAAATAACCGATGATATCTCGGGTCTGAGGTATAACACGGCTATTTCCGAACTCATGGTCATCCTGCGCAGGCTGGAGGGGGGAGGGGCGGCATGCAAACGGGATTTGGAGACCTTCCTGCTCCTGTTAGCACCCTTCGCTCCATTTATAGCCGAGGAGCTTTGGGAACGAATCGGAAACGAATACTCTATCCATAAAACCGCCTGGCCGCAATATGACGCTGAGCATCTAACTCCCGGCGATGTAAATCTAGTTGTCCAGGTCAATGGTAAATTGCGGGGGAGCGTAACCGTAAAAAGAGATCTGAAACAGGAGAATGCAGAAAAGCTGGGTTTGGGGATGGAGCGGGTTAAAAGCATTGTGGGAAACAAGAAAATTAAGCGGATCGTCTTTGTCCCCAATAAACTTATTAACTTTGTGACGGACTAAAAAATATGCGCCACGGTCTAGTATGGGTAGGTATATACATCGGCGCCTTCCTCGGCGCTTTTTTCACTGTGTACTCCTTGCTTGTGGGTGCCTCTCTGATTTTCCCGGGAATGCGATACGCCTCTTCGGCCGTTCTTCCGCCAGCTGTTGTGTCCCCCGAGCGGTCCCCGTTTGATCCCGATGAGCTTACCTGGTACAAGATCGGGGGTGCTAGCCCTTGGGCTGAGCGGGATTCCCATTCGGTCTTTGTTTTTAATGAAAAGTTATGGCTGCTTGGGGGTTTGAATACCCAGACCTTCAGTGATAACGGGAAGCCCAGATATGACCTGGGTAATTACTTCAATGATATTTGGACTAGCGAGGATGGTAAAAATTGGACAACGATTAGGGACAAGGCCGACTTTCCGCGCGTAAGATCGGCGCCGGTGGTTCAATTTGGGGGCGCCCTCTATCTTTTTGGGGGCTGGTCGCCGGATGTGGGTTATGGTGTGGGAGTTTGGAAGTCTACCGATGGAGTTAACTGGGAATTAATTACCAAAAATCCAGCCTGGGGTGGACGCGAAGGATTTCAGGTGGTTGTCTTTGATAATAGACTTTGGTTAATGGGGGGCGTCAATTACGATATTCAAAAAACATTTAACGATGTGTGGGTATCTAGTGATGGAGAAAGCTGGCAGTGCGCGACTCCAAATGCCCCGTGGAGCCCCCGTTGGGACTATGGGGCAGCTGTCTATGGGGGGAAAATGTACGTTGCCGGCGGGATGGATATCGGTGACATCGGCTTCAGTGATGTCTGGGTCTCCATAGATGGGATAAATTGGCAGCAGTCGCAGAAAGATGCCCCGTGGGGAGAAAGACAGGGTCAGGCGCTAGTAGTCTATAAAGATTTGCTATGGCTTATCGGGGGATTGGAGGCAGACACGAATGCGGGGGTCGGCGATAGCTGGTACTCAGAGGATGGGGTGAGTTGGCATAAAGCTGCCGCCGGCGGGTTTGGGCCGGGACTGGAGGACCACGCGGTTGTCGTCTTCAAGGATGCGCTGTGGATTCTTGGAGGTATGGATTCGGGTTGGCGGTGGCACAGCGCGGTTTGGTCTTCTACCCCCACTCTTGGTCCAGAGATATGAAGTTAACTAATAAACTACAGGGAATGTTTATATTCGTTGCTACCGCGACCGCTATTGGTTTTGCGCCCGTGGCCGCTGCCTGTGGCAGAGCCGAGATGACCTACCCCGACCTTTCCTTTTTGTCTGCTCCGCAAAAAACTGGTTTGCCACAGGATTATGTACCGGCTAGCTTGATCGAACTTGGACAAAGCGTTGAGACAAATGGCCCGATGTGTTTAGAGAAGGAGGCGGCTCAAAATTTGCTTAAGATGTTTAAAGCAGCGAAGAAAGACGGCGTGAGTTTAGCCGTAACTTCTGCCTATAGAAATCCCGAGAGGCAGAAATGGGTGCGAGAGTATTGGTCTGCATCGGGGGGGTCTATGTCCGCCCTGGAGGCGGCTGAGCCGGGGTTCTCGGAACACCAACTTGGGACCGTGATTGATCTGACAGATACCTCCGTGGATTATGCATCTACCGATCCGGACTTTGGCGCTGGGCGGGGCGGTAGTTGGATGAGAAAAAACGCCTACAAACACGGTTTTGTTATGAGCTACCCCAAAAACAAGACAGACACAGCCGTCCTTGATTATGAGCCGTGGCACTGGCGGTACGTCGGGCTAGAGTTGGCTAACCGTCCCTTGAGCTGGCGGGCCGATCTGTCAGCATATGGAGTGAATAGAGGGGATCCGCCCAGACTGTTGCTCAGCGGGCTTAAGCCCCTATCTTTAAGTGCGGGCGCTTTTGTCTCGGTATATGTCAATAGCGATGATAGATTGGTGCTGATCGGCAAGGGGACAGACAAGCGGCTCCCGATTGCTAGTATCTCCAAACTTATGACGGCTTTGGTGATCAGGGAATATTATAAAGAGGACGCCGAGATAGTTATTGAGAGCAATCGTCTTAGTGGTAAAGGAAGCTCGGATCGCTACCGGACCGGTGATACATTCCGAGCGTACGATTTACTGCATTCTGTTTTAATAGAGTCGGACAACGACGCAACCACAGCTTTTACAACCAAGCTCGGTGAAGAAAGTTTGGTAGAGATGATGAACAGTGTCGCCAAGCGTCTTGGTATGGAGAATACTGTTTTTTACACCGCCACCGGTTTGGATTTTTGGAACGGAGGGCCGGCCTACAATTTCTCTACCCCAGACGATCTCGTGGCTCTTGCCAGTGCCATTATCAGGGAGCACCCAGAGATCTTTGACATTTCTAAGATGCAGCATTTCATCCTTTACGATAGCGGGGGGAATCAGCATCATACGGTGGAGAACACCAACCGTTTATTATATGACGCGGATCTTGGACCCGAGATCGTTGGCGGCAAAACTGGGACAACCCCCGTTGCTCTCCAGAACCTAGTGCTGGTAACCAAGCCTCCCCAAGGGGAGGGTAGTATTATCAGTGTTGTCTTGGGATCTAGCGATAACTTTGGGGATATGCAGTCTTTAATTCATTGGGTGGAGACTTACTATCAGTGGCTATGATCGTCTGCGGTGAGCACGGGTATAATTAACTAAAGTGAAGAGTATATATATAATCCACGGCTGGACCACGAAGGAGCAAAGCGTGGAGCGTTGGCGGCCCCTGATGCAGTTGCTAAAGAACAGTGGATTGCGAGTGAAGTTTTTAAGGGTACCGGGCCTATTGTCTCCTATGGATAGTACCTGGCGGTTGCAGGACTATGTTGAGTGGCTCGGGGGGCAGATCGGTGCAGAGAAGGTAATTCTTTTGGGGCACTCGTTTGGTGGGCAACTCGCTGTTCGTTTTACCTCGTTGCACGGGGCGAGAGTAGAAAAGCTGATACTAATTGATAGTGCCGGTATCCGCGACCGAAGGATTTGGAAAAGGATTAAACGGATTGTCTTTTTTTTGTTGGCTAAGGTTGGGAGGCCCCTAGCCAAAATTGATCCACTAAGAAGGGTATTCTATAGAAGCATCAGAGAGATGGACTATTTTGAGGCTTCTCCTCCGATGCGTAAAACGATGGTAAACGTTATGTGCGACGAAGTTGTGGCCGATTTTGAGCAGATCAAAGTGCCGACCTTAATCATCTGGGGTAAAAGGGATAAAACGACGCCGGTCCAGCATGCCTACATCGCGGGTAAAAAAATAAAAAACTCTAGTTTGGCGATTATTGAGGACGGTCGCCACTCACCTCAATTTACCCACGCCTCCCAAGTAGCGGAACTAATCAGGGAATTTGTTGGATGAACACAATTATCTTCATTATATTTATGGTTCTCGTCCCGGTCCGCTGGCTGAGGTGGCTAGCCATTATTCAGCAGAAAGAATACCGCCCAGATAGAATTCTTGCATATTTAAAATCGGCGGGGGGGAGGGGGGAGCTTTGGAGACTGATCCCTAGGCCGGGGGATTATACTCGGGGTGGACTAAAGCGGCCTAGGTTGACCCCCCGCATTCTCTTTGTTCTAGGCGTGAGTTCGCTGCCGGTGGTGTTGTGCGGTTGGTTGATTTTCTCCCAAAACACCTTTTCTTCCCTCGCTATCGGGGCGTTGGGATATTTTTTGCTGCCGGTTTTGGTAATACTGGCCACTGCCCCGTCGCACTGGATATCAGAGCGGAGGACTATAGCCGTCCTTCGCCGGGCCCAATCTTTAATTGGCAAATCAAACCCCAAAGTTATTGGCATAACTGGCAGTTATGGGAAGACATCTACTAAGCTGCTCCTGGCCCACGTGCTGGGTAAGCGCTACACCGTTTTCACGACCCCCAAGTCCTTTAATCAGAGGTATTCAATAGCCCAATCAGTGCTTAGCGGATATAGTGGGCAGAAATATGTTGTTCTGGAATACGCCGCCTACAAAGAGGGGGAGATTAAAGAGCTCACCCGCTATATCAAGCCCCAGATCGCCGTTATAACTGGATTAACCAACCAGCACCTCAGCACCTTCGGTGACACCGACCGTATTATAAAAGCAAAGAGTGAGTTAGTGGGGGCGCTGAGCGATAAGTCCGAGGTTTTCTATAACGGGCGTGATCCAGGCGCCGTCAGGATTGTTAGAGCTGGCGGGGCTCAGAAGGCCGTTGACTACACGGCAGTCAGGAGTTTAGGGGTAAGTCTGGCTAGGGACGGAAGGCTGAATGTAGCTTGGGGGGACCACAAGATTAAGACTAACCTGGTGGGAATCCATTATCTGGGAGCCGTTGCGGCTGTTATTACTCTCTGCAAACACCTCGGTCTGACAGATCGAGAAATCTGTAAGGGCATCGAGGACTTTGAGCCCGGCGAGAATTTTGTGCGGACAAGGGTTCTGCAAAACGGGGCTCTGCTGATTGACGATGGCCGTACAGCCAATCCGGCCGGATTTAAAGCCGGCATTGATTTACTGCGCTCGCTGAAGACTACCCCCGGAAAGGCCAAGGCGATCCTGCTCTTCGCCGGCATTATTGATCTAGGATCCGAGTCCCACAAGACTCACACTGAACTAGCCGCTTATGCAGAGGAGGTTGTGGATCATGTACTTTTTGTTGGCCTGGACGGCCTCGAGGAGTTTCACTCTGTTTTTAGCAAGAGGCTCGTCTCGGACGAAAGGGGTGTTCGGCAGTCGCTACGGGAGTTGAGGGGAGATGTCGTTGTTCTCCTTGAAGGATATATACCCAAGAACTATGAAGCATATCTTCAATAGTCTCGGATCCAACTATAATCTGGCTTTTGCTTTCGGAGCCGTCCGGCGGTTGTTTTTCCCGAACAGAAAAGACGGAGAAACTTTAAAGAGCGAACTGGAACAGAGGTTTGGGGGCGAAGCCCGCCTTTTTTACAAGGGGCGGGATGCTATTCAGTACGCGCTGTGGGTTTTGGGCATCGGCCAGGGGGATGAAGTTCTGACCCAGGCGCTGACTTGCTATGCGATTGAGGAGGCAATTTTGCGTACGGGGGCCAGGCCGGTTTTTGTGGATGTGGAGGAGAACAAAGTTAATCTGTCCGTGGAAAGTCTAAAATCAGCTATGGTCCGAAGCAAGAAGCCCAGGGCGGTTATCATTCAAAACACCCTAGGGATACCGGCAGATATAGAAAAGATTAGCCGGTGGTGCAAAGAAAGCGATCTTGCTCTGATTGAAGATTTAGCCCAGAGCCTGGGTGCTATCGGCGCGGGGGGTAAGCCCGTCGGTTCCCACGGAGACGCAGTGGTGTTGTCCTTCGGCAGGGATAAGATAGTTGATGCCGTGGCCGGCGGAGCAGCTATTCTAAGGAAAAAAGCGGTGCGCACATTCCCCTTAGGGGGGGAGGTAGGAATGGGTGTGGTTTTCAGGGATATGGTCTATCCTATCCTGACTTGGAAAATAAGAAAGACCTACGTGATATTAGTCGGTAAATTAATAGCTAAGATAAGTCGCAGTGTCAGACTTATAACCTCTGCGGTTGCCAGCCCCACCCAAACTGCCACACCGTTGCCCTCAGGATATGCCGGGCTAGCGAGGTTGCAGCTGAAAAGACTGGACGAAGAGATTGCTCACCGGCGTAGGATAAGCGGTATCTATTTTAGCCAGCTTAGAAATAAGAATAAATTTTTAATCACTGGGGATGAAGTAGAAAGGGGAGCCAATCTGCGCTTTGCTTTTACCACGGAGAATCCCCAGAAACTCATTAATCATTTGGAGAAAAAGGGCGTTCATCTGTCTGATCGGTGGTATCGGGCTCCAGTTGACAGCGGTACTCTCGGAGCAGCGAGCGTGTATCGGGAAGGCTCATGTCCGAACGCAGAGAAGCTCTCCGGACAAATTATGAATTTACCTACTCACCGCAATGTTAGCGAGGCAGATGCGGTCAGGATAACTGATATTATTAATCACTTTCTGAAATGACTGAAGATGTTGTGAGGGAAGTGAGTTCAAGGGGGGATTGGGAAGAGTTTATCCGCTCTCACCCCGAGGCCAATTTTCTCCAGTCCTGGAGCTGGGGGCAGTTTCACCGACGGCTCGGGAAGAAAATTTTTTACCTCGGATTATATAAAGAAAATAGAATTATCGGAGCAGCTCTCTGTGTTAAAGAAACTGCTCGTCGGGGTGTTTATTTAACCGTTGCCGGGGGACCCATACCTTTCTGTGGGGAATCCCTAGAAACACTTATGCGGGAGGTTGAAAATATCGCTCGACGGGAGAAATGTGATTTTGTCCGTCTCCGCCCGCAGGCTTTGGATTCAGATGCTTCTCGGCAAACCGCCAAGGCACTGGGTCTTAAAAAATCACCCCTGTATTTAACCGCTGATCTGACCCTGCAGCTTGATATCCAAAAAACCGAAGAAGAATTGCTGCGGCAGATGAGGAAATCCACGCGCTACGAGATTAAAAAAGCGGAGCATGAGGGGGTGGTAGTTAGAATATCTGAAAACCCTGAAGACATAAAAGCATTTTACGAGCAGGAGACAGCTCTGGCCAAGAGACAGCACTTTGTGCCGTTCTCACACAAGTTCTTATATGAACAGTTCAAAGCATTTGTGGAGAATGATCAGGCGGCTCTTTTTCACGCATATAAGGACGGGCAGCTTTTAGCCACTGCCTTCATTATTTTTTACAACAACGAGGCGGTTTATCACTATGGAGTTTCTACCCCCGCCAATGCCCATTTGCCCGGAGCCCACGCCTGTCAGTGGGCAGCTATCCGCGAGGCAAAGAAAAGAGGACTGAAGCGCTACAATTTTTGGGGAGTGGCGCCGAAAGATCAACCCCGGCACCGCTTTGCCCACCTCTCGGTTTTTAAACGCGGTTTCGGAGGAGAGGAAGTCCAATATTTACCAGCGCATGACCTGCCTGTTAGTGGGAGATACCTGCTCATCAAGGCCTTTGAGCTTGCGAGAAAAAAAATCCGCCGAGTTTAGCTCCTAGCTGGCGGTGTGTATTTGAAAAAATCCGAACTGATTTTGCCAGCGACTTGCTCGGCGGGCGGAATTCCCCCCGAACCCCCCTTCCGCCCGCCTCGCCTTGAAGCGGAAGCGAAAAGGACGATTTCAAGTTTTTCGCGGGCGATAGCCCGCTAACAAAATCTTACAGATTTTGTTCTTTGGCGGCAAATTCTTTTTCAAAATACAAACCCATTTATTTTTATTGTGGTATTAAAATTTTCTTAATGTCCGCTTGTTCATCAATGGTATATTCAGCACCTTTTATTAAAACGGCGGGAAATTTTTCATCTGATTGTCCGACAAGAATTGATGCGGCAGCTGCCAATTCGTCAATTCTTGCAATCGTGTTATTTTTTTCATTTCCGAATAAATCTTTTTTCTGTTGAATTTCAATCGGCGCGATTCCGGCAATGCCGATTGCGACACCAATACAACCCTCGCGGTCTGGTTTTCCAAATGAGTCACTTATTATTACTGCGATTTTATTGTCCGTTTGTTTCTTTATATATTCACGAATATCTCTTGCGCTCTTATCGGGATTTTTCGGTAGTAAAGAAACAATCCGTTCATCACGAGGGCCGACATTTGAACGATCTACGCCTGCACTAGTGCAAATATAACCTAATTTATGTTCAGTAATTATCACCTTGCCTTTTGTCCCCAAAATTCTTCTTGACTCATCAATATAAACTTGGCATAGTTCGGCATCACGACCAGTTTTCCTTGACAATTCAATAGCTTCACTTGAAGGTTTTATATCATTCAAATTAACAGTTGCACCTTCGGCTTTTGAGATTACTTTTTGCACGATGACCAAGACGTCGTTTTCGTCGATTTCGATTTTGTTTTTTCTACACGCGTTTAAAATAATTTCGCCAAGTTTATCATCTTTTTTGATAAGAGGAATTGAGGGTATGGCAATTATTCGCAATTCATTGTTCATATTATTTTTCCTTGACTAGCTCATCTAAAGTTATATTTAGTGCTTTCGCAATTTTGGCGATCACAAAAACCGAGGGTTTCCTGATAACGCCGGTTTCAATTTTGGTTAGGGTTGTATAAGGTACATCTGCTTTTCTGGCAAAATCGTCTTGGGATAATTCTAGTTTTTGCCTCAGTTTTTTGATTTTTTGACCTAGTTGATTATTTTCCATAATTTGATAACATAATATTGTTGCTATATTTCGGTTTCAATATTATACTAACATAAGACATGATTTTCTTCAATCCATTTAAGAAAAGCCCGCTTCTGGCCAAAATAAAGTTCGAGCCGACATTTTTTCAGGTTCTTTGGCGGTTGCCTTTTCGCTTCCGCTTCAAGGCGAGGCGGGCGGAAGGGGGGTTCGGGGGGAATTCCGCCCGCCGAGCAAGTCGCTGGCAAAATCAGTTCGGATTTTTTCAAATACACA
>Ga0233423_10000403_pt1 | contig 23631 bp, 20 predicted proteins | sample Watercolumn_Mata_FD_180713 | JGI IMG/M metagenome (GOLD analysis project Ga0233423, IMG submission 180713) | Freshwater microbial communities from Lake Matano, South Sulawesi, Indonesia - Watercolumn_Matano_2014_112_MG | ecosystem: Environmental > Aquatic > Freshwater > Lake | place: Indonesia...
GTCATCTTTCCTCCAGAAGCTTTTGGAGGAAAGGATGGCTCAGGCGACTTCCACTGTCAAGGCCGGGGGGTGATACGACTTTGTGAGACTTTGGTGATACGACTTAATGAGACTTAACACGTTTGACGTTTTACTTAGCGAACTCAAACGCCACTTTAATCGCCCAGTTCTTCTCCTTGTCTCGTGACCTGGCCAGCGTCAGCGCCTGCCGGTAGGCGGACAGCGGGAAGCGCTGGGTGACCAGGCCCTTCAGGTTCAATTTCCCCTCCGCTACCCACTTGACCACCCGCTCGTAGGAAGAGAGCTTCTCCCCCTGCCATTCCTCCGTGCTGTGTGAGAGGAAGCCCCGCAGGTCTACCTCCTCGTGCCAGACCGGTGTGATGTCCAACTGCATGGGGGCCAGGGTAATGCCTACGTTGACCACCCGGCCGCCGGAGCGCGCACAGCGCAGGGCTGTCCCCAAGGTCTGCGGGCTGCCCACGGCGTCGTAGATCAGGTCAAAGCCGCCCTTGAGCATGCGATTGCCAAACGCGCCCTGGTAGAGTTTGGCCCCGGTGAGCCGGGCGGTGGCCTGATAGAGGTCTTCACGAAGGAGGACGCGATCAGCGCCGCGGCGAGTAGCCTCCTCGGCCTGGCGGGGGAAGAGGACGGAGACGGTGACGTCGCAGTTGGGCTGGGCGGCGCGCAGGGCCTGCAGGGTCATCAGGCCCAGAGTCCCCGCCCCGATGATCAGCACCTTGTCGCCAGCCTGCGGTTCGCCGCGGATGGCCGCCCGCACGCCGTTGGCCGCCGGTTCGAGGACCACCGCCTCCTCGTCACTGAAGCTGGCGGGCGCAGGGAAGAGAGCCGCCTCGTGGCGAATGAACTCCTCGCTATAGCCGCCGCCCACAGCCTCTGGGCCAATCAACTCCGAGGAATTTTCGCACTGGTTCCACTCCCCGTTGGCGCAATGACGGCATGGCGGCTGGATCTCCGCCGTCAAGCAATCGTGCCCCTTCTGCTGCACCACGCGGTCGCCCACACGGAAGCGGCTCACCCCTGGTCCCACCTCGGTCACATCGCCCACCACCTCGTGCCCCAGGTACATGCGCTTGCGGCCGGGCAGGGCGGCGGGGGCGACGCGCAGATCACCCTCGATGAAGACCAGGTGCAGGTCGCTGCCGCAGATGCCTGCCAGGCGGGGCTGGACGCGCACCCAGCGCGGGCCGGGCAGGGGAGGCGACGGCAGGTTGACATAATGCAACGGCGCCAGGGGGCTGAAGTAAGCGCCCGGCCAGAGCTTGCCCAGGAGCTTGGTGACCACGACGCGGAGAGGATCCAGTTCCAGGTAGATGGTTTTCATTGCAATTTCCCTTGGTTGTAGTCGGGGTCGTGTTGCGTGTTCCGTGTTCCGTTATGGGCACGCAACACGCAACACGCAACACGCCATCACGCCCCACTCCTCCCACGCTTCAACTCCTCGCGTATCGCCTTATGCTTCTCTCTTGTCAGGGGGTAGAAGATGGCAATGACGATGGCGGTCACCAGGAGCAGAGCCGGGATGGGCCCCATGATGAGGCGCATGGCCCACAGGGCGCTCTCCGGCTGCACCCCCTGCGGCACGTAACCGGACCAGTCCAGGATTACGCCGATCAGGAAGAGGGCCAGCGAGGTGGAGAGCTTGCGGATGAACACGGCGACGCCGGCGTAGACGCCCTCCTGGCGGCTCCCACTGTCCAGCTCGTCTACCTCCAGGACGTCGGGGCGCATGGAGGAAGGCATGACGTGGGCCGTGGAGACGCCAATGCCGACCAGGGCGGCCAGAATCCAGATCAGCGTCGTGGCCCCTTGGGGGACGAAGAAGATGGTCATCTGAATCAAAGCCCAGGTGGACATGCCGGCCACGAAGGACCATTTCTTCTCGATGCTCTTGGCCAGCCGGACGAAGAGGGGCAAGAAGAGCAGGGCGCTGCCCAGGATCACCCCCAGCACCAGGGAGGCATCGCCCTCCGACATGCCGATCCAGTACTTCAGGTAGTAGATGAAGACGGCGGAGAGGATGTCCACGGCCAGCCAGCTCAGGATGTCCAGCCCCATGACGTAGCGAAAGGCCCGGTTGCGCAGCACGTAGCGCAGGCTCTCCAGCGAGGGTAGGGCGGCACGGGCCTGGAACTCCTTGCGCTCTCGGGCCACGGCGAAGGCAGGGAAGATCAGCAGAGCGAAGGAGGCCCCCATGATCGCCCCCATGGCGGCGTAGCCGATCGGTTTGCTGGGGAAGAGCCCCACGATCATCAAGGGCAGGATCGCCCCCAGCAGCCCGCCGCCGATAGAGACGATCATCTGGTAGCCCACCAGGGAGGTGCGCTCGTCGTAGTCCAGGGTCATCTCTGGGATCAGGGCGTGGTAGGCCACCCCCACGGCGGTGAAGGCGGTATCGAAGATGATATAGAGGACGACGAAATAGGCAAACAGCAGGAAAGGATCCTGCCAGGGCGGCGTCACCCAGAGCAGGAAGAAGCTCAGGCCGAAGGGGATGGCCCCGAAAAGCAGGTAGACCCGCCGCCGTCCCCAGCGCGTCCGGGTGCGATCGGAGAGGAGGCCGAAGAGAGGGTCGTTCACGGCGTCCCAGACCTTGCCGATGAGCAGGACGAGCCCGGCCAGGCTGGGGTTGAGGCGCACCACGTCGGTCAGGAAGAAGAGGAAGAAGAAGGGGATGATCGTGCCCGGCCCCACCGCCGGGCCAAAGTCGCCAATGGCATAACCGATTTTTGTCCAGCGGGAGAGCTTTTCGGTAGTTGGTGGGTTTGGTGCGGTCATGATTCCCTCCTTGAAGTCAATAGTGCGTGTTGCGTGTTGCGTATTCCGTTGTGAGTCACGGAACACGCACCACGCAACACGGCCTCACGTCTCACTTTGGACACTCCCCCGCCGGCCAGCAGAGGGGGACCTTGGGGATGCTGTCGTGGTGGCGCATGGCCCTCTCTACAGCCCAGAGGTAGCTCTCCTCGCCTACCAGGTGCATCCCGCCGTCCACGGCCAGGGAGTGCCCGGTGACCCAATCCGACCACTCGGAGGCCAGGAAAGCGGCCACTTTGGCCACATCCTCCGGCTGGCCGAAGCGTCCGAAGGGGATTTGTCTCAAGTGAGCAGCCCGCAACTCCGGGATTTGGCTGACCTCCTCGGTCAGGGCAGTTTCAATCATGCCCGGGGCGATGGCGTTGACGTGGATGCCGTAGGGGGCCAGCTCCAGAGCCGCGGCGCGGGTGAACATCATCACGCCGCCTTTGGAGGCGCTGTAGTGCACCTCGCCGGCCAGGGGGACGGTTTCATTGATGGAGGAGAGGTTGATGATCTTGCCCTGACGCTTGTGCTCGATCAGCCAGCGGGCCATGGCGCGGGTGCAGAGGAAAGTGCCCTTCAGGTTGACGTTGAGCACCCAGTCCCACTCCTCCTCGGTCATCTCCACGATGGAGGAGAGTGTGCCCACGCCGGCACTGTTGACCAGGAGGTCAACCTGGCCGAAGCGTTCCAGGGTGGCCTGGAGCATGTTTTCCACCGCCGCGGCCTGGGCGACGTCTACCTCCACGGCCAGGGCCTGGCCGCCGGCCGCCGCGATCTCCGCGGCGACCGCCTGCGCCCCTTCCAGGGCAATGTCGGCTACGACCACGCTGGCGCCCACGGCGGCGAATTGCCGGGCAATGGCCCGGCCAATGCCCGAAGCCCCGCCAGTGACGATGGCCACTTTGTGGGCCAGATTCATAGGCACACCTCCCGAGATAGCAGATGGCCGATGGCCGATAGCAGATGGCCGATGGCTGATAGCAGATGGCCGATGGCTGATGGCTGATGGCTGCGTCTGGGCTCGTAGGGGCGAGGCATTCCTGCGAGGTTGTTTCGACTCCCTTGTATCCTCGTTGCGCAGGTATTATGGACATGCCGGATGTTCTGGATAATGCCTCGCCCCTATTTTCCAGCGCGCTCTAAGGCGCTTGGGGCGGTACCAAGAACACCAATTCTTATCTTTGTGTCTTGGTGTCTTGGTGGTTCAGTAGCACGTAGCGATGGTGCGCCCACACGGCCTTGATCGGCCAGGGCAGTGGGGCCCGGTCCAGGAAGGCGTAGCGCAGCACGCGCTGGCGCAGGGCCGGGTCCTTGCCGGCGTAGTAGTCCATGCTGCTCCACTGCCAGCCACTGCCCGTGAACTGGCGCTGCAGACGCTGGCTACGAATGCCCAGGCGGCGCAGGAACTCGGCGGCGGGCATCACCGTATCCGGCCACGGCGGCACGTCCAGCACCCCCTCCTGCACCAGGCGCAGGCCAGCCGCGGCGAGCACCCGCTTGATGCGCCCCATGTCTACCCAGCGCTCGTCTACGGTCTGGAAAAAGGGCTTGTCCACCAAGTATTTGCGCAGCAGGTAACCTACCTGCCAGCGATTGGGCATGGCCACCAGCACCAGCCGGCGGGCGACGCGGGCCAGCTCCCGCAGCAGCGATTCGGCGTCAGGGATGTGCCAGAGGGCGGCGTGGTTCCAGGCCAGATCGAAGGCGCTGTCCGGGAAGGGCAGCCGCGCCGCATCTGGCACGTGCACAAAGCTCGCCACTAGCCCCAACTCGCCCCAGAGGCGGGCCACGCCGGCCAGGCGCTCGGCGTTGGTGTCTACCAGGGTGACGGCGCAGCCGCGCTGGGTCAGGTGCACACTGTTGATGCCGCTGACCCCGGCCATGCCGTAGAGCGGCGCCTCCAGCACCGTGCGCACGGGGTAGCGGGCCAGCACCGTATCCAGGAAGTCGTTGAGCACCAGGCGCTCGTACACCACGCCCAGGCCCTCGTTGTAGTCGGTCAGATAGCGCTTCCAGGTAGGTTCTGCGCTTGCAGACAAGCTTGGGCTCCTCAAGTAGTGTCTGACTAAGAATCCAGTGGTAATCGGCGCATGAAGCCGTGTTGCGTGGTGCGTGTTTCGTGCGGCGTAACACCAAAAATGGAACACGCAACACGCAACACGTCAGGCCGCCAGTGCCTGCTCTAAGTCAGCGATAATGTCGCTCACGTCTTCGATGCCTACGGAGAGGCGCACCAGACCATCGCCAATGCCGACGGCGGAGCGCTGCTCCGGCGTCAGCGTGCGGTGCGAGCTCATGGCCGGGTACATCAGCAGAGTGTACACGTCGCCCAGGCTGGCCACGGGCAGGCAGAGGCGCAGGGCGTTGAGGAAGCGCAGCACGGCAGCCTTATCGCCACCGGCGATGTCGAAGGAGACCATGCCGCCGCAGTTGCCGTGGGCGAACAGGCGACGGGCCAGCTCGTGCTGGGGATACGTAGGCAGGCCGGGGTAGTAGACCCTGGACACATGCGGGTGCGATGCCAGCCAGGTGGCCACTTCCCAGGCGTTCAGCCCGTGGCGCGCCATGCGCAGGGGCAGGGTCTTCAGCCCGCGCAGGGCCAGCCAGGCCTCCTGCGGCCCCAGAATGCCGCCCACGTTCCGCTGCTCCATCCGCATGGCGTCCGCCCGCACCGCCGAAGTGACCACCACCCCGCCGGTCACGTCGCCGTGGCCGCCCAGGTACTTGGTGGCGCTGTGGATGACCAGGTCGGCGCCGTGGGCCAGGGGTTGCACCAGGCAAGGCGTGGTGAAGGTGTTGTCCACCAGCAGCAGGGCGTCGTGGGCATGGGCGATGGCGGCCAGGGCGTCCAGATCGGCGAGCTTGAGGAGGGGATTGGACATCGTCTCGCAGTGCAGGGCCCGCGGCCGCTCCCGGGCCACGGCCGCCTCCACTGCGGCGAGGTCGGTGATGTCCACGAAGGTCACGCCTACAGCGAAGCGCGGGAAGAAGTTGGCGAGCAGGCTGTAGGTCGCGCCGTACACGTCCTGCGCCACCACGATACTCTCGCCGGCGCGCACCCCGCTGCCCAGCAGCGCCCCCAGCACGGCGGCCATGCCGCTGGCGTAGGCCACGGCGCTCTCGCCTCTCTCCAGGGTGGCCACAGCTTCTTCGAAGGCGGCGACGGTGGGGTTACCGTAGCGGGTGTAGCTGTAGCCGGGGCGCTCGGCAGCGATGGCGGCGTAGGTATCGGCCACGTCATCGTAGAAGAAGGTGGCGGCGGGATAGATGGGCGTGGCAATCGGCGTGAAGTCAGGGCGCGGCGCCCGCTCCCCGGCGTGCACGGCCTGGGTGGCGAAGTGCCAGGGGTATTTTTCAGTCATCAGGACTCCGCTAGTGAGGACTTGACGTTTGACGCATGACGTTTGACGAGTAACCAGTCATGAGTCAAACGTCATGCGTCCTTCGCCCGTTTAGCAATTGGCGCCAAAATCCGCCTGGAAAGCCTGCGCCAGTCCGGCGCCCCAACCCTCCAAGGGCGCCAACTTGCCAAAGAAGAAGCGCAAGACCGGCGGCTCTTCCACGAACCTTAGCCCCTTGACCAGATGGCGGTGTTTGTACAGCCAGGCCAGCCGGTCAACGGTATATTCGATGTGCGATAGCGTGTACACCCGACGAGGCACAGCCAGCCGCGCCAACTCCAGATCGGCATAGACCTCATTGCCTTTGACATCTCGGTCCGTAGAAATGGTGCCTCTTTCCATGCTGCGCACGCCCGAGGCGATGTAGATGGCGGCCGCCAGGGCGCCGGCGGGGTACTGGCTTTGCGGGATGTGGGGCAAGAAGCGTTTGGCATCCACGTGGCAGGCCAGGCCACCCGGCGGGGTCACCACCGGCACGCCACTTTCCAGAAGCCTTTCCACGAAGTACTGGATGAACTCCGGTGAGATGCCGGCCACATTAAAATCGGTCATCTCGCGCAGACCAACGGCCATGGCCTCTACCTCTTTGGTGGACATCCCGCCGTAGGTGGCGAAGCCCTCGTACACGGGCAGCCAGGCCAGGATGCGGTCGTAGTATTCCTTGCTATTGGTGGCCATCATCCCGCCGCGCACCGAGGTGCTCTTGCGCGCCGACAGATAGAGGATATCCACCAGGCTCATCATTTCCCGAATGATCTCCTGAATAGATTTGTCGGCGTATCCTTCTTCCCGTTGTTTGATAAAATAGGCGTTCTCCGAGAGCAGGCTGCCGTCAAAGACCAGGGGAATGTTGTGCGCCGCGGCGATCTCTTTCACGGCGTGCAGATTGCGCAGCGAAAAAGGCTGACCGCCCACGAGGTTGGTCGTCGCTTCCATGCGGACGAAGGGCATCTTGCTGGCACCGTACTGCTTGATGGCCTCCTGGAACTTTTGCAGATCCAGATTGCCGCGGAAGGGGTGGGTGCTCTGCGTGTTCATCGCTTCAGCGGTGTAGAGCTCCAGAACGGTGGCGCCCGCCAATTCAAAGTGCGCCCTGGTGGTGGTGAAGTGATAGTTCATCACAATCACATCGCCGGGCTTGATGAAAACCTTGGCCAACAGATGCTCGGCGGCGCGGCCCTGGTGCACCGGGATGGTGTAGGTAAAGCCCAACACCTCGCTCACGGCGTCCGCCAGCTTGTAGAAGCTTTCGCTGCCGGCGTAGGCATCATCGGAGACCATCATGGCGGCCAACTGGTTGTCGCTCATGGCGTTGGTGCCGCTGTCCGTGAGCATGTCCAGGAAAATGTCTCTGGTGCGTAGCAGGAAGGTGTTGTAGCCAGCCTGCTCGATGGCCTGGAGCCGCCGCGCAATTGGCACCAGGTTGGTCTTCTGCACAATTCTGACCTTGTGCATCTCCACGGGGATCACTTTGCCGTTGGATAGCTTGACGTTCATCGTTGTTTGCCTCCTCTTTGAGGTTTTTATTCCCGAACGGGCAGGGTGAACCAGAAATGGCCCGGTGGGTAGGGATGCGCTGCTTGTACGGCGCCTGCCTGGTTCTCCTGCCTTCTGCTACATACAGAGGTGCGACGCACCTGCGAGGTGCGTCGCACCTTCTGTTACCAAGCCGAGAGGTTTTTCAGCACCAGGGGCAGGTAGAAGTGGTAGGCCGGTATGCCGTACCAGTAACCGAGACTGGCCTTGTAGTTGGTGCTGGTGGAGGCGCCAATGGCCGTCTGGCCAACGGTGAGGTTGACTTTGTAGTTGGTAGAACTGGCTGGCCCGCCACCCCCGCCGGTCAGCGGCACGAGCCAGTCCAGGCGATAGGCGGCGGACAGCGCCAGGGCGCTACTGGCCAGCAGCAGCGCACACACAAGCGTGGCTACCAGCACGATCATCTTGCGGTTGCTCATCGCTTTATCTCCTTTTGTGCGGCGCACGGCGCGCACCGCCTAGTACACCAGCACCATGATTTGCCCACTGACACCGCTGCCACCGGCATCCCAGCGGAAGCAATGGAGTTGATCGTCGGGGAGGCCCGACCGCGAGCAAGACACGCCACGGGCTACATTATCTTCCATCCCTAAGGCGACAAAGTAGCGGTCGCTGATGTCGAAGTTAAAGTCTATCGTGCAGTGCCCAGCGCTTGCTCCAGCGGCGATGGTGATCGTACCACCTACATTATTGAAGTAGTAAGTAATGGACGCGCTGGTACCGCAGCCAGCAAAGACACCGGCCTTCACCAGCCCATCGCCCGTGCGGGGTTGAGAGACATCCCCATCCTCGTTGACGTTAAAGACTCTGGTATTGGCCCCGTTGTAGATCTCGAAATCTGAGCTGGAGTTATTATCCTCGTCTAGATCTACCCGGAGCGCGTCGTTGGTCACAAGGACGATATCGCTGTGAATATAGGCTGGGTCAGAGAGGATGCGGCCATCGTCATTGGTGTCTGAAGTTCCACCCAGCACCAAGTCGGCATCCGCATTGGCCTCGCCCCTGGCATAAAGGCCAACGCCGCCGGAAGCGCTGTTATAGAAGTAGCCGCCATAGCCGGACGGCGACAAGGATGCGCCCACCACGCCGTAGTTGGTGCCAGTGGCGGACATGGCATAGCCACGCAGTCCCCGGCCACTGGTGTGCCAGTTCTGGGCTTCTAGGATGGCCTCGCTAGTTGTACCGCTAATGTTGGCGCTCGGCCGCAGGCTCCAGGCGTAGGGTACAGTGTAGATGGCCTGGCGGGGGGTCATCTCTGGGTCCCCGCTCACCTGGATGCCCAGGTAGAGCTGCCGGCCATCAATGTCTTCATCGGAGCAGTTCGCTATGGAGGTGCTGAACAGCCCGTTGTCCACGCTCACCGCGTGGGTATCCGAGCACAGGGCCGTGCCTCCCGAAGAGACGTCGTAGAGCTTGAAGGTGATGGTACGGGAGCCATTGATGGGGCTACCGCTGGCGTCGGTCAGCTTCCCCTGGATGGGGATGAGGGCAGCCACCACTGCGGCGCTGGTCTCTCTTTCTACGCCAGCCGTGTTCTGTGGTGTGTCCGGCCCCTCAGCCTGGCTCAGCCCCACGGCCAGGACCAGCATGAGGGCCAGGGTCAGCACCACAAAGAGCATTTGTTGCCCTTTCATCGCTTACCTCCTTTGGATTTTGGTTCAGGTGCCTGGGAACCAGCATCTCTTCGCTGCCTCACCTCCTCAGCGATGAATTGTGTGCGCCCTAGGGCGCCAGGCTGGGCACCGAGCCGCGCCAGAACCATTCTAACACCGGCCCTGGTTGCTGTCAAGGGCTGGGCTTTTCGGCTAACACCTCCCAATGGGCGCTGATCAGGGTCTCCGGCGGGTCGCCGCGCTGGAATTGGTACGCTTTGCGCTCTAGCTCCACCAGGCGAAAGCCGTCCCACACGGCGCGTAGCTCGTCCTCCTGGAACAGGTGATGTGGAGATGGCACGTCGCAGCCAAGCTCTTTCACCAGCCAGGTGCCCGGTTCGATCTGCGGCCCGCGGCCCTCCTTGTAATCGCCGCGGGCGTTGACCGTGGCGAAGAACCAGCCCCCTGGCCGCAGCAGGCGCTGCACCTCAAGCACGGTGCGGCGGATGCCGTCCACGGTGTTGTGGTGGATGACGCTGGTGCTGAGCACAGCGTCGAAGAAGCCGTTGGGGTAGGGCAGGGCCTCCATGTCCGCCACGGCCAGGCGGGCGGGCAATCCTTCCTGCTCCAGCCAGCGCCGGGCGCGCGCCAGCCCGTGGGGGTCCAGGTCAACGCCGTACAGCACAAAGCCCTGCTTGGCCAGGTAGACCAGGTGCCGCCCGGCCCCGCAGCCCAGGTCGAGCAGGCGCTGCATCCCGTGCCGCCGTATGTCCGCGACCAGCGAGACGAGCCGCTCGTGCGGCTGTTGCCAGGCGTACCAGTGGTATGCGGGCGGAGGTTGGGTGTTGGTCATAGGAAGATGCTCTCAGCACAGGTTGGTCAGTCGGCTGTGACCAGCAACTGGATGCTCCACGCCGCACGGACAATGGGCAGGAAGCCACGCACGCGCAGGAAGACGACGCTGGCGCCACCTTTTCCACCCCATTCCGGGCGCTCCTCGAAGAGCAACTGCACCTCGCGTTCCTGCCCCGGAACAAGCACTTCTCCGCTGGCGGGACAGCAGAAGTAAATCAAATCGGCCGTGCGACCACGCGAGTCTTCCAGGGCGAAGAAGCCCTGCTCCAAGTTCAGTCTGATGCTCTGGGCGCTGGCATTCTTGACTACAAGCCGCACGTCGTAAGCTGGTTTCTTCGTCTCTAGCTGGCCATAGAACACCCGGTCCAGCCTGAGTAAGCCGCTGATCGCCTCAGTCGGTTTGATTCCAGGGTCTATTTCCCATTCGGCCAACCGGATGTATTCTGGAGGTATCACCGCCTGCACCTGGAAAGCAGGTGCTGGTGACGGCGGGGTGAGCGTGGGCAGGGAGGTCGCTGTGGGTATCGGCGGTGGAGTGGCTGTAGGCCCAGCCTGCCAATTTGTGCCTATGATGACTGCCAGAGGGATAATGATAGCCAGTGCCGCTACAACTGCGATGAGTCGCCATTGCTTTAACCACGCTGGAACCAGGATGGGTGCTGGCGCTGGCGTCGGCGTTGGGGCCGGGGCAGCTTCTTCCCGAGCCCCAGTGCTCACGTGCGCCATGTCGAAGATGCGGCCATCCGGGGAGCGCAGGTAGAGCACCGGCGTGCCCCACTCCACGTCGTTGCCCTGGGCGAAGATGGCCTTGCGCGCCTCAGCCAGGGCAGCGTCTACGGGATAGTCGTCGGCCAGGGCGCTGTAGAACTCGTGGGCGATGGTGATGGCCGCCTGGTCGGTGATTTCAAACTGCATGGCGATGACGGCGGGGACGCCTTGCTGCACCAGGCTCTGGGCGGTGCCGGCGAGGGGATCGGTACGCGAGGCACGGGCGCCCTCGCAGGCGTTGAGGACGGCCAGGCGCAGGGTGCGTTCGTCGTGCAACAGCGTCCCCAGGTAGCTGCCGCTGACCTGCCGGCCGCGCCCGGTTTCATCCTCCATGACCAGCACGCCATCTTGAGCCTGCTGGTCAAAGCCACCGTGGCCGATGAAGTGGAAGACGTGATACTCGGTCTGTCGCAGTCGCCGCTGCAGGGCGGCCAGGGTGGCTTCTTCTAGGCGCTCCAGGACGATCAGGCCGCGTCGCTCTAGGTCGCCCAGGGCGTCTTTCAGTCTGGTCCACTCCTGCTCTACGTCGAGCGCCGGGTAGTCGCTGGGGCTGGCGATCATTACCAGCAGGCGCAGGGGCGGCTGCACGGCCAGGGGTTGGATGCGCTCTGGCAGGTCGAGGTAACGCACCAGGGGAGTTTCTGCGGAGAGGGTGAGGAAGCGGTTGAGAGAGGGATTGTAGAGGTACTCCCAGGGCACGTCGGCCAGTTCCGGGACATCGGCCAGACGGAGACGGAGGCGCAGGCCGGCGCCCTGGCGGCTGGTCTCGTCCAGGCTACTGCGCAGGCAGGCGCGCACTTCGTCGCTGAAGACGGCGTCAAAGAGCTTCCCGCCGAAGGTCTTGGCCGCCTCCATCTCCGGCGACTCCAGACGGCGCACGCCTCTTCTGGTGCGGCCCACGCGCAGCAGGAAGTTCTCCAGTTCCAGATCGGAGAAGGGCAGGCGGAAAGCGGCGCTGGCCTGGCCAGCCGGTGAGTTCAAGACCCGGGCCTGGTACTTATTGCCGGCGCGTTCAATGAGCAAGTCGAAGTCCAGGTAATTCATCTCAGCCATGGGGCCTCCAATTGCAGATTGCAGATTTTAGATTGCAGAGTCTCTATTCTCCAATCTCCAATCTCCCATCCCCAATCACTCGTCCGCTTTCCACTCCGCCAGGTAGGCGGCCAGGCCGCCAGGGCCAAAGGCGGCCGTGCTCAGCTCCTGCAACTGCTCGTCAGGGACTTTGAGGTACAGCCCGCGCCCCTCGGCGGCCACGCTGCCGTCGGCCAGGCGCACCTCGCCCTCCGCCTCCATGATGTTGTGGCGCAGGCGGGTAATGCGGGCGACGACGGTGACCTTCTCGCCGATGGGCACCGGGCGACGGAAGCGCACCTCCAGGCGTCCCGTCATGGTCCACATGTCACGCAGAAAGGAGGCCCGGCCAATGGTCTCGTCGAGCAGGGTAGTGACCAGGCCGCCGTGCATCATGCCGGGGTAGCCCTGGTGCTCCGGCTGCGGGACGAACTCGGCCACTACCGTATCGCCGTCCACGAAGAACGGCACGTGCAGGCCGATGGGGTTCTCTCGCCCGCAGACAAAGCACATCTTGGAGCCTGGTTGTCGCTTCATCGCCGCTTACCTTTGGGCTGTGGTGGCCTTGTCCAGGGTCTGCACCAACTGATCGTAGACCTCAGCGGGGAGCTTGTTTTTGCCCACCAGATTGCGGATCACTTTTTTCAAGTCTTTAGCCGTCGTGACCGGGACAGCGGGCTGATCTACAGTCAAACGGGCGTTGGGGTTCAGAAGCACGATTACGGGGTCTACGGGGATAGATTCCGTGCTGTCTTCCCCTGGCACCATCACGCTACGGGCGATGAGACGGCGCATGGCGGCAGTACTGTTCACGGCGTCCCTGGTGGGGTTGCCCAGCGACTCCTCGACGAAGAGACGCAGCCAACTGGTCAGGGAGCGTTTGTATTGCCACCTATCCCCCTGGCAGCGAATATTCCCCTCTTGCCGCCTGGTTTCCAACACCACCAGGCCAGCCGGCGTGAGCAGGGCATGCTCGACCGGCAGGGTGTAGTTGTACAGCCGGTAGCGATTGTCCAGCCCCTTCAGCTCCTTCTCCAGGAGCTGATCAGCGCGGTGCGGCGTGTTGGCCACGCGGCCCCACTTGCCCATGTTGTAGGTGCCAAAATTGGTGAGCAGGAAGCCGAGCAGCAGGGCGGCAAAGGCCAGGAGGACTTGTTCCTGCATGAACCAGGTGAGGAAGAGGGACACGCCGATCAGCACGAACCCCAAAATGAAGAAGTAGTTGCCGATTCTGGCCCGCGTCTTGACCATTTGTTCATCGGTGATAATCTGCATAAGCACCTCATGAGTAGAGCATAGGGGAATAGAGCGTAGAGGATCAGTAGATCACGAACCTGGCTCGTAGTGGGTGCTTGCCCCGATACATCACCAAGAAAGCAATGTATCGGGGCTTGAGCGCCTGAAAGCGCACTGCAAGTGCGCACTACGAACCCGATATGCTCTATTCTCTGAATCTCCCCAGCACCAGGCAGGCGTTCTGGCTGCCCAGGCCGAAGGAGTTGGAGAGGGTGATGTCCACCAGCGCCGGCCGCGCCTGGTTGGGCACGTAGTCCAGATCGCAGGCGGGGTCTGGAAACTCGTAGTTGACGGTGGGGTGGATGATCTGGTCGCGGATGGTCAGGGCGCAGACCATGGCCTCCAGTGCCCCGGCGGCCCCCATGGCGTGGCCGACCATGGACTTGGTGGAGCTGATCGGCACCTTATAGGCGTACTCGCCGAAGACCTGCTTGATGGCCAGGGTCTCGGCGGCGTCGTTGAGGGGGGTGCCGGTGCCGTGGGCGTTGATGTAGTCCACCTGGTCGAGCGTAAGGCCGGCATCGGCCAGGGCCTCACGCATGGCCAGGATGGCCCCCCGCGCCTCGGGATCGGGCGCAGCCACGTGGTAGGCATCGGAGTTGGCGGCCTGTCCCAGCACCTCGGCGTAGATGGTGGTGCCGCGCCCCAGGGCGTGCGCTAGTTCCTCCAGCACCAGGATGCCTGCCCCCTCGCCCAGGATGAAGCCTTCGCGCTGGGCGTCGAAGGGGCGGCTGGCCTTGTCGGGCTCGTCGTTACGGGTGGTCAAGGCGCGCATGACGCAGAAAACGGCGATGGCCATCTCGCAGATGATCGCCTCTACGCCGCCGGTGAGCATTACGTCCGCCGCGCCCCGGCGGATGACCGCCGCCGCCTCGCCCACTGCCTGGGTGCCGGCGGCGCAGGCCGTGACCACGGTGGAGTTGTAGCCTTTGGCCCCCAGGGTGTTGGCCACGTGAAAGGTGGGCATGTTGGCCAGGATGGCCGTACCCGCAAAGGGGTTGAGGCGCATACCACCCTTCTCCTGCATGGTCTTGAGGCCCTCTATGGCCTCGGGCAGGCCGCCCACGCCGGTGCCCAGAAGTACGCCCACACGCTGCTCATCGGCCAAAGGGATGGTCAACCGGGCGTCGTCCAGGGCCTGGCGGGCCGCAGCCACGGCGAAGTGGGTGCAGCGCGCCGTGCGGCGGGCTTCTTTGAAGTCCATGTACTGGCGCGCCTCAAAGCCCTTGACCTCGGCGGCGATGCGGCAGGGATAGGCCGAAGCATCGAACTGGGTGATCGGGCCGATGCCGGAGCGGCCGGCCAGCAGCCCCTGCCAGAAATCGTGGACGTTGAGGCCCAGGCAGGTGATGGCCCCCAGGCCGGTGATGACCACCCGGCGCCGGGCGCCCCCCTCGCCGCCGAGGGGCTGCGGCTGCGGTTCAGGCATGGGCGGTTCTTGTTTCAGGATCTCGGCCAGAAAATCCTCGATTTGGCGATCCACGGTCGTTTTGGTGGCCATGTCGGCCACTTCTGCCGGCGTCTGCCCGGCGGGCGCGATTTTCTTGGTCATTACACCCTCCTCCTGGTGAATCTCAGAGTGAATTGTAGTTGCCCCAGCGGAAATCGGCAATCGGCAATCGCCAATCGCCAATCCCCTCAGAGCAACAATGGCTGGTGGGCCTTGGGCGGCTCGCCGCCCAGGTAGCGACGCACCTCGTCGAAGACAAACAGCAAGTCGCCGTCCCGCTGCACAAAGTCCAGCTTATCGGCCTCCAGGGTGAGAACGGGGCACAGCGTGAAATGCTCCATCCACTCACGATAACGCTCGTTGAGGTGTTCCAGATAGTCGGCCGCAATGCCCGACTCACAATCCCGGCTGCGCAGGGCGATGCGCCCCATCAGCGTGGGCACGGAGGCTTTGAGGTAGATGAGGAGATTAGGCTTGGTGATGTAGGGGGAGATGGCGTCAAAGAGCTGGCGATAGGTGCCGTAGTCTCGCTCGCTCATGATCCCCAGGTGGTAGAGGCTCTTGGCGAAGATTTCGTGATCCTCGTAGATGCTGCGGTCCTGACAGACGCTGGCGGGGATATTGGCGATGTCCTGCTGCTGGCGCAGGCGCTGGGTCAGGAAGTAGAGCTGGGTGTGAAAGCCCCAGCGCGGCATGTCTTTGTAATAATCGTCCAGATAGGGATGATCGTTGACGCCTTCGTAGTAGGGCTGCCAGCCGAATTCTTGACATAACAAGCTGACCAGGCTGGTCTTGCCCACGCCGATGTTGCCACAGACGGTGATGTAAAGTCGCTTCGCCGCCATCGTTTCCCCCTCTTGCAGTTTCAGGCTGGCCCTATTGTAGCACAAAATGGGCCAAAAGGGAAGGACGACTGTGTTGCGTGGTGCGTGTTCCGTCTGGTGGGCGATACGCATAACGGAACACGCAGCACGCAACACGGCACTATCTACCACCACTCCGCTACATGGCCTACCAAGATCATTTTGCCGACATACGCTCCGCAAGCCGTTATAAGGTTGCCAGCAGTGCGAGAATGCTGTATAATACGTAGGGGCGAAGCATTTTGCCCGGCAATATGGCGATACGTCTACAAATTGTTGGGCAAAATGCTTCGCCCCTACAACGGCCATCCGCCATCGGGAGGAACTACTTGATTGCCTTATCTACCGGTTCGCTGTACTCCTACGGCCTCAATCGCGTCTTCGCCCTGGCGGCCCAGGCCGGCTTCCAGGGCATCGAGGTGCTCGTGGACCAGCGTTGGGACACTCGCCAGGTGCGTTACCTGAAGACCTTGCAGGAGACCCACGGCCTGCCCATCGTCAGCCTGCACAGTCCCTTCGTGCCCGGCATCCAGGGCTGGGAGCCGCCTGGGCAGTTGAATCACCTGCAGCGCACCATCGCCCTGGCCCAGGAGTTGGGGGCGCGGCACGTGGTGGCCCACCTGCCCTTTCGCTTCGCCGATACCTGGCTCAATATCCCCTGGCTGCGGGAGAAGCCTGTTTTGCTGCCGATACCCATGCCACGCGACGGCAGTTATCGCCGCTTCCTGCTCAACGGCCTGGAAGCCTGCGCTGCCGCCGGCGTCACCGTGGTGGTGGAGAACCTGCCATGTCGCAAGCTACTGGGTTTTACCTACAACGGCTACCAGATGAATTCCCTGGCCGAATGGGGGAGCCTGCTGCACCTCAACTTCGACACCACCCATCTGGGCACCTGGGGCTACGACATCCTGGCTGTGTACGAGCAGGTGAAGGCCCGCGTGCGGCACGTCCACCTCTCCAACTTCAACGGCAAGGAGCATCGCCCGCCCTGGGACGGTCACCTGCCCCTGGACGAGCTGCTGCGCCGCCTGAAGCGCGACGCTTTTACCGGCATCCTCTGCGTAGAGCTCGATCCGGCCCCTCTGCAAGCCGAGGACGAAGAAAAAGTCAAAGCCAACCTGCGCCGCAGCTACGAGTTCTGCGCCCAACATTTTGCAGAAAGCTAGAATAGAAGACATGCAAAAGCTACTGGGCAAACACTGGCATTACCTGCCCCTCGCGGAGATCGTTGATCTCCTGGAAAGCGACCTGGAGAACGGGCTGGATGTGTTTGAGGTCAAGCATCGCCAGGAGCGCTTTGGCCCCAACGTGCTTACGCCGCGCAAAGGTAAAAGCCCCCTGGTGCGCTTTCTGCTGCAGTTCAACAATCCTCTGGTCTACGTCTTGCTGGCCGCCAGCGTAATCACCGGCGTGCTCAAGGACTGGGTGGACGCCCTGATTATCTTCGGCGTAGTCCTGGTCAACGCCATCATTGGCTTTGTCCAGGAGTTCCGGGCAGAGAAGGCCATAGAAGCCCTGGCGCAGACGATGACCACGGAGGCCACAGTGGTGCGGGCGGGGAAGACGCAACGCCTCCCGGCAGCCGAGCTGGTCCCTGGCGACGTAGTCTGGTTGCAGTCCGGCAACAAAGTGCCCGCCGATCTGCGCCTGGTGCGGGCACGTGACCTGCAGGTAGCGGAGTCGGCGCTTACCGGGGAATCAGTGGCCGTCCAAAAGTCGGCTGATCTCACCCTGCCCCACGACGTGCCATTGGCCGATCGGCGCAATATGGCTTACGCCTCCACGCTGGTCACCTACGGGCAGGCGTCGGGCATCGTCGTGGCCACGGGCGATGACACCGAGGTGGGGCGCATCTCGCAGCTTATCTCCACGGCGCAGGAGCTGGAGACGCCCTTGACGCGCCAGATCGCCCAGTTCAGCCGACTCGTGCTGTACGCCGTTCTGGCCCTGGCCGCGGTCACTGTGGGTGTGGGTGTTTGGCGCGGACAATCGCCCCTGGATACGCTGCTGGCGGCGATTGCCCTGGCCGTGAGTGCTATTCCCGAGGGGCTACCGGCGGCGGTGACGGTGACGCTGGCCATCGGCGTGTCACGCATGGCCCGCCGGCGGGCCATCATCCGCAAGCTGCCGGCCGTGGAGACGTTGGGCAGCACCACGATCATCTGCTCGGATAAGACCGGGACGCTGACGCAAAATCAGATGACGGTGCAGCAGATCGTAGCCGGGGGGACACGTTATGCTGTGACGGGCGTTGGTTATGCCCCTACGGGCCAGATTCGCCCGGAGGGTGCTGCCGAGCCGGCCGCCTCTGTAGCCTTGACGCAGTGCTTGCAGGCCGGGCTGCTGTGCAACGATAGCGCCCTGGTGGAAAAAGATGGTCGCTGGCAGGCGCAGGGCGATCCCACCGAGGTGGCGCTGCTGGTCTCGGCACGCAAGGGTGGTCTTCTGCCCGACGTGCTGCTGGCCCAACTGCCCCGCCTGGACACGATCCCCTTCGAATCGCAACACCAGTACATGGCCACCTTGCACACGGCAGGCCCCTCATTCCCGAACAGCGGTAGAATCGTCTACGTCAAAGGCGCTGTGGAGGTGATTCTCGCCCGGTGCGCCTTCGCCCTGGACGCTGCTGGCTCGCCCGGCCCGCTGGAGGCCGACAAGATCCACCAATGGGTAGACGAGATGGCCGCCCAGGGGTGGCGCGTCCTGGCTTGCGCCCGGGGCGAATTGCCGCCAGGGGCAAATCACCTGACCCACGCCGATCTGGCCACCGGCCTGACCTTCCTGGGGCTGCAGGGGATGATGGACCCGCCACGCCTGGAGGCGGTGGCTGCTGTCCAGGCCTGCCAGAACGCTGGCATTCGCGTCAAGATGATCACCGGCGACCATGCCCTCACGGCCGCGGCGATTGCCCAGCAAATCGGGCTGAACAACCCGTGCGCCGGCGCCGGGTCTCCCCGGCAATGCGTGCTCACGGGCCAAGAACTGGCCACTTACAGCGACGAGCAGTTGGTGGACTTGGCCGAAGGTACGGCGGTCTTTGCCCGGGTAACGCCGGAGCAAAAGCTGCGCCTGGTGGAGGCCCTGCAAGCGCGCCAGCATGTGGTGGCTATGACCGGTGATGGCGTGAACGATGCGCCCGCCCTCAAGCAGGCCGACATCGGTGTGGCCATGGGGGTCAGCGGCACCGATGTGGCCAAAGAAGCGGCCGACATGGTGCTGGCCGACGACAACTTCGCCTCTATCGAAGCCGCCGTGGAGGAGGGGCGGGGCGTCTACGACAACCTGACCAAGATCATCGCCTGGACGCTGCCTACCAACCTGGGCCAGGGCTTGGTCATCCTGGCCGCCATCTTCACCGGCGTTGTGCTGCCCATCCTGCCGGCACAGGTCTTGTGGATTAACATGGTCACCGTGGCCGTCCTGGGTCTGGTTCTGGCGCTGGAGCCTAAAGAGCCGGACGTCATGCGCCGGCCGCCGCGCCAGCCCCAAGCGCCTATCCTCACGCGCGACTTAGTCATCAGGGTGCTGATCGTGGGGACGCTGATTCTGGTGGGGGCCTTCGGCCTCTTTGAATGGGAACAGATGAGCGGGGCCAGCTTAGCCCAGGCGCGCACCGTGGCCGTGAACGTCGTGGTCATGATCGAGCTATTCTACCTGTTCAATTGTCGGTCGCTCAAGAACTCCATGTTCCGCATCGGCGTACTTTCCAATCCCTGGGTCGGTGTGGGCGTGGTGGCCATGGTGCTTTTGCAGTTGCTGTTCACCTACCTGCCCGTGCTGAACGGCGTGTTCTCCAGCGCCCCGATTAGCCTGGCCGCCTGGGGACGCATTTTGGCGGTCAGCATCGTGGCCTACGTGGTGGTGGAGTTGGAGAAGTACCTGCGACGCCGAGCCTGAGCTGTATACTATATGCAGCCAGGTTTGCCAAGTTCCCCGGAGGTATTGGGGGCAAAATCAAGTTGAAACTTGAAGCCGTGTGGCGTGATGCCCAAAACGGAACACGGAACACGCAACACGGAGTGCGCTGACCACCAAGGCGTCCTCAGAAAGTTTTTGATAAGGAGTCGTTCCATGCGTCTTGCCAACCGTATCGCCACCCTGCCGCCCTACCTCTTCGCCGAGGTGAACAAGCGCATCGCCGCCAAGCGGGCGCATGGCGTGGACGTCATCAACCTGGGCATCGGCGATCCCGATCTGCCGCCGCCGGCGCACATCGTGGAGGCGGTGCAAAAGGCCGCCGCCGATCCGGCCGCCCATCGCTATCCCAACTACTACGGGCTGCCGGAGCTCAAGGAGGCCTTGGCCTACTGGTTTGCTGGTCGCTTCGGCGTCAAGCTGGACCCGCAGAGCGAGGTCGCGCCCGTGGCGGGCACAAAGGAGGGGCTGATTCACCTGCCCTGGGCCCTGGTAGACCCGGGCGATGTCGTCCTGCTGCCTGATCCCGGCTACCCGCCCTATAACGTCGGCACGCTCCTGGCCGGCGGCGAGCCGTACGCCATGCCGCTGCTCGCCGAGAGGGGCTGGCAGCCCGACCTGCGCGCCATTCCCGCCGACGTCGCCGCCAGAGCGCGCCTGCTCATTCTGTGCTATCCCAACAACCCCACCGGCGCCACCCTGCCCAACCTCGCCCTGTTTGAAGAGGCCGTGGCCTTCGCCCGCCAGCACGACCTGGTCGTCGTCCACGATGCGGCCTATAGTGAGGTCTACTACGGCAGCTACCACCCGCCGAGCTTCTTGCAGGTGCCGGGCGCCAGGGAGGTGGGCGTGGAGTTCCACTCCCTGTCCAAGACCTACAGCATGGCCGGCTGGCGGCTGGGCTTCCTGGTCGGCAATGCCCAGGTGGTCAAGGCCCTGGCCGATCTCAAGACGAACATTGACTCTGGCATCCCCACGGCCATTCAGATGATGGGCAGCGCGGCGCTCAGCGGCGATCAGAGCTGGATTCTGGCCCGCAACGCTATCTACGCCCGGCGGCGGGACATGGTCTGCGACGGCCTGGCCGCGGTGGGGCTGCGTCCCCCCAAGCCCAAGGCCGGCCTGTACGTCTGGGGGCAGGTGCCCAAGGGCTATAGCTCAGCAGGCTTCTCCCTCCAGGCCATAGATGAGGCCGGGGTGTTCCTGACGCCGGGCGATAGCTACGGCCGGCACGGCGAAGGCTACTTCCGCATCTCCCTGACCGTCCCCGACGATCGCCTGGCCGAGGCCATGCGCCGGCTGCGGGGTTTGAAGCTGTAGATGAAGACCCAAGAGGTATGCGAATTCTGCGACGGCAAGGTGGAGCCGCGCGTCATTCAGGCCCGGTTTCGTTTCCACGGTCACACGATCTACGTAGATGGTGTGCCGGCCTGGGTGTGCGCTAAATGCGGTGAGCAGTATTTTGATGCGCCTGTCTACAAGCGGCTGGAGGAGATTGCCAGGCAGAACAGTCGCATCAAGAAAACCATCTGCTTCCCCCTTGCCGAGTACGATATGGCTTTGGCCTGACTTGGCTTGCCATGAGGCGACGATAGGAGGTTGACGACCATCGAGAAGCGTGAGCCAGTGAGGAACAAGAACAATCTTATCCTGACCCGCCCCGTGCCGGAGCGGGCGGTGCTGGTGGGCGTGACCCTGGATGGGCAGAGCGAGGGCTGGCGCGTGGAAGACTCGCTGGCCGAGCTGGCCCTGCTGGCACACACGGCGGGTCTGGAGGTGGTGGGGCAGGCCACGCAACGCCTGGCCGCGCCCAACCCGGCCACCTACATCGGCAAGGGGAAGGTGGAGGAGCTGGCGCAACTGCGCCGCGAGCTCGGCTACGACATCGCCCTCTTCGACGACGAGCTGTCGCCCAGCCAGCAGCGCCACCTGGAAGACGCCCTGGAGGCGCGAGTCGTGGATCGCACCGGCCTGATCCTGGACATCTTCGCCCGGCGGGCGCAGAGCCACGAAGGACGCATCCAGGTAGAACTGGCCCAGTACGAGTACTACCTGCCGCGGCTCACGCGCCTGTGGACGCACCTCTCGCGCCAGGCGGTGGGCGGCGTGGGCCTGCGGGGGCCGGGCGAGACCCAGTTGGAGAGCGACCGGCGACGCATCCGCAAGCGCATCAGCGACCTGCGGCGGGAGCTGGAGCAGGTGCGACGCCATCGCCACCTCTACCGCACACGGCGGCAGGGGGAGAACATCCCCATCGTGGCCCTGGTGGGCTATACTAACGCCGGCAAGTCCACGCTGCTCAACGCCCTGAGCGGGGCAGGGGTGTTTGTCGAGGACAAGCTATTCGCCACCCTGGACCCCACGACGCGGCGGATCGCCCTGCCCAACGGGCAGAAAGTACTCCTGACTGATACAGTAGGCTTCATCCAAAAGTTGCCCACACAATTGGTGGCAGCCTTTCGGGCCACCCTGGAGGAACTGACAGAGGCCGACCTGCTGCTGCACATACTTGACATAACGCATCCAAACGCCGCCGAGCAGGCAGAGACGGTGAGTAGGGTACTGGGCGATCTGGGGCTAGGGGACAAGCCGGTGCTCACGGCCTTGAACAAGATAGACAAGATCGCCGCCGAAGCACAGAGTGGATTGTTGACGCCAGAAGTCCTGGAGGCCGTGCGCCAGGTAGCAGAACCCTGCGCGGATATGGTGGCCATCTCGGCAGAGCAGGGGACGGGCCTGGAGCAGCTTTTAGCCAAGATCGCCGAGGCGTTGGGGCGCGAGATGGTTGACATAACGATTCTGCTACCCTACAGCGCCGGTGACCTGGCCGCCCTCTTCCACGAGCGCGGCCAGGTAGAAGCCGAGGAATACCGCAAAGAAGGCACGCGCCTCCAGGGACGGCTGCCCCGGCGCTTCTTACCCCTATTCCAGGAGTACGTGGCGTAGAGAACGAGTAGACAAAAGGTCAAGTGCGACGCACTTGGCAAGTGCGTCGCACCTGGTAGACAAGGAGCAAGTAGACAAGGAATTAGCGATCAGGCCATCGCCCGGTCAGGGCGCTGGCCTTTCTGCAATGCCTCCCGGCGGGCCTGGGACTTGTTACGCGTAGGGATGCCGTAGGTGCGGCACAGCACCAGCACGTATTGCCGGCTACAGCCAAACTGTTGGGCAATATCCGCCAACGACCTCTGCTCCTGCACGTAAAGCTGCCGGAGCAACGCTGGCGTCAGAAGCTCCCTAACCCCTCTGCTATGGCCTCGATTTGGTAAGCCGATCTTCCTTCCTGGCATTCCACACCTCCCATTGGAGAGTTTGCACACACCCTGGGTTCACGAATGGGGTAGCGGTGGCCCGTCACCAGCAGCATAGCACAATTCCCGCCCAATGTCAACTTCTCAATAGAATCCTTATGGAAAGTTATGCCGTCTATCTAACCGCCAAGACACCAAGATATAAATATTCTATGACTTGAACGGATTGCTGTCAGCAGATTCGGGTAGCGGATTAAGCAGATTCACCTCCAGCTCTCTAATCTGCTCAATCTGCTACTGAAATCTGCTGTCAGCTCTCCCTCCTCTACTCCAGCCCTGGGCCGGTGAATCGAGCCCCCCGTCGGCGCGGGGCCAGCCACTGCGTAGAAACTTGTCTGGTTTCTGACCGCACGAATGATACTCCGCGTCATTAAGGACTCGCCATGACCTGTCGTGACTGTCAGCCAGTTGTTTTTGCCCCGCAGTTGTGTTAGAATAAGGCCGCCAGATTTGGAGTCTCCGCAGATCACAGTTCGGGTTCGTAGTGCGCACTTGTAGTGCGCTTTCAGTCTCCGCTACATTTCTTACCTGGTGATGTATCGGGGCAGGCGCCCACTACGAGCCAGATTCGTGATCTACGGAGTCTAAATCGCCAATCGCCAATCGAAAATCGGCAATCGAAAATCGGGCATGGTTCATTTAGGCTCAAAAGCACCTTGACAATTGAGTAGCGCAGGTAGCCTCTTGCTGGTATAATGGGGTTACCCCATACCCATATCCAAGCGAGAGGAGGCTACCTTCGATGCCATTGTA
>Ga0233423_10000406_pt1 | contig 23518 bp, 16 predicted proteins | sample Watercolumn_Mata_FD_180713 | JGI IMG/M metagenome (GOLD analysis project Ga0233423, IMG submission 180713) | Freshwater microbial communities from Lake Matano, South Sulawesi, Indonesia - Watercolumn_Matano_2014_112_MG | ecosystem: Environmental > Aquatic > Freshwater > Lake | place: Indonesia...
GTGGTTCCGGCACCTATCAGTTGTACAAGGACGGCAGTCCGGTTATCGGTACGGGTAATACCTATACCGCTACCGCTGCTGGTAGCTACACTGTAGCTGAAACCAATTACTGCGGAACATCAACAGTAAGTGATCCTTCTATCGTTACTGTTAAAGTCATTCCCACCAAACCATCTATTACCGCACCACCTATGCCTCTCTGTGATGGTGCCAGTGGAACACTAACCGCAGTAGGGGATGCAACCAATACATTCACTTGGTATAGGAACGGTAACCCAACAGGTCAGACCGGTATAAGCATCTCTGTATCTACAGCGGGAAACTATACAGTCATTGAATCGAATACTTGTGGAAGCTCACCAACAAGTGATGCAGTAGTGGTAACTACTCTAAATAAGCCAGCTGCACCAACCGTTACACCCGCAGGACCGATTCTACTTTGTGATGGTCAAACAACGACACTCACCGCAAATGGAACAGGAGGAACATACACTTGGAATACGAGTGCTACGGGAAATACACTATTAGTCGGATCAGCAGGAAGTTACTCTGTAACAGAATCAAATGCTTGTGGTGCATCAGCTTCAAGCAATGTTGTAACAGTAACAACTGGAATAACCCCTACACAACCAAGCACACCATCTATAAGTCCAGTTGGGCCTATTCTTCTTTGTGATGGAGCTTCAACAACACTTACTGCAAGCGGTGGTAGTGGTTCATATATATGGAGTACAGGAGCAATAACAAGCAGCATAACTGTTAGTGCAGCAGGGAATTATTTCGCGTATAGTCCAGGAACATCTAATGCTTGTGGAACAGCACCCAATTCAGCGAATAGCAATGTCGTAGTTGTTACAACTCTTGTTAAGCCACTAGCACCAACCGTAACACCTGCTGGACCAATATTATTGTGTAACGGCAACACTGCAACCCTTACGGCAAACGGAACAGGAGGAAATTATAATTGGAATACAGGAGCCACAACTAATAGTATTGTAGTAGCATCTGCAGGAAGTTATTCTGTAACCGAATCAAACGCATGTGGAGCATCCCCATCGAGCAACGTTGTGGTTGTAACAACAGGGAACCTTCCGACCAAACCAATACTGTCTCCGACCGGAACAATCGTACTCTGTAATGGTAATAGTGTCACCATTACCACTAACCCATCATCAGGTGGTGTTATTAGATGGAATACCGGTGCAACAGGAAATAGTATCACGGTAAGTGCTGCTGGAACATATTATGCGTGGGAGAATAACAACTGCGGCGACGGACCTAATTCAGATGCAGTTACTATTGTAACGCTCAGCAATCCTGTGGTTAATGCTATTTCCGGAGCCAATGAAGTGTGTCATGGATCTACGACAACATTTACCAACACAACACCCGGAGGAACATGGAGTAGTGGAGATAACTCAATCGCTACAGTAGATGCAAGTGGCATTGTTACCGGTGTGGCAGTTGGAACAACAACCATCAACTATTCTGTTTCAAATGTCTGCGGTACTACAACCGTGAGTAAGACTATTACGGTAAGACCCCGGACTGTTCTTCCAGCCATTGGTGGTTTAAATGGCGTTTGTAAAGGCAAAACCATTACCCTGACTAATGCCCAGGGTGGTGGTACATGGAGTAGCAGTGACGCATCTATTGCAACTATTAATAGTGCTGGGCTTGTTACTGGTGTGAATCCCGGATCAGTAACGATCACTTATACTTATGTGAACGTTTACAACTGCGTAAGCACAGTTACTAAAACTGTAACAGTATGGGCATTGCCTACCATCGGCGTTACTGCAACGGTGAATGCAACCAGTGCCATATTCACTGCCACCGGTGCTTCTACTTATGCCTGGTCAAGCGGAGAGAATACCGCTGTGATCACCAAGCCAATGTCTTCTACAGCCACCTATACTGTTACCGGTACAGATGGAAACGGTTGCGACAATACGGCTCAGTATGCAGTGAACTCAACACCCAATACCGGAGCGACTTCTATCAACTCTACCCTTGGTACTGATTTCTGTAATGGCTCTACGGCAACATTAACAGCAACAGCAGGAGATAGCTACTATTGGAGCACAGGTGCAACAACACAATCAATTACTGTTGGTACATCAGGAACATATACTGTATTCGTTGCAAGAAACGCAACAAGCATTGTCGAAGTAGCGAATATTGTTGTTACAGTAAGTGCCAACACAGTTGGCGGTACTGTAAGTATGGATGCTGCAGTATGCTCAGGTAGCAATAATGGAACACTTAACCTATCCAGCCATATCGGTGATATATTAAGATGGGAATACAGCGAGAACAGTGGAGGTACATGGACCACACTTGCCAATACAACAACTCAACAAACTTATTTGAATATAACTGTCACAACACAGTATCGTGCTGTGATTAAGAGTGGAACCTGCCCACAACAATATAGTTCTGTGGCCACCATTACGGTTAAGCCTACTCCGGACGTTAACACAGTTACTAACCAGGTACTGTGCCACAATGATGCGAGTACAGCTATTACCTTCTCAGGATCAGTACCTGGTACTCAATTCAATTGGGTGAATAATACTCCCTCTATTGGTCTTGCTGCATCAGGTCTGGGCGATATCGCATCTTTCACAGCTACCAATACCGGTAACTCTCCGGTTACTGCCACAATAACGGTTACACCAACAGCTGCAGGTTGTCCAGGATCTTCAACCAGCTTCACGATTCGTGTAAGTCCAACACCCAATGTGGCAGCTGTGGCCAGCCAGGTACGTTGTGCAGGAGAACTGACCAATACCATTAACCTGAGTGGAACAGTAATAGGTACTCAATTTAATTGGACCAATAGTAATGCAACGATTGGTTTACCTGCATCAGGTATGGGATCAGTGATCAGCAGCTTTGCTACGATCAACACCGGCAATAATCCTGTTGAAGGCATTATAACAGTAACAGCCAGTGCCAACGGCTGTACGATGGTTTCTCAGCCGGAAACAAAAGCAATTGCTCCTAATCTTCCTGTTGCGGGTGTTGGCAGCAATGGAAATAAATACACACTAAGAGCAGGAACTACAACACTTGCAGTGTATAACAAAGATGCTTCAGCGATTACAACAACGGATGTTGCACAGGTGCTTGTAAGCTTGGTAAATGGTGGCACACAGTCTCATGGTTATAGTGCTACCAGTAGCGGTGATGTGATCAGCTTGATTGCACCTGCGGGTAGTGGCAGTAGCCTTAACGGAACAGCCGCCTCTTTGACATGGGAAGGTGTTGTAACCATTACGGCTAATAGTTCTTTCGCAGGTGGTATTGATGGTAGGGGAGCAGTATTCGGCATCCGAGTTAATCCGATACCTAACATGACAGCGCTCTCCAATCAGATTGTATGTAATAACGACTTCACTAGCCAGGTCAATATGACGAGTCCTGTGACGGGTACGCTGTTTAACTGGACGAATGATGTAGTTTCAATTGGGCTTCCTTCTATCGGAACAGGAAATATTGCTTCCTTCCAGGCGATCAACACCAGTAATGCTCCGGTTACTGCTACTATCCGTGTTACACCTACAGCAAATGGTTGTGCAGGACCAGTAAGGACATTTACGATCAGGGTGAATCCAACACCAGGTATTAACCCGGTAAGCAACCAGGTGCTTTGTAATAACACTTTCACGAATGCTGTAAGTTTCACTGGAGCAGTAGCCGGTACTGTATATACATGGACTAACACTACACCCTCCATTGGTTTGGCGGCATCCGGAACAGGAAATATCGCCAGCTTCAGATCATTGAATAGCAGTGCTGCACCAGTAGTAGCTACTGTGGCTGTTTCAGCGTCTGCGAATGAATGTACAGTTACCTCTACTCCGGAGATAAGAGCTGTATCAGGAAATATGACGGTATCCTTCATTGGTGAAGATGGAAGCATACACCGTGTGAGAGTAGGTAGTACCATCATTGCTGAGTACACAAAGCTTGCAACGGATCTCACGACTACTGACATAGCAACAGCACTCGTGAATCAAGTCAATGCCGGTACCGGCGCTCACGGTTATACCGCTCAGAATACAGGATCTATTATCAGGCTTACGGCGCCCGTTGGATCAGGAAGCGGCGCAAATGGAACACAGGCATTTGTTGCTTGGACGGGCTCATATTCGATTACTTCATCTACTACTTTCAATGGAGGCATTGACGGATCAGGGACTGTGTTTAAGATAACAGTAAATCCTACGCCGAATGTCAATCCGGTTGTGAACCAAGTTGTTTGTAATAACGCTTCAACTGCATTAATATCTCTTACAGGACTTGTGAGCGGAACCACTTATACGTGGAGCAACAATACACCCAGTATCGGTTTAGGTGTTACAGGAGCGGGCGATATCACTCCCTTTAGTGCCACTAACCTTGGAACATCACCTGTTAAAGCTACTATTCAAGTGGTACCTACTGCTAATGGTTGTACTGGATCAACGATCAGCATGACCATAAGAGTGAACCCAACTCCAACAGCGAACGCTGTATCTAATCTTATACTTTGTAATCGTGACAATACGGGGAACATCAATTTCAGTGGAGCAGTCACAGGTACAACAATTGCATGGACGAATACTACAACGAGTATCGGTTTAGCTGCATCAGGAACGGGGAATATTTCGAGCTTCATGGCTACGAATGTTAGTAATGATCCAGTTACTGCAACAATCAGAATTACACCTACAGCCAACAGTTGTACCGGACCAGTTACAACATTCACGATTCGTGTGAACCCAACACCAACTGTCACACCGCAGGTTAACCAGGTAGTATGTAATGGTGCCAGTACAACAGCCATATATTTCACGGGACCAGTTGCAGGTTCAACCTTTGATTGGACAAATGAGCTGACCAGCATCGGACTTGCTGCTGCCGGTACGGGCAATATCAGCCAGTTTGCTGCCATTAACTCTGGCACAGCACCGGTAACAGCAAACATAAGAATAGTCCCAACTGCCAATGGTTGTATTGGTACTCCTTCTGGATTTACCATTCGAGTAAATCCTACACCGAATGTAGTTGCTGTTACGAACCAGGTACTGTGCAATAAGGATCTTACACAGAAAGTAGTATTTAACGGATCAGTAGCCGGTACAACTTATACCTGGACGAATGATGAAACATATATCGGTCTTGGAGCTTCAGGAACAGGAGATATCAACACATTCTCTGGCCGTAATGATAGCATCATTCCTATTACATCAACGATTCGGGTTACTCCATCAGCGAATAGCTGTACAGGTTCTGTGGTAAGTTTCACCATCCGGGTGAATCCTACACCGAGCGTGAATCAGTGGGGCAATATCGTTGTGTGTAATGATGCAACGATTGGAACCATGGCATTTAATGGACCAGTGACTGGAACAACATACAGTTGGCGCAATACTTTACCAGCAATTGGTATACCAGCATCAGGAACAGGAAGTATCGCACCGTTCAGAGCCATTAATGATACGATCATGCCGATATACGATAGTGTGTATGTTATTCCAACTGCAAACAACTGTGTAGGGAAGGAAATGAATTATACGATTCGTGTGAATCCTACGCCAAAGCTTTCAACAACGCTTACTCCTGCTGCTATTTGTGATTCTACAGGCTTTGTGTATATACCTATGAGTAGGGTGGCCGGTGCAAGCTTCAGCTGGAGCAGGGCTGCGATACCAGGTATTGCCAATCCCGCAGCTACTGGTACAGGAAATATAAGTGAAGTTTTAGTGAATAATTCAGATGATGATATCACAGTTACCTATACTATTACGATAACAGCGAATGGCTGTTCATATATTCAACAAGTACAGGTGGTGGTTCGCCCAACACCTATGTTGACAATGCGCTTCCCCCCATGGCGATCCAAGTTGAAGGAAGTAGGGAGATTTTTCCCTGCTTCTCCTTCAACAATTTTTTCATCCAAAAATTTCGCAGCATGAAAAAGCTAACATCTATTCTCATAGTTATGTTACTAACCCATGTTGCTATGGGTCAAAAAGCACCGCGAACTAAGACAGTTGCAGATGTCTGTGATATGAGTCTGTTTAGTTATACAATTAAGCCCTCTGTTAAGTCAAAAATCGGTGTTAGTATTCGTTGGGTTCGTCCTCAAGTAGCAGGTATTCGCAATGCTGCTGCAACAGGAAATACAGGTGAGATCAACGAGTATTTAAATAACACAACAGCACTGCCCGTAAAGGTGAAATATATCATAACTATGGCTCTTCCTGGTGGCTGTGATCATACTGATACATTACAAGTGACGGTGAATCCTACGCCAAGACTTATTACGCCACTGGTAGCACAAGTGTGCGATTCTGCTACCTTAAATTATGTACCTGAAAGTAATGTCAAGACGGCCAGTTTCGCCTGGTCAAGGCCTGTTGTTCAAGGCATACGCAATGAAGCAAAAACAGGCATAGATAAAGTAAATGAATCACTATACAATGATCAATTCGAGATCCGTCGAGTGCCATATTATATTCAAAGTAACGATAAAGGATGTACGGGTTATGATACCGTATGGACAACGGTTGTACCTAGACCTTTTGGTTTTATTGAAATCAATCCGGTTGATACTGTTAAGAGCGGACAGATCCTTAAACTGAAATTCATTACCACAGATACCATTGGTAAGAAATACAATTGGTTGTTTGGCGATCAAATGAGTGCGAACACGCAACTCAATCCTGTTGAGCATTTCTACAATACGAGGAATAGCGGTTACATGCCACTCAAAGTAAATATTACCAACACATTTGGTTGTGCAAATTCTTTCAATGGACATGTTTATGTGGTCGGAGATCCGTCAGCAAGACCGAGTGACAGCATAGCCGTGCAGCGCAACTATTCTATGGCTGCATTCCCGATTCCGTTCACGAGTGATCTCAGACTGAAGTATAGCTTAAGAGGACCGGATGAAAAAGCTATGTACTATGTCAACGATCTGGCCGGTCGAATCATCTATGCCGAGCAAATAACACTACCAGGCGGCGATCAGGTGATCAAATTACCAAGTGATCGACTCTACGCAGGTGTTGTTTATACCATTAGAATCATTTCAAAAACCTTCAATTATGAGGACAAAGTGTATCGCAAATAGTGTTATCTGTTTATTGCTTCTCATTGCCGGTTGCACAGATAAATATGTGTCTCTGCAAAGAGTCAATCAACCACCGGTGATCCTGACCGATAAGGATAGTCTGACGATCAGAGAGAAGGACTATATGAACCATTTCAAAGGTGCCGGATTTATGCGTATCACCGTTAAGGATAGTATGGCACCGGGTATGCATATCATTGCCCTGGATAGCACAGGCACACTGGAGGTCTTCTACGACAGTGTGAGAATGACTAAAGCAATACCACTTAATCAAGCGAGTGTTATCTATGTCGCCAGTAAGCAGGTAGGTGTGTTCCCGTTATCTATAACGGTTATTGACAAATTGGAGAAAACGAACACGAAAACCATACCCGTTAAGGTAGTAGCTAATACCCCTCCAGTGGCATCCTTTAAGATGTCTCCAACTGATTATTCACCAGGTAAGGCTCAGTATAGTATCGATGCTTCCGGATCGAGCAGTGCCATGAGCCGTATCGTTTCTTATACATTCTACATCGACGGCGTACAAACCACACTTCTTACACCGGTAATCAAGACGACATTCTATGCTGGTGACCACACTGTTGGGGTGGTGGTAACAGACGATCTGGGTGCAAAATCGATGCAAACCATTAAAACCGTAACCGTACTATGAGAAACTTATACTTGATATTATGTCTGTCATTCTTCTGTATCTGTCGCAGTCAAGCACAGCATAACGGAACGGCTCCAACGAGTTTCCCGAGTCTTCAATTGCCATCAGAAGCCAGGGCAGCCGGATTTGCGGGAGCAACAACCGCCCTCGATGCTGATATCAGCGCAGTAAGCGGTAACCCTGCAAGACTCGCTTTATTGGTTACGCAGCACAATGTGGCATTTGAGTATATGAATTTCCCCAGCATCAGTAAGGATGCGAAGAAAATGGGGCTTAAATATGCTTTCCTGGCAAGCGATAAACACACTCTGGGTTTTGCCGTTAACTACTTCACAAACGGCAGCATTGTGCTACGCAATGAGTATGGTGCAGACATTACAAGCATCAAACAGTCTGAGTTCTCTTTCACGGCCAGCTATGGCCTCCAGGTATCCAATAATGGATATGTAGGTGCATCACTCCGTTACCTCCAGCAATCAAGGTTAACTGATCTCAATAGTTCTAACACCATCAGTGGAGGCCCTGCAATGGGCTTTGATATCGGATACCTGCACAGCATATTCCTGCGGGATGTTTACCAGAAAGTGCGCCTCGGTGCAGCTTTACAGAATATCGGAAGCAAACTTAATGGCAACTTATATCAACCAATGAATATGAGTATTGGAGCGACATTTTCAGATGGTTATTACGACGACGATAAATACTCTATGCAGTCATTTGCCTGGTGTGCAGGTTTACAAATTGATAAGCCGCTTGTACCGTCTATGCCGATTAGGGATAGCACTGGCAAAATCGTTGCCGGTAAAGACCCGAACCGCAGTGTGGTGAGTAACATCTTCTCTACATGGGCGGATGCTCCGGGAGGGATATCCGAGAACCTGAAACAGATCCGCTACACGGTATATGGCGAAGCCATGTTTGAAAAGCGATTCAGCGTTCGTGCCGGATATGCTTATGAGAACCCATCTTATGGTGGAAGGACTTATATATCTGTAGGTGCAGGGATCAATTGGGGTTATCAGGAGAGCGACTACACAGTTAATCTGGCTTATCTGCAACCGGTGGGTAAGACGGCTTCATATTCTCCTTTGCGCAACACGTTTGCATTACAATTTCAATTCCAGTTTGGGAAAAAATAATACTCATGGCAAAGCAACAATCAATCTCAGCGATTCGTAAGCAACTGCGCCTCCACGCAGCACAGAGCAACACGTTTGCAACGCTGAATAAATCATCTATTGAGATCAGAAGCGTAGCAGGTGTATTGGTAATGGATTTTGCAGAAAGCGAAAGAAAGGATATCGCAGATATGCTGCAAAAAATTGAAGACAAAAAACTCGTTAAAACAATTGTATGAAAATATTACTGATGCTGATAGGATGCTTAACAGCCAACCTCTGTTTTGCACAGGTAGGCGATCCTTACCACAGCTGGAATTTCAGTTACGGAAGAACCGGAACACCGGGCGATCAATTAAAGATAGGCCTGGAATACGCCAAAGCCGATAAGACAGCATTTATCACCGAAGCAGGTGTTGAACTCTCACGCTATAAGGATATCCGCTATAGCTGTATTTCGCTCGGGATCACCGGCAGGTATTATTTGGTAGGCAACACTTACATGACTTCAAAGAAGAAGATCAATGTAATGGCCGGTATGGGTGGTGTACTCCAGCTGGAGAATGAAAGATCTGTTTACAAGACACTCGATATCGGTAAGCGTATGAACTATGGTGTAAATGGCCAGTTAGTGGGAGAGTATTTCTATGATCCTACGATTGGGTTCTTCCTGGAAGGAGAGCAAAAGGTTTTGTTTAATGAAACCCTGGGTAAATACAATTATTCAATCTCTGTAGGCATCAGGATTCATTTCGGTAATAATCAATAAGTACAAATGTTGAAAGCAGTTAAATATCGTCTATACCCAACCAAGGAACAGGAAGCCCTGTTTATGCGATATTTCGCTGCGTGTAGATACGTGTACAATATTGCGCTGGAGGTTAAGATCTATGCTTATCGTGCTCATGGAGTTAGTATCAGTGAGTATGACCTGGTGAAACAGCTTCAGGAAGCGAAGAAAGAGAATGAGTGGTTAAAAGAATTTGCATCGCAAACACTTAATTATGAAATGACCTGTCTCGATCTTGCTTACAAAGCTTTCTTTAGAACAAAGAAGGGATTCCCAAAATTTAAAAGTCGCTACGATAAGCAAAGCTGCACCTTCTTACAGAATAGTTTTATTCCGGATGATCAACATATTGATCTACCCAAAGTAGGTCTGGTAAAAGGCTCTATACACCGTAGGCTTGATGGTGTTGTTAAGCGCATCACCATAAGCAGATCAGGATCTGGTAAGTTCTATGCTTCAGCTATTGTTGAAATGGCTGATAACACGCTGCAAATGCCCCATACGGGTAAATCAGTAGGTGTTGACATGGGTGTGCGCAACCTGGTAAGTGTTGCAGATAACATCAGTCAGAATGATGTTCGGATCGGCAATGTTATTAACGCGGGTAAGAGTGAAGGAATGCGTGAGAGATTAGAACATATACAGCGGAGAATACGCAGAGTTCAAAGGCATTTAAGCCGCAAGAATGAGCATAGAAAAAGGGATAAGAATGAACGCAGCAATCGCCAGGAAAAATGCCGTATCCGTCTGGCCAGACTGAAAGAGAAGGAAGCGTTTATTCGCTCGAATCTTCTTCATGAAATTTCCTGTGGTTTAACGAATGAGTACGATACGATCTGTATCGAGGATCTGGCTGTTAAGAATATGAGCCGAACCGCAAAGGGAACTATTGAAGAGCCAGGAAAGAATGTAAAAGCGAAGCAGGGGTTAAACAGAGTTATCGTTAACAGTGGTCTGGCCATGCTTAGAACACAGATTGAATACAAGGCAGCACAAAAGGGAAGAAGGGTAGTGGTAGTGGATAGGTGTCTGGTCAGAAGAAAGAACTGCAGCAAAGGTGGAACGGATCATGATTTAAACGCAGCGAAAAATATCCTCGATGCCGGGATCAAGGCATCCTCGGACGTGTATACCGAGTACACTCATGGAGCTGAAAGAAAAGGCAGAACTAAAAAATCTGACGGAGGAGTAAGCGTTGAAGTGAGTACACCTGTCAATTCATCATGGAAAAAACTCCTGAAACCAACAGTGAAAACCATTACGAAGGAATATGGTGTAACAGACGGGTGAATGATAGGTGATTTCAACGTCGTAAAAAAACAAAATCAAAATCATGAAGCAACATCGATTAAATAAAACACAGATTGTAGAATTGCTTGGAAAGTATCAAACCGGAAAATTCACGTGTGTGGATTTAGGAAAAATCTACAATATTTCAGCGAATGCAGTACAGGGGTTATTAAAAAGGCGTGGAATTGCAATAACCTCTCAAACCTATTTACAGAGAAAGTACAAAATTAATGAGACCTTTTTTGATACAATTAATACAGAGGAAAAGGCGTATTTCTTAGGCATTTTATATGCGGACGGTTATAATAATACAGATCGGAAAACTGTAACTCTTAGCTTACAGGAAAAAGACTTAGAACTTTTAGAGAAATTAAGAGTATTAATCGAACACGAGAAGCCGCTTAGTCACGTAAAATTTTCGAACTGGTCAGATCAATATAGAATAGTTATACACAATAAGAGGATAAGTGAAAAGTTAAGCGAACACGGTTGCATTAAAGCAAAAACTTATTCTCTAACATACCCACCTTTTTTGGAAAAGCATTTGTATAGACATTTTATCAGAGGTTATTTTGATGGCGATGGGTATGTTGGAAAACGTTCGGCATCCATAACATCGAGCAAGGCCTTCTGCCAGGCACTAAAAATTATTCTAAATATTGAACTAGGAATAAATACCTACCACAGAAAACCGCATCCACACAATAGCGACCTTATAGAAAGTTTGGAAATTTCAGGAGAAAGAAAATGTAGAATTTTTTTAAACTGGATATATAAGGACAGCAGCATTTACTTGCAAAGAAAGTATAACAAGTACATTGTTTTAGTAGGTGATGATAAAGAGTTTCATTTAAACAGATCATTTAAGTCAAAACAAAGTACTAAAGACTTAAATAAACGGATGGCTTATTGATTGCCAAAAAAAATAAGCAAGTACCCGAAAATGGATAATTCAAAAGGTGAAACAACGTCGTAAAATTTAAAAACAAAAACAAAAGAGTCTACTACTTAAACATGGATAACGGCTGGGGTTTCTACCCCGGCTTCTTTTAAAAAAAACCTCGAATAAAAACCCAAAATAAAATGAACAAACTCCGCATCATCGTAACAGTCGTATTCATCCTGGGCGCCACCTATGGGATGTTCAATCGACTCGTTGACAAAATCGATCAAGTACCCTGGTGGCGTATTGCTTTATTCATCGCCGTATTCATCGGTCTATTCGTTCTGCTTATGAGTGCTATCAAGCGTTCAGCCGGTAAGATCAAAGAGCGTAATGAAGTAAAGAACAGAAGGGGTGAGAAACCACTAAATACTGAGTCATGAGAAAAGCCGATAACCGTGAAGAACTCATGCGCAACCTGGAGCAATTCAAGCACTCACTGGAGGAATATTTAGATCAGGATGTGGAGGACTACAGTTCAGAGTTTGTTGAGATCACCGATCCGGATGAGATAGGTGATGATGCACACTGTACAGTGTGCGAAAAAGCTATCAATGAACTCGAAGGGGCTTACAGGTGTGGACCAGCATGGGTATGCTCTACTGATTGCGAGAGCAGGATAGAAGCAAGACCTAGCGTATCATTCAAATACCGATAAAATTGAAACCATGAAATCTTTATACACTATAGTTTTTGTCGCTCTTATGTTCAGCTGTAAGCTGAAAGAAGACGTGTTTGCAGACGATAAAAAAGTTCCGGATAATACAACTGCGGTGAACAGTAAATCGTCCAATAACGCCAATGGGTGGGAGAAATTATCAACTGTTTCGGCCACCGGTGGACCGGGATCTACTACGGGTAGTATGGGTCAACAGATCGATGCAATCACTTCAACCGATCAGCAAAAAAAATTCATTGCTGATAGCTTGGATAAAGCCTATGTACGCGCAAAGAAAGAGCGAGAAGATAGTTTACGTGAAGTTAGGTTGAGGGATAGTATTGCTATTGCCGAAAGAGGACGTAAAACACAGAAAGAAGAACTTAGTTATTCATCGCTCGCCTCACCCCCCAGGCGAACCACTGGAGTTGGCCGTGGGAGCGGTTCTGCAAGCGACCGCCCCAAGCCCTCCAGTAATAACACTACCGCTAAATCGTCTAAGCAAGCCAAACCAACTGAAGCAGAAAAGATAGAGAAAGAATATAATGAAGCTATCGCAAGTTTGGGTAACGATGTAGATGATTTTAATACTGTTTTCTTTAAGAATAAAACGTCTGTAACTCAAGAGCGCAATGCTACAGGTGAAAGAACGGTTGAATCAAAAACATACACAGGCAAGGAAAGATTTGAAGAGGTTGAAATAAATATACCAGCAATTGTTCCTGAACGAGTTACTGTAGCAAGTAGTGGTACTATTAGCCTCCGGACAACCAAAGCGGCTTATATCGGTCAGGGAATCACTGTTCCTGCAGGTACCACGATCACCGGCTTTGCCGACCTCATGGATCAAAGAATGAACGTAAACGTTAGATCCATCAATATAGGAGGACGGATTATTCGAATAAACTGGAAGATCTACGATGATGATGGAGCCGAAGGTATGGCGATCAGCAATGCCGATTTAAAGCGAAATGCGAGCCAAGGTTTGAACCAAACGAAGAATGCAGCTGCTCAATTATTAAGCAATGCTACAGGTCAGGTAACAGGTGGAATGGTAAGAGCTGTAATGGGTGGATCAGGAAGGGTAAGCGTTTCCATCGATGGAGGAAAAAAAGTCATCATTAAATCAAATTATTAGTCATGAAGAAACACATCATAATACTATTGATCCTGACACTACCCCTGTTGTCGTTCTCACAATATTTTGATACAATCAGGGTGGGAACGGGAGTAACAACTCTTATAGAGTTTAAAGGTGATGCAATCATTCGCCAGTTGGACATATCAGGATCTGCCACATCTAATTTAGAGCAAGCCAGGAATAAGGATCTGTATTTCAAGGTTATGGACACTACGGCGAATATCATCAAGATAAAAGCGGTCAAAGCTTTTACAGGAAAGATCATCCTAACGGTATTCAGCGATACCACAGTGCAATACCTGGTTAAGTATGACGAAGACCCATCACGCACTTATTACTCCTATAACCTGGGAGGAATAGGATATAATGATAATTCAAAGACGATTCGGACAACGGTAAAGAATACCACACAAAAGGGGAATAAAGTCAATAACCAGATTGAGACTAAAGAGGTAAATATGAGCCAGCTTGATAAGCATTTTATTAACCTCGCTAATGGGGAAGGTGTTGAGGGTGAAGATCCCGATGATAGCAGATCCTTTCTCGAGAAGAATGCAACAAAGCTCATGAATCCGAGAGATAAGCTCTTTACAGCCATGCGTAGTAAGAATCAGAATATAACACTCGGAGACATCCGTGCAGGTGTTCGTATTTATTTACAAAAGTTCTATAAAAGTCGTGAACTCACATATTTCATGTTTAAGATAGCGAACTACAGCATGAGCGAATTTCAACTCGAAGATTTTGCTATTAATAAAGTGGAGAGCAATTCCGATAGTAAGCTGACGATCATTCATGAAGAAACAGCGTTTAATCTTTTAAAGCGTTATGAGAAAGTTGATTTTATCGCAATTGGAGAAAATGTAGAGATCACAGCAGGAGGCAAACTGGTATTCACTTTCAAAGGAAAAGGAGATAAGAGTAAGGGGATTACGTTCACCATGGAAATGAAAGAATTTGAAAAAAGACTCCCATTATGAAAAAATGTAAAACAATAATATTCCTCTCCTTCCTTCTTATGGCTATTTCCTGCCAAAAGAATTTATTATGGGTTGACGATGTGGAACAATTATTAACTGAGTGGACCAACAAGTCTTGGGAGAATCGTGATAGTGGTATTACTCGAACCTATTACTGGGAATATCCTAGAAGATTTGCAGACAGCGATAGTAGTTGGGGTTGGTGGATATTACCTATTTCAGGGGTGTTGAGAGAAACACATTTCAAGGGGAAAGACACTTTGGTAACTGATTATAAGATTATTTCAATCAAGAAAGATCTATTGATAAAACAAAGATTAGACGACTCAACAGCACCTAAAATTACTTATCATGTCATTAAGTAGAATTATCATAATCACATCACTGTTAATAGTTGGATTGTCTTCATACGGGCAGATGAAAGTTCCTTATGTTCTAGGCAGCATAGGATCATTAACAGATTCTGCACCTTCTCATATTAATTACGCTTTTTTTAATAATGGAAAATGTCTTCAATTGGAAAGCGGTTTGGGAGTAATCAATAAGAAGGTAAAAGTTTCGGGAAGGTTTACTCCTGTATGCCCTGAGGTAATTAGCAAGTTTAATTCCTGTGAATTGATCGGATATCCAAACCCAACAAGAGACTTTACGTTTATTAGAAGCAGTGGGTGTTTTGATACTTATAATTTTCTGAAAGGTTCTCTGATTGTAACAAATGCGCTGGGTCAAGTGATTAAAGCTAGAGATATTGTCATAGCCGATTTAAGGGTTGGTTTGAGAGTTGATCTACGTAATCAAGCAGCAGGATTCTATTATGCAAAGGTTCAGTTTCAAGGCGAAATAAAAACTATTAAAATCATCAAGCTCAATGGCAACTAAAATTAAAGTTCTGATTCTGTCGTTGTTGGCAAGTTTAACGGGAATAAGCCAGGCACCTGCCGGGTTTCCGTTTCAATCCATTATTAAGGATAATAATGGAGTTCTTGCAAAATCAACAGATGCATATGTAAAGTGCCGTATCATAAGGTCAATGCCTACTGGTACAGTGTCTTATGAAGAAGTACATCAAGTAAGAACGAATGATGATGGAATCTTTTCTATTATTATTGGTCAAGGAACAAGAATAAGTGGCGAGATGAGCTTATACGCTATTGATTGGGGTAAGGATCTATTTTATCTTAATCTAAAGACGGTTATTCCCTCGAGCACTAGTATTAAATGGTTTGATCCATCACTCAATTATACTGATATAGGCACAACTCAATTGTGGAGTGTACCATACGCATTGTATGCAGGAAATTCTAATCAGTCAAATATTATTAGTTCATCGATTAATACAACGGGCTTGTTGACGATTAACGGAGGCAACTCGATGAGTAATGCTGTACTTGGAACCAATAATGCTACCATCGGCTTTAAAGGTGGAAAATCAGGAAGCCTGTTAACTACCGATTCCTCCGGGCAGGTGGCCTGGACAGAGGTAAAGAATACAAGGCTTGTTAGTGGTGTGCTCAGGGTGGTTACGCTGTATGCTACTGTTACCGGTGATACTATTATTCCAGCAACTTCATTGGTAACAACGAAGATATTGATACCAGAGGTAGAGGTTGGAGATCCTGTATTTGTAACCAGTGTAGAAGATAATATAGGTTTCAATGTGTATTCTGCTTTTGTCGCAGTTAATGGAGAGGTAACCATCAGACTAAGCAATCTACAAGATCAACCGGCAGTATTAAGCCGAAGAAAATTTTCAATTCTTATCGTTAAATAATAAATCCATTTAAAATGAACCACAAAATGAAAACGCCAATTTTCATCAAATCCTTACTATTAGCCTTGTTAACTGTTACAATGGTTTCAATGAGTAAAGCCCAGGTTAAAATAGGAGATAACCTGGGTACTCACAAGGCTGATAAGGATTTGAACATGAATCAAAAAAAGATCCTGAATGTTGATGGGGTTGCTATTGGATCGGCTACGCTTGGTAATGCTAGTGTATCGCTTGAACTGGCCGGTAATGACAAAGCAATTCTATTTAATAGGGTCGCAACTCTTGCAGCTGTAGTAACACCTGTGGATGGTATGGCTGTTTACAACAATCAGGATAATAAATTCTATGTTCGCCAGAACGGGGTTTGGGTCACATTTGGAACCATGGGAGATATTGTTGTAAGTCTTACAGCTGCTTCCGTTGGCACTACCCCAAATGCCAACGGTTTGGTGCTTTCTTCCAATAAGGGTGATATTACTATTACCCTTCAACCTGCAGATGAGAATTATCCCGGTGTATTAACTGCTGTTGCTCAGAGAATCGGTGGGGACAAGGATTTTACGGGAAACACTAAGCTCAATAATGTTACTGTTACCGGTGCTGCCATACTAAGTGGTTTAACACTCTCTAATGATGTTAACGATGTAATCCTGGTACAGGATGCTACAGGTGCTGTTAAGAAATCTGCATTGATTGCAGGATCGATTAATAAACTCTTGATCGATGTTCCGGTTGGAACGAGTGCCTCTTTTACTGAGGATAATGTTATGGTAACTGTAACACTTACTATCAGTGGTGTAAAGAAAGATGATGGGGTGGTTGTTAATTTCCTTAGTGATGATCAGAGTTCATTCACTGGACTGAGCATCATGAGTGCTATTGCTACAGCTGATAATACTGTAAAGGTGATCATGTCTGACATCCGTAATCCACAAGATCCATCTTTTGCACCAGTTGCGATTGATGGTAAGAAATTGAATGTAACATTCATAAGAAAGTAACCATGACTAGATATATATTAGTTGGTTTAATGATTCTATCCTGCTTTAGTATTAAGGCACAAACCCGGACGGGAGATAACCTGGGTACTCACAAGGCCGAAAAGGATTTGAACATGAACGATAAGAAGATTGTCGCTGTTTCGGGTATGGTGATTGGTAATGCAACGATGATCAATAATACCAGTGTTGCATTGGAATTGGCAGGGACTGATAAAGCATTCCTGTTTAATCGAGTGGGTTCTCTTTCTGCTATTGTCGCTCCAGTGGATGGTATGGCTGTTTATAACAACCAGGACAATAAGTTTTACGTTCGCCAAAATGGTGTTTGGGAAACACTTGCAGCCATAGGAGATCTTTTGTGGTCAAAGATTGTGGGTAAGCCTACATTTGCTGCTGTTGCGCTTAGTGGGGATTATAATGATCTACTTAATAAGCCGAGTATTCCAACATTGGTTAGTCAGTTAACAAATGATGTAGGATTCATTACGACAACATCCCTAACGTGGAGTAATATTACGGGCAAACCTTCTTTTCATATTGTTGCAACATCAGGAGATTATAATGATCTTTTGAATAAGCCTAATATTCCAACGGCTTTAAGTCAGTTGACTAACGATCCTGGATTTATTACTAATGCTGCTCTTACGTGGAGCAATATCAGCGGCAAGCCATCTTTTCATGCAGTTGCTACAACAGGAAATTACAATGATTTAACTAATCGACCATCCATTCCAACTGCATTAAGTCAATTAAGTAATGATGCGAATTTCATTACGCTTTCATCCCTTACCTGGAATAATATTTCTGGTAAACCAAATTTTCATGGTGTAGCGACTTCTGGTAATTACAATACTTTAAACAACAAGCCATTTATTCCAACGGCAGTAAGCGACCTTTCAAATGATTTGGGATTTATAACGAATACGTCATTAACCTGGAGTAATATTACTGGCAAGCCTTCTTTTCACGCTGTTGCAACTTCAGGTAATTATAATGATTTGAATAATCGACCATCGATTCCAACCGCATTAAGTCAGTTGACAAACGATCCTGGATACATTACAGGTGCTTCTTTAACATGGAATAATATTTCGGGGAAACCTTCTTTTCATGTAGTGGCAACATCAGGTAATTATAATGATTTGAGTAATCGACCATCGATTCCAACTGCATTAAGTCAATTAACTAACGACCCGGGATACATTACAGGTGCTTCTTTAACATGGAATAATATTTCAGGAAAGCCGTCTTTTCATACAGTAGCTACAACTGGCAATTATAACGACTTAATTAATCGACCTACTATACCGACTCTTCTTAGTCAGCTGAGTAATGATGTTGGTTATAACAAGTGGTACGATGGATGGGTAAATTATCCTGGTTATGATGCCAATACGATTGGTGGTAGTAAATCAGGCTTTAGTTACGCCAATAATGCACCTTACTCAGGACCATTGGCACATTTTGATGCCGGTGGTTATGGTTTACAATTATCTGCTTCTTATTCAGGTGGAAACAATATTGGGTTCAGAACTCGCAATGGTGATGCTGGTTCTTGGAATGGATGGAGAGAATTTATTCACTCAGGAAATATCAGTTCACAGTCAGTAAACTATGCAAACTCAGCAGGTAGTGTGAGTTGGTCAAATGTTAGTGGCCGTCCTGGATCTCTTTCCCAGTTTACTAATGATTTAGGAAACTATGGAGGATGGATCACGACTAATGGTCGTGCGTATCCGCGCAGATCAGATGGAGCAGACATGAATTTCTATTGGAGTGGTCAGAGTGGACAACCTACTTGGTTATGGGGTTCTAATGATGGGATCAATCATTATGTATGGAATCCATCGAATTTCAGTGTGAATTATGCAAATAGTGCTAACACAGCGAATAGTGCAACCAATGCCACAAATGCCACAAATGCGACCTATGGTAGATATATTTATGATAATGGCGCATATTCAGGTGCTGCTGCATGGAGAGAAGCCTCTAGTATGCATGTATATTATTCTTACTTGGGTAGATTAGTCTATAACAATGGGGCATATTCTGGTAGTGGTTGGGTTGAAGCCAGTGATCTTGGGGTAAGGTATGCAAATAGTGCGGGATCTGTACCCTGGTCAGGAATTTCAGGAAGGCCGAGCAATCTTACTCTTTGGGATTCCTGGTACGGTTCTGCTTATCTGGGGTCTAATGGTGATTTGTATATGGGTTGGGCTGGAGCTTGGACGAGTTCCTGGTTCAACCAATCAGTAAGGTCAGATGCTTCTCCAACGTTTTCTACAATTTATACTTCTAATTGGTTAAGAACTTACGGAGCTACTGGATGGTATAATCAAGACTATGGAGGAGGAATCTATATGACCGATGCCACATATGTGCGCACATATGGCAGTAAACATTTTTTTGTTGATCAAAATATTTACGCTGCCGGTTCTGTCAATGCAGGAGGCGATATTATCGGATTTACTTCTACACCATCAGATGTGAGGTTAAAAAAGAACATGAAACGAATTACTGGTGCTTCTGATATTGTGCGTAAACTAAACGGATATTATTTTGATTGGAAGAGTACTGGGAAACATGATATTGGATTGAAAGCACAGGACGTAGAAAAGGTTCTTCCAGAAGTAGTTAAGGAAACCAAGTTATTATTTCATTCACCTCTTGGAGAAAAAGACGAAACAAAATATAAAGTAGTAGAGTATGAGAAGATCATTGCAGTTTTAATTGAAGCGCAAAAAGAACAAATGGATTTGGTGGATGAGTTGCGTAAAAAGAATGAAGAGAATGGAAAAGTGATAGAGTCTTTATTAAAGCGTGTAAATGATCTGGAAAAGAACATGAAGCCACAACAGGTAAGAAAAACTATTTCTGTATCCAAAAAGTAAAGCAAGGGTTATGAAAATAAAAATCATTCTTTGTTTGATGACACTTTTTACGATTCCTCGAATCGATGCTCAGGTAAGCATTTCGGGTCATGTGGCTTATGTATGTGATTCCGAATATGGAAGTGGAACTGTTACCTTCTATAGCTATGCATTTACCGGATCTGCACAAAATTATTCAGTAAGAATTGGTGCTTCTTCGAACCCTTCATTGAACCCGGTTATTTTTTCAGGAACAGTTTTTACAAGTAATTTCAGTTTCTCACAATCAACGTCTTTAACTGTTGGTCATTATATCCGTATTAGCGTCACTTCTGGTTCTTATTCTGATACAAAAGACTTTGTGATATCAAGATTGAACACACCGGGTCAGCCGACGATATCACCCGGGTATGCTGAAATATGTCCTAGTGGTAGTCAATCATTAACGGCATCAGGAGGATCAGGATCTTATCAGTGGTACCGTGATGGAAGTCCTGTAACAGGTTTTGGTAATAGTTATTCTGCGAGTAGTGGCGGTACTTATACCGTTACAGAGCAGAATAGTTGCGGTATATCATCGAGTAGTGGCGGTGCCTCTGTAGTTGAGTTAACTGTACCTGGTGCTCCGTCTATTTCAACAAATAGTTACAAAATCTGTCCTGGTCAGAGTGCAACATTAAGTGCCAGTGGATCAGGAAATATTCTTTGGTATTTAAATGGTGGTTACTATACATCAGGATCTTCTACCTCTACCACTACGAGCGGAACTTACTATGCTGTTGCACAGAATGTGTGTGGGACAAGTGGGGGATCAGGATCAATTTATATTGCTCCCGGTAATAGGTTACCGGCATCAGGAACATTAACGTTTAGTATGATCAATACAGCACTAGGCAGATCAGCAAATCAGGCGAATACTACATTGAGTGCATTGATTTGGGCTGCGGATTCACAGGTACCAAAATCAACACCGCACCGGATCAGTTATTTCTACAATTACTGTTATTAACGGTCGAATGAAAATCACCGGTGCCGGCAGCTCGATCACCAGGCCTCAGCGAAAATAGTCGACTGTTGATGGCTTGGCCAGCGTCCGGATCTTCCTGCAGCTGTGAAAAATAGTCGAATAAAACACAAAAATTGATGTATGAAATTAGTTATAGCTGAAAAACCATCTGTTGGTAGAGAAATTGCAAAGATATTAGGTGCTGATACTGTACGCAGTGGATACCTCGAGGGTAATGGTTACTTGGTTACCTGGGCTTTTGGGCATCTTGTTCAGTTGTCTGGACCAGAAGAGTATGGTTTTACAACATGGTCAAAAGAAAATCTTCCTATACTTCCCGAATCTTTCTCACTGTCTGTTAAACAGGTAAAGGGTAAGAGCGGATATAGTAACGATGAAGGAGCTGAGAAACAGATAAAACTCATTGGTCAACTATTGGATCGAGTAGAGCGCATTGTCGTGGCTACAGATGCAGGTAGAGAGGGAGAATTGATCTTCCGGTTCATCTATGAATACCTGGGATGCCGAAAACCATTTGATCGTCTGTGGATCTCTTCTTTAACGGAGAAAGCGATCAGAGACGGTATTAATGAATTAAAGCCGGGTAAAGATTTTGATCCATTATATCATTCTGCAAGATGCCGTGCAGAAGCTGATTGGTTGGTAGGTATCAATGCTACACAGGCATTAACGCTTTCGTCCGGAAATAAGGGCTTATTATCTCTAGGTAGGGTACAAACACCGACCCTTGCCATGATCTGCGAAAGATACTTGGCAAATACGGGCTTTAAAGCTGTTCCTTATTACCTGGTAAAGATTGGTTTGGAGAAGGGTATCCCCTTTGGTGCTATAGCGATTAAGGGCGGAAAGGTTCACCATTTCAATAATCTACCGGAAGCACAGTCACTAGAGGGAAGAGTAAGGGGGAAGGTTGTAAAATTGAAGGAACTTGAAAAGGAGGAACAGCAAGAGCAGCCGCCATTGTTGTATGATTTAGGTTCGCTTCAACAGGATGCCAATAAGCGAAATGGATTAAGTGCAGAAGCAACGCTACGCATTGCCCAGGAATTGTATGAGAAAAAATTGATTACTTATCCACGAACAGGAAGCAGATATATTGGAGAGGATGTATTTGAAACAGTACCAGGATTGATCAGGAATGCAATGGGGTATGAACCATTTGCGCAACCGGCGGCAGAGTTAATTAAAAAGAAGCTGAATAAGCGATCTGTCAATGATGGAAAGGTAACGGATCATCATGCGCTTTTACCTACCGAGAACAAGCCCGGAAAGCTTTCAGGAGATGAAAAGACAGTATATGACCTGATTGTTGGTCGTATGCTTGAATCTTTCGGTGAGTCATGTAAAAAAATGGTAACAACAGTGTTATTTGAGGTTAAGATAGAACCGAAACCGGAATTTGATTTCATGTCAAGGGGTGTTCAGATTGTTTATCCCGGATGGAGATCTGTATGGGGTGTTAAAGAGGAAGAAGATGGCGAGGATAATCAGTCTATACCTGCGTTATCGGTTGGAGAGGAATTGCCAGTAAAGGAAGTTTTTACAGAAGCAAAGAAAACCAAGCCTCAGCCCTTATTTACTGAGGGAACGCTATTAAAAGCAATGGAGACAGCGGGACGGGAAATTGATGATGATGAGTTAAGGGCGGCCATGAAGGACTGCGGATTGGGAACACCGGCAACCAGGGCGGCTGTAATTGGTAAGCTGTTTAGCATAGGCTACATTGATCGCCAGAAAAAGAGTATTGTTCCTACACCAAAGGGGTTGGAAGTGTATAATCTAGTAAAAGAAAAGAGTATCAGTAAACCGGTACTAACGGGAGAGTGGGAGAAGAAGTTAGAGGATATCCGCTGTGAGATTTATTCAGCAGGAACGTTCATGAATGAGATTAGCGAATACACATCAGTATTGACAAAGGAGATACTGGAGCAATCAGGAACTATCAATGTTTCAGCTATGCAACCGGGTGCTACAGGTATTGGTTGCCCGAAATGTAAAAAAGGAGTTATTACTATTCGAGAGAAAGCTGCGGGATGCTCTGAGTATAAGTCAGGATGTGACTTTACGATCTGGAGGACGATAGCATCGAAGAAATTAACCGACACACAGATTCAGGCGTTAATTCAAAAGGGCAAAACAGGGACA
>Ga0233423_10000408_pt1 | contig 23383 bp, 18 predicted proteins | sample Watercolumn_Mata_FD_180713 | JGI IMG/M metagenome (GOLD analysis project Ga0233423, IMG submission 180713) | Freshwater microbial communities from Lake Matano, South Sulawesi, Indonesia - Watercolumn_Matano_2014_112_MG | ecosystem: Environmental > Aquatic > Freshwater > Lake | place: Indonesia...
TGCTCTGTGTTCATGCACCTATTATGCCACAGTTTCGGGGACTTGGCAATCCCCCCTTTCGTTCTACTGACAGGTTCCAAGATCGAGGATTGACAACTTGAGCCTGATACCATCTGAACGGTTACCTGCATGGAATGGATAGCTGGGAAATGAAACCAGGTGTAATCAGGCCCATCGTGGTCTGCATCTTCAGGGACGGCGATAGAATCTTCGCCGCGGAATTTGCGGACCCTGCCAGCGGGAAGCTGTTCTACCGCCCGCTGGGAGGCGCGATTCACTTCGGCGAGCACAGCCGGGATTGTATCGTCCGGGAGATACGGGAGGAGATGGGGGCGGAGATCACGGACCTGACCTACGTGGGCACGATGGAGAACATCTTCACCTACGATGGCCGCCCCGGACACGAGATCGTGCTGGTCTACGAGGCCAGGCTGGCTGACCCCCGCCTGTACTCAATGGAATCACTCCGCTGCCAGGATGATGGCGGCGAGTTTATGGCCGTGTGGAAGCCTATGGCCATGTTCCGGGACGGAAAGGCCCCGTTGTATCCAGAGGGTATTCTAGAGTTGCTGGACAGGCGTTATGATTAACAAGAGCCCACTCCCCGGCCGCATCGCCTTCAGCCTGCTGGTGGGTTTCACCACCCTGTGGACGTTCTGGGGCGTCGCCGAGCTGTTCCACGAGGGCTGGCACTACGAGCTGGCCGGGAAGTTCGTGCAGTACCTGCTGCCGGGGATCGTCTGCCTGGGCTTTACGCTGCTGGCCCTCACCTGGCCGCGGGCCGGCGGCGGGCTGCTGATCGTGGCGGGCCTGGCCTTCTCCGCCTGGTGGCTCACCACCACCCTGCGGCGCGCGGCCTTCTCCCCGGCGATGCTCGTCAGTTGGTTCTTCTTCGGCGGGACGCTGGTGGTGGCAGGGCTGCTCTTGCTGCTGGAGCACCGGCATCGCCAGCGGATACGCGTCGCGGGCCCACCGCCGCCCCGGCCCTGGCTGCAGCGCCACGCCTGGTACGTGGCCGCCGTCGGCCTGCCGTTGCTGGTGGGCGTGGCCACAGCCGTCCCCAACGCCCTCGTCGTGGCCAACCGCCTGGACGATGGCGAGCGTGGCGAGCGCCTCATCGCAGGTAACGGCGTGCAGCTCGTCTGGGCGCCCCTCGGCCCGGGCTGGGTGACCGACCACGGCCCCAGTTGGAACGAGATTGCCCTGTACGGTGTCCCACCGGCCGGCTTTGCCGGCAAGCGCGTCGGTAAGGATGGTCGCTGTAACAAGGATACTGACCAGGGTTGCCCCACCGCGGCCGATTTGCAGGCCACGAACGTCTGCCGCTACCTCAGCGCCGACGGTCTGAGGCTGCTGGACGAGCCCCAGGCCGTCTGGCGACTGCCCACCACCGCCGAGCTGGTCGGCTCCCTGGGGCGGGATGGCCAGAACGCCGGCTGCACCTGGGACGGCCAGCCGGGGCGTGCTCGCTGCCGCCTGCAGCCGGACAAAGAAACACCGCTGTGGATTCCCTCGGCCGAGGTCATCTACTACTGGTCGTCAGAGGAGGCCGACCCCGGCCACGCTTACTACGTGTCCTATAACGGCGCGGTGTACACCCTCAGCAAGTTTGTGAGCATGGACTACCGTGGTTTCCGCTGCGTGCGGCCACCGTAGTTGAACTACCGCGGCGCAAAGAAGGCATCTGAGAATCTGGTTATAGTCAGCATAAAACTCCCGTGTTGCGTGGTGCGTGTTCCGTTATACAGATACACGCAACACGCAATACGCAACACGCAGCACGTGCCACTCAGTTGCACTGCATAGCCACTCATGGACATTCTGGAGACACGCTCTTCTAGCCGCCACATGCCTGTGCCTTTCGCCTTCCTGGTTCTGCAAGAGCATCCCTACGGGCGGGAGATGCTGCATATGCTACTGGAGCGCGGTTTCCGGCCCGGGCTGATCATCGAGGAAGCCTCGCCGGTGGCCGAGGAGGAGCGGCAGAAGTTCCTGGAGCGCATCTCCGGCCAGCCCGTGCCGCCCACCATCGCCGACCTCATCGCCGGGCTGGACGTCCCCCGCCATATGGTGAGCAACCACAACAGCGTCGCCTGCCGGGAGATGCTGGCGGCCTTCGCCCCAGAAGTGGTGGTGCTGGGCGGCACGCGCCTCCTGCGCCCGGCCGTGCTGGCCATCCCACGGCGCGGCACGGTCAACGCCCATCCCGGGCTCCTGCCGTGGTTGCGCGGCTCCTCGTCGGTGGGTTGGGCGCTGTACAAGGATTTGCCGGTGGGCGCGACCACGCATTTCGTGGACAGCGGCACGGACACCGGGCCGATCATTTTGCAGCGACCGTTGCCCGTCTACCGGCACGATACCTACGAGAGCATCCATCGCCGCGTGCTTACCCTCGCTGGCGAGCTGATGGCGGAGACGCTGGCCCTCTTCGCCGCCGGCGAGGTGCCGGCCACTCCCCAGGACCCGACCGCCGGGGAGACGCTGCGGGTGATTCCCCCGGAGCTGCTGGCCGAGGCTAAGGCCCGGCTGGCGCAGGGACGCTACAGCCACTTTGCGGATTGAGGATGGACATGGACGACATGACCTTTGTCCCCGGCCTGCCTTTCGCCCAAACGCTCGACGCCGAGGACGAGCTGGCCTCCTTCCGCCAGCAATTCGTCTTTGACGAGCCGGCATTGATCTATCTGGACGGCAACTCCCTGGGCCGCCTGCCCTGGCGCACGGTGGAGCGGATGCGGCAGGCGCTGAAGACGGAGTGGGGGCGCGACCTCGTGCGGGGCTGGCATAGCGGCTGGTACGAGGCGCCAGCCAGAGTGGGCGATAAGATCGCCCGGCTGGTGGGGGCCGGGCCGGGCCAGGTGGTAGTCAGCGATTCGACCTCGGTGAACCTTTTCAAGCTGGTGATGGCTGCCCTGGCCCTGCGACCGGGGCGAGAGCGTATCGTCAGCGACGTGCTGAATTTCCCCTCCGATCTCTACGTCCTGCAAGGCTGCGCCCGCCTGCTGGGCGATCGCCACCGCCTGCACCTGGCGCCTTCGGCCGATGGTATCACGGTGGATCAGCAGACCCTCTTCGAGGCCCTAGACGAAAGCACGGCCCTGGTCGCCCTCTCCCACGTCGTCTTCAAGAGCGGCTTCCTGTACGATGCCGCGGCGGTGACGGAGCGCGCCCATCAGGTGGGGGCGCTGGTGCTCTGGGACCTGAGCCACGCCGCAGGCGCTGTGCCTATCGAGCTGGACCGCTGGGGCGTGGACCTGGCCGTGGGTTGCACGTACAAGTACCTCAACGGCGGGCCAGGGGCGCCAGCCTTCCTCTACGTGCGGCGTGACCTGCAGGCCGAGGCCCTCTCGCCCATCTGGGGCTGGTTCGGCCAGCGGTTGCCCTTTGCCTTTGGCCTGGAGTACGCGCCGGTGGACGGCGTGGGCCGTTTCCTGGTCGGCACGCCGCCCATCCTCTCGCTACTGGCTATGGAGACAGCCCTTGACCTCTTGCTGGAGACAGACATGGCGCGCCTGCGCCGCAAGTCGGTGCGGCTGACCTCCTATCTGATCTATCTGGCGGACACGATCCTCGCCCCCTTCGGCTTCACCCTGGGCTCGCCACGCGACCCGGCCCGGCGTGGCTCGCACGTCAGCCTGCGCCACCCCGAGGCCTATAGCATCAACCGGGCCTTGATCGCAGAAATGAACGTCCTGCCCGATTTTCGGGAGCCGGACAACCTTCGCCTGGGCCTGGCCCCTCTGTACACGTCCTTCGGCGAGGTGTGGGAGGCGGTGGACCGCCTGCGGCTGGTGATGGCGGAGGGGCGCTACCGGCGTTATCCGGCGGAGCGACGAGCGGTGACCTGAGGCTGATTAGTACCTTACCAACCAGAGTCTTGCCCAATTGGCAAGAGAATTCACCACGAAGCATGCCCTGAGGAACGAAGGGACACTAAGGCACAAAGATTTTTTGTTTTAGCTTTGTGTCTTCGTGCCTTTGTGGTAGGATGTCCCTGGTTGACTCCGGCTTGTCCGGGTCAGGAGGAAAACCAAATGCTACGCAACGTCTTTTCCAAAACCCTGTACGATCAGCGCCGGGCGCTGCTGTGGTGGAGCCTGGGTATCATCCTGCTGGCGCTGTACCTGGCCTTTCTGTATCCCAGCGTGCGCGAAAACGCGGCCACTTACGACGATATCCTGAAGGCCATGCCCCAGGCGCTGGCCAAATCCATCATGGGCGAGTTCTCTTCTTACGCCTCGCCCGATGGCTACCTGAACAGCAGCATCTTCTTCCTCATGGTGCCCCTGCTGTTCCTGATCTACACCATCGGCCAGGGCAGCGGAGCCGTGGCCGGGGAGGAGGAGCGCGGCACCATGGACTTGCTGCTGGGCAACCCGCTGCCGCGCTGGCGGGTGGTGCTGGAGAAGTTCGGGGCGCAGGTGGTGGGCATACTCCTGCTGGCCTTCGTCTTCTGGTTGTCGTTGCTCATCGGCGCCGCCTTCGCCAAGATGGACGTCAGCGCCGGGCGGCTGGCGGCGGTCACCTTCAGCGGCGTGCTGTTGGGGCTGGTGTTCGGGGCGCTGGCCCTGGCCCTGGGCTGTATCCGTGGCGATCGGGGGACCAGCATTGGCGTGGCCAGTAGCCTGGCTGTGGCCGCCTATTTCCTGAACTCGCTAGCCACGTCGGCGAAGTGGCTGGAGCCCTACCGCAAGCTGTCGCCTTTCTACTACTACATCGGCGCCGACCCGCTGGTGAACGGCCTGAACCTGGGGCACGTGGCGGTGTTGCTGGGGCTGATCGTGCTCCTGCTGCTCGTGGCCCTGTTCGCCTTCCAGCGCCGCGATGTGGCGGTGTGAGGGAATGGGGGAATCAGTAGGCAGGGAATCAGGGAATCAGGCTTCCTGATTCCCTGATCACTGATTTCCTGATTCACTGGTCTGCTATGGCTATTTGCCAGCTATCTAGAGCGTTCACCCGGCTGGGCTTCGTCCTGGCTCTGGCTCTGCTTGTCCTGGCCAACGCGGTCACCAGCCAGGGAGGCGCCGCGCCGGGGGCTCAGTCGCCGCCCTACCTGGCCGGGTGCGCCATCTTCCCCGCCGATAACGTGTGGAACGTGCCTGTGGACACGCTGCCGCTGGACGCCAACTCGGCGGCCTACGTCAACACCATCGGCCCCAGCCGCTACGTCCACGCTGACTTCGGCTCCGGCCTGTGGAACGGCGGCCCCATCGGCATCCCGTACGTGACCGTGCCGGGCACACAGCCCAAAGTAGCCGTCACCTTCGACTACGCCGGCGAAAGCGATCCCGGGCCATATCCAATACCAACCGCTGCGCCCATTGAGGGCGGGAGCAACAGCAGCGGCGATCGTCACGTCCTGGTGCTGGAACGGGAAAACTGCCTCCTGTACGAGATGTTCTACGCCTTCCCGCAGCCGGACGGCAGTTGGCACGCCGGTTCCGGGGCTATCTTTGATCTGCGCTCCCACGCCCTGCGCCCGGCGGGCTGGACCTCGGCCGATGCGGCTGGGCTGCCCATCCTGCCCGGCCTGGTGCGTTACGATGAGGTGGCCAGCGGCGAAATCCGCCACGCCCTGCGCTTCACTGCCCCGCAGACCCGGCGAGCCTACATCTGGCCGGCGCGCCACTACGCCTCCAGCCTCACCGGGCTGTCATACCCGCCCATGGGCCAGCGCTTTCGCCTCAAGGCCAGCTTCAATCTGAGCGGCTTCTCGCCAGAGGTGCAGGTCATCCTGCGGGCGCTCCAGAAGTACGGGATGATCCTGGCCGATAATGGCTCGGCCTGGTACGTCTCCGGCGTGCCCGACGAGCGCTGGGACAACGACGCCCTGCACGAGCTACACCAGATTCACGGCTCAGACTTTGAAGCCGTAGACGAATCGTCATTGATGATCAATGCCAACTCTGGCCAGGCGCGGGTCAGCATCCCCCGTATCTATTTGCCATTGATCAGGCGTCGTTATTGACGCTTGACACTTGCCGTTTGACGTCTTGACAATGTTAAATTCGTCATTGCGAGCGCAGCGAAGCAATCTCTTTGTTGCGCTATGGGGGAGATTGCTTTGCTTCGTTCCTCGCAACCGCATCCCTTCGCTTCACTTAAAACAGGCTCTGAGCCGAGTGACGGGATGCTCCTCGCAATGACAGTTGAAATCTAACAATGTCGAGACGCTTGCCGCTCACCAAGCCCAAAGGAGTGAACATGCCCAAAATCGAGTCCGTCATCAAACGCTCGGGTGCTGTGGTGCCTTTCAACGCCGAGCGTATCACCAACGCCATTTATCGCGCCGCCGTGGCCGTGGGCGGCCGTGATCGTTCCATCGCCGAGGGGCTGTCCCGGCAGGTGGTGGAGATCCTGGAAAATACCCTGCCTTCTGGCCGCATCCCCACCGTGGAGGAGATCCAGGACATCGTAGAGAAGGTGCTCATCGAGAACGGCCACGCTCGCACGGCCAAAGCCTACATTCTATATCGTGACGAGCAGTCCCGCCGCCGGCAGAAGATCGCCAAATCGCACAGCGACTCCGGCAACATCCCCTATCGCAAAATCTGGGAGGTGCTCTCCTGGTCGGTGGATCACGACCTCAACACCGTGGATGGCCTGAACGCCCGCATCGCCGGTGGGGAGCTCCCGGCCATCGTCCAGGAGTCTGATGCCGCCTACGCGGAAGACGTGGCCGCAGCCGCCGGGATGATCCAGGAACGGCGGGAGGCGGTGAAGATCGCCATCATTGCCGGGCCATCATCTTCCGGCAAGACCACCACCACGATCAAGCTCAACCAGCGGCTGCAGGAGATGGGCCTCAGCCTGGTGGCGCTCAACGTGGACAACTACTTCCTGGACCTGGAGCTCCACCCCCGGGACGAGTTTGGCGACTACGATTTTGAGACGCCCTATGCCCTGGACCTGCCCCTGATCAACCAGCACCTGGTGCGCCTGCTGGCCGGCGAGGAGGTGCTGCTGCCGCACTACGATTTTAAGGCCGGCAAGCGCCACGACAACGTCACCCCTATGCGCCTGGGCGCCAACGAAATCATCCTCATTGACAGCCTGCACGGGCTTTTTGGCGACATGATGCCGGACATCCCCGCCGAGCGCAAGTTCAAGCTGTACATCGAGACTCTGCTGCAAATGAAAGGCCCCGACGGCCGGTTCATCCGCTGGACCGATTTGCGCCTGATGCGCCGCATGCTGCGCGATGCCCGCCACCGCGCCTACAGTCCACAGCAGACCCTGGAGCACTGGCACTACGTGCGCAGCAGCGAGCTACGCCACATCATCCCCTACGTCAACACGGCGGACTACATCATCAACAGCGCCCTCCCGTACGAGATGTCCATCTTCCGGCCCAAGCTGATTGACCACTTTGCCGCCTGGGTAGAGCACTATCGGGACGACCCGCTGCGCCAGGACGCCTTCGTGCGCGCCCAGCGCGTGCACACCCTGTTGAGTGCTGTAACACCCGTTGAGGACGACTCCGTCGTCCCGCCCGACTCAGTGCTGCGTGAGTTCATCGGCGGCAGTGTTTACAGGTATTAGCCGTAGGGCGGGCGCGGCGGGCCGGTTCAGGCAGCCGATACATCGGCTTGCCCCCCCGGGCGGGCCGCGAACGGCCCCCTGTGCGCGGGGCAGGGCCGAGCCCCCCGTCCCGACGGGGCCCGCCGCCCTGTTCTTTGGGTCTTGTTATCTGACCTGAAAAATAGCCATTGGCTGGCAGCAAACACGTACCATGAGTGACTTAGGCAAACCTGGCTTGACCGTACGCGTCGCCACGGCTGCGGAGCGAGAACGCTGGGACGCCTTCGTGGCGGCGGCACCAATGGGACACCTTCTGCAGTCCTGGGCCTGGGGCGAGTTCAAGGCCCGCTTCGGCTGGCAGGCAGTGCGCCTCGTCGCCGAGCAGGCGGGCGAGGTCGTGGCCGGGGCGCAGGTGCTCTTCCGGCGGCTGCCTCTGTTCAGCCTGGCCTACGTGCCCCGCGGGCCGGTCGTGGATCCAGTCGCGGATACCGCGCCGGTGCTCTTCGCTGCCCTGCACGGCGAGGCGCGCCGCCGCCGGGCCATCTTCCTGAAGATCGAGCCGAATCTGCCGGAAGATGAAGCGCCATCACGCCCGCCGTTTCGGGAAGTAAGGCGTGATGGCGCTTCAGATGAAGCGCCATCATGCCCGCCGTTTCGGGAAGTAAGGCGTGATGGCGCTTCAGATGAAGCCGCGTTCCTGACCGGCCTCGGCTTTCGCCCCAGCGCCCAGCGGGTGCAGCCGCGCACGACCATCGTCGTGGACTTGACGCCGGATCTGGCGGCGATCGCCGCCCGGCAGAAGCCCAAGTGGCGCTACAACATCGGTCTGGCCGCCCGGCGCGGCGTGACGGTGCGCCAGGGCAGCGCCGCCGATCTCCCCGTTTTTTACGAACTCCTAAGGCACACCGGGCAGCGGGATCGTTTTGCCATCCACAGCCTGGCCTACTACCAGGAGTTCTTTCGCCACCTGGGCGCTCAGGCCCGCCTCTTCCTGGCCGAGTACCAAGGGCAGGTGCTGGCTGGTATCGTCATCACGGTATTTGGGCGCCAGGCGATTTACATGTACGGGGCCTCCAGCAGCGAGCAGCGCCACCTGATGCCCAACCACCTGCTGCAGTGGGAGGCCATGAAGTGGGCCAAGGCGCAGGGCTGTACCACTTACGACTTGTGGGGGGTTCCGGATGAGGTTACGAGCGACGAGGGACGAGGTATGAGGGACGAGGCAGAGTCTGCAGGCGTGAAACGTGAAGACGTGAAACGTGAAGAACGTGAAACTTGGAACGTGGAACCTGGAACTGGCCTCTGGGGTGTTTATCGCTTCAAGCAGGGGTTCGGTGGACAGGTGATACGTTACGCTGGCGCTTTTGACTACGTCTATTCGCCAGTGCTGTATCGGCTCTGGACGCAACTGCTGCCCCGCTACCGCAGCCTGGCGGCGAGGCAGGCGTTTTGATGTGCCTGTCGGGGGCGACTCCGTCGTGCTCAGGGGGCGCGTCAGAGACGGCCGCGACAGGCAATCCGCTGGGAACCGGGCACCGTGCCCGGCCTACGACTGACTCGGAGATGAAACTTCAACACCTTCTGGCTGCTCTGCCTGCCGTGACGGAGGTGCAGGGCAATACCGACCTGGAGATCAGCGGCCTCGTCGCCGATTCTCGCCGCGTGCAACCTGGCTATCTCTTCGTCGCCTACCAGGGGGTGAACCAGGATGGCAGTCCGGGCGGGGACGGGCATCGCTACATCCCGGATGCCCTGCGGCGCGGGGCGGTGGCCGTCGTTGGTGAGCAGGCGACGGCCGGCTGGCCAGGGGATTTGCGCCTGACCTACGTCCGCGTCCCCAACTCTCGCCTGACCCTGGCGCACCTGGCTGCGGCCTGGCAGGGCTTCCCGGCGCGCCGGCTGCGCGTCATCGGCGTCACCGGCACGGACGGCAAGACCACCACGGTGACCCTCATTCGCTCGATCCTGGAGGCTGCCGGTCACCGGACGGGCATGATCAGCACGGTGGCCGCCGTCATCGGCGAGCAGGAGATAGATACCGGCTTTCACACCACCACGCCGGACGCCCTGGACGTGCAGGCTTACCTGGCGCAGATGGTGGCGGCCGGCTGCACCTACGCCGTGCTGGAGGCCACCTCGCACGGCCTGGATCAGGACCGCGTGGCCGCCGGCGATTTCGACGCCGCCGTGCTCACCAACGTCACGCCAGAGCACCTGAACTACCACCGCACCTTCCAGGCTTATCGAGAGGCCAAGGCCCGGCTTTTCCGCTACCTGGCTACCGCCCACCACAAGCCCGGCCCGCCCACGGCCAGCATCCTGAACTGTGACGATCCATCGTTTGACTATTTCCGCGTCATCCCTGCCGAGCGAAGTCTGGCCTACGGCCTGGAAAGCCCAGCCGATGTGACGGCTAAGGCGATCGAGCTGATGCCGAGCGGGACACGCTTTCTTGCCGTGACGCCGCTGGGCGATTTTCCCGTGGCGACGCCGCTGTTGGGGCGCTTCAACGTCTACAACTGCCTGGCGGCCATCGCCACAGGCATCTCCCAAGAACTACCGGTAGAGGCCATCCAGCGTGGCCTGGCCGCCGTGCGGGGCATCGCCGGGCGCATGGAGGTCGTGACGCTAGAAGTAGGACAGGTTGGCAACCTGTCCTACGGCCAACTGCCGACGGTCATCGTGGACTTTGCCCACACGCCCAGCGCCCTGGAGGCCAGCCTGACCCTGGCCCGTCGCCTCACCGCCGGGCGGGTCATCGCCGTATTCGGCGCCGCTGGCCTGCGCGACCGGGAGAAGCGCCCGCGCCTGGGCGAGGTCGCCGCACGCCTGGCCGACGTCACCGTCCTTACCGCCGAGGATCCGCGCACGGAACCCCTGGACGAGATCATGGCCCAGATCGCCGCTGGCCTGGAGCGCGCCGGGCGGCGGGAAGGGGCGGATTACCATCGCATTGGCGACCGCGCCGCGGCCATCGCCCAGGCCGTGCGCCTGGCTCGTCCTGGGGATCTGGTCATCATCTGCGGCAAGGGGCACGAACGCAGCATGTGCTTCGGCGAGACGGAGGTGCCGTGGAGCGACCAGGAGGCGGCGAGGAGGGCGCTGCGGGAAATGTCAAACGTCAAACGGCAAATCACGTCCGAGGTGTCGCCATGAGCCTATCCATCGGCATTGTCGGCCTGCCCAACGTGGGCAAGTCTACCCTGTTCAACGCCCTCACGCACGCCGGCGCCCACGTGGCCAAGTATCCATTTACCACCATCGAGCCCAACGTGGGTGTAGTCCCCGTGCCCGATGAGCGTCTGGAGCACATCGCCGCCATCGTCCAGCCGGAGAAGGCCACGCCCACCACCATCGAGTTCGTGGACATCGCCGGGCTGGTGCGCGGGGCCAGTAAGGGCGAGGGGCTGGGCAACCAGTTCCTGGGGCACATCCGCAACGTGGACGCCATCGCCCTGGTGGTGCGCTATTTTGGCGATCCCGACGTGGCGCACGTGGAAGGCACAGCCGACGCCCGGCGCGACGTGGCCACCATCCACACCGAGCTGGCCCTGGCCGATCTGGCCACCCTGGAGAAGCGTAGCGAGAAGATCCGCCAGGCCGCTCGCTCTGGCGATAAAGCCGCCCAGGCTGAGCTGGCCCTCGCCGAGCGCCTGCTGGCGCACCTGAACCAGGGCCGCCCGGCGCGCACCCTGGCCCTGCACCTTGAGGAAGCAGAAATCGCCCGCGCCTGGAACCTCCTCACCGCCAAGCCCATCCTCTACGTGGCCAACGTGGGCGAGTGCGCCACGGGCAGCCCGGAGTGGCAGGCGGCCGGGGCCGAGATGGCGGCCCTCGCCCAGGCCGAGGGGGCGCAGGCGGTGACCATCTGCGCCAGGCTGGAAGACGAGCTGGCGGAACTATCGCCCGAGGATGCCACGGCCTACCTGGCCGACCTGGGCCTGAGCCAGTCGGGGCTGGTGCGCCTGATCCAGGCCAGCTACCGCCTGCTGCACCTGGTGACCTTCTTCACGGCTACGGGCAAGAAAGAGGTGCGGGCCTGGACGGTAGTGCAGGGCAGCAAAGCCCCCCAGGCGGCGGGCAAGGTGCACACGGACATGGAGCGAGGGTTCATCCGGGCGGAGGTCATCAGCTATCCAGAACTCATGGCCGCCGGCTCCTTCCACGTCGCCCACGAGAAGGGGCTGGTGCGCCTGGAGGGCAAGGACTACGTGGTGCGGGACGGCGACATCATCCACTTCCGCTTCTCCCCGCCGTAAGGGCGGCAAGCACATGAATTTGTCACCGCCGACTACCTCCGTCAAAGGCAGGTTACGGGGAGGTTTTTGCCGTGAGGAAGCCGCAATACCTTCTAGCAGTGCTCCTATTAAGCGCTGGCCTTGGCTTGAGCTATGAACTCAGCCAATTCAATGTTCAGGCCCACGCCGGACAGCTTAACTCATCTTCCGCTAACAGCCAGAACTTACTGCAAAACCCCGGCTTCGAAAGCGGTGCTTTCGCCCCCGGCTGGGAATACTACGGCGATGCCCCCGGGGCTTCGTCAGCCGTTGATAGCACCGTTGCCCACAACGGACACTACTCGACCAAAGTGGTCTTCGATGGCACAGCGGACATTAATTATTTCCATGTGAGTCAACTCGTCATCGCTAATCCTCAGGCAACATATCGGCTCAGCGGGTACATCAAGACAATCAACATCACGTCGGACAGCGGAGTAGAACTGGACGTTCATGATGCACGAGGCTGGACCTTTATGTGCTATACAACTGAGCCTTTAGCAGGTACTCACGACTGGACTTATGTGGAGCGCACCTTCACTACGCCGTCGGACACAACCCAGCTTAGGGTCATCCTCCGTCGCGTTTCCTGGGCCGGTCCCATCAGCGGCACGGCATGGTTTGATGATATTGCCCTCACCCCCATCCCATCCATTCAAACGCTCTCCCTTGGATCTGGGCAGCCAGGTACAGTGATGACTATCCTGGGTACCAATTTCGGCCCGGACCCCGGCCCTGGTCAGCGGGCCACAGAGGCTACCCACGTGAGTTTCGGCGGTGCGATCTTGCCAGAAGATGACATCCCGAGCTGGAGTGACACGGCAATCACGGTTATCACCCCTTCGAGCTCCACGGGTGGAGCTGTCTCCGTGACCGTGCAGGGTGAAAGCAGCAACGTAGTTTTCTTCGTAGTGCCGGTCTTCGAGGCGGTCTTCGACTCAGGCTTGCACTTCGCTATGAACAATGTTGGGCAGTGGCAGATCGCTGACACCTCTGGAGTACCAGCATACTATGGCGGTGGGCGCATCACCTATATGAACACCACCACTGGCGCTCAGACAGACATTACCTCTGTGTTTGCCCAAAGCGTCACCACCAGCACCTCTGCCACCACAGTGACGCTTCAATACCCACCGTATTTCACCCAGACTACGGTCCTGAAAGCAGCTGACGAGGGTGTACAGATTGGCTATGAAATGAGCATCGTCCCTGGCCATCTAAACATTAAGCTCCTTGCCTTTGATCCCTACGATGGAATCCCCCGAGGTGACTTGCATGTGCCTGGCTGGGGTGTTCACATTCTTGCGGGCTGGGCTTATACAGTCACCTATCCCTTTGATTACGGGCCCATCGCACCAGCGGCAGCCAGCGTTACCCCACACCGGGGCGTCTATCTCCTCACCGGGAATCACTCTATTTCGCAGCCCTTGTTGTTTCAGGAGAAAACCTTTGCGCTCCCCCTGGTCGCCCATCGGACTGCTGTGGAATACCAGACCGCGGATCCCGGCCGGCCCGATTATTCCCCAACTGGTCCCTTCATCCCGGTAGACCGCCTGGCGGGCGACTACTACCTGTATGCTGCCCTGGAGCCAGTCTATTTTGAGCGCTACTACCGCTGGTTCAGCCACATTGAGGACTTCCCAGCACGGATGCTATCATTCACTCCGGCCTCGGCCGCATTCCAATACGGCTATCTCGAAACCTCTGTTCAAGCCCTTGAGGATGAGTATCGAGCTGTGGGCTTCCTCCCCGATGTGGCGCTACAACCTTTTACCGTTAAACCTGGCACAGGTCGCCAGTTTGATGCCACAGGGCCTCATCCAGTCACTGGCTGGACACCAGGAGACCTTGCTGGCTATGACCCTGGACCTCCTTACACCGTGACCATCAAGAACCGAGACGGGACCGACCGGCATAGTGATATTGGTTGGAGACCGGAATTCGACGCCACCCTGGCTGTCAACCCATCCCATCCAGGTTTCGTCACTTACTATTGGGAGAATTTCATCGCACCTCGCCTGAGCCGCGGCAAGTTCTTCTGGACGGATGCGGGAAATCCTTTCCCGGATTATGAAGCGACCATCCGCGATCTTCCGCAGTACAGCGTTCTAGACGGCCTACTCCTGTTCTTTGCTCAGGCCCACGCTCAGGGCTACGCCCAACTCAACAATTTGAGCAACTTCACCCTCCACGCCTTTAAGTACCTTGACCTCATTGATGCCGAGGCGTCAACGACGGCGGTCGTCGCCAATGCGGAGCACTGGACTCCCCACTATCTCGCTCACAAGTACTGGAGTGGAGAACGTGGCGAGTGGAGCAAGTACAGGCAGCAGTCTTTCCAAGAAGCGGCATTTGCCCTCCGCGCGATGGATAATGCTCCACGCCGTTTTATCATGCGAGAGTTTGTCGGTTATCGCCAAAGCGATGCCAACTATGCCCTTGCTCTAGCCGTGGCCAGGCAGACGAACCAGCTCTTATCTATTACAAAGAACGGGGAGAATGTCAGCTCCCCTGGATACGATGAGTACGAAATCGCTCGCTGGATGCTCAACCAGCAGTACGCTCCGCGCATCGAATCCAATGATTTCTTCGTTGATAGTGCCAGTCGCACTCTCCCGTTTGGCCACAGCATTACCATTGAAGTTGAGGGCCCAGTGACCATCGCCACGGATGCAACCCACTGGCAACTCGATGATGGCCCCGAACAGGCCGTAGTAAGCAGCACTATCGCTTTTACAACAACCCCCGGGCTTCACCACCTGCAAGTCTGGCAAGCGCATCATGGTGAGGTGCTCCATTTGGAACGGCTCAACCCTGAATTCCATTTCGTTTTGGGAAGGCCAAACACGGATCAACAGGGCAACGTCGTCGGGTATCGCCTGGAGGCCATCAAGGGCGACTGGGAGCAGGATGCCAATCCTACTTTTCCTCAGGTGAGGACGAGCGTGAGTCAGCCGGCGATGATCGGCAACACCCGCGCCGGGGCGAGGGGTGTGCGCCTGTATGGTGGCCGCTATACCGATGCAAAGCTGCTGGGTGAAACCATCGCTGGTGAGAGTGGGGAGTGGAGTTTCACCTTGCCGACCCCTTTGCCGCCGGGCGATCACTTCATCACGGCGGTCACCCTGGACGCTGATGGACAAGAGCCCATCATTGCTGAGGCCACTTCTATCACCGTTACCTTGGATTCGGCCGCTCCGACATTGACTACAATTCAGCTACCGGTCCACCGCTGGCGTATCGCTGACCGCACCCGCCTGGTTTACGATTGGTCGGATAGCCTCGGTGCTCTCACCATCCAGACCACGCTTGGTCAAGGGAAAATCACCGACACCGTAGAATTCTACTGGGATGAGGCCCTGCACGGGCCTCCCAGCACGGACAGCGCTGCGGTTATAGACTTCCGTTTTTGATCCCACAACCAACGTGGGGATGTATCAGGTGAACGCGCCAACAACCACAGTGCGCGTAAGAGGTAATCAGCTGATTTATGATGTCTATCTACCCATCGTTTTCAGTAGGTTTCCACCGCCTGCCATTCTTTTTGATGAAACCCACGATGAAAGGAATACCCTGTCTGAGGAGCGGGCGCGCCAGCTTAATCCTGAGCATCCGGAGTGGCATTACTTTGGTCAGTTTAAAGAGCGGGTAAGCAAAGAGTATCGGTTGCATCGCCATGACACTGGCGATCTGACAGACCAATACTTGCAAGGTTATGCTGTCCTCATCCTCATTTTGGCTGCACCGGACAGAAATCTATCCGACGCTGAGATAGCCAGCGTGGTGCGCTTCGTCCAGAATGGTGGTGGGTTACTGGTTCTCGGTGATGCTTGGCTCAATGCAGCGATCAACCGTCTGCTCAACCAGTTCGGCATCCAGTTCGACCCCACACCCATTGCCTCGCCTGCGCATGAATGGGATGCTCAGAGCTTCTACGTGGAAACCTTCGCTCCGCATCCCGTTACAGAAGGCCTTGAGTCATGGCACACCAACTGGGGTGGCAGCCTCCAGGTGAGCGGGTCGGCACTGAGTTTGAGCTGGACAACCCCAGACGCCTGGAAAGACGCCAACGGAAACGGTGTACAAGACCCTGGTGAAGCGGTGGGCTCCTTTACGCTGGTGGCAGCCACCCAGGTCGGCCAGGGACATGTGGTGGTTGGCTCAGACAATGCCTTCCAGGAAGGCATGTTCAAGAGTTTCAATGCGCCGCTGATGATGAACATGCTGGCCTGGCTACCGCACGTAACCCGCTAGACAGAAAGGCAGGCCACTGGCCAGGGTGTGCGCCTTCCGAGCAAAAGTTCTCGGGCGTTGGCGATCCATTAGGAGTTGGGCGTGCTACTACTCTGCTATGCCAGCTTGACACCAGACCCTCCCTGGCGTAAAATAGGGACACCCCAGATGGAGCAAGGAGATCGTTCTTTGATCGTGCAGGACAGATTGTCTGGCCTGGCCAAGTCGTTGCAGGCCAATCACCGGCTCGTCAAGCAGTTCCTCAAGTTTGCCGTCGTCGGCACCATCGGCTTTGGGGTGGACTTCGGCATCCTCACCGCCCTGGTGGAGCTTTTCCACGTCAACCTGTACGTAGCTAACACCGTGTCCTTCACGGCGGCGGTGCTGAGCAACTACCTGTGGAACAGCTTCTGGACCTTCGGCGACCTGCCCAAGCGGCACGGCCGGCAGTTGGTGCAGTTCTTCATCGTCAGCATTATTGGCCTGTGCATCAACCAGGCCATCCTCTATTTTTTCCATGATATTGCTGGCCTGCACGTTTTCCGCTTCGGCTATATGGTGGCCAAGGCTATCGCCACCATCGTCGTCCTGTTCTGGAACTTCGCGGCTAACAAGCTGTGGACGTTCAGGGAGAGGTAAACGTGGGATCGCCCGCACCAGGCAGCCCGCCCCTGCGCATCGGCCTGGACTACACGCCGGCCGTCCGGCAGCGCGCTGGCATCGGCCGCTACACCCGCGGGCTGGTGCAGGCTCTGGCCGCGCTGGATCGCCAGAACGAGTACGTGTTGCTGGAAGTGGGGGGTGGGGAGCAGGGGAGCAGGGGAGCAGGGGAGCAGGGGAGTAAGGGAGTCTTTAACTTTCCCACCAACTTCCGCCACCGCCCGCTGCCCCTCTCCGAGCGCACGATGGCCATCCTCTGGCATCGCCTGCGCCTGCCCCTGCCCGTGGACCTGTTTACCGGCGAGGTGGACGTTTTCCACTCGCCGGATTTTCTCCTGCCGCCCCTGCGCCACGGCCGGGCCATTCTCACCGTGCACGATCTTTCCTTTCGCCGCCGGCCAGAATGCGCCGATGCCGCCCTGGCCGCCTACCTCAACCGGGCCGTGCCGCCCTCCATCCAGCGCGCCGACCTGGTCCTGGCCGATTCACTGAGCACCAAGGCCGATCTGGTGGAGTTGCTGGGCGTCCCCGCCGCCAAGATCGAGGTGCTCTACCCCGGCGTAGGCGACACCTACCGGCCCATACACGACGCCGCGACGCTGAACGCCGTGCGGCAGAAGTACAACCTGCCCGCCAACTTCGTCCTCTTCGTCGGCACCATCGAGCCACGCAAAAATCTGGCAACACTCCTCAGAGCCTGGGCCAAGGTTATTGCAGACTGCAGATTGCAGATTGCAGATTGCGAAATCGCAAATCGCAAATCGCAAATCGGCAATTGGGCGCTGGTGATTGCTGGCGGCAAGGGCTGGCTGTACGCGGACACCTTCGCCACGGTGGAGCGCCTGGGGCTGTCCGGCGACGTCGTTTTCCTGGGCTACGTCCCAGAGGCCGACCTGCCGGCCCTCTTCAGCCTGGCACGGCTCTTCGTCTTCCCCTCGCTGTATGAGGGTTTTGGCCTGCCGCCGCTGGAAGCTATGGCCTGCGGCACGCCGGTAGTCTGCGCTAACACCTCCAGCCTGCCCGAGGTGGCCGGCGACGCCGCCCTGCTGGTGGACCCGCTGGACGCCGACGGCCTGGCGACGGCCATGCAGCAGGCCCTGGGCGATGAGGGGCTGCGCGCCCGGCTGGTCGAGCGGGGCTTGCGCCAGGCGGCGCGCTTCACCTGGCGAGTGGCGGCGCAGCAGCTCCTGGCCATCTACGAGAGGGTGGGCAGGAAATGAGGATTGGCATCAATGGCCTGTTCCTGGACAAGCCCCACACCGGCAGCGGGCAGTACACACTGAACCTGCTGGCGGCCCTGGCCAAGCTGGACGGGGAGCACGAGTACTGCATTTTCGCTCCGCCGGGGGCCGGGGGATCAGGAAATCAGGAAATCAGGAAATCAGGACTCATTAGGAAGCCTGATTCCCTGATCACTGATTCCCTAATCCCTGATTCCCTGTCTAACGTTCGCAAACTCTGGTTTGAGCAGGTGGGCCTGCCGCAAGCCTGCCGCCAGGCGCAGGTGCAGGTGGTACACTACCCCTACTTCGCCGCCCCGCTGCTCAAGCCCTGCCGGGTGGTGGTGACCATCCACGACCTGATCACCCTGCTCCTGCCGGAATACCGCCGCTCGCTGGCCGTGCGGCTGTACAATCGCCTCATCGTCCGGGCCGCCCGCCGCGCTGAGGCCATCATCGCCGACTCGCAGCACACCAAAGCCGACATCGTGCGGCACCTGGATATTCCGGCCGAACGCGTGCACGTGGTCTACCTGGCCGCCGAGGCGCGCTTCCATCCCCTGGACACTACCGACGCCCTGGCGGACGTGCGCCAGCGTTACGGCCTGGGCGAGCGATTCATCTTTTATATTGGCGGGCTGAATCGGCACAAGAACGTCGAGGCTCTGCTGGCGGCCTTCGCTGCCATCCAAGACAGGCTGCCAGGCGTACAACTGGCCATCGCCGGTGTGCCCCACTCCGCCGATCCCGCCGTCTTCCCTGACCTGGGGCAGGCGGCCCAGGAGCTGGGGCTGCCCGTGTCAGACCTGACAGGTCTTTGGAGACCTGTCAGGTCTGCTGTAGTCCGTTTCCTGGGCTTCGTGCCCGAGGAAGACAAGCCCCTGCTCTACAACGCCGCCGCCCTCTTCGTCTTCCCCTCGCGCTACGAAGGCTTTGGCCTGCCGCCGCTGGAGGCCATGGCCTGTGGCACGCCGGTGATCGCCGCCCGCGCCGCCTCGCTGCCGGAGGTCGTGGGCGACGGTGGCCTGCTCATCGCCCCCGACGACGTGGCCGGCCTGGCGCAGGCCATGCTCGCCGTGCTGGGCGATCCGGTCCGCCAGGCAGAGCTACGCGCTCGTGGCCTGGCCCAGGCGGCGCGCTTCAGTTGGGCGCAGACAGCGCAAGAGACGCTGGCCGTGTATGGGGGCGGTGGATAAGGTGTCATTGCGAGGAGCGTAGCGACGAAGCAATCTCCTGGTTGCGCCATGCTAGAGATTGCTTCGCCCTGCGGGGCTCGCAATGACGAATTGTTGTGAAAGTCCTGATGCTCTCCAAAGCCCTGGTGACAGGGGCTTATCAGCGCAAGTGCGAGGAGCTGGCGCAACTGCCGGGCGTCGAGCTCACGGTAGTGGTGCCGCCCTACTGGCAGGAGGCCGGAAGGCGCATTGACCTGGAGCGCCTGCACACCGCCGGCTACGAGCTCATCGTGGAGGCGATGCGCTTCAACGGGCATTTCCACGTGCACTACTACCCCGGCCTGGCTCGCCAGGTGCGCCGCCTGCAGCCGGACATCCTGCACATTGACGAGGAACCCTACAACCTGGCCAGCTTCTTGGCCCTGCGCCTGGGCCGGCAGGTGGGCGCCCGCTGCCTCTTCTTCACCTGGCAGAACCTCTATCGCCGCTATGCCTTTCCCTTCTCCTGGCTGGAGAGCTACGTCCTGCGGCACGCCGCCTACGCCATCGCCGGCAACGCCGAGGCCGTGACCGTGCTGCGGCGCAAGGGCTACGCCGGGCCGGTGGCCGTCATCCCGCAATTCGGCGTGGATCCCGCCATCTACCAGCGGCAGATGCCAACCAGTAACCAGCAGCAAGCGTCCTGCCTCCTGCCTCCGGCGTCCTTCGTTGTTGGCTACGTGGGCCGTCTGGTGGAGGAGAAGGGCCTGCTCGTGCTGCTGCGCGCCGTGGCGGGACTGGCTGGCGACTGGCGGCTGATGCTCATCGGCAGCGGGCCGTTGCAGCCACAGATCGAGCGGTTGGCGGCCAGCCTGGGCATCGCCGAACGGCTGACCTTCACCTCTGGCGTGCCCTCCAGCGAGATGCCCCGCTACCTGAGCCAGTTTGCGGTGCTGGTGCTGCCCTCCCTCACCCGGCCCAACTGGAAGGAGCAGTTCGGGCGGGTGCTCATAGAGGCCATGGCCTGCCAGGTGCCGGTGGTCGGCTCAGACTGCGGCGAGATCCCGCAGGTCATCGGCCAGGCTGGCCTGGTTGTGCCGGAGGGCGATGGGGAGGCGCTGCGCCAGGCCCTGGCCCGTCTCCAGGCCGACGCCGGCCTGCGCCAGCGCCTGGGCGAGCTGGGCCGGGCGCGGGTGCTGGCACACTACACCCAGGCCCGCATCGCCCAGGAGACGTATCGAGTGTACCAGGAGATGGCAGGGAATCAGTAATCAGGGAACGAGGGAATCAGGAGCAGGAGTCCCCTGATTTCCTCATTTCCCGATTTCCTGATTCCCTGGCTTTGAGGGGAGCTTATCTCCTCAGCAACGGCGACTGAAGTGGGAGCGTATCGCCTTGGGGACATGTAGTGACGATTTTAATCGTCGTTCCCGCGGAACGGCGACTGAAGTCGCTACTACATCCGCGCATAATGCCTCGTGGGGCAGCTTTGGCCTGTCCCAAACTCGTGATGCTCCCCTGAAGTCGCTACTATGGTTGCCAGGAATGTGGTATAATACATGCGCATCGCCCTGAACGCCCACCTGCTCTCGTTTGCGGCCACCTACCGGGGGGCGGGGATCAGCCGCTCCATCGCCAACCTGCTGCGCGGCCTGCAGGTCGTGGATGCGGAGAACGAGTACACCGTCTTCCTGGGCACGCGCCAGGTCCCAGCAGGGGTTTTTGCTGCGCCGAACTTCCACCCGGCGATGTCGCTCCTGCCTACGGCCTGGCCCCCGGCGCGCATCTTGTGGGAGCAGGTGGTGCAGCCCGTCGAGCTGGCACGGCGTCGCAGCCAACTGCTGCACGCCCTGGCCTACGTGCTCCCGTTGGCCTGGTCCGGCCCGTCCGTGGTCACCGTCTACGATCTTTCGTTCTGGCGCACGCCGGAGCGTTTCCCCGCCGCCCAGCGCCTGTACCTGAGCACGCTGACCCGCCTCGCCGTGCGCCGGGCGGCGCGGGTCATCGCCATCTCGCAGAGCACGCAGCGGGACGTTGTGGAGTTGCTGGGCGCGCCGGCGGACCGGGTGCGCGTAGTGCCCCTGGCCATCGAAGACGAGTTCCGGCCCGTGACCGACACCGCGGCCCTGGCCGACCTGCGCCGCCGCCGCGACCTGCCGGAGCACATGATCCTCTACGTGGGCACGCTGGAGCCGCGCAAGAACCTGGTCACGCTGCTGGAGGCCTACGCCCGCTGCCGGGGCGATGCCTCGCCGGGGTCGCCGCTGCCCCCGCTCGTCCTGGCCGGTGGTAAGGGCTGGGGGTACGAGGCCATCTTCGCCGCCGTAGAGCGGCTGGGGCTGGGCGAGGCGGTGCTCTTCCCCGGCTTCGTGCCGCACGGCGAGCTGCCGCTCTGGTACTCCGCCGCCGACGTCTTCGTTTACCCGTCACTGTACGAGGGATTCGGCCTGCCGGTGCTGGAGGCCCTGGCCTGCGGCACGCCGGTAATCACCTCTAACGTCTCCAGCCTGCCAGAGGTGGCCGGCGAGGCCGGGCTGCTGGTTGATCCGACCGACGCCGCTGCCCTGGCCGAGGCGCTGCGCCAGGTGTGGGGTGACGCCGACCTGCGCCGGGAGATGCGCACCCGTGGGCTGGCCCAGGCGGCGCGCTTCTCCCTGACCGCCCTGGGCCGGCAAACCAGAAATGTTTACCAGGAGGCCGTAGTTGCCAACTGAGGACTCGCCACCAGAAGCTGCTCCGCAGCGGCGGGACAGGGCCAAGGGTCTGCTCCAGTCTCTCTTCGGCCAGCCGAACGGGTTCTGGTCACGCGCCTTTCGCGCCCTCTGCGATGCCCTGCTGATCAACGCGGCCTTCGTGCTGGCCTACGTGGCGCGCTACGTCCTGGAGATCGGCGGGAACGTGGAGGCTGTGAACTACGTCCCTCTGACCGCCTTCCTGCTGGTGCAGCTCGCCCTCACCTTCATCCTGATCTTCGTCTACAGGATGCAGGGGCTGTACCACCTGCCCCGTGGTGTGAGCTGGCTAGATGAGCTGGCCACGATCTTCAGCGGCACGCTCATCGGCATCGCCGCCATCATCTTTGTGCTGTTCCTGGTGCGGCCATTTTACTACTCTCGCCTGATCTTCGGCTTCAGCGGCATACTCATCGTCGTCCTGCTGGGGGCTTTCCGGCTGCTCTGGGGGGCTGTCCTGGCTCGCCTGCGCCAGCGCGGTATCGGCGTGGCGCGGGCCCTCATCGTGGGGGCGGGGACGGTGGGCCGGGCGATCATGCAGAACCTGGCGGCCCTGCCCGAACTCGGCTACCAGGTGGTGGGCTTCGTGGACGACGACCCGCAGAAGCAAGAGGATTTGGGTCGCTTCAAGGCGTTGGGCCCCACGGACGGCATCGTCGGCGTGGTGCGGGAGCAGGCCATTGACGAGGTGATCATCACCCTGCCCTGGATTTCGCACCGCAAGATCATGGCCATCATGGACGCCTGCCAGCGCCAACGGGTGCGCTTCCGCATCGTCCCCGATCTCTTCGAGCTGAGCCTCAGCCGGGTGGACATTGATGAGGTCAACGGTATCCCCCTCATCGGCCTGCGCGAGGTTTCCATCAGCCGCACCAGTTGGCTGATCAAGCGTGCCGTCGACACGGCTGTAGCGGCGATCATGCTGGTGTTCAGCGCGCCGCTGATGCTCCTGGCCACTATCGCCATCAAGCTGGAGTCGCCAGGGCCGGCGGTGTTCACCCAGGTGCGCGTGGGGCAGGGCGGGCGGCCCTTCACCGTGTACAAGTTTCGCTCCATGCGTCTGGGGGCGGAAGAAGAGCTGCCGGCACTGGCCGCCCAGAGCGAGGCGGGCAAGATTCTATTCAAGATGCGCCAAGATCCTCGCCACACCAGCGTGGGACGCTTTCTGCGCCGCAGCAGCATTGACGAGCTGCCGCAGCTTTACAACGTCCTGCGCGGGGAGATGAGTCTGGTGGGGCCTCGCCCGGCCATCCCCAGCGAGGTGGATCAGTACGAGGATTGGCACCGCAAGCGCCTGGAGGTCCCCCCCGGCATGACCGGTCTGTGGCAAGTGATGGGCCGCAGCGAGATCCCCTTCGAGGAGATGGTGATGCTGGACATCTACTACATTGAGAACTGGTCGTTGGGGCTGGATTTCCGCATCCTGCTGCGCACGATCCCCACCGTGCTCTCCGGTCGGGGGGCGTACTGAGGGATGAGGTACGAGGAACGAGGTACGAGGGATGAGGAACGAGGTACGAGGTATGGACGAAGAAAGACAACCACATGCCCTTCTCTTTCCTCCCTCATCGCTCATACCTCGCACC
>Ga0233423_10000409_pt1 | contig 23373 bp, 24 predicted proteins | sample Watercolumn_Mata_FD_180713 | JGI IMG/M metagenome (GOLD analysis project Ga0233423, IMG submission 180713) | Freshwater microbial communities from Lake Matano, South Sulawesi, Indonesia - Watercolumn_Matano_2014_112_MG | ecosystem: Environmental > Aquatic > Freshwater > Lake | place: Indonesia...
GCTCAGTTTCCCTTGCGTTTGAGGAAGGGCTTTTTACGTTCTGTGGAGAAGGAGGTGGTGCCTGGCAGGTTAAGAGCCTACCCTAAAATAGCTGGCCGGGCTCCCATGCCCGGCTTCTGGCGGCGTGCCCCGATACTTTTGCAAGCAGCGATGTACCGGGGCGTGGGAGCCGCCTCTGCTGACTTTTAGGATAGGCACCAAGTGCACAGTGGAGCGGATATCTCAAATTCCAAACGAATGCCTTAAGGAGGAAATCCAATGTCAGCGGAAAAGCTGTACATGCGCAAAGCAACCGGCCTGGTGCGAGAGATCGGCATTCTCACTGCCGTGATCATCGCCATCTGCAACACGGTCGGTCTGGGCTGGCAGAAGCGCGTCTTCCAGGCCACCGGCTGGACGCCGCTCGCCGAGAACAAGTACTTCCTGGGCATCCATCCCATGGTGATGGCCTTCCTGTTGGCCGGCCTGGTGATCATCGTCTCCCTGTACTGCTACGCCATGCTGTCGGCAGCCATGCCGCGGTCCGGCGGTGGCTACATCTTTATCTCCCGCATCCTTAGCCCACCCCTGGGCTACGTCGCCACCTGGTTCCAGTTCTGGTCGGTAGCCTTGTCCTACGGCATGATCGCCGTGGCCGTCTTCGAGGCCCTGCAGATTTTCGGCGGTCTGGCCTTTCCCACCTTAGGGGAGGCAGGGTGGTTCAAGGCCTTGAGCACGCCCCAGGGCATGTTCCTCACTGGCACGGTCATCGTGATCATCTTCAGCACCATCGCCTCCTTCGGCGTCAAGATGACGGGCCAAATGCTCCAGGTCATGTTCTGGATCCCGGCCATCATCCTGATCGGCGTCTACATCCTGTTCCTCACGGCCAGCTCGGGGGTCATGGAGAAGGGCGTGGGCTTGCTCTTCGGTGGGCATAAATCCATTGAGTACACCCAGGCTGCCATAAAGAATGGCCTGGCCACCGCGGCGGCCAAGAACAGCTACTGGGGGGCCGTCTTCAGCGCTATGGTGGCGGCCTACTGGGCCTACATTGGTTACGCGGCCGCCAGCTTCGTGGCCGGCGAGGTCAAGGAGGCCCACAAGACCCTGCCGCGGGCCATGCTCATCTCCGGCGTGGCGATCATCTTCATCTACATGACCATCTCCACCTTGCTGGCGCGGGCGGGCACCATGATCGGCACCCAGACCGTTGGTGCTGACAAATTCTCCCTGATGTCGGCCGTGGCCTACCTGCGCTTTGGCACCTGCGATGTCTGCGGGGGTGCTTGGGGGGATGCAGTAAAGCTACCCAGCATTGGCGCCTGGATGCCGATGTTCGCCGCCATGCAGGCGGCAGGGATGGGCCTGAATTGGTTCATCTTCTTCATCGTGCTCTTCTCCATGTTCTGGGTGGCCAACGACATCCCGCCCTTCATCCTGACCACTTCCCGCATGATCTTCGCCATGGCCTTCGACCGCCTGCTGCCGCCGCGCCTGGCGGACGTGAACGAGAAGTGGCACTCCCCCGTCAACGCCGTGATCTTCACTTCCATAGTGGCCATCATCTTCGGCTGCGCGGCTGAAGCTGACCTCTTCGGCAAGGGCGGGCTCAACATCGGTCCCTTGTCCACCTTTACCGGCGCCCTGGCCGTTGGCGTCACCGACCTGTGGGACGTCTTCTTCTTCGGGATCGTGGCTGTAGCGGCTATGCTCTTCCCCATCCTGAAGCCAGAGATCTTCCAACGGTCAGCCTTCCGGGCCTCTAAGAATGTCACCCTAATACTGGGTGCGCTGGCCGTGCTGGGCAACGCCTTTGGTGGCTACGTGATCGCGAAGGCCATGAACTTCACCGGGGATAAGATGGCTCTGCTGGTCTGTGCTCTGGTACTTGTGAGTGGTCTACTGCTCTACTGGTACTACGCTAACGAGGCCAGGCGGACAGGTGTGAACCTGAAGACCATCTTCACTGAGATCCCGCCCGACTAGTCGCCGCGTGGTCCTAGAAACCCGTTTTCTCGAAGAAAACGGGTTTCTGAAACGGGTTCTGAACACGCTTCGGGTCTTGCTTCCCGGTAGCTCCTGCTGTGCAGACGGCAGGAGCTACCTTTTTGTGCCGAAGACGACTTTCCACTTGCCGTTACTGCGTTGGGTGTATTCATCATGCGCTCGATTAAAATCGGCTTCTAATCGGCAAGACAAGGCCTTTCGTAGATTAGAAGCTGGCCGACCTGCCGACCTGGCGCTGGCACATTCCACTTTGTGTGCATAGTGTGACAAAACATCATGCGCTCGATTAAAATCGGCTTCTAATCGGCAAGACAAGGCCTTTCGTAGATTAGAAGCAGAATTCATTCTCGCGTTGGTTTTTGGACGCCACAACTTGTTGTGGCTGTTATAGGCGAGAACAAGTTCTCGCCTCCGTTTTGCCAGGGCCCTGTCAAAGTCATTTTGGAGATCATTGCTGGTCTCTACTTTCTGCGCAGTGGCTGCTTGGGTGGGGTAGGGGGAAGGCTGACAGCAGATTTCAGTAGCAGATTCAGCAGATTAGCCCGCTGGAGGTGAATCTGCTTAATCTGCTACCCGAATCCGCTGACAGCAATCCGCTCTGGCGCAGCTAGCCAGCAGACTTTGACAGGGCCCTATCCATCTTGCAGGGCCCTGTCAAAGTCATTTTAGGGGTCATTGCGAGGAGCATCCCTTCGCCGGCCCGAACGCAGTGAGGGGGCGGCGAAGGGATGCGGTTGCGAGGAACGAAGCAAAGCAATCTCCCTCGTTGCGCAACAAAGAGATTGCTTCGCTTCGCTCGCAATGACGCGATGCTGACTTTGACAGGGCCCTATCCATCTTGGCTGAGGAATTGACTTTTTCTCCAGGGGATGGTAGAATGCAGTTGTGGACAAGGAGGCAAAGATGGCTATGAGGAGGTCCCGATGACCATAGATGAATACCTGCTCCGCCTGGAGACGAATATGCTCACGGGCAGCGCCCGCTGGATTGCCGATTTCACGGAGTCCTTTCGCCACCATCAGGCCGGGGATACGGTGTGGGATATGGTGGTGCGGGGGCACATGCGGGGCAAAGGGCTTTTCCTGTCCCGGCTTTTTGCCTACTTGAGCCTGCCCAACTACCAGGTAGCCTGCTTGGCGTACACACGTGAGCTGGGGGATAGTGACCTGCGTGGGCTGGTCAAGCGTATCCAGGAGTACATGAAGGACGAGGAGCTGGACTGGTGCTGGCTCGTCCTGCCCAAAGAAGGGCCATTCTCCTCCCGGTTGCGGGCCGCCCTGGAAAAAATAGACTACCGGGAAATCGGCATTGCCCTGGTGAATATCTCGTCCCGGGAAATTGTCACCAATCCGTCCTACGTGGGACAGCGATTGCGTGACCAGGTGAAGTGCTTCCGATGAAAACTATAGCTCCCCTGCACATCGGCAATCTCGTCAAATCGTTCGCCATTGCCCTGATCATCCTCAGCCTGGCCTGGAGCACGATCAGCTTTCTGATCGCCGGCGACATCCTGATCATCCCGTTTGTGCTCCTGCTGAACCTGGTGCTCGCCGTTGGGCTGGGTTATCTCTATTACCGATGGCGTTATCACAGCGTCCTGGCCTACGACGGCCAGGGGTTCCAGTTGCAGCGCGGTCGGAAGCTCACCACGGGGCAGTGGAGCGATTTCTACCAGGTGTCCCTGGCGCACCTGGGCTACGGGAACCTGGCCGTGCGCCTGTACCAGGTCGAGGGAGACGATACCCTGGACATCCCGGCCTCTGACCTGAAGCTGGACGCCTCGGCTTTGCGCTTCGAGCTGATGGGCCTCGTCAAAGGCACGCCGCCACCACCCAAAAAGCCAAAGGCTTGATAACCTTGCCAACCTTGCGAAGGTTTCCAAACCTTCGCAAGGTTTAATTTCTACTCCATGCCAAAAGACAGACTCATCCTCATTATTGGCCTGTTGCTCAGCATGCCCCTCGGCTGGCTGCTGGCCCCTCGCTTCCCCCAGGGCCTCATCGTCATCCTGGCCCTGATGGTGGTCACCTGGCTGGCCGTCTACTTCGTCTTCAGCTTCTGGCTGCCCACCCGCCGGCTGGAGGCCTTCCGCCAGGGCCAGCTCCGGCACGAATGCCAGCGCTGTGGGGCCTGCTGCCACCTGCGGGTCAACCTGGACGAGCCGGATTACAAGGCCATCCTCCAGCAGGCCAAGAAGAAGGGCTGGCGGGAGACCATCATGGAGAAAAGCGGCCAGAACTACTGGCTTGTCCGGCGCCAGGACGGGAGCTGCGTCTTCCTGGAGACCGCGCCGGACGGCAGCACGCGCTGCGCCATCTACGCCCTGCGCCCCAAAGCCTGCCGCCTCTACCCGCTGGTGCCTTCTGGCAACAGCCTCAAGGCCGACCTGCATTGCCCCGGCTTCAACGACGAGAAGGGCAAAACCTACCGGGAGTTCCTGGAGTCGCAAGGCGTGCTGACCTACGTGCAAAGTCACCTGGCCCGTTAGGGATCAGGGAATCGGTGATCAGGGAATCAGGGAAGCGGGTCGCCAGGGGTGTTGCCCTACGTGCTGAGTGTAGAATAAAAAAATCTCCGTGCTCTCCGTGTCTCTGTGGTTAAAATCCGCGCAGGTAAAACACCTGGGGGAGGTTAGCGTGACGAACATTACCCCGCTGATTGAAACCAGCCATCTGGTCAAACGCTACGGCGATAAAGTCGCCGTGCATGACGTGAGCCTGGAAGTGCACGGCGGCGAGATCTTTGGCTTTCTGGGCCCCAACGGCGCCGGTAAGACGACCACGATCAAGACGATCGTCGGCTTGTTGCAGCCCACGTCCGGCACGGTGAAAGTGGCCGGCTACGACGTGCAGGCGCAACCGCTGCCAGCCAAGGCCGCCTGCGGCTACGTGCCCGACGAGCCGAACCTGTACGCCAAGCTCTCGGCGCGGGAGCTGCTGCGCTTCGTGGGCGACCTGTACGAGATGGAGCGCCCGCAGGTGGAGCGGCGCCTTGACGAGCTTCTGCGCCTGTTTGACCTGACCGAGGCCGGCGATGACCTGATTGACTCGTACAGTCATGGCATGCGCCAGAAGACCGCCATTGCCGCCGCCCTGATGCACGATCCCCAGGTGCTGGTGCTCGACGAGCCGACCGTGGGGCTCGATCCCAAATCGGCGCGGCTGATCAAAGACATCCTGCGCCAACTGGCCGACCGGGGGGCGGCGGTGTTCCTGTCCACGCACATCCTGGAAATCGCCGAGCACATGTGCGATCGTATCGGCATTATCAACAAGGGCGCACTGATTGCCGTGGGCACGATGAGCGAGCTGCGCGCCCTGGGCAAGGGCGAAACCAGCCTGGAGGACATCTTCCTGACGCTGACCGGCGGGGCAGAATACGCCGCCATCGCTGAGGTGCTGCGATGAGCCTGGCCCACCCTTCCCGCGAGCATGGCCCTGTCAAAGTCAGTATTTCGTCATTGCGAGCGCAGCGAAGCAATCTCCCTCATGGCGCAACAGTGAGATTGCTTCGTCGCTACGCTCCTCGCAATGACCTCAAAAGTGATTTTGACAGGGCCATGCCCCGAAAGTACGGCCTTGGGCACTACGTGGGGAAGCTGCTGCGCCTGCGCGGGCTGATTATTTTCAGCGATTTTCGCCACGCTAAGCTTCGCCGCAAGATCGGCTACCTTCTGGCCACCCTGTTCGTGCTGGCGATCCTGGTTGGTGTATTCGTTGCCAGTTGGGCCCTGCTTAGCTTTCTGCGCTCGCCCCAACTGGCCGAATTCATGGACCTGACCCCCTTCCTGGCCAGCGTGCCGGTGATCATCGTCACCGTCGCCTTTTTCGCCGTCCTGGGCACCAGTTTTGCTCTGCTGCTGCAGGCGCTCTACCTGGCCGGCGATATGGATTTCCTGCTCAGCGCCCCGGTGCCCATCCGCGCCGTCTTCCTGGCCAAGCTGCTGGAGGCGATCTTGCCCAACTTCGCCCTGGTCAGCCTGTTTAGCCTGCCGGTGCTCTACGGGTTGGGCGCTGCCGGCCGGTACAACCTGCTGTACTATCCGCTCGTCGTGCTGGTCTTGGTGGCCCTGGCCCTGGCCGCCGCCGGACTGGCCAGCCTGCTGGTCATGAGCATCGTGCGCCTGGTCCCCGCCCGCCGCGTAGCCGAGGTGCTGGGCCTCATCGTCGGCGTATTCTCGCTCCTCTGTTCGCAATCCAACCTTTTGTTCAACTCGGCCCAAGGTTCCTCCGAAATCTCCTCGGCCCAGGCCTCGCAAGCATTGAGCGTACTGACGCGCCTCAACACACCGTGGTCGCCGCTGGCCTGGGCTGGGCGGGGGCTGCTGGACATGGGCGAAGGACGCTGGTTGACCGGCGCAGGCTTCCTGGCCCTCACGCTGGGAGGAGTAGGCGTGATCTTCGCCCTGGCCTTGCGCACGGCGGAGCGCCTGTACTACACCGGCTGGGCAAGGGTGCAGGTGGGTACACGCCGCAAGAAGGTGGCGCGCCCCTCTCGCCCCGTCGCGGAAAGGAGCGCGCCCCTCGTGGCACTGATCGAGCGTATCGTGCCCGCCGCGGTGCGCGGGTTGATCGGCAAGGACCTCCTCGTCATGCGGCGCGATCTGCGCAGCATGTCCCAGTTGGTCAGCCCGTTGATCTTGGGCGTGATCTACGCCGTGATGCTGGTACGTGGCGGCGGCCAGGCCCCGGCCGGTCGAGGCGAGGCGCCGCTCTGGTTCATGCAGGCGATGCAGAACGTGTTGGTGTACGGCAACGTGGCCATCTCGCTGTTCGTGGGCTGGATGCTCTTGTCGCGCCTGGCCATGATGGGCTTTTCGCAGGAAGGCAAAAACTACTGGCTGCTCAAGACTGCGCCGCTGAGCGCCGACAAGCTGCTCATCGCCAAGTTTCTGGTCGCCTACCTGCCCACGTTGGTCTTGGGGTGTGGATTCCTGCTGGCCATCTCGTTGCTGCAACGCGCCAGCCTGGGGGCGTTATTGTTTGGCCTGGCGGTGGTGGCCTTGTGCTTCGCCGGTGCGGCCGGCGTCAACCTGGCCTTTGGGGTGGTGGGGGTTAATCTGGAGTGGAACGATCCACAGCATATGACGCGTGGTACCACGGGGTGCCTGGGTATGCTGGCCAGCGCCGGTTACATGCTCATCGCTTTGGCTCTATTTTTCGTTCCGCCGGTTGGCCTGGCCCTACTGGGCAGGTCAGAGACAATCGGGCAGCTCACCGGCCTGGTGCTGGGCGGAATCGTCAGCCTGTTCTGCGCCATCGTCCCCCCACTGCTGGTGCGTGACCGCGTGCCGCGCATTGGTGAGGTGTAGGAAGTAGGGCGAGGCATTATTCAGAATATTCGGCATGTCCATCACGCCTGCGCACCGAGGATACAGAGGAGTTGAGACAACCTCGCAGGAATGCCTCGCCCCTACTGCTGATGAGCCGGCGAATTCTATTCGCCGGCCGCGCCGACGGTAAAAAGCCCCCTCCATGCGGAGGGGGCTGGTTTTTATTCAGGGTGGGGTTTCACCTCCAGGACGTGCTGGCCGCCATCGGCCAGGCGGGCCAGGAAGGGCCCCAGGTGGCGGCGTAGCTCGTCGCTCAGGTGCCCCACCACCAGCAGGTCCACCTCCGGGTGCTCCGTGACGTATCCCTCGATCTCCTCGCTGACTGCCCCTTCGCGTAGCGCCGTCGCTGCCTCCACGGTGGCCGCCGCCCGCTGCTGTGCCCGCTCCAGGATCAGCTCGCCGATGTGGTGCAGGTCGGTGGCCGCCGCCAGCTCCACCTCGCTCGTGGCCTGCTCCACGGCAAACGAGGTGTCCACCACGTAGAGGAAGGCGAGGCGGGCGCCGCTCTGCCGGGCGATGGCGATAGCCTTATCTTCCGTCGCCCTGGACGCCTCCCCACCCCGCGTGGCACAGACGATGTTCTTGTAAGCCACTTTCTCCATCAATTCACCTCCGTCGTCCTTCGTCTTTCGTCTTTCGTCCCTTATACCTCATCCCTCGTTCCTCATCCCTCGTCCCTCATCTCAGCATGGCCATCCCCAACAGCCAGACCGTGGCAATGAGCAGGGTAGCTATCGTCACCGGCAGGCCCTTCTTCAGGAACTCGTTGAAGGTGATGGGGTAGCCCACCCGCTCGGCCAGGCCCACAGCCACAATGTTGGCCGAGGCAGCGACGATGGTGCCATTCCCCCCCAGGCAGGCGCCGAAGGCCAGCGCCCAATAGAGGATCTTCCCCTGCGCCCCAGGCACCGTCGCCGTGAGGAAGGCCACCACGGGCAGCATGGTGAGCGTGAAGGGAATGTTGTCCACCAGCATGGAAGCAAAGGCGCTAACCCAAAGCACCAGCAGGATGGCCACCACCAGGCTCCCGCCGGCCAGGGCGTTCACCCAGTCGGCCAGGGCCTGAATCAGCCCCACCTCCTCCACCGCCCCCACCACGATGAAGAGCATGATGAAGAAGATCAGGCTGGGCCACTCCACGGCCTCCAGTTCTTTGACGATGTCTGACCTGGTCCAGGCCAGCAGGACAGCCATGCCGATCAGGGCGGGGATGCTGACCTCCATCTGGAAGAAGCCCTGCACGATGAACAGGACGATGACGGCCCCGCCTACCAGCAAGCACTTCCGGAGGAGGGCCGGATCGGCGATCTGGTGGCGCTCTTTCAATTCGGCCAGGAGAGCGGCGGCCTCCTCGGCGGGAACGCGGCGAAACTGTCGGCCGTAGAAGAGCCACATCAGGGCGATCAGGGCGACCATCGTCAGGACTACGGCCGGGGCCATGTTAATCAGAAAGTCCACGAAGGTAAAATTAGCGAAGGAGCCCACGAGCAGGTTCGGCGGGTCGCCAATGAGGGTGGCCGTCCCGCCCAGGTTGGCGGCAAAAACCTCCGGCAGGAGCAGGGGCAGGGGGTTGATCTTCAGAATGAAGGCGATTTCCACTGTCACCGGCACCATCAGAATGACGACGGTCACGTTGGGCAGGAAGGCCGAGAGCACAGCCGCCGCCACGACGAAGAGGACGGCCATCGTCCACTCGTTTCCGCCAGCCAGGGCGTAGGCGCGCACGGCCAGCCACTGCAAGACCCCCGTGCGGGCAGTAATGGTGACCATGATCATCAAGGCCATAAGCAGGAAGATGACGTTGAAGTCAATGTAGTGTATGGCCTTGGCGAAGGAGAGGATGAAGAAGTCCTGGTTAAAAGTGCCCAGGGTGTAGGTGACGAAGAGCAGAAAAGCGGCTCCCAGGAGAGCGACCACGGTGCGGTGCAGCTTCTCCGTGGAGATGAGGACGTAGGTGGCGATCAGCACGATGGTCGCGATCCAGAAGGCGGCGTTGCGGATGTGGGCCAGGGTGAAGTCCAGGCTGGCGTAGAGCCCATCACTTCCGGCGGCGAGGCTGGCCGCCGGCACAGTCTGGCGCAGTGTGACGTAGGTGGGCTTGAGCACCTCGATCTCCAGCCGACTCTCGCCCCGTTGGATAGCCTCCACCTCTGCCTGGGCAAGAGGCAGGCTGAGGTGGTAGGAGCCATCGCTCAGGGAGCGCGTCGCCTCGGCCTGCTTCTCTCCGATCTTGATTTCCTGAGGCTGACCGTTCAGGAATAGGCGCACCGTGGCCTCGGCTACAGGCTCTCGGTGCTGATCCACGATGTAGCCGCTGATGGTCAGGGGGATCGTCGGCGGCGAGCTAGCCGCCGGGGCAACCCAAAGGATGCTCGCCAAGATAGCCAGCAATCCGAGTACAAGGCGACGCACTTTCAACCCTCCTTCCTCCCGCTCGGGGGCCATGCCCCTCAAGATTGGCCCGACGACACAGTAGTAAATCAGTTGCGGCCCATTTTACGCTTTCTCCGGCTGACTGTCAAGCTGGCGCGGCGGCGCAAAGTATGGTATAATGCTCCTGGAGACAAGCCCTAAATAGTCTCGGAGGCCCTTAGGGTTTGGGAGGCTGACTTGAAACAGATTGCCCTCCTCCACTACGCCGCGCCGCCCACCATTGGCGGTGTGGAATCCACCATGGCCACCCACGCCCGCCTGCTGGCCGACAGGGGCTACGCCGTCAAGATCATCGCTGGCCGCGGCGCGGTCTTTGATGCTCGCGTCCCCGTGGCCGTCCTCCCCCTCGCCGATTCACGCCACCCCGACGTCATGAGCGTTCAGGCTGAATTGTCGCGCGGCCTCGTGAGCGACCAATTCCACGCCCTGGTAGCAACGATACGCCGCGCCCTGGCTGACATCCTGGCCGATAGCGACCTATGCCTCGCCCACAACGTCGTCTCCTTGCACAAGAACCTGGCCCTGACCGCGGCACTCAAGGAGATAGCAGACCAGGGACAACTTCGTATTATGGCCTGGTGCCACGACCTGGCCTGGGCAGACCCACTGTATCGCCCGGAGTTGCACGAGGGCTGGCCGTGGGAGCTGCTCAAGACGGCGTGGCCCAACACGAGCTACGTGGCCGTGTCCACTGCTCGCCGGGCGGAACTGGCCGCTCGCCTGGGCCTCCCGGAGTCGGACGTTGCTGTCGTCAAGGCGGGTGTGGAGGCGAGAGAGTTTCTGGGCCTTGGGGAGAGAGCGGCACGTTGGGCCGACGAGCTCAGCCTGTGGGATGCCCAGCCGCTCCTGCTCTTGCCGGCTCGCCTGACTAGGCGCAAGAACATCGAGCTGGGCATTGAGATCACAGCGGCGCTGCCACGCTACGGCCTGGCGCCGAAGCTCGTCGTCATGGGGCCACTGGGCCCGCACAATCCGTCCAACGTGGCCTACCTGGAGAAGCTGCACGTCCTCAGTCAGGAGCTAGGTGTGGCCAGTGCCGTTGTCTTCCTGCAAGAGCACGGGCGGGTGAGTGACGCCACGCGGCGCGACCTGTATCTCCTGGCCGACCTGCTGCTCTTCCCCAGCCAGCGCGAGGGCTTCGGCATCCCGGTCCTGGAAGGCGCTCTGGCCAAGCTCCCCCTCTTCTGCTCCGACATCCCGCCCTTTCGGGAAAGCGCTGGCGATTGGGCGCACTACTTCGCTCTGAACGAATCTCCTGACACCATCGCCCAACGCATCGCCGATTTTCTGCAGAAGGACCCTGTCTATCAACTGCGCCACCGCGTCTTGGGTGAGTATCGCTGGCCGCGCATCTTTGACGAGGAGATAGAGCCGTTGTTGCAGTAACCTCTCGCCCCGACATGTCGGGGCGAGAGGTTCAGAGGATTGCAGGAGGGTACCGTATGACAGCCCCTACTGGTCGCCTGTTGATTGCTGGGGAAAGCCTGGAGCGCATCACCCACCTGCTGCCCTTCGGCAAGGTGCTGGCTGAGGCGCAGGGGCGTACTTTGCAGATCGTGGGGTTGGTGGCTGTGTCCCAAGGCCAATCGCTCAGCACGGCTGCCCTGGAAGTGCGGCACCTGCGCGAGGCTCTGGAGCCGCTGGCGCGCCAGCATGACGCCGCGTTCAGCGTACACGTGGCGCACGATATTTGGGCCGAACTCAGCAAGGCGATGGGCGAGGAGACGGAAACGCTGTTGCTCCTGGACCTGGCCAGCGAGGTTCCTGCCGATCGGTTGCATGCCCTGCCGGCCAACGTGGTGGTGGTAGCGCGGGCTTTCCCCACAAAGCTGGAACACATTCTACTCCCCATCCGCGGCGGGCCGTACGCCGAGCTCGCCCTACGCCTCGCCCTGGCCCTGGCGGAGGCCCACCAGGCGGAAATCACCGTCCTGCACGCCGCACCGGGGGCTCGCCTGGGCGACGGGTTGTATCAGGATTTTCTGCGCCACCTGCACGAGTTGCCAGCAGTCACCCGCTGGGTCAACGTGCACGGCAACGTGGTGAAAGCCATCGCCCGTGAGGCGCGGGATCACCAGTTGCTGGTCATGGGTGCCATCGCCCGGCCGCGCCCCGGCGATCCGCCCATCGGCCCCATCGCCCTGCGGGCCGTGAGCGAGGTGGCGATACCAGCATTGGTAGTAAAGTCGCGCCGTGAGTTCCCCCTGCCGGTATCGCCCACAGCAGAGGTCGTGCCGATTGACTACACCATCTCGGTGGTGGTGGATAAGTGGTTCGCCGAAAACTCCTTTCACGCCAGCGAGTTCTCCGACTTGAAGCGCCTGGTGGAATTGAAAGAACGGCAGGGCCTGACCATCAGCCTGGGGCTGCCAGCACTAAACGAAGAAGCGACGATTGGCGAGGTTATCCAGACCGTGAAGCGCTGCCTCATGGAAGAGCACCCGTTGCTCGATGAAATCGTGGTCATTGACTCTATGTCCACCGATCGCACAGTAGCTATTGCCCAGGAGTCAGGCGTGCCGGTCTATCGGCACCCGGAGATCTTGCCCGCTTCGGGCAGCTATGGCGGCAAGGGCGAGGCGCTATGGAAAAGCCTGGCCGTGCTGCAGGGCGATCTGATCGCCTGGATTGATACTGACATCCTGAACATCCATCCACGTTTCGTGTACGGCATTCTAGGGCCGCTGATCCGCGAGCCGCACCTGATGTACGTGAAGGGCTACTATCAACGACCATTGCGCGTGGGCAGCAAGGTACAGGTGGGAGAAGGTGGGCGCGTGACGGAGTTGGTGGCGCGTCCGCTCTTGAACCTGTTCTATCCGGAACTCTCTGGCCTGGTGCAGCCACTGTCCGGGGAATACGCCGGCCGGCGCAGCGCGTTGGAGCAACTACCCTTTTTCACCGGCTATGGGGTGGAGATTGGCTTGTTGATTGACCTGCTCAACAAGTTTGGGCTGAGCGCCATTGGGCAGGTAGACCTGGAGGAGCGCGTGCATCGCAACCAGCCGCTCAGCGCCCTCGGCCGCATGGCCTTTGCCATCATTCAGGTGGTCATGAAGCGCGTCGGCGAGCAGCGGGGTATGGCCCTGTTGGATGCCATGCACGAAAGCCTCAAGCAAATCCTCTACGGACAAGAGCATTTTGAGCTGGAGGTGCAAGCCATACGTGACGCCGAGCGGCCACCCATGGCCATGACCAAAAAAGCCCCGAACGAATTCGGGGCTTCATGACCCTCCACCTTATGAGACGCCACCAACTGAGCAAAAACGTGCGAAGCACCTCGCAGGTGCTTCGCACGTTTTTGCACTTAGGTTAGATATAGCTACCCATACTGCCGAAGTCTGCCGAGCTTTCGGAGGTTTGGTTTTACCGATTCCTTCTGGTCGCCGCCAAATCCGCAATCGGCAATCTGCAATCTAAAATCTTAAATCTGCAATCCCCTATCCTTCTACGCGCTGCAGCTTCACGATCTTGGGGCCATCAATCTCCACCAGATAGCCTTTGAAGATGCCCTCCCCGTACTCGCTGCCAGGGTTCAGGCACTGCGTCCGGCCAATGTTCATGAAGCCAGGGCTCTCGTGGATGTGGCCGTGCAGGCCCAGCAGTGGCTGATACTTCTCGATGATCTTGCGCACCGCCTTGGAGCCCACGGGGATCATCTGCGGACGACCGCCCGACACGATGATGTTCAGGTTCTTGTCCACCAGGGGAGCCTGATCCAGTTGGGAGTCGTAAGGCGGGGCGTGAATGCAGAAGATGGCCGTCGGCATGTTCTTGACCTTGGCCACTACCTTCTCCAGCTTCACCTCCAGCTCCTCCTCGGAGCACTCCCGCGGCGAGTTGAAGGGGGTCGGGTTGGACCAGCCAAAGCAGAGGACCTCGTGCTCATCGTCCAGGCTGACCACGTCCTCTTCAGCGAAGATCACGCGGGGATCTTGCTTGATGACCTCGTCAATGGCGAACTTGTCGTCATTACCGGGGCTGATGAGGATGCGGCACTTGGGTAGCACCCGCGCCGGGATCAGGCTCAGCCAGATGCGCACGATGTCGCATTCCAGCTTCTCGAAGAGATCCTCCCGGTACGTCTCATCGCTGCCGATTCTCTGGGCCTCCTCGGGGGTCGTCACGTAGGGCAGGTAGGAGACCCGGCGCACCTGCTCTTTGTAGCCCTCCACTTCGTTTTCCTTCAGCACGTAGGGCCGGCCGAGCAGGTGGGAATCGTACTTGCCATCCGGGCGTTTGGTGATAGGCACCAGGAGCTTGCCCGTCATGTCCCCGCTGAGCACGAGGGCATCCAGGTCGTAGAACTTGGCCGAGTTCAGGAACTTGCGCCACACGGTCTCAGACCCGTGCAGGTCCGTGGCGAACATGAATTTTGTCTTAGCCATGGCTTTATCTACCAACCTCCTCCACTTCGTTGTACCACTTCTGCTTGGGGCCAATGCGCGCCCGCATCTTCCACTTCATGGATTTGGGCGCTTCTTCGATGGCCTGCAGCAGCTTGTCCACCTTGGCGGCCACGTCCTGACGATCCTCGGCGGTGAGGACCTCAAACTCGCCCAGGAAGGACTTGACCCGATTCAGGTTGGTGGTCACGGTGTAGTAGTAGCCCCAATCATCGGCCAGGAGCTTGACGATGTACGGGGCATTGAACACCTCTTTCTCGCCAGTGCCCACCTCGTGCTCCCGCAGCATGATGATGCTGTCCTTGATGTCCTTGGAGTTGATTTTGACGATCTGCATCTTCTCCAGGAGGATGTCGGTGAGGGTGATGGTGGGGTAGTCGAGCTCCAGGCGGCCACGGAAGTTGACCTTGTGGCACATGGCCAGCTCGTCGAAGAAGATGTCGGCCTGCCAGCCCAGCTTATCGTTCCAGTAGATGTGGCGATGTTGGCCGTAGTAGGCGATGATGGTCTGGTTGGGCGTGTACCCCCGCTCGACGAAGAATTTCTTCATGCCGGGGTTGCAGCGCCCGTAGCTGGCGAAGTCCAGATCGGTGAGCGCCCGGGACATGCTGGCGTACCAGTGGACGTACTTGGGGCAGTGTAGCTTCACCGCTACTGCCCCCATCAGGCGCAGAGTGATGCCTTTCTGCTCTGCGGCCTGGATGATGTCCAGCCCCTCCTGGATGAATTGGGCTTCCCGTTCATGGTCTAACATCTGCGACCTCCCCTAAAGGATTGCCGGAGCTTAGAGCCTAGGCGAAAACCCGGTAGCGTAGGGCCTCGTGCCTGTTGCCGCATAGGGCCTCGTGCCCATCACGGGCACCTGGCCAGTCGTTGCTTATTATACCAGCAATCCTTGTACAATGCAATGGCCTGGTGCCAAAAAACAATGGCTGTTGTCTCCTACGTATAGAATTGGCTTGTGTTGTCGTAGGGTAGACTCTATTGAACCACCAAGACGCAAAGGCACAAAATATAAAAACTTGGTGTTCTTGGTGCCTTTGTGGTTAATTCCCTGGCTCACGAAGTAGCGAAACGACTACTACTGAACACGATTTTTGTGCGCTTGACAAAGGCCAGAGCATGGGTTATAATTTCGTCGGGAGTTGTTCCCGTGTGGGACAAGCGGGCAACCTGTCCTACCAGCCTGTCCGGGAGGTCTGGTATCGCACGCTCTAAGATCCTCGCCGCGGCGATCATCGCTGCCCTGCTCTGGAGCTCGGCCCTGGCCGCCTGCGGCCCCGCTGGCCGGGGGACGATCAAGATCGCCATCGTCGCCTCTATGAGCGGCGACATGGCCGCCGCCGGTGATGCCACCAAGAAAGCCGCCGAGCTGGCCTTCCAGGAATGGAACGAGGCCGGCGGCGTCTTGGGCCAGACTATCCAGTGGATGGTGGCTAACGATTACTGCGATCACCAGGAGGCCCGCAACGCCGCCAGCAAGGTGGTCAACCAGGATCGGGTGCGCTTCATTGTGGGGGGTATCTGCCCCGTGGCCTCCCTGGAGATCGCCCAGGTGGCTAATGCCAACCAGGTGCTCCTCGTCAGCCCTGCCGCCACTGACCAGCAGGTGACGGTGGACAAGGAGGGCCATACCAGGCCGTACAGTTTTCAAGTTTGCTGCACTAATGCTTTCCAGGGCACGGTCATGGCCAGCTTCGCCCGGCACACCCTGGGGGCAAAGACGGCGGCGGTGCTCCTGGACCAGGAAAGCGAGAGTGTGCACAACCTGGCGGAGTCCTTCCGCGCTGCCTTTACCGCTGGCGGTGGCAGCGTGGTGGTGTGGGAGACCTACGCTCAGGGCAGCACCGACTTTTCCGCTGCCCTGGCGAAGGTGCAGGCCGCCAAGCCCGATTTCCTGTTCCTGCCGGATCGTTACCCCACGGTGAACCGCATCGCCCGGCAGGCCAGGGAGAAGGGCCTCACCACCATCACGGGCGGTGGCGACGGCTGGGATGCCGACCAACTGGACGTGCGGGCTGTGGACGGCGGCTTCTACGTTACCCACTACGCAAAGACGGACCCGCTCCCCAGCGTCCAGGCGTGGGTGCAGAAGTATCGCGCCAGGTACGGTTCTGATCCCGATACCCAGGCCACCCTGGCCTACGAGGCGACCAACCTGCTGCTGACGGCGATTAAAAGTGCTGGCTCCGCCGATCCGGCTAAGGTCAAAGCCGTTCTGGAGAGCAGCAGGTTCAGCGGCGTGTCCGGCGAGATTACCCTGGATACGCAGCACCAGGCAGTGCGGCATGCCGTAATCATCGCCGTCAAGGACGGCCAGAGGCTCTACCAGCAGACAGTGGCACCGTAGCTAGGAGCAGTGGAAGATATGGCCCATAGCATTGAGTTCGCTGAATCCGTGAAAGAACAACTGCGCAGTCTGCCAGCACGTCAGCGCGCATTGATTCTTGATTTCATTGAAAAACAGCTTATGCATGAGCCACTCACTGAAACACGCAACAGAAAGCCGATGCGACCCAATCCGCTTGCGCCATGGGAATTGCGCCTTTATAACCTGCGGGTCTTCTACGAAGTGGCAGCCGACGAGCCAAACGTCGTTCGCATTCTGGCTATTGGTGAGAAAAAAGGGGACAAGTTGTTTATTGGAGGCAAGGAGGTGCAACTATGAAAACTATTGAACTTACAAAGGCAACAAAACCGCTGTCCGAGTATACGGAGGAGTTTGGAGACGAAGTCGTCGTGCTGACGTCTCACCAACAACCTGTCGCGGCGATAATCTCCTTGAGGAAGGTGGACAAGGAATCGCTGTTGCTGAGCATGAACCCAGAATTCATGGAGATTATTGCCCAGGCGAGAGCGGAATTTGCCGCGGGGAAGAAACTGACGCTGGAAGAGATGAAGCGTGAAGTCTTGGAATAAACGACTCTGGCCCGCCAGCGAAAATGGCGGGTGATTCCCAAAAATCCAAAGAGGAGAAAGGAGAACCACTATGGCAACCAAGACCCAGACCCTGATTGAGGCCCTGATTGAGGCCCTGAACCAGGATTTGTCGGGGGAGTTGCAGGCCATCGTGCAGTACCTGCAGCACTCCTACCTGGTCGCCGGCCTGAAGCGCCTGCCCATCCACGATCTCCTGGAGGAGATCGCCCAGGATGAGATGAAGCACGCCGAGATGCTGGCGGAGCGCATCGTGGCCATGGGCGGTGTGCCCACCGTCCATCCGCGCCCCATCGTGCAGCCGCCCACCATCGAGGAGATGCTGCAGGCAGACCTGGAGGCGGAGAAAGGGGCCTTGCGGGACTACGCCGCCCACCGTGATGCCGCCGAGGAGATGGGCGAGGTCGGCACAGCCCTGATCCTGGAGAACATCATCGTGGATGAGCAGAACCACCACGACGAGCTGGTCATGCTGCTGCGCAAGTAGCAGGCGCACCGTGGCCCGGCAGGGATGCTCTAGCGGGGCGGCGAGTGAGACTTCACCCACCCGCCGCCCCGTTGGCTTACATGCCGCAACTCAAGGAGACAAATGACAATTTACAATGCGACTGCCGCCAAGATTCAACAACTGCCCGAACCTCTAGCTCAGGAAGTGGATGATTTTGTAGACTTCCTGTTGATGAGGCGTGATAGTGCCCGGTGGCAATTGTGGATGCACTTCACTGAGGCCGTAGAAATTGCCGAATCGGATTTTGCCGACTATCTAGCCAATTTGCAAGACTACGAGAATCGCCTGGCACGCGGAGAAATCCGATGGTAACCATCAGCCGCGGGGATGTAGTTCTGTGCGATTTGAATCCAGTGGTGGGCACAGAACAAGCTGGAGTACGGCCGGTTGTCATTCTGCAAATCGATCGCGCTAATGTCGCGAGTCCCCATACGATTATTGCGCCTTTTACGACCAAGATTCGACGTGCTCTCTTGCCTTCTCATGTTTTTATTCCTGCAGGGGCAGGTGGTTTGCATCAGGACTCTGTAATCCTGTGCGAACAGATCCGGGTGATAGACAAGAGTAGAATCCTCCAGGTTCTCGGTCACCTGGACCAATCCTACCTTGTAGAAATAGCCAAGGCTCTGCGTACGATTCTGGGAATATAGAGCGAAGACCCGCCTGTGCCGGCGGGTTTTCTTTTCAGGAAGGCCACCCTGTGTTCATCGTAGCTGCGACGCACCTGCCAGGTGCATCGCAGCTAGACAACAGCCTGACAGGAGATCATCATGCCCATGATTGAAACCGTAGACCTGCGGCGCACGTTCAACGGCCGCCTGGCCGTGGACGGCGTCTCCTTTGCCGTGGAGCGCGGCGAGGTCTTCGGCTTTCTCGGCCCCAACGGCGCCGGGAAGACCACCACCATCCGCATCCTGACCGGCCAACTGCTGCCCAGCGGCGGCTCGGCCCGCGTGGCCGGCTTCGATTGCGCCAGCGAAGCCCAGAAGCTGAAGCCCCTCATCGGCGTGGTTTTTGAGCAGCAGAACCTCTACGAGCGGATGAGCGGACGCGAGAACCTGGCCTTCTTCGCCAGTCTCTTCGGCGTGCCGGCATCGCGTGTGGACGAGGTGTTGGCGCAGGTAGGCCTCAGCGAGCGGGCCAAGGATAAGGTCAAGGTCTACTCCAACGGCATGAAGCAGCGCCTGCTCATCGCCCGCGCCCTGCTCAATCGGCCGCAGGTTCTGTTCTCCTGGATGAGCCGACGCGGGGCCTCGATCCTGGGGCGGCGCGGGACATCCGCCAGATGGTCGCCGACCTGGGCCGGGCGGGCACCACCGTCTTCTTGACCACCCACTACATGGAAGAGGCCGACCAGCTCTGCCAGCGGGTGGCCTTCCTCAACGAGGGCCGCATCGTCGCCCTGGATACGCCGCGCCACCTCAAGATCGCCCACGGGCAGCGCCTGGTCAAGGTCTTGCTCCAGGACGCCGGGGGCGCAGAGCCGGCAGAGGTGACCCTCTCTCTGGACCGCCCGGCCGACGCTCGCCGCCTGAGCGACTACATGGCGCAGGGGCAGGTAATCACTATCCACTCAGAAGAGGCTACCCTGGAGGACATCTTCATCAAGCTGGCCGGCCGCGGCCTGATGTAGGGAGGAGTGCCATGCAGCCACGCATCATCTTGGCCATCGCCAAAAAGGACATTGTAGACGCCGTCAAGAACGCCTACATCCTTTTCGCCCTCATCCTGCCCGTGGGCATGTCTCTGCTCTTCAGCTTCATGATTCCCCAAGACAGGCCCCTGGACATCGTTGTCTACGATCCCGGGCAGTCGCGCCTGGTGGAGCTTCTGAAAAGCAACGCTGCCTGGCAGCTCATTCCGGCGAGCTCGGCGGAGGCGGTATCTCAGCGGGTGAAGGAAGGGGCGCTGGGGGGGCTGGCGCTGCCGGACGATTTTGACGTCGCGCTGGCCGCAGGGAAGACGCCCGAACTGCGGGTGTACTACAACGGGGGACGTAGCGGGAGTGAACAGTTGGTCTTGCGGCAAGCGATAGAGGGGGCGCTGCGCACCCTGGCTGGCCAGACCATGCCCGCCCGGCTGGCGACCTTCGACGTCACCAGCTCCGGGCCGGGGGTGACCAGGCAAGAGTTCGATCTGAACAGCTTCTACCTGGTTCTGCTCCTGGTCATGGCCCTGTGCATGGTGGGGGCTTTCATCGTGCCGACTATTTTGGTGGAGGAGAAGGAGAAGCGCACCCTGCAGGCCGTGCTCGTTTCCCCGGCCAGTTTCACCGACCTGGTGATCGGCAAGGCCCTGGTGGGCCTCTTCTATGCGCTGCTGATTGCCCTGCTGCTTCTGCTCCTCAACAAGGGCTTCGCCGGTAACGCCGCCGTGACTCTGCTGGCCGTCGTCCTGGGGGCGCTGTTCCTGGTGTTCGTGGGTCTGCTCATGGGGGCTGTGTTTAGCACGATTACCCAGGTGAACACCTGGAGCTCCATCGTCATGCTGGCGCTGCTCATCCCGGCCATGTTTATCCTGCCGCCGCAGCCGCCAGCCCCTATTTCTACGATCACGCGCCTGATCCCCACCAGCTACATGGCGGATGCCATCAGCATCGGCCTGAGCGGCAAGGCGACTCTGAGCAACGTGGGCCTCGATCTGCTCGTCCTGGCCGTGGCGACGGTGCTCATCCTGGCGGCTGTGCTCTGGGCCCTGCGCCGCGAGCGCCAGTAGGGGCGTAATGTTTCACGTGAAACAATAAGCTGTAGGGGCGAAGCATTCGCTGGTCATTAAGCCCGGTCTCTGTTTCTGCCTGGCGAATGCTTCGCCCCTACGGGTTTATCCGCGTTCATCTGCGTCCAACCTGGATGAACTGGTACGCCTTCTCGAATACAGTCTCTTTTTGGTAGTCCACGGTGAGCACGTGGCCGCTGTTCTCGATCCAGCACATCGCCTTGTCCGGGGAGGCGATGTGCTCGTAGATGTAGGGCATGTTGGCCGGCGGCACGGCCTGATCGTTGCGGGAGTGAATGAGCAGGGTAGGCACGGTGACGGCGGCCAGCTCGCCGCGCAGCACGCCCAGAAACTGCAGTAGGCTCTCCAGGGCGAAGGTGGGATACACCGGGTAGCTGGGCTGCAGGCGATTGGCCTGCGGATCGTGGATGTCCTCTGGCAGCTTGGCCGTATAGGGAATCAGGTACTTCAGTACCGGCAAGAAGATGAGGCGCCAGTCCCAAAGCCTCGCCGGGGTGGACAGCGGGGCGATACCGGCGATGGGTGTTGAGGTGAATGTGCGACGCACTTCGGAAGTGCGTCGCACATTCACATTTGCGTTTGTATTTGTGGCCGCCAGGTGCAGGGCCAGCACCCCACCCAGCGACAGCCCGCTGACAAAGACGGTGGGGCACAGAACGTGTAGCTCCTCCAGCCCGGCCTGGGCGCTGGCCGCCCAGTCGCGCCAGGTAGTGCGATTCATCTCCGCCGGCGTGGTGCAGTGCCCCGCCAGGCGCGGCCCCAGGGCCGTGATGCCCCGCTCTGCCAGGTACTCCCCCAGCCCCCGCATCTCGTACGGCGTGCCGGTGAAGCCGTGGATCAGCAGGCAGCCCACCGGCCCCGCCTGGAATAGAAACGGTTCAATGTTCACGCCGGTATCTAGCGGCATGAAACCTCCTACCGAGTTTGGCGTTCGTAGTGCGCGCTGGGAGTATGGGCGAGGCATTAGGCACAATATCCGGCGTGTCCCTGCTGCCTGCGCCACTAGGATACATGGGAGTTGAAACAACCTCACCGGAATGCCTCTGAAGCGCCATCATGCCTTACTTCCCGAAACGGCGGGCATGATGGCGCTTCATCGCCCCTACGAACTTCATTCGCCCCTTTGCTGATTTGTTGATTTGTTGATTTGCTGATCCTTCTTCCACGCCGCCGCCCGCTCGGCCAGGGCCTGGGCGTTTTGCCGGGCGCTCTCGCCGGTACCCCCCAGCATGGCGGCCATCTCCTCGATGCGCTGCACCGGGCTGAGATTCTGCACGCTGACCACTGTGTGCTCGCCGCTCACGGCCTTAGCCACGCTGTAGTGGGCATCGGCGAAGCAGGCGAGCTGTGGCAGGTGCGTGACGCAGAGCACCTGGTGGCGTGGCGTTAGCCGCCACAGCTTCTCGCCCACAATGCCCCCGCTGCGCCCGCCGATGCCCACGTCAATCTCGTCGAAGATGAGGGTGGGGATCTGATCGGCCTCGGAGAGGATGGATTTGAGGGCCAGCAGCAGGCGCGAAGCCTCGCCGCCGGAGGCGATCTTGACCAGCGGCTTCAGCGGCTCGCCGGGGTTGGGGGAGATCAGAAACTCCACTTTGTCCACGCCTGTGGCGTCGAAGGCGTACCTCGCCCCGCCGATCTCCACCCCATCCGCATCCTCCACCCGGCGCAGGTCCACGGAGAAGCGGGCGTGGGGCATGTTCAATTCGCTTAGCTCGCCCTCTACGGCCGCGGCCAGCACCTGCGCCGCCCGCTGCCGGGCCAGGGACAGCCGCTCCGCCGCCCGGCCGATCTCGCCCCGCAGCGCTGTCTCTCGCCCCTGCAGCGCAGCAATGCGTTCTTCACTGTGGGCGATGCCATCGAGCTCCTGGATCGCCCGCTCGCGGAAGGCCAGCACCTCGGCCAGGGTAGCGCCGTACTTGCGCTTCAGGTTGTGCAGCAGGTCCAGCCGTTCTTCGATCTGCTCCAAGCGCGCTGGGTTATGCTCCACGCTGTCCCGGTAGGCCCGCAGCGTGCGCGCCAGGTCGTCCAGTTGGAAGCCGAGCTCCCCCAGGCTTTGCGCCTGCGGGACCAGGCTGGGGTCAATCCTGGCCAGCTCCTCCAGGGCCGCGCCGGCCTCGGTGACCAGGTCGCAGGCGGCGCGACGCTCGTCGCTGCTGGCGTACAGCGCCTGGTAGGCGGTGTCGGCGAAGGCCATCAGGCGCTCGGCGTTCTGCAGGCGCAGGCGCTCCTGCCGCAGTTCCTCCTCCTCGCCCAGCACCAGGTTCGCCGCCGTGATCTCCTCGATCTGGTAGCGCAGCAGATCCACCCGCCGGGCGATTTCCCGCTCGTCGGCGATGAGGGAGGCCAGCTCGCGACGCACCTGACGCAGCGCCGCCACCCGGGTCGCTACCTGCCCCCGCGACTCCTCCAGGCCGGCGTAGCGATCCAGGAAGTCTATGTGCTGGCCGACCTTGAGCAACGAGAGGTGCTCGCTCTGGCCGTGGATGTCCACCAGGGCGTTGCCCACCTGTTGCAGCAGGCTCACGGGCACGGTCTGCCGGTTGATGCGGCAGCCGGTGCGCCCGGAGCGGTGGATGTCCCGCGTCAGGATCAGCGTGCCGTCCTCTGGCGCCAGGCCATACTCCGCCAGCAGCGGCTGCAGGCTGGCCGCCCGCTCGCCCAGGACAAACACGCCTTCAATGCGCGCCTGCTCCGTACCCGTGCGCACGAACTCGGGGCCAAAGCGTTCCCCTAGCAGGGCGCTCACGGCATCAATGATGATGGACTTGCCTGCCCCCGTCTCGCCGCTGAGGGTGCTGAAGCCCGGCACTAATCTGAGGCTGATGTTATCAATGATTGCAAAATTGGTAATCGTTAGTTCTGCAAGCAAATGAACCTCTTGCTGATTTTTGATTTGCTGATTTGCTGATCTTTATACGCAGTACCGCATAACTTGCTACGGGACTTGACAGAACAGGTTTTCATGGCATACTATCTCCAACCGACAAGAGGAGGAGTGGGCCATGAGAACCCCAAGAGAATATTACCCG
>Ga0233423_10000410_pt1 | contig 23370 bp, 16 predicted proteins | sample Watercolumn_Mata_FD_180713 | JGI IMG/M metagenome (GOLD analysis project Ga0233423, IMG submission 180713) | Freshwater microbial communities from Lake Matano, South Sulawesi, Indonesia - Watercolumn_Matano_2014_112_MG | ecosystem: Environmental > Aquatic > Freshwater > Lake | place: Indonesia...
CAAATGGGCCGACTACCGGATCTTCTAGGGAGGGATGAAGCGCGGCAATGAATGAAAAGATCGTCAAGCTCCCCTTGTTCGAAAACCTGTTGAACCTGGCGGTGTTGGCGCTGCTGGCCCTGCTGTGCGCCTTCCCGATCGTGCATACCCTGGCGCTTTCGTTTTCCTCCGCCACTGCCGCGGGCAGCGGGCGCGTGACCATCTGGCCGGTGGAGTTCACCACCCAGTCCTACCAGTTCGTGCTGGCGAATCCTGCCTTCCTCCGCTCCTTCGGGGTCTCGCTGCTGCGCGTGCTGGTCGGGACGCCGATCAACATGCTCCTGACCATCCTGGTCGCTTACCCGCTGTCCAGGTCGAACAGCGAGTTCCGGGCGCGCAACTTCTTCGCCTGGTTCTTTCTGATCACCGTGCTGTTCTCCGGCGGTCTGATCCCTTGGTACATGGTCATCCGCCAGACCGGCTTGATTGACAGTTTCTGGGCGCTCATCATCCCGGGGGCGCTGCCTGTGCTCAACGTGATCCTGCTGGCCAACTCGTTCCGGAGCATCCCCAAGGAGCTGGAGGAGGCCGCGGCCATGGATGGCGCCGGGCATTGGACCATCCTGTTCCGCGTCTTGCTGCCCCTATCGCTGCCTATATTGGCCACGTTGACGCTGTTCGTGGCGGTGGGCCACTGGAACGCCTGGTTCGACGGGCTCATCCTGATGAATTCACCGGACAAGTACCCGCTGCAGAGCTACCTGCAGACGGTCGTCGTCAACCCTGACCCGCGGATGCTCACCGAACGTGACCTGGCCCTGCTACAGGTCATCAGCAACCGCACCACGCGGGCCGCCCAAATCTTCATCGCCATGATCCCGATCCTGGTAATCTATCCGCTCTTGCAGCGCTACTTTATCACCGGCATCAAGCTCGGCTCGGTAAAAGGATGAGCACGCAAGCCCCCTCACCTGACCTCTCCCAGGGGGAGAGGGAAGCCTCCTCGCCTGGCCTCTCCCAGAGGGAGAGGGAACGCACCTTCCGCGGCCCGCACCTGCTCCAGATCGCCCTGCCCCTCGGCGGGATCGGCGCGGGCTGCGTGTGCCTGAACGGCTACGGCGGCCTGCAGGATTTCTCCATCCGCCATGCGCCTGCCCTCAGCGCCATGCCCGACCGGCACCAGCCGCTGGATGCCGGGTTTGCGCTGCTGCACTTGCCGGCCGAAGACCAGACCCGCCTCGTCGAAGGCCCTTTCCCGCCAGAGAAAATCTACAATCTCGGGCTGAAAGCGCAAGGTTACAACGGCGGCGGCTGCGAGGGGCTGCCGCGCTTCCGTGAATGTTCCTTTACGGGCGAATACCCCTTCGGCGTGGTGGAGCTCGCCGATCCCCACCTGCCGCTGGCGGTGACCATCACCGGCTTCAACCCCTTCATCCCGCTGGACGACGTCAACTCCGGCCTCCCCTGCGCCATCCTGGAGTACAAGCTGCACAACGCAGCCGACCGGACGGTGGCCTACGAGTTTTCGTACCACCTCTCGCACCTGGCGCAGAAAGGCGCCGAGACCAGCGCCCGCAGCGCGCCCCTGCCTGGGCTGGGAATCCATTTCTGGAACGAAGCCCCCGCGGTCTCACCGGCGTTTGGCAGCGCGGCCTTCGGCATCCTGCACGGCGAACCGCTCAGCAAAGCCCATTGGTTGCGCGGCGGCTGGTTCGACGCCATCTCCGCCCTGTGGCGCGAGGTCTCCAGCGGCAAATTCCGGCCCGCAGACGGCCTGCCCCCCCCTCTCCCCCTGGGAGAGGGCGAGGGTGAGGGTAAACCGGCGCGCCACGGCGGCTCGCTGCTCGTCAAAGGGGAGCTGGCGCCGGGGGAGAGCGTCACCTACCCGGTGGTCATCGCCTGGCACTTCCCGAACATCACCGCCGCTTCCACCACCGGCGACCTGTCCCAGGTGCAGATGGTCTGGCATCCGTTCTATGCCACGCAGTGGAAGGACGCCCGTGAGGTGCTGTTTTACGTCCGCGACCATTACGCCCACTTGCGCAGCCAGACTCAGGCCTTCCACGATGCGCTGTTCGCCTCCACCCTGCCCGCCCCCGTGCTGGACGCCGTCTCGGCCAATCTCGGCATCCTGAAATCCCCCACCGTGCTGCGCCACGAGGACGGCGGCCTGTGGTGTTGGGAGGGCTGCTTTTGCGACACCGGCTGCTGCCCCGGCAGTTGCACCCACGTGTGGAACTACGCCCAGTCTATGCCGCACCTTTTCCCGGCCCTGGAGCGCACCCTTCGCCAGCGTGAGCTGGCAGAATCAATGGACGAGCGCGGCCACGTCAACTTCCGCGCCTCCCCGCCAGGGCTGCCCACCCCGCACGATTTTCACGCCGCAGCCGACGGCCAGCTCGGCGGCATCATGAAGGTCTATCGCGAATGGCAGATTTGCGGCGATCGCGCCTGGCTGGCAGGCATGTACCCGCTGGCCAAACGCAGCCTGGACTTCTGCATCGCCCAGTGGGACCCGCGCCGTGTCGGGTTGATCGAAGAGCCGCATCACAACACCTACGACATTGAGTTTTGGGGGCCGGAGGGGCTGTGTGCCAGCTTCTACCTCGGCGCACTGGCGGCCATGGCGGCGCTGGCGCGCGAGGCGGGGCATCCTGAAGACGCGGCCGCGTACGAGGCGCTGGCGCAAAAGGGCGCGCAGGCCATCGAAGCCCGGCTGTTCAACGGCGAGTATTACCGGCAGGAGATCATGGTGGATGGCCTGCGCGACACCAGCTTCACCCAAACCCTGGCCGCTCTTGCCGAGGATGACAGCGAAGAAGCGCGCCTGCTCAAGGCCGAAGGCCCGAAATATCAAATCGGCTCTGGCTGTCTCTCGGACGGCGTCTTTGGCGCCTGGCTGGCGCAGTTGTGCGGCGTGGAAACGCCGCAGAAACGCCAGTCCATCCGCAGCCACCTGGCCGCGGTCTACCGTCACAATTTCAAGCGCAGCCTGTGGGAACACGCCAACCCGCAGCGCCCCGGCTACGCCCTGGGCGACGAGCCCGGCCTGCTGCTCTGCACCTGGCCGCGTGGCGGCAAGCCGACCTTGCCGTTCGTCTATTCCGACGAGGTCTGGACGGGCATCGAGTACCAGGTGGCGTCCCATCTGATCGCCGAAGGTATGGTCGAAGAAGGATTGACCATCGTGGATGCCGTCCATGCGCGCTACGAGGGGCGGGCGCGCAATCCGTGGAACCAGTACGAGTGCGGCAGCTACTACGCCCGCGCCATGGCCAGCTACGCCCTGCTCATCGCCCTATCCGGCTTCCACTACTCGGCGCCGACACGCACCCTGGCCATCGCCCCGCGCCTCGCCGCGCAACCATTCACCTGCTTCTTCTCGACGGCGTCCGGCTGGGGCACGCTCACCTTGCGCGGCGACAGGCTCGAGATCCGGCTCGCCGCGGGAGAGCTGGCCGTGGACACGCTACACGTCACGCCTGGCGGGCGGAGCGTCACGCTCGACCTCGGCCTGAGGGTCCAGGCCGGGGAATGCCAGGTCGTCCCTTTGGAGCAGATCCCCATGCGCATTGGCGCACAACGAAAGCAGGAAAATGCCTCAACAAGTTGAGGACTCCGGAGTCCCGAACTTGTTCGGGCTATTTTCAAGCTAGACGTGCGCCGCAAGGTAATCCCGATCCGCAAAGCAAAAAAGGCGGGGCCGCAGCAACGGCCTCGCCTTTTTAGTTTTCCCCAAGATCAACAAGCGGAGAGCAAGCACACTTTGTGGGCGCTGGCAGACGGGCACAAGGCCCTAAGCTACATCACCTCGGCCAGTCGTCGTTGCTGCCCACAAACGACTCAAGTCGTTACTACGAGCCAAAGCCTAGCTACGCCAGCCCGCGTACCAGGGGTGATGGCGGCCAAGCGGCAAGTCCACTGCCTGCCGCGTCTGCGCCGCGTAATACACGGCGGTGATCAACTCCAACGAGGCCCGGGCGTCGGCCAAGGTGACCGGCAAGGCGCGGTTATCTTGCAGGGCGTGATAGAAGCGATAGAACTGACCAACGAAACCCTCGGGCAGCGGTATGAAGCGGGTCAAGGCCTCGTCAAGGCGCTGCTGCAGCTCCGGCGAATCACCCGTAAACTGCCAGGGGTCGGAGGTGTTGCTGTACGGCTGTGTGTGGCTCTCCGCCGTCAGGTTGCGGAAGCAAAAGCGGTGGCGGCTGATCTGCTGCGCCGAGCCGGTCGTTACCGCCAGGGCACACAACGAGCCATCAGCCATCTCCAGGGAGGCCACCACACAGTCCTCCGTTTCGATCGGATTGACGAGCGTGGCCGTGCAGGCCCAAACGCGGCGCGCCGGCCCCACCATGTAATGCACGAGGTCGTGGGCGTGAATGGCCAGCGTGACCATCGGCCCGCCGAGCTCGGTGGCCCATTTGCCGCGCCAGGGCACGGCATAGTAGTCCGCTTTGCGCCGCCACGCCGTCTCCGCCGTCGTCAGGTAGGCGCGCCCGGCGATTCCCTCTTCAATCAGAAACTTGAGTTTCTGCGCGCCGTGACCAAAGCGGAACTGGAAGATGGGCATTACCCGCCGGCCCGCTTGTTTCTCGGCTACAGCCAGCTCGTCCACCTGCTGGAGCGAGCCGGCAACCGGCTTTTCGCAGATGACGTGCTTGCCCGCCGCCAGCGCCCGCAGCACCTGCTCGTAATGCAGATGCGACGGCGTGCAGAGGTCAATCACGTCCAGGTCGTCCAGGCGACAGAGCTCGCCGACGTCGGTGGTCAGGCGGGGAATGCTGCACTCGCTGGCCAGGTCGCAGGCTTTCGACTCGTCTACATCGCAGATGGCGGACACGCTGAACTGATCGGGCAGACTCTGGAAAGCGGCGACGTGTGCCCGGCCAATGCCAGAACCAACAACCCCCACTTGGAGTGGCTCAGTCATGCGGTAAATACCCCAGACGTTGCGCTTTGGCTTCCGCCTCCAGCGCCAGTTGTGAGACCAGGAAACAGTGCGCCTGTGGCATGGCCGTCTCGGTACGATGGATAACGTCGAAGAGCAACTGCCGCCCGTACGGCAGTTCCTGCTGGCTGCAATCGAAGTAGTGGATGCCTTTTTGATCAACGAGGAAAAGGTGATCGCCTCCCGATCGCCCGGCGATGTCAATGTACTTGCGTAGCTCGATGTACCCCGCGGTGCCCAAAATCGTCATGCGCCCGTCCCCCCAGACGCCCAGACCTGGCGGCGTGTACCAGTCCACGCGGATGTAGCCCGTGCCGCCGTTGCCGCGCAAAACCATATCGCCGAAATCCTCCAGCTCAGGCTGCTGCGGGTGCTGGAAATTGCCCACCTGCGAGCAGACCACCTCGGCTTGCGTGGAGCCGGTGTAGAACAGGAACTGGTCCACCTGATGCGAGGCGATGTCGGTGAGGATGCCGCCGTACTGGGCACGCTGGTAAAACCAGGCGGGACGCGCCGGCGGATGGAGGCGATGCGGCCCCAGACCAACCGTTTGCACGACTTTACCAATCGCCCCGGCCTGGACCAGCTCCCCGGCTTTGACGGCGGCGCCCACTTCGAACCGTTCGCTGAAACAAATGGAATAGATGCGCCCGGTTGCCGCCTGCACCTGGCGCGCCGCGGCCAGTTGTTCCAGGGTGGTGAAACCCGGTTTGTCGCTCATGAAGTCCTTGCCGTGTTCCATGACCTGAATGCCGAGAGGGGCGCGTTGGGCAGGGATGGCCGCGCTGACGACCAACTGGATGCTTTCGTCTTCCAGGATGTCCTGCGCGGAACGAACGAGGCGCCCCTGCGGAAAAGCCGCTGCGAATTCGGCGACGAGCTCCGGCTCCGGGGCGTAGAAGGAAACGAACTCGGCACCGGCGCGCAGCAACAGCCTGACTTGCCCGTAGATGTGGTTGTGGTTCAAGCCGATGACGGCGAAACGAATTGTCGGTGGCGTACCCATGGCTCCCCTGTCCTCCTTCAGGCAACCCGCATCGTGGCGGGATATTTGTAATGGTCGCTGATGCGCGGCATCTTCTCCCAGTCTTCCACCTCTTTGACCTCATCCAGCTCCAGCAGCTCGTCCAGAAGGGCTACGGCCTGATCGTAGTTCTTGGTCTGGTGATGGTTCAGAACACCGTACAGCAAAATCGAACGGTCGCCGGTCTGGAAGGCCAGCAGCTCGCGTTCCGTGTCCAGCCAATCGGGCAGGATTTGCTCGAGCATGACTTTGGGCGGCAGGGTGCCCACACGCACGGGCTGGATGCCTTTTTGATTGACAATGGCCGGCACCTCGACCACCAAGTCGTCCGGCAGGCCGGTTAACGCCCCATGGTTGGGCACGTTGACCTGGAAATAGCCTTCGACGTTGTTGATCAGCCCCTCCATGATGGGCACGATTTGCTCTTGCGTCTTCTCCACGCCGACGGCCTTTACCATGTCCGTCCGGGGATCATTGGCCCAGCGCGTCATCTCAGCGATGCGCTCTGCCAGCGTTTGCACAAAATACGGGCGGGCGAGGTGCGTGTCCGGGCCGCCCCAGGGTTCGCCAAACCAGCGTTTCTTGGTGGCGATGTCGGTGTGATACCACCAGCCGCCGCGGCGCACGGTATCGCCAATGGGAAACAGCCCGTACAGGTGATACTGATGCACGGCGCCGCGCGACATTTGGGCGTCGTGCGTTCTGGTGGCGACGTGCGTTCGCCAGTACGCTTCACCTTTGGTGGCAATCCACTCGTCAATCAAGGGATAAGCGTCCTGGCCCTCGTAGATGAAATGGGTCAGCCAGATGTTGTGATTGAGGCCGGGCGCCTGCCAGACGATGCGTTCTGGGTTTTCCAGCCCGATGATGTGGGCAATCTCGTAGACGCCATAGTGGCCGTGACACAGGCCGCAGACTTTGATGCTCGTCTGGCGCGTCATCAGCGTGCAGCCGTCAAAGACGGGATTGCCGGATTGGATCAGCCAGGCCTGGGGGCAGACCTTCTCCATGTCTTGCGCCACATCCAGCATGAGACGCAGTTGATGGTAGGCGCCGAACTGCCCGCCGGTGTGATAGTAGCCGTACTTGTCCGCCGCCAGCCGGCGCATGTCCGCTTCGATGACGTGCCCCAGGACGTACGCCGTGTTGACAACGAAGTCGGCGTCCTGTAGCGCCGCCTTGCGCTCCGTCGTTTGATCAAAGGTAAGCGCTGAGCCCAATTGCCGGGCGTAGCGTGTGCCCAGCTTGTAGATCATGTCCAGCCGGTCTTCGTCAATGTCCACGAAGGAGACGTGACTGCCGGCCAGACCTGCGGTCAGGCACAGGTCTTTGACCAGGCCCAGCGAGAATTGGGCGCTGCCTGCGCCAATCACGCTGACTTTGATTGCTTTTGGCATTGTGTCTCTCCTTGAATGATGAAGATGTGACCCGCGACAAGGAATATGTAACCTGGTTCGTAGTGGGCGCTTGAGCGCCGGAAAGCGCACGACAAGTGCGCACTACAAACCAGATCACGATGCGTCGTAGCGGCAATGGTCTTGCACCAGCTTCATGTACCAGCGCATGCGGCCCACGCCGGTGCCCGCGGCAAGCGAGCCGGCAGTGGTGACGATCAGCCCACCCGTGGCCCCAGCCTTCTGAAAGTCGGCAATGACCCGTTCTTTGATCTCCTCCGGCGAGCCATTGCGCAGCAACAGCGGTGGTGTCTGACCATTGATGATCGCCTCCGGCATTTTCTGGCGGATGAGGGCGGCGTCTACTTCCGGGCCATAGTTGACGCTGTTGATGCCCAGCTCGCGCTGCTGGTCGAGCAGATGCCCCATGGCGCTATCCGAGTGCTGATAACGGCGCGCACCAGGTGGCGCCATCGCCGCCAGTACCTGCTGCAGCACCGGAAAGCAATACTCGCGGTACAGCCGGGGATTGAACAGGGCACAATTGTCGTCTGTGATCCACCAGCCCGGCTCGGTGTTGCCGCTGAAGGCGCGCAAGACCTGGTTGAGTGCGACCATCTTCCGCGCCAGAATGTCGCGCAAGCGACGCATCAGATCAGGGTGATCGTAAATCCAGTAGAAGACCGTTTCGGGATGCAAAACCGAGGTCATGATCGTGGCCGGGCCGCGGCTGCCCGTGCCCAACGGGGGGAGCGGCTGGCCGGCGGACTGGCGCTCTTCCCATTCGCGCCGAAACTCTGCCGGCAAGGCCCATTGCGCCATGTCTGTCGCTTCCGCCCGTTCAAGGATTCTGGCAAACTCGTCCGGGTCATTGGTGGCGGCGGTCAACCACGGCGTCGCGCCTTCCGTGTAGGAGAACTCACAGGCGAACAAGTTCTCGATTCGCTTGGGGCTATGCACCCAGGTATCTTCCTCAAAGAACTGCTTGCCTACGTACTGTTGGGTGATGGCATTGGCCTCGCGATGCAGCGCGTCACGGTACGCCTTGTCCTGGTAGTAGCGCCGCGTGGACGGCACCTGCATGAACTCGAACAGCCAGTGATCGTCCGGGGAAAAGGAAAGGGCGCAGCGCGGCTTGTGGGTCGTAAAGGCTGCACAGGCGGCGTTCTCGGCCCAAAAAGCCTCCACGTCCAGGTCGGCGGTCAACAGCATGAATTCGGGTTCGATGGTTGACATTCTGGGTTTTGCTCCTTCTCACGTGAGCGCTTGCTTGAGCCACGCAAACGCCGCCGCTTGCATCTCCAAATTGAACTTGTGGGGACCCGGATAAAACTGTCCAACGTAGGCCTCGGCCTTGCCGACGCTGGCATAGTGCATTTTCAAGCGTGCGTCCGCGTCGCGCATGCCTTGCTCAGTGAAGAGCTCATCGTCAACATTATACTGCACCAGCAAAGGCGAGGGGGCGCGACAGGCGGCGAGGTCGGGCCAATCGCCATAGCGCGCCCAGCCGAACGGGAAGAACATCCACGTGTGCGACATGTTGTGATCGAGCAAACCTTCGTACGTGGACATCAAGCCGACAATCACCGTCGCGGCGATGTGCTCGTGCGTTGCCGTGAGCATGGCGGCGCGGTTGCCGCCACCCGACAAACCAATACAGCCGATGCGCTTCGGCCGCACATCGGGGCGCGCAAGCAAATAGTTTACGGCGATGCGGTCTTCGTAACAGACCACACCGGCGAGACTCGTTCCCAGGAGGTTACAGTATTTGGCAACCCAATGTTCGTGGTGATAGGCGGCCGTGTTGTACTGCGCGATCTCGAATGGGCTGCTCTCGTCGGGGGGCGTCGCTTTGAGCACAGCGGCGGTAACGTCTTGGACTGGTTCCGGCATTGTAGCGAGCGGAAACTTTCGACTACCCCACAAGAAAACATCTGGGACGACGACGACAAATCCCGATTGTGCGAGTGCGTTGGCGAAGGCGCGCCCGCTGTAGGACTTGTTGCGGAAGGCGACGACTACCGATGGCGGATCGTTGGGACCATCAGCGATTTTTTCTTTACCGTAGAATTTGAATGCGCCGTGATCGTGCAAGGCGACGATTCCCGGCAAGGGCTCTGCCGCACCAGCCGGTTTGAAAACGTAAGCATGCGTGCGCGGACCAAAACCCACCGACCACGAGACCTCTTCGCCGATCAGTCCAGCGCGTTCCCAGCGTTGTTCGATCCGAATGTGGCGCGGCGTTTCGGGTTGGTTGCCGAAACCCAGCACCTCACGCACACGTTGTTGTGTTTCGGCACCGGGGCGCGCCAGCGGAAAGAGTGGATGCTGCCTGTACGCGGCTTCCACCCAATCGCTAAAGATGCCCAGGTGTTGATAGTGTTGTGTCATGCCTTTGCCCCCAACTTCGGAGAGGGAGAACAAGCACCAGCCATGGCCGCGGCCCCACGGGATGCCGGCGGGCAGGTTGTACCCAAAGTCGTAGCAGGATTTTTGCCTGGCGTCACTCACACCGCGGCGAAGGTCAGCCGGGAGACAGCACCCTTGCCCATGCCCGGCACCTCCACGGGCACACTTTCTCTCGCCAGCTTCCGGCCTTCAACTTCGGCCAAGAAGATTTCGCAGAGGACGTAGGTTTTGCATCCTTCATGCAGGTGCCCGCCGTACGCCCCGGCCGGCGTGGCCAGCGTCACGTGGATGTGCGGCTCGCCGTCCACCACCAACCCGCTCATGCCCAGGATCTCGATTCCCCCTTCAGCACTGCCCATAGTGATTTCCGCGGGAAGACGATTGTGCGTGACCCAATGGAGGCAATGCGCGGCCAGAGTGCCATAGCCTCCCAGCACAATCGCCTGCTGGAGGCCGGCCTGCCCCAGGAAGTCCTTGACCGCACAAAGGACATCCTCACCGGGATCCAGGCGTAGAATGTGTACGCGGCTGACGCTCAGAGTGGCTGATTCCATGGGCTCCTTCCTTCACCTGGTAGGGACGAAGCATTTTTCGTCCTGCGCTTTCGCTTTGCTACCATCAGAGGGCGAAAAATGCTTCGCCCCTACTGGAGGCACACCTTTCATCACTTTTTCTTGCCCACATAGAGCAGATGCCTGGAAGCGCCGAGGATTGATTGCTCTGTGCTGATCTCGTACAACAAATCAAGCCACAGTTGACGTTGCTTCCCCTGCAGTCTGTTGTAGCCCTCATCATCGGCGGAGATTGCCGGTTCAACTCCCGCCACTACCAGGGTCTCAAATCCCAGCGCTTCGTGCAGTGGGGCAATCTCAGAAGCCTGGGCAAAGTAGCCCCGAAATCCACCGCGTGGATAATCGTCAGGGCGTTTGCCTCTCGCCAGCAACGACCGTACTTCTGCTTGATCCTCAATCCAGCTCGGAATGTCTTTAAGCAAATCGCCCATGATGCCAAACCGACTGAGGAACGATGAGAAGATGATGCCGCCTGCGCGCAAGCGGTCACATGCTTCCTGCAGTGCCAGCTTCCGATCAGCCTCCACTACCAGATGATAGAGAGGCCCCATGAGGAGAACGGCAGCAAAGCGCTTCTCTGTTACGGCACCAAGGTCGCGCGCATCGGCCACCACAAATTGCACCCGACTGGCCAGCCCTGCGTCCGCGAGGGTTTGCCTGCATTGCTCAAGCAAGGCAGCCGACAAGTCCACCGCAGTCAGCGTATAACCCCGCTTGGCCAATTCCCACGTATATCTTCCCGTTGCCGCGCCCACTTCCAAGATAGACCCTTGGGCGGGCAGATATTGCTCCAAATAACGCCAAGAAAGATCATACTCAAGCTGATGCCGTTCTAAACGACTATGCTCTCCTGCCAGGTTACTACTGTACCATTCCGCAATGTCACTAACATCATCAATAAGGGTTGACGTAGAATTCCTCCTGTATGCTTGGCGTGACTAACGTGTTTGGTCTGCCAACTCCCACCAAAGGAGGGTAGCGGCTATGCCGGCGACGCTGGTGAGAAGCACAATCACGTAACTGATCGTCCCCAGACTGCCGACTTGGGCATACACGCCGGGGATAGCCCACGGGAAATACTCCCCGTAGCCGATGATACCAAAGACCTGCGCCAGACCTACGGCCAGTATCGCCACACCCACCGGCGGCAGATAGCCGTGCCCGGCGCTGGCAAAGAAGATAATAGGCGTGACGACGGCGATGGCCAGGATGGCCGTGATGGCCAGAGTGACTCCGCCTTGCAGAATGACTTGCGCCGGTACTGGCGGCAGCCCAACGGCTGTACCCACAGCGAGAGCGAGGGGAAAGATCATGGCGCTTAACGTCGCCGACCATCCGGCAATCACGACGAACTTGGCCAACACGATGGTGGAGCGCGCGGTGGGTAGTGCGAGCAGGTCTTTCACCGTGCGATCGGCATACTCGCGGCCGAAGACCCAACTGCAAATGAGACTGAAAAGCAGAATACCGCCCATCGCCGTGCCCAGGGTGAGAAATTCCAGGTAGGTGGGCCAATCCGCCACCCCCATCGTGATCTGCGCTTTGGCGCTGATCAGCCCCACCCGCCGTGCCAGTTCGGGATCTTTGAGGATGATCATAAAGAAACCGCCCCCTAGCGGGAACAGCGCAAATCCCAGCGCCGTGAGTAAAGGCATGCGGGAGCGGCGGGCTTTGAGCATCTCCACCCAGACTGCTTGAGCAAAGTTGTTCATCTCGCGCCTCCTGCCTCCATGCCGACGAGCCGCAGAAAATAATGCTCCAGGTCTTCTTCCTCCACGTTGAGCCTGGTCGGCGCTTGACCGGCCTGGACGAGCCGCGTCGTAATCTTATCGGGTCTTTCAATAGCCGCACTGTCCTGGACCTCGATGTTGCCGTCCGCGGTCATCTCGGCGGCGAATCCGGCGCTGAGCAGCACAGAACGAGCGGCCTGACAATCTCGCGTGCGCACCACCAGCCGTCGCCGCCGATTGCGTTCCAGTTCGTCCACGTCAAGTTCTTGCAGCAAGCGCCCTTGATGGATAATGCCGATGCGTTTGGCCAGCCGTGACACTTCGCCCAGGATGTGGCTGGACATGAAGACGGTGACGCCTTGTTCTTGCGCCAGCTCGCTGAGCAGGTGGCGGATTTCGACAATCCCTGCCGGGTCCAAGCCGAGGGCCGGCTCGTCAAGGATGAGGAGTTCAGGATTGTGCAACAGCGCCTTGGCCAGTCCGAGACGCTGCCCATTGCCATGCGATAGCGTGCCCGCCCGCCGATCCGCGTAAGCCATCAAGCCCAGCCGCTCGATGACGCGCCCAACGGCTTGCGGTGCGGTGCCCGGACGCAGACGCCGCATCGTTTCCAGGTTCTCGCGCACCGTGAGCTCTGGATAGGCGTCCGCTGTCTCCACCAAATAGCCGACCGAATCCCACGGTTTCTTGTCGCCCAGGCGAATTTTCGTGCCCAGCACGCGTGCTTCGCCCGACGTCGGCTTGACCATGCCCAGCAGCAGGCGAATGGTCGTCGTCTTGCCGGCGCCGTTGAGGCCGAGGAAGGCGTAGATTTCGCCCTTGGCCACGCGCAAAGACAAACCGTCAACGGCGGTGACATCACCGTAGCGTTTGGACAAGTTATCGGTTTCTATGGCGGTGTTCATATTACCCTCAACAATTGCGTTTATCCGCCTTATCTTGACATTGTTAAATTGGTCATTGCGAGCGCAGAAGCCGTAGCCCTGAGCCGCAGCGAAGGGGAAGCAATCTCTTTGTTGCGCTATGAGGGAGATTGCTTCGTCGCATCCCTTAGCTCCGCTCAGAGCCTGCCCTAAGCCGCGCAAAGGGATGCTCCTCGCAATGACAGTTGAAATCTAACAATGTCAAGTTACTGATTGTACTACAACTCATGAACCGCGTCGCCGGAGCGCAGCACCATCTCGCCGGAGCCAAAGCGCCCGACATCTATTCTGCGGAACGGTTCGCGGATTCTGGTTCTGCAGAAAGAGAAGCCCAGAGCCGATCTGGCAGGCTATGACGGCGCCTGCGCCCGAAAACCAACTTGGCTCTGCCATCGGGTAGATATTGCACCTGCCCTATCTTAGCCAGGGAGGACAAGGCGTTGCGGATTTGCGCCGGCGTCCGTCCAAGCGCTTGGGCCAGTGTTGAGGCATCCGCTGCCCCACGGCGGATCAAATAGTTGGTGATCTGACGTTCTGGCTTAGGGAGGGCAAGCAAATCGCCAGGACTGAAATAGGTAGGTACGTACACCTGCGCGCCGGCTGGCGGTGGGGGTTCCTCCTGGGATTCGCCAAAAACTGTTATAGGCATACTAGTCAAGCCGAGAGGTGCTTTCAAATAATCACGCGCCGCTTTTTGCCCACTTTCTACCATCTCTGCTCCACGGCTCAGGTTCCACATGGCAAACTCCTTGAATCCTGTGATCGGAATGTAGTGGAGAACCACGTCCGTGTTCTCCAGGATATATTTGACATCCATCAAGAAGTGCTGGTACATCATCATGGTAATGCTGTGGGTCAATACCTGAAACACGTTGCTGCGCTCCGTCACCAGCTCACCACCGTAACCCACATTGAGGATGTAGACCTCGGTGGCTCCCTTGTCCGCTGCAATACCGGCTGGGACATTGGCAATCACCCCTCCATCCACCAATTGCCAATCGCGAAAACGAACTGGTGGGTAAGCCAGTGGGTGGGCTGTGCTCGCCATGACCGCATCAATCAGCAGGGCGTCCGGTTGATCGCCATACAGGTAGAGCGTCCCGGTGTTCAGATTAGCAGCCGTAATGTACAATTTGACGCCCACAAGATCGCCGAAGCGCCGCTTGCCGGGCGGCAGATGGCTCTCCAGGGAGCGCCGCAGCGCATCGCTGGCAAACAGACTGCGCCCCCGCAACAGCCGCCAGAGCATCGAGGCCCATCCCCCGGGAAAGAAGTCTTGCTGGCGCGCCTGTGTCCAAATATCCGCCAGCCGGCACGCCCCAGCCAGGGTTGGCTCGGTCGCTATATACGCAGCGTTGATGGCCCCGGACGAAGTCCCCACTAGAATATCCGGCTGGATGTCGGCTTCAAACAGAGCCAGCAAGGCGCCCGCCTCTAATGCGCCCCGGGTGCCCCCACCGCTCATCACAAAAGCGATCATCCTGTCTTTCCCTTCTATTCCACTATTGATTGAGCCACAACTCGTACACGGCGTCGCCGTAGCGCAAAACCATCTCGCCGGAGCCAAAATTGGAATGTGCCCACGCGCTGTCCACGAGCGGATAGCGGCTCAATTGAATCGGCACATCATTGACCGTCGGCTGGACGTCCCAGCCAGTGACAAAGCGGCCGATGGAAGGCGACTCGAAAGTGACGACACCATCTTCCGCTATGACGCGCGCCGCGCTCAACGCACTGACGAACGCATCGAACGATTGCCAGTCCGCCTCGCGTCCGCACTCGACGAGCCAGGTATTTTCCTGCGCCGCGCATTGCAATTCGCGTCCGGCGTACTGCCCGTAATCGCCCACCTGCATCCCGTTCTGCGCATAGATGCCCACGTAGCCGCCCTTGACGCGCACAAAGACCCAGTTGCCCACAAAGCGCACCTCGTCGAACAGTTCTTGCGGGAACCAGCAGTGACTCATCCACGTGAAATAGTCATTCCGGCGGAAGGTCAGCGCCATGACGTTCTTGTGCTGAATGACACGCGGCATGACACTGTTGCCCGACCAGTAATCGGGTCGCAGTCCTGATCCTTCGCCGCAGGTGTGCGGGCACGACCAGAAGATGACGGCTTTGTGGCCCAGCGTCACCTGAGCCACGTGTGTGGACGATTCGAACTCGCCTTTACGATGATCCTGCAAGCTGGACAGCATGTAGTCGGGCGTGCGATAGACGACGAAATCGGCGTGCCGCGCCGAGGTGCGCAGGATGCCATGCCGCTCTTTGGCCTCGAGCACGCTTGTGTTGTCCGTCGCCATGTCGAAAATGATCTTGGGCGGTTTGTACGTGCTCGTCCCCAGGCACACCGGCGCCATGCCCGACGTGCCTTTGGTCAGCGAGCCATTGCCGAACAACAGCCAGCACAACGCTGACGTCCCTTCGAAATCTGGGTACTTGATGTAGATGCCGTAGCTGCGCCCGTGCGTCGTGCCCCAGATGCCCTGGTAGGAATCGGCGGCGAGATTGAAGAACATCTCGTCGAGCACGGCGCTGACCATCTGCCGCAGTTTGTATTGACCTTCGTGGGTGGCAAAGTCATACACGTTCAGCAGCGGCGCAATGCAAATCGGAAAGTACGAGTTGGAGTGCCACTCATCGAAACCGAAGCGCCCGCGCTGGCGCAGCCATTCGGTGATGTAGGTGAATGCCTTGTGATAATGAAACACGCCGTTCTGGCGACTGTTGGTGAATTCGTCAATCGGAAATAGCAAGCCGGCCAGCCACTCGGCGACGTGGAACAGCAGGCGATGATTTTCCGAGCCCATGTACATCACCGTGTCGCCTGGCTCGTCCACCCAATACTTGAAGCCCAGCACCGTGTCCTTCATCAGGGCGTTGATCTCCGAACTGAGGCGGCGCTGCTCGCGCTCCCAAAACATCAGCCGCAGAATGGCCTGGATGGCGAAATCGGCGCAGTCGTTGCGGGCGGCGATGAACTCGCACGTCCAGCGAATCACCTTTTCGTCCAGGCGGTCGAATTGCCCCAGGGCATAGCGCGCCACCTGCGTCCAGATGTCGTTGCGGTCGTGTGATTCAATGTTGTCGGCATAGTGTTTCAGGACGAGCCGCCGCCGTTCGTCAATCTTGTCGTACCCTGGCGGCGCGGCGACCGGCGTGACCTTGCGCAGGTTGCTGAACGATGTCGTCGTGAATGGCTGGCCGTCCTTGTCCAGCCACTGGCAGCGCAGGTGATACACGCCATCGGCCAGGGCCTTGCCCGCAGCCAGCGATACCGCGCCCGCGGCAGTGGGCTGCGCGGTCTGCAACACCTGGCCATTGGACGATAGGAGCTCGACTTGCAGTTGGCATCCGCTCTGCGGATCGCCACTGGCGGCGGCATTGCCGAGTGTCAGACCCAGCTCATGTTCAGGATAAATGACGTCGCGCCGCAGGCGCAGCCCGCCCAGTTCCTCTTCGACCAGGGTGCGCCTGGCCAACGACATGCCCGGCGCCAGCGGCACACGCACGCTGGCATCGCTATCGGTGAGTTCGAGCCGCAGTCCGACCTGCGCCATGCGCGCCAGCCGGAACAGACCGACGTTGAGCACATTCTCGCCCGGCTGCAACGCCGCCGCAAAGTGGTAGACGTGGACAATACCTTCTTTCTCGGAAACAACGTTCGCACTGTCGAAAACGAGCTTGCCGTTGACGAAGACAATGGCGCGTGCATCGTTGACGATCAAGCGCCACTGTCGCCCGCCGGCTTGCTCGGGCGTGACGATGGTGGAAAGAAACGCCGCCCCCAAGTGGTTGGCGATATTGTACGTACCCCAGGAGAGAAATTTCTCCGGCCCGCGCACCAGATTCCAGCGCGTCACCTCGCCACGGAAGTTCGTCTCTTGCCCCTCCGTCGGCGCCAGCGCCAGAATCGGGCGCGCCTCGTCCACGACCTCATTCATCGCCGTGCGGCCCACCGGGGAGTTTTTGTTCTCAAAATAGGACAAGCCCACGACCTGGCTCGACATATCGTGGTTGAACGGCCCGAGCATGATCCAGGGCTTGAGCGTATCGCCGGCCTTGACCTGCCGGGTCAGGTTTTCGCTTGCAGACACGATAACTTGCCTCCTGTGTTTGACGGATGACGAACGACGAAAGACGACAGACGACGGACGACAGACGACGGACGACGGACCACGGACCATATTCGTCACTCGAGACTTTTGACGTACGGTTTGCCCTCAGCAAGAACTTGCTGGACGACGGGCATCCACCGGCTGATCGGAATATTCTGCGGACACTTGTCTTCGCACTCCAGGCACTGGAGGCAGGCGCCGGCCTGGTTTGCGGCGGGAATCCACTGCTTGTACCAGCGGCGCATGATGTCGGGTTTGTCGTACATCAGGCCTTCGTTGTAAGCTGCAAAGACGCGGGGAATGGCGACGCCGTTCGGGCAGGGCAGGCAGTATTCGCACTTGGTACAGGGAATCGGGCTGAGCTCGTTGTACTGGGCGCGCACGCGTTCGTAAAGCGCCAGTTCTGGCTCTGCCAGTGTGTTCACACCCGATGCTGCCGCGCTGGCGACGTTCTGCTTGACTTGCTCCATCTTACTCATGCCGCTGAGCACCACGGACACTTCGGGCTGGTTCCACAGCCACTGCAGCCCCCAGTCGGCGGGCGTGCGCCGGCGCGCGGCGGTGTCCCAGACGGCCTGGATCGGCGCGGGCGGGTCCACGAGTTTGCCGCCCAGCAGCGGCTCCATGATGACGACCGCCAAGCCCTTGGCTGCGGCGTAGCGTAACCCTTGAGTGCCGGCTTGATTTTCGATGTCCATGTAGTTGTGCTGAATCTGGCAGAACGTCCAATCATGGGCGTCAACGATCTCTTGAAAGACGGCGTACTTGTCGTGAAACGAAAAGCCGAGATAGCGGATGCGCCCATCGGCGATGGCCTGCTCAGCCCTTGCGAGCACGCCCAGGCCGCGTATCTTGTCCCACCGCTCGCGGCCGAGCCCGTGCAGCAGGTAAAAATCAAGGCACTCCGTCTGCAGTTTTTGCAGTTGCTCGTTCAGGATCTGGTCAAAATCCTCGGCGGCGGCGACTTTCCAGCAAGGCAATTTGGTGGCCAGCCGTACCTTCTGCCGGTATCCGCCTTTGAGGGCGCGGCCGAGGAACAATTCGCTGTTCCCGCCGTGGTACGGGTACGCCGTGTCAACGTAGTTCACGCCGTGGTCAATGGCATAGTGCAACATGCGGGTCGCTTCCGGCTCGTTGATGCAGGCGTGGTCGCCGCCAATCGTCGGCAGTCGCATGCAGCCGAAGCCCAACGCCGAGACCTGCCAATCCAATTTTCCGAATCTACGATATTGCATTTTGCTTAACTTGACATTGTTAAATTGGTCATTGCGAGCGCAGCGAAGCAATCTCTTTGTTGCGCTATGAGGGAGATTGCTTCGTCGCATCCCTTTGCTTCACTCAGAGCAGGCTCTGAGCCGAGTGACGGGATGCTCCTCGCAATGACAATTGAAATCTAACAATGTCAAGTTAACCTCATTGCGTAGGGCAGTGCCCGTGGCCTGCCGCCAGATGATCAGCGCATGGTGGCGGCGGGCCGACCTGTCGGCCCGCCCTACGGCTCCTCATCTGCCAGCCAGAGGGGAAACGGTTGGCCTTGCGCGTACAAGTGGCTGGCGTACAAAAAACGATTCACGTCATGGAGATAGTACTGCCCGTATCGCTTGGTCGGTAAAACATCCAGCAGGCGCTCGACGATAGTGTGCGCCATATCCGCGTCCAGCCCCGACTCCAGCTCGTAATCAAAATAAATCGCCAGGTCTTGCTCGGGCTGGGCGATCAGGCGCTTGACGCCAAACCCGGCCGGATGCAGATAAACCGGCGAATAGCGTTCCAGGACGAACTCGCCGGGCGATGCGGAGTGAATCGAATCTTGATGGGCGTAGACGAAGTTGACCGTCTCTTGTGCCTCTGCCAGCGTTTCGGTGGGAAAGCCGAAGAAGAAAAAGGTGTGATTCCAGATGCCGGCTTGCGCGCCCTGTTTCAAGATGCGGCTCATCGTCTCACGCTGCGTACCTTTCCGCATGTGCTGAATCAGGCGATCCGAAGCTGTCTCCAAGCCAAAAAGCAGCATCCGGCAGCCGCCGCGCGCCATGCTCGGCAGCAAATCGTCTGCAAGTCCCCGCTCGAAGCGGGCGCAGCCGCACCAGTGGACCGGCGAGCCCTGGTCGGCAAGCCGGGCCGAGAGTTGGCGCAGCGTACGCGGCGGGATGGCTTCGTCGGCGAAGAAGATGTGGCGCACGCCGTATTTTTCCCGCAAGGTTGTGATTTGCGCCAGCACCTGCTCCACCGGTAGTGGACAGAATCCCTTGCCGGCGCCGTAGCCGACGTTGCAGAACCCGCATTGACCGTGATAACAGCCGTGCGCCGTGAGGAGCGGCAGCACCAAGTCAGGCACCAGGTAACGGTCAAGCGGCAGGCCAGCGAAATCGGGCGTCTGGTTGGTAATAGCGGCTGGAGCCACATCGTTAACACGAATCTTGCCGTTGGCTTTATAGATCAAGTTGGGGACTTGCACAAGGTCGCTATGACCGGCCAACGCCTCAACCAACCGGAGCAGCGGAGTTTCGCCGTTAAAGACGATGGCGCTGTCAATCAGGTCGAACAGTGCTGGCGTTTGCGCCATCTGCTGGCGCAGCATCGTGACGTGCGGCCCGCCAATCGTCACGTGGCAAGCAAGCCCGGCTTGCTTGATGAGGTACGCCAGCGTCATCGCCGCCAGCATCTGGCCCTGCGTGGGAATGGAGATGCCGACGATGTCCGGTCGCTCACGCCCGATGTCGGGAATGACCCCACGCTGGAAGATTTCCAGGAACAGGTTGTGCTGTGGGTCACGCACCGCTGGCAGCAAGGTGCGGCTGCTGTCTACCGGCGAAGCGGGGTAATAATTCAAGAGATCGAGCTGTGCCGGATAGAACGGCAGCGAAGCCAGGTCGAGCGACTGGGCAATGACCAAAAAGGCGGCCAGACTTTTTTCGCCATCGTAAAAGGCGGGGGTGCGAAACACGGCTTTGGCGGCTGCAATTTGCGCCGCCAGCGCGGGGCCTTCTGCCAGTGCCCACTGGATGCCTTCGGGGACGGCGCGCTGACGCCCGCGCTGCTGGTCGGCGCGCAGACGATCAAGGCATTGCTCCAGGTAGGCGCGACTCAAGACCGTGTCGTAGGTCTCCACGTTCAAGTCGCGCTGGATAACGTCTACGCCCTGGGCGCGCAGAAAAGAAGTGAGTACCGGCAATGCCAGGTGTGGCATCGCCGGTAGCCATTGCGGTGGGAAGACCAACATGACTTTCATGGCGCACCAAGGTAATCTACTCAGGATGGTTTGTCATCCTGAGCGGAGCGAAGGATCTCGCCAAGTGTTTTGGAGATTCTTCGCTGCGCTCAGAATGACAGGCTGAGCAGTACTCACCAAGTCACCCGGCAGCAAAGTTCAACCGCATGGCCTGGTCGCCGTAACGAACCTCCATCTGTGCAGCCGGCAAATCAGCGACGCAGTACGGATTGTCGTAGTGCTTGAAGCCGGTGATCGGCTGTGCTTTATTGTTCCGCCGCAGCGGCCCTTGCCAGCCAAAGGCCAGCGTCTCGCCGCGCAAGGTAGCGCAGCGCACGGCCAATTCGCCAAAGCTCACGTCGAGCGCCAGTATCTTGTCCTGGAAGGCGCGGAAATCGCCGTCCAGCGCGGCGCGCCCCATTTGGCACAGCCACACGTTGGTTTGCCCGTACGACCGCAACTCGCGGTAGGCGTTATCGCCCCGCGTGATGAACTCTAAACCTCGCGCCGCCGTGAGCGCCAGGTAGCCGTCGCCCTGGCGGGCAAAGGCCCATTGGCGCCCATTGGTATCTGGGCGCAAGGCGTACTCAGCGAACGCCCAAACCGGAAAGTAGGCATGCGTGAAACCCAGCCAATCATCTGCCGGCAATTTGTGAATGGCGATGAGCACGTCTTTCCACTGCGCCACGCGCGGCAAAACCACGTTGCCGTGCCAAAAGCCGGGGCGATGCGAGCTTTCTTCGCTCAAGCAGGGTGGATGCGTGACAAAGACGACGGCATCCGGTCCGAAGGTGGCTTGCCAGATGTGCTGCTGAACTCCGCTTTCGCCCGGATGATAATCCTGCGCCGAGCAGAGCATGTAGTCCGGGGTCTTGTACGTCACCTTGTTCACTTCCCAATCGCCCGTCGCCCGATCGCACCACTCTTCCAGCTTACCGGCGTGGCGCTCGCGGTTCCACATCTCCTCAGGCAGGTCGGCGGCAACGTCGCCGATGAGGAGCGGGAAGCCGTAGTTCTCCATGCAGGCCAGACTGACGGTGGCCAGGATCTCATCGTTGAAAACCCCCATGCCCCACAGCAACCGGCTGACGCCGGCCGTGGCTTCCTGGCGCGCCCCTTTGACGTGCGGCGTGTAGGTGCGCCCGTGCGTGGAGCCGAAGGTTCCTTTGTACGAATTGAGGGCCATGGTCAAAAACATCTTGTCCATGACGACGGTGGCCAGGTCGTACACGGGTTGGCTTTCGGCCAGGTCGGCCAGGTGCGACAGGGCCAGCAAGTCCTCTTCGAAGTAGCAGTTGGAGTCCCACTCGCTGAACCCGCCGGCGCCGCGTTTGAGCAGCCAGGAGAGCGCCAGCCGCTCGCCTTTTTCCCGATGCCACCGCCCCGTCTGGCCGGCGTTGGTGAAGAGGCGCTCCGGGTAGAGCTGACCGGCCAGAACCTCGCAGGCGTGAAACAGAATCTGATGATTCTCCGACCAAAACCACATGGCATCGCTGCCCGGCTCGTCGGCCCAATACTTGAAGTTGAGCACACACTCTTCCAGCGGCTGCTTGATCGCTTCAGGAAAAGAAGGATTTTGGCCATACCGGTGCATCATGCCCAGCAGCCCCACCAGGTAAAAGTCGCTGCAATCTTTGCGCTGGTTGATGCCTTTGATGGTTTCCAGGATGACGTCGGTTTTGACGTCGGCCCAGTAGCCCAACGCCATCTTGGCAATCTCGGAAAAGACATTTTGCTCGCGCCGGGCGGCGTCCGTCAACGCTTCTACACGGCGTTCATTAAAAGTGCTATAGTCAGATTGGGAATACTTGTTGTGCATGGCCGTCAAAGCGATCTTGCGTTCCAGGCGCAGGTTAGCCTCGTAATACTCGCGCGGCGTGGGCATCAAGACGACCTGGAAGGGGCTTTCGGGGAGTGTATAGGGCGGGATGCGGAGCGCCCGGCGACCGGCCGCTACCGTGGGGATCGCTTCGGCGTAGATCCAGCCCGCTGGTTGCTGGAGACGCACGGTCAGGTCAGCCGTCGTCGCCATATCCTGGGGCCAATACACCGTGATCTCGTCGTCCCACACGTAGACGTCCCGATCCAGGTAAGCGGCCTCGATGAATTTTTCGATGGTCTCACGGCGCGCCAGGGACTCATTGGCAGTGGGGATGGTAACGAAGGCCTCCGGCGGCACGCCCAAGAGGCGCAGCGCCATGACGTAAGGACACTCGCGCGCCGCTACCTCTTCCAGGCGCACCAGGAACTCGTTTGGCCCTTCCGCCAGTCTGGCTTGAAAAGAGACGCTGTGCGGTATCTGGTGATAAAAATGTTCCTGGCGATGAATGTGCTTGCCATTCAGCCAGACGTCAGCCGGGCCATTGGTCGTCAGGATACACGTCACCTCTTGCACCGCCGGACTGACGACCCGGCTGTAGGCCCAGGCCCGCAGATAGTGGCAGATGTGATAAAAGGCCGTGCAGTCCACGAAGTGATCGTCGTCACAGCGGAAATATTTCCACGCCAGTTGTGCCTCACCCACCGGGAAAGGCTCATCCTGCACCGGCGCTTGGGTCACGCCGGAGTCTGGGGCATAATAATGCCGGGCAATCTGCAGCTTCCAGTCCTGGCCCGGGAAGCGTTCCAGGTCAGGCACGGGGATGGCCTGCGGGCCGGCAACCAGCCAGTTGTGGATATAGCCGTTGGCGAGTTCGTAGCGAGCGTAGTAGATACGCATAATTCCTCTTTTAGAGATTAACTAAGTTCCGCCTCAAACCGATCAGAGAAGGCAGGAGAGGGCTTGAGAAGGCAGAAGAAGGCGGAGAAGACGAAGAAGGCAGGAGAAGGCGAAGAAGGCAGGAGAAGGCAGGAGAAGGCAGGAGAAGGCGGAGAAGACGAAGAAGGCGAAGAAGGCGAAGAAGGCAGGAGAAGGCAGGAGAAGGCGAAGAAGGCGAAGAAGGCAGGAGAAGGCGGAGAAGGCAGAAGAAGGCGAAGAAGGCAGGAGAAGGCGGAGAAGGCAGGAGAAGGCGGAGAAGGCGAAGAAGGCAGGAGAAGGCGAAGAAGGCGGAGAAGGAGAAGAA
>Ga0233423_10000411_pt1 | contig 23212 bp, 19 predicted proteins | sample Watercolumn_Mata_FD_180713 | JGI IMG/M metagenome (GOLD analysis project Ga0233423, IMG submission 180713) | Freshwater microbial communities from Lake Matano, South Sulawesi, Indonesia - Watercolumn_Matano_2014_112_MG | ecosystem: Environmental > Aquatic > Freshwater > Lake | place: Indonesia...
TAGGCATAATCAGCGACAAGGTCTTGGCTTTCTCAGCAAATCATCGTGGAAAACCAACACTGCTGACTCATCACATTAGGTCTTCAACTGGTTTTAGCCAGACCCAAATGACTTTGACAGGGCCCTGGGTTCACGGCAGGGCCCTGTCAAAGTCACTTTGGGAGTCATTGCGAGCCCCGCAGGGCGAAGCAATCTCACTGTTGCGCCATGAGAGAGATTGCTTCCCCTTCGCTGCGGCTCAGGGCTGCGGCTTCTGCGCTCGCAATGACGCGATGCTGACTTTGACAGGGCCTGGGGTTCACGGTAAATCCGAGCCCGCCTTCTGCGCCGTGGCCGGCATGGTGGTGGTAAGGGGAAAACTGACAGCAGATTTCAGTAGCAGACGCCGTCCCTGCACTGCGTTCAGGGCAGGGACGGCGTCTGCTACCCGAATCCGCTGTCAGCGGCCCGCTGTCAACCCTGGCCCCGCAGTGCCGCCAGGTAGCGCCCCAGCGAGAATGGCTGGCCGGAGAGCAGAGTCTGGGCACGGAACAGGCGCGCAATCAGGCGTAGAATAAAGACGGCAGTGAGCAGTTGCAGGACCGCCGCCAGAGCCGCCTGCCACAGCGGCACCTCCGTCACAGTCATCCGGGCGATCATGCCAATCGGCGAAGTCAGCGGGAACAGGCTCACGAACAGGGCCAGCGGCGTGTTCGGGTTAATGAAGATGACGATCATGAACATGTAGGTCACGATGAGCGGCCCCATGATGATGAGAACGGCGCTGCGCGTATCCTTGAGATCGGCGGCTAAGGCCCCCAGGCCGGCCAACTGGCTGCCGTACATGGCATAACCGAGCAGGAAGTAGACAAAGGCCCACACAATCAGACTGGTCGGTACGGTGAACCCCGGCGGGATACTGAACTGCTGCCCGCCGAAGCGGGCTACCAGCCACAGGACGCCCACCCAAATGGCCGTCTGCAGCAGGCCCAACAGCCCCACGGCCAGGATTTTGCCCGTGATCAACTGCGGCGGTGACACAGAGGTCATGAGCACCTCCAGGACGCGGTTCTTCTTCTCGTCTATCAGGGCGTTCACCAGCACGCCGGCCGGCAGGAGAATCACCATGTACAGGATGAGCGTCATCAGGGTGGGGAAGAGGTCAACGAACCAACTGTCCACACGCTCGGTGACTGGGGTCGCCGCCAGTTGCCGTACGTGCACGTCCAGCGGGTTTCGCACTTGGGCCGTCAGCTCGGCGTCACCACCCAGCAGGTTGAACAGCAGGATCCACTCCAGCGCCTCGGTGGGCGCCTTATCGGAGAGGGGATTGTACTCCGGACGCGCATAGACGATCGTGCCGCTCTGCACGTAATCGGCGGGGATGACGTAATAGCCGGTGATCTCCCCCGCCTGCAACGCCGCCTGCGCCGCCACCTCGCTGGCGTACTTCGTCAGCCAGCTTGCTGGCGTGCCGATGGGCAGGGCGCGGATCAAATCGCCCTGATCCACGTACCCTTCGCGCGCCGGCGCGGCGATAGCCGGCCGGCTACTGGCGCCAGACGCGGCCGGCGCCGGGCCGGCCTGCCGGTTGACGGCGATTACGATGAGGGCCATGACGCCCAGCACCAGGGGAACGCCAAAGGCGAAGATCGTGAACAGCTTGCGCCGCAGCGTGGCGCTGATTTCCGCGTTCATGACCAGCATGGTCTTATTCATGTCTCCCCCTCTCCAGGCCGCCGAGCAGATCGCGCCAGCTCAGGCGCTGGCCGTAGCGCAGCATCCCCACCCGGAAGGCCTTGCCCGCCAGCCAGATCGTGATGAGCCCACAGGCGAGCGCAATCGCCGCGGCCAGGGCAAATTGCCACAGGGGCACTTCCCACAAGATGCTGCGCATGGCCAGGGTCATCACCGACGTGATCGGGAACAGGCTCATGCCCATGGCCAGTGGGTTGTTAGGGTTTTGTATCAGGGGAATAACAAGGTAGATAGGCAGGAGCAGCAGCAAGAACAAGAGCGGGCCCACCTGCTGCACCTCCTGGCTCTCCACCAGGGTAGTGCCGATCATGGTCATGAGGGCGGCGATGAACAGGTACGTCGGCAGGATCACGGCCAGGATCAGCAAAAGGTCTCGCCAGTTGAGGTGGACATTCTGCAGCCAGCTAATTGCCAGCACGTGGCTGCCCAGCCATACCGCTCCGACCAGGAACACCGCCCACACCGTCAACTGCAGCAGGGCAATGCCCACCGTGCCGATGATCTTCCCCGCCAGCATCTGACCCGGCGAGACGGAGGTGAAGATGACCTCGACAGTGCGGTTCTCCTTCTCCCGGACGAGAACCTCCATCATGTAGCCAGACGTGGTCAAGACGAGAAAGGCGAAGATGGCACTGGCGAGGAGCGGCAAGAATTGGCCAGCGCCCGGCCCGCCGTCAGGATAGTAGCGGTTAGATTTTATGGCCCGCACCGTGACGCTGGCGCCAGACAGCATACGTTCGACGACGGCCGGCGACTGGCCGGCCAGCAGATTGCGCCGCACGACGTCGGAGAAGTAGCTGGTGGCAGAGTAAGGCGGCGCTTGGAAGTAGACGAGCTCTGCCTTGTGGCTCTGCCGGTAGTCGGCCGGCAGCACGTAGTAGGCGGCGATCTGTCCGGCCTCTAGCGCGGCTTGAGCGGCTTCCCGCGTCTGCAGGGGAAGCAGCTTGACCTCGTCGCGGCCGGACGGCACCTGCGTGCTGACCACCAGACCCGCCTGGTCCACGTAGCCCAGCGTGGTGCTCTTCCTCTCCAGGCGAGTCGTGAGATACCCCAGGCCGATGGTAAAGGACAGGAAAAGCGGCATGCTGAACAGGACGATGAGGAAGCTGCGCGTGAGCACTTCCTGCCGGAAATGCTGCTCCACGATCAGCCACACTTTAGACATGCTCCCCCTCCTCGCCCGGCTGGTCGGCGCTCACGGTGCGGATGAAGATCTCATCCAGGGTCGGGACAGCGATTTCAAACCTCTCCACAGGCACGCGCTGCGCCACCAGTTGCTCCAACACATCCTGGGGTGTGGTGCCCTGCGCCAGCGTCAGCTTGTGGGCCTCGTTGTGCGGCAGGACCTGCGCCACCCCTCGCAGCTTGGGCAGCTCGCCAGCCGTGCGCACCAGCAGAGCATCGCCGGCATAGCGATGGCGGATGTCGTCCAGGCGGCCATAGAGGACGTTGCGCCCCCGGTTGATCAGCACGATACGGTCGCACAGCTCCTCCACCTGGTGCATCTGATGGGTGGACATGAGGATCGTCGTGCCCTGTTGGCGCAGCTCCTGCAACAGGTCCTTGACCAACTGCGTGTTGACGGGATCCAGGCCAGCAAACGGCTCGTCCACGATGATCAGCTCTGGGCTGTGCAGAATCGTGCTGATGATCTGGGCCTTCTGCTGCATGCCCTTGCTCAGCTCCTTGACCTTCTTGCCCTTGTGGGCGGCCAGGTCGAAGCGCTCCAGGTAGGGCCGCAGACGCTGGCGGGCGTCGGCCCTGGATAGCCCTTTGAGCGTGCCCAGATACACCAGGCACTGCTCCAGCGGCATGTCCTGATAGAGCCCGCGCTCCTCCGGCATGTAGCCGATGCGGTCTTTCTTGGCCTCCGTCATCGGCCCGTCCAGGATGGACACCGTCCCCCCATCCGGCTTGAAGATGTCCAGGAGCAGGCGGATCGTCGTGGTCTTGCCGGCACCGTTGGGGCCGAGCAGGCCGAAGATCTCGCCCTTTTCGACGGCGAAGGAAACGTCGGCTACGGCCTGTGTCTGGCCAAAGGCTTTGGCGACGTGCGAGACTTCCAGTGTGTGCATTGTGGCACCATCCTTTCCTTAGCTTGGTAGTAATGCCCGCTTAGAAACGATTTTGGCCTTCATCCACCTGTAGGCACTAATGGCCATGAGAACAACAGCGCAGGCGAGGAGCAAATAGCCCAGTTGTCTCCCCTGCAGCAGGTAGAAACTGGCGGTAGCAAGCGCAACTCCGCCGACGAGGAAGGGGATCAGCTTGTTTTTGCGGGAGACCACCAGCCCCCAGATTGTCAGAACTGCCAGCCAAGCGACCGCCAGCAATTCATATTTGTACCCTGTGCCCGTTGAATACTCACGGACCCAGCTTCTGCGCAGGGGCTTCTCCGGCACGACTTCGCCATCGAAGTATCCTGGCGGCAATACTCCCCGCGCCGTGATGGTTCCTGCCCTGGCCGCGGCGACCGCGTAATTCAGAGCGTCTGCGGTGGGCACCCACAGGTCCGGTTCGTAGCCTCTTTCCTCCAGCCAGGCGAGGTCTGTTCTGATGATGAGCTTAATGGGCAGTTGGATGCGTAGATGGGAATGGGGAAGTTGGTGTATGCTGGTCTGGCCGAAAGTCACGGCCCCGGCGCTGTTCTCCCCCACCAGGATCACGTTCTCCACCTGTCGCCATAGAAACTTAATGAAGCCCTCCCCAGAGGATCCTACACCTCCATCTGTTAAAACAATGAGCGTGGTGTGATTCGGAATCCACCGGGAAGCTGAGACAAACGGGCCTGTCCAATAAGGGTCGCTCTGCTGCTGCTCAAAAGAATCCGCGTGCACGTTGAAAATGGCCAGTCCTTGATTCGCCCGGCCCATCAGCGTTGTCTTGCTGATCAGCTCGCTATCAATCGTATTGGTGGCGGGATCGTAGCCCGTAAACCGGCCGACCCAGCGACGCGGCCACAGGTCATTGCCGCCCGCATTGCCCCGGATATCCAGGATCAGATACGGTTCACCCTTGTACCGGTCAGCCGCCTGCAGGAACGCATTCAATTGCTCCGCGTAATAATCATTGAACGAGCGGACGCGTAGAACGGGGATCCCGCCGATACGCTCCTCGCCGAACCTGACGTCGGCGTCACGATACAACATCTGATCTGAACGTTGCAGCTTGATTGCCAGTTGCTTTTGTGTCTGGCCATCGCTGGTAGTCAGCAACAAGGAGGCGGGAGTGTTATAGGCAAGTACTCCCAATTTGTAAATAGGATCACCCTGCGCATTCAGAGAGGGGAACAGGAAGCCTTCTGGACTTATCCCGTTCACCGCGACAAGGCGATATTCGACGTCACCGGAGACAAAGGAGTAGGTGCCCCTGGTCTGCCGTAGCTCGAGGCTCTTGTCATACCAAAAATCCTGGTGGCCACAATACTGGCGGCTGCCGATGTTAAGATGACAGTCGTGGACGAAGCTGAGGTGCTCATAGATCAGGCGCTCTAGCTCATTGGGCATCCAGAGGGATTTCTCATTGAGCCGGCTTAAGATTTTCTCCCTGGCGGCGTCCAAGCGACCCCCGCTGCCGAAATACCCGTATCCTACCCACCCATGCGCTAACAGATAAAACAGGCGCTCGACGTCTTCCGCTGCCTGTGCTGCGGAGAGGAGGCGCGGCAATCTCGCCACCAGGCCAGAATCCAGGCGCAGCGCCTCTTTGGGCAGCTCGTCACCCTGCGGTTGGTACCGGAACTGGGTCAGATAGGCATCTACAGCCTCGCCTGAGGCGGCCAAGCTGGGGAAGTACCAATCCTCTATAGTCGTGGCGTTCGCCAGGATGGAGGCCATAGCTTCCTCCGCCGCCTTCTTGGTGAGGCGCAGATCCGATCCGGCGCTGATGTAGATGCTTCGCTTTTCGTGCCAGGGGCTATCCTTCAGAAGGACGGAATAGTGCCCGTCTTGCTGTATGTAGGCTGTTTCCTCCTGCGCCATCAGCTTCGCGATTATGTCCCCAGTGTATTCTGCATAGGGTCCCCCTACGATGATGAGATTTTTGTCCTTCACCGACTCAGGCACCGCTGCGGCCTCCAGGATGAGCCACTCCAGGCGAATGTTCTTCAGCACAGTCGAGAAATCTCTGCAGAATGATCCATCAGTCTCATTGGACAGGATCACAGTATTCTCAGGGGTGAATTCCACCAACCTCCCATATGGTAGAGGCGAATAATCGGCCGGCGGCATGACGCCACGCTGTGCTATTGCCTTCTGCGCCTCATTCAGAACTGGCGCCGCTGCAGCCATAAGCACGATCATAGCCAGAGTGGTTAATGCTGCAGAAAGTCGTTTCATTTTTATGCCCCCTGGCATGAGTTTGTGGTGCGACTTCCTCTAATCTGGCGCCAGGTTGCAGGTTCACAGGCTAGCGCCTCCCGGCCAGTGCTGCCAAATAACGCCTGACCGAGAACGGTTGCCCGGAGAGCAGGTTCTGGGCCTGGAACATATCGGCCACGGCGCGCAGGATGAAGTAGGTCGTGACGAAGAGCAGTAACGTCGAGAGTAGCAACTGCCATAGCGGCACAGTACTGGCCGTCACGCGCATGACCATGACGATCGGCGAGGTCAAGGGGAAGAAGCTCAGGAACACAAGGAAAGCCGAATCTGCGGCTTTGGCCAGTGGGGACATCAAGCCGAAGGCGTAGCCCAAGAACAGCGGAAAGGTGGCAATGTAGTTCGCTACGCCGGCCTCTTTCATCTTGGGCACCAGGGCGCCGGCGCCGGCCATCAGGCTGGCATATAACCCATACCCGCCCAGGAAAAACACCAGACTCCAGATCAGGATGTCCGCCGGGAAGACGAAGTTGTCCGGCAGACGCAGCGTGGAGCCGCCCAGGTTGAAGGAGATATAGATCGCCCCCAGCCAGACGATCGTCTGCAGAATGCTGGCGATGCCCAGCCCGAGCGTCTTCCCGGCCAGCAGTTGCCGGGGGTTCAGCGAAAGCATCAGCACCTCAATCGTGCGGTTTTCCTTCTCCGTGCCGATGCTGTTGAACAACCTGCTCGAGCTGGCCATAAAGGCCAGGAAAAAGATCGCCACCATGATTGACGGCATGTACCGGATCAACTCGTTCGATTCGCAGTTAGCGCCGGGGCGGGAACAGTCGTCCTCGGCCAGCCTGCCGCTCTGGGCTTGAGGAGCGATGCTGCTCGTTGTGACGTTCCAGGCTGGATTCCAGACCCGGTCCGCCAGTTGGGCATCACCTTCCAGGAGATTGACCAGCAATGTCCAGGACATCACCCATGACTGGCCGTCATCCAGGTACGACCTGGTGTCCGGATAGACGTAGTAGACCCTGCCGCTTGGCACATAATCCGGCGGAATGACGTAGTAGGCCGCGATTTGCCCCGACGCCAGGGCCTGTTGGGCCATTTTCTCGTTGGCGAAAGAGAGCAGGTGATCGGGCGGGATGTTATCGGGGACGATGCGGATCAAACCGCTCAGGTCTACGTAGCCCTCGATGTCCATCTTGGATGGGGACGGCGCGCTGGCAGTAACTCCCCCACCGCCTGATCGCCCCTGGAAGAATTGTATGCCCGCCAGGAGCAATACCGCGACCAAAGGGATGATGAAGGCAACGATCACGTACCCCGGACTGCGCAGCGTTTTATAGATTTCCTGGCGCATGACCAGTAATGTCCGTGGCATGTCTGACTCCTCTGCTCTCTAGCCAGGCTGCAGCAACCGCCGGAAGGTCAGCCGCTGGCCGTAGCGCAGCATTCCCAAGCGTAAGGCGCGGCTGGCCAGCCAGATGGCGCCCCCGGCACAAAGCACTTGCACCACCACGCTGAGCGCCACCTGCCAGGCCGGGACGATGGTGAACAGGTTGCGCATCCCCACCGTCATCAGGGAGGTGAAGGGCAAGACACTCAAGAGGATAGCCAGCGCACTATGCGGATTGCTCAAGAATGCCCAACTGACGTAAAGCGGCAAGAAGTGGAGGATGAAGAATATTCCACTGACGGACTGGCCCTCCTGGGTGGTGGGGACCATCACGCCGATGGCCGTCATCAAGGCTACCGCCAGCACGTAGGCCGGGATGGCAATGGTAACCACGGCCAGCACAGTGCGCCAATCCAGGCTCAGGTCGTTGAACCAGCCCACACCAGCCTGCCTGCCGATCAAAACCCCGCAAACGACTACCATCGTCCAGGAGAACAGCAGGGTCAGGCTGATGGCCACAATGCCCACGATCTTCCCGCCGATCAACTGCAGCGGCGAGAGGGACGTGGCCAGCACCTCGATGGTGCGATTCTCTTTCTCATCGGCCACGGCGCTCAGCGTGTACCCGGAACTCATCATGAGCATGAACACAAAGGCCATGGCGATAAAAAGCGGCATGAGCAACCCGAAAGTCGGCCCGCTGATGGGGGCCTGGCGCATCCCGTCCACAGAGCGCACAACGAACTTTGTCCCGGAAGCAGAGCGATAGGCGACCTCCGGCGGCTGTTCTGCCAGCAGGTGGAGTTGGAGCATATCCCAGAATTGCCGCCAGGCATTTTCGCCCGGCTCTTGGACGTAGACCACCTCCACCCGCCGCGTCGCCATATAGTTCGCTGGCAGGATGAAACAGGCCTGGATCTGGTTCGCTTGCAAAGCCAGGCGCGCCTCCACCTCGGTGGGGAAGGGGATGAATGTAACCTGAGCACTGTACTCAGCCGCCCAGCGAGACTTGATCTCAGGAGAGAGGCGCGCTTTGTCCAGCACACCGGCGTGATCCACGTACCCGACCGGCTGCGAGTTGTCCTGGAGTGACTCCAGGAAAAGGCCAAATCCGATGCCGACAGCAATGAAGCAGGGAATACTGAGCAGCATCAAGATGAAGCTCTTTTTGAAGACGTTCCGCCGGTATTCGTAGGCGGCCACGCGCCACAGCTTGTTCATAACCTATCCTCAGTGGATCACAATTTAGCAGCAGCGCAGGCTCCCATGCCCCGATACATTGCCGACTTGGAGATGTATCGGGGCATGCCTGCAAGCCGGCGGCGTGGGAGCCGCCTCCGCTATAAAACTGTGATCAACTAATCCTCGTTAATCAGCTCAGGATCAGCCGCGCCCGCCGGAAGCGGGCCATGGCGACCAGAAGCAACGCCACGTCAACCACGAGCAGAACGGCCGCCAGGACGAGCATGACCTGCGTGAAGTCCAGCGACTTCAATAGCCGTTGAAAGATGGCCATCCCGTTCGGCACGACGGTCAGCAGCAGCAGCGGCACAATCTGCAGGATCATGATCGGCACGAGTAGAAACATCATCAGGGCCTGGGTGGCGCCCATGGCTGTCGCCGAGCGTAACGAGATCAGCACACCAAGCCCAGCAGTCAAGCCGGAGGCCAGCAGGCTGATCCCCAGGTTAGCCAGCAGGATGGGCGGCGTGTAGAACATGACCTGGCCCTTCCAGCCCACGGCATTAGCCACCACCGCGCCTAGCAGCAGGGTCGCCACTGCCATGCCCCAGCCGTAGATGATCGCCAGGCCAAGCTTGCCGAACAGGATGGCCCGATCGGGCAGGCGACTGGCCAGCAACGTCTCCAAGGTGTGCCGCTCCCGCTCCCCAGCGAAGGATTCCGGCACGGTGATGCCTACAGCGATCATCGGGACGACGAAGGCCGCGACGAGCGTCAACGAGTGACTGAACCAATCGCTTCCCATTTGAATAGGGAAGATAACCGCCAGCATGACGACGATGAGAAGCTGATTGGCTGCTCCGCGCGCCCGGCTGCCGCCCTGGCGCATCAGGCCCTTGCGGTCCTTCCACATCACGGTCAGAATGTCCGCAATCATTTCTCTTCCTCCATCAAGGTCAGGAATACCTCTTCCAGGCTGGCTTTGCCCCGGCGAACCTCTGCCACCTGGACACCCATCCCTACCAACAGGCCGACCAACGGCGCGGTGTCTGTCTCGGTGTGCAGCTCAATGGTCAGGTGCTCGTTGTTCATCTCGGCCGCAGCCACCACTGGCTGCGCCCGAAGCTGCGCCAGCACAGCGGCCGTGAAGCCACGGCCCACAACCTCCACATGCGGGCCGCCAGCGCGGGCGCGCAACTCATCGGGATTGCCCAGGGCCACCAGGCGCCCCTGGCGAATGACCGCCACCCGGCCGCACAGCTTCTCCGCCTCGGTCATGTTGTGCGTGGTCAGGAAGACCGTTACCCCCTCGCGAGCAGCCAGGGAGGCCAGATCGTCGCGCACGGCCACGGCCGCCTGCACGTCCAGCCCGGCCGTCGGCTCGTCCAGGAAGATCAGCGACGGCCGGTGCAGCAGTGCCCGCGCCAGGGCCAGCTTCTGCTTCATGCCCTTGCTCCACTTGCCGGCGGAGTCCCTGCGCCGCTCCCACAGGCCCATGTGGGTGAGAAGCTCTTGGATGCGGGCTCTGCGTTCCGCCACCGGCAGGCGATAAACGCGTCCGTAGAACTCCAGGTTGTCCTCGGCGCTCAACTGCTCGTAGATGCCGGAATGTTCCAGCAGGGCCCCGCTGCGGGCGCGCACCTCGTCGGCCTGGGTGCGGGTATCGAAGCCCAGGACCACGGCGTGACCGGCGGTGGGTTCCAGCAGGCCCAGCAGCAGGTTGAGGGTGGTGGTCTTGCCGGCGCCGTTGGGCCCCAGGAAGCCGAAGATGATCCCCGCTGGTACGTCCAGGGAAAGGCCGTCCAGGGCCCGGACTTTCCCGAAGTCACGGGTCAGGTTCTCGACGTGGATCGCCGTGTGATTCGTAGTCATTTTCTGCTTACCTCCATGAATGACGAGGGAAATCTAACATTGTCAAGACGTGATCTCGACAGTCGGGCCTTTGGCCTGCCAATGAACGTCACCCCACTGCCGCGCTCGTGGCGGCGACGGCGCCCGCCGCGGCCTCCTGGCGCAGGATGATCAGGTACAACCCCAAGGCGGCCAGCAAGGCCAGCTCAGCGGGCGACCACTTTCGCCACTGGTCTATGGTCACCGTGAATTGGGTCTTGAACATGTCCCGCCACCTGGCGTGCTCCACGCCCTCCGCCAGAGCCACAGGCTGGCCGTCCGTCGCCGCAAAGAAGGCCCAGTTTGTGTTCCAGAAGTTAGTCGGCTCCCACTCCAGCTCGCGGCCATCGGCGAATTGCAGCACGCCGTTGCCCATGAGCTTGGGATAATACGTCGCCACCAGGCTCCCCGTGGCCCCATCCCGCACTTCCACCCGCTGGTTGAGGATGCCGATTTGCTCCAGAGTCCAGGTGCCGTAGGCCGTCTCGGCCGTGGCCAGGTCGCTGAGCAGGCGCTCCCAACAGAGCGTGCCCACCAGGTCACCACCAGCGTGCAATTCGTAGTAGCGCTCGAAGGTCTTGGGCTGCAGCCATTCCAGTTGGGTGGTGGCCGCAGCAGGAAACGGTTTCATGCTCGTGCCTCCTGAAATGCTTGGGCCAGGGCCGCTTCGCTGACCCGGCCAGTGTCCCCATACCTCGACTCCATCTGGCTCTTACTTGACTCTTGGCCGCACAAAGTCGCCCTGCGGCGTGTGCGCCGTGAACGAAATGACGTTGCCTTCCTTATCCTCCTGGAAGCTGATGGACACCGCCGGATTCAGGCGGAATTGCCACTGACCTTTCTCGTTGGGCGGATACAGCTCCAGCACGGCGGCCACCTCAGGCGTCTTGACGCTCAGATGTCCATTGTACATGACGACCTCGACGGTAACGCCGTCTTCCGGCCGCTGGTACTGGCCCAGGTACTTCTGCGCGGCGCCCAGATCGAGCGGTGGTTCTTGGGGTGTGCTGCCCCGCGGCAAGTCGAAGACCTGTCCGGCCTCGTGCCATTGCAGCGCCGTCACCTGGCCCGCTGCATCCCGCACAAACGAAACCGCCACCGAAGGGGCAAGAGTCAGTTTCCATAGGCCCTTCTCGTCAGGGTCCTGCAAGGGCACGACAATCTGCTCGGGAAGGTTGACGGCCAGCCGGCCGTTTTGCACCAGGATCTGGAATTCCTTGTACATCAGCGGGCCGGACAGTGCTGTGTAGGTGCCCAGGTAGGGCTTCAGCTCCTCCGGTAGCTCGGCTGCCTGGCGATCAGGGTGGATCAGCAGGCGGTCAAGCTCGTTTTCCAGGGCAATGCCGGTGCCCTGGCCGCGCGATTGGGTGAAGTACAGCACCATCAGGTCCCGGTCGGGCCAGGCCCAGGCCCAGGTGCCATCGGAGCCGCTGTGGCCAAAGAGCGCCATCTTGCCTTTCCCTGCCGGGGCATCCTCAGGCACGTAGACGATCCACGCCTGGCCGTAGTCCAGGCGCAGGCCAGGGAAAGCGCCGGGCAGTTTGCTGTCCGACACCGGCGTCAGAGCCCGCCGCACCGCCTGGGGCGAGAGGAGTTGCCCATTACCCACGCGGCCCTCATCCAGCCAAAGAGCCAGGAAGCGGGCGTAATCCAGCGGCGTGCTGTACAGGCTCTGCGAGCCCATGGCAAAGGGATAGATAGGCTCCTTTCCTGGACTCCAGATGCGGCTCCATGTGCCCTGCGCGCCGAAGTAGAGGCTGGCAATGCGCGCTGTACGTGGGTCGTCGGCCTGGACCAGCGTCACCGTGTCGGCCATGCGCAGAGGATCCAGAATGCGCTCCTGCACGAACTGCTGCAGCGGCAGGCCGGAAATGACCTCCACCAGCGCACCCAGAACCTCGAAGCCGGCGTCGCTGTACTGGAAAGCACTGCCCGGCTGGAATTCTGGTCCGCGCTGGCCTGCCCCGTCGGCCAGCTTGCGCAGGCTGTCGTACTCACCGAAGGAGGTCGCAATCATGGTCAGCGGCAGGCCGCTGCGGTGGGTGAGCAGGTGCGCCACCGTGATGGCCCGCGCTTTGTCGTTGTCGAAAGAGGGCAGGTACTTGGCCACGGCGTCGTTCAGGGCAAGCTTGCCCTCGTCAATGAGCATCTGGATGGCCGTGCCTATCACCGGCTTGGTCATGGAGCGGATGTTGTAGAGCGTGTTGATCGGCATGGCCAGTTTTTCGTCCCGATCCTGCCAGCCGAAGGCCTGGTGCAGCACGATACGCCGGTTCTTGAGCACCAGCAACTCTGCGCCGACGACCTTATCATCCTGGACGTAGCCGCTGACGATCTCTGCCAACTCTTGCAGCGCTTGGGGCGAGATAGCCTGGCTTGCCGGCGAGGCGTAAGTGAAGGCGGTGGCTTGGCCGGCCAGGCGCTCCGGCGGCGCTGGCGCCAACGTTGGTGTGGCCGTTGGCGAGGCGGCAGGCTGGCCACAACTGGCTAGCAGCAAGGCGAGCACTATAATGCTCAGCAGCAGCTTCTTGTTCATCGCTTTTTCCTTCCCATCTTCTTCTTCATTGATGGTTGGGCTGGACGCAGTGCACGGAGACGAGTGGTAGGCCCAGGTCGCGTATCTTGGCCAGCAGCCCATGCAGGGCGGCCTGGTCGGCGACCGGGCCAGTAAGCATGGTTTCATCGTTGGCTTGCGGGGTGATGGCGAAGCCATCAAACCAGGGTGACCATTTGGTATCCAGATGGCCCTTCACTTTGATCTGGTAAACGGCCTGTTGGTCAAACTCGCGCCCATGGCTCATATTGTGTGCCTCCTGGTAGAAGTCTTGGTTGGTCAACGGTATGGCCAGCCAGTTGATTTTTGAACTCTGCGCCCAGTATAACCGGTAACTGGGTGATTTGTCATCCCCAAATTGGGTGATTCAGGTGGGTGATTGTGCGAGGCAAAAACAATCCCCCACCCTGTTTTGGTGGGGGATGTGCAAGCAGACCGGTATGGTTAGGCTCAGTGGATCACAATTTGGCAGCATAGCAGGCTCCCACGCCCCGATACATTGCGGATTTGGAGATGTATCGGGGCACGCCTGCTGGCTGGCGGCATGGGAGCCGCCTCCGCTATAAAACTGTGATCTACTGAGGCTATAACAATCCCAGCTCTTTGGCGCGCTGCGCCGCCGCCAGCCGCCCGTGCACGTTCAGCTTGGCGTAGATGCTTTTGATGTGCGAGCGGGCCGTGTTCACGGAGACAATAAGCTCCTGGGCGATTTCTGTGCTGGATAGGCCGGTGGTGAGTAGCCGCAACACCTCTAGCTCCCGCTCGCTGAGAGGCTCCGCCAGCGTGGCCTGACCTGGCCGTGGAACCTGGCCGCTCTCCGGCGCCAACGCCGCCAGGATTCTGCCCACGTACGCGGGGACGATGCCCCGGCCTGCGGCCTGCCGCAGGAGTTGGGCCAGCGGTGCACCCTCGTTGGCAAAGGCGCGCACAAAGCCTTCCGGCTCGGCGAGGCGCAGGGCGCGTTCCAGCGTGGCCAGGGCCCGATCCACCTCACCCCGGGCCTGCAGAGCCTTGACCTGCAGAACCAGGATTCCTACCTCATAGGTCACCGCTCCGGCGGTCTCGGCCATTTGCAGCAGCCTTTCTAACAATATCCAGGCCTCATCCAATTGGCCTTGGGCGATCAGAATTCTGGCCAGAGTGCTGTACTCGGGCATGCGACTGAGGTCGAATTTGTCTCCAGAGCTCAGCCCTCTTTCCTCCGCCCAGCGGGCTGCTGTCGCCACATCACCCTGTATAAGGCGTATGGACATCTCCAGTCCTGCCCGTTGGGCCTCCTCCGCGGGAGAGTAGTCGCCAGCCACTTGTCTGGACTGCTGGCTGGCTTGGAGTGCCTCCCTCAAATTTCCCGCGGCCTGCAGCGCTTGCGCCAGATAGGCGTAAGCGATGGCCAGGCTGTCTTTCTGCCCCCACTGCTGGCCCAGTTTGACCGCTTCCCGCGCATAGCGGGTGGCGGCCTTCATGTCGTTCCACTCGTACAGAACCCGGCTGAGCCGTGAGTAGATGAATCCTACGACTGGCGATTGCTGCCCACTGCGCCTGGCGTGGGCGTTCATGAGCTGCAGCGCCTCCTGGCAGGTGGCAGCGGCGGCGTGGAGTTGCCCTTGCAGGTGTTGCAGTGCAGCCAGGTCAGAAAGAATCATGGTGGTCAGGAGACGATCACCGGCCGCCTGGGTGCGGGCAGCCTCCGCGAGGATGCGCGTGCCCGCCTCCAGATCCCCACTCAAGCCGAGGGCGACGCCCAGGACTAGCGCCGCGAAGGCGCGCGTCTTGAGGTCGTCCGGGGGCAGGTGGGCCAGGGCCTGGCGAGTGAGCTCGGCGGCGCGGGGGAGGTCGCCGGTGAGCATGGCGCGGTAGCCACGGATAGCGGCTGCGTGCCCGGCTATGCGCTCCCTTCTCGCGTCTTCGGCCAGGTCAGTCTCTGCGGCAGGGGGCTGCGTCAATGCTTCCTCAGCGGCGCGCAGTGATGTCTCCGCCGCATCCAAAGCGCCAGAGTAGGCCAGTGTCCAGGCCTGAGCGATGGACAGCCAGGGCCGGGAACGCAGCACGGGGGCGGGCAGCGCTTGCAGCCACCCCACCAGGGTGGTCAACTGACCATGGTAGATCATCGTCAGGGCGCTTTCCTCCACCAGGTGGGCCACCCGCTCGACGTCGCCGGCGGCCAGGGCGTGGCTGACCGCATCGGCGATCATCCCGTTCCTATCGTACCACTCACTGGCGCGGAGGTGTAGGATCGGCACCTGATCGGGCTGCGTCTGTTTCAGTTGATTTTGGAGCAAATCGGCAAAGAGGTGGTGATAGCGGTACCAACGCCGCTCATCGTCCAGGGGAACAACGAACAGGTTGGCTTTTTCCAGGTATTGCAGAATCGCCTGGCTGGGGAGCTCGGTAGCAGACAGTTGGGCAGTCTCTAATCGCTGCTCACCGGCCTCCAGCACGGCAGCACACAGGGAATCAGTCATCTGCTCCAGGATGGAGGTCTGCAGCAGGAACTCCTGGATAGCGGGGGTTTGTTGGGCCAGCACCTCCTCGGCCAGGTAGTCCAAAACGAACCGGTTGCTACCGGCGAAGGCCTGGATAAAGGTGGATACGTCGCTGCCGGCTGCCTGCCGGCGGCCCTGCACGGAAATGGCCGCCATTTGCAGTCCCACAATCCAACCCTCGGTGCGCTCTTCCAGCGCCGTGACGTCCGCCGGCGAGAGATCTAGCCCCATGGTGGTGTTCAGGAAAGCGGCGGCTTCCTCCGGCGTGAAGCGCAGGTCGGTGGCGCGTAGTTCGCTGATCTCGCCGCGGGCGCGCAGGCGGGCCAGTGGCCAGGGCGGGTCGGCCCGGCTGGCGATGATCAGGTGCATCTGTGGCGGCAGGTTGTCCAGCAGGAAGACGACTTGATCGTGCACTGGCTGAGCGGTGATCACGTGAAAGTCGTCCAGGACAAGGGCGAAGGGGGCTGGGGTGGCGGCGATTTCGTTGATCAGGCTGGTGAGGAGCGCCTCGCTGGCGGGTGGCTGGGCAGATTGTAGGGCGGCCAGGGCCGTGGCGCCGAGGCCTTTGTGCATCGTCTGCAGAGCGGCGATGAAGTAGGCCCAGAAGCGAGCCGGATCGTTATCGCCTTTGTCCAGGGAGAGCCAGGCGACGGGATTTTCGATTTGCGATTGGCGATTGGCGATTCGAGCATCGCCACCAGACCGCAACCCCAAATCGGCAATCGAAAATCGAAAATCGGCAATCGCCTGGGCCAGCAGGGTGGTCTTGCCGAAGCCGGCCGGGGCGGAGATGAGGGTGAGCTTGCGCTGCAGACCGGCGTTCAGCCGTTCCACCAGGCGCGGGCGGGGCACCAGCTCCCTGCGGACTGGCGGGATAAAGAGTTTAGTGGTCAGCAAGGGCGTGGACATCGGCCAACTCCCTGGCGTTTCAGTGGAGGAGGTCAGGCCAGCGGCACCGTCAGTGCCGCCTGGGGCATGACCAGCAGGCGTCGCCGCTCTCCTGTGGAAACGCCATCACGCCCTGACTTGCCATCACGCCCGCCGTTTCGGGGAGTAAGGCGTGATGGCAAGTCACCGCCGTTTCGGGGAGTAAGGCGTGATGGCAAGTCACCGCCGTTTCGGGGAGTAAGGCGTGATGGCAAGTCACCGCCGTTTCGGGAAGTAAGGCGCGCTGGCGTTTCAGTGGAAGAGGTCAGGCCAGCGGCACCGTCAGTGCCGCCTGGGGCATGACCAGCAGGCGTCGCCGCTCTCCTGTCCCTTCGCCAGCGGGCGCGGATTCGAGCAGCAGCCTCTGCGCCACGGCCAGAGCCTCGTTGGGCGTAGCGGCAGGCACAAAGCCCAGACGGGCAACGGTTTCTGCGGGCAGGGAGGAAAGGAGCACCACAGGATGATGGGCCGTGAGGCGGGCCATGGCCCAGGCTTTATGTCCGCCCAGCTCAAAGTTCTGGCGGATCGCCTGCTCCAGTTGGGGCAGGGTGGAATACCGCTGCACCCACTCCCAGTACTTCTGGGAGCCGATCCCTTCCCGGCACTCGGCTACGAGGATGATTACGCCCCCTGGCGGCGAGACCAGGACGGCGTTCTCCAGGGCCTTCTGGGCCTGGTAGACGTTGATGTCCTTGGGCCAGCCGCCGCAAGAGGCGATGACCAGGTCGGCGGGCGCGGTGTGGTAGCCGGCAAAGACCCTGTGCGCCAGGCGGCAGGCCTGCCGGTGGGCCAGGACCATGTCCCCGGCAAAGACCCCCAAGAGCCGCCACTCCGGGTCCAGCACGGTGTTGAGCAGAAAATCGCCCCCCACCAGGCGAGCCGCCTCCAGCATGTCTTCGGCGGCCGGATTGCCGTCCAGCACGCCCATGCGGGAGGCCGGGTCCAGCATCAGGGCATGGTTGTGGCGGATGGTCTCGGCGCCGGCCACGCCCGGCACCAGGGCCTTCTTGCCGCCACCGAACCCGGCGAACCAGTGGTGCACCACGCTGCCGGTCAGGAGACGGCGATCGGCCTGCACCACCAGGGAGTTGACGTACACGGGCGTGCCCCGGCTGGTGGTTCCCAGGTAGGTGAGCCGGCCCTGGTCGCCGGCATCGTGGCTGTGGATGGCCACCCGCCCGGCCACCGCCGGGCCGACCAGGGCGCGCACGTCCTCCGCCGTCGCCTGGCGGTGGCTGCCCGTGGCGATGACCAGGAGCACGTCCCGATCCCGCACCCCGGCCTGGTTCAGCTCTTCCAGGATGAGCGGCAGGAAAAGCTCGCTGCGCGCCTGGCGAGTGCTATCGTTCACCAGGAGGCACACCCGCTCGCCCGGACGGACAAGGGCGCGCAGAGGCGGCGAGCCGGTGGGCGCCTGCAGGGCCTGGCGGATCGCCGCCTCCGGCTCCGGCAGCGCCGGATAGGGGCGAAAGGGAATCTCCTCGACTGCCCAATCTGCGGGCAGCTCGAAGGTTACCTGGCCAGAGCCATACTTGAGTTCCACGATTTTCACGTTCACGCCCCTGGCCAGCTCGCAACTAGGCCGCGCACAGTTCGGCGATGATGTGGCGCGTCATTCTGACCCCCAGCAGCAGATTCTCCAACGAAATGCGCTCGTCAATGCCGTGTACACGGCTGATGTCCGGGCGTTCCAGGATCGTCGGGCCGAAGCCGTAGGCGGCATAGCCCCGTTGCCGGAAGTAGCGCCCATCGCTCGCGCCGGGCACCAGTATAGGAAAGACTTCGGCCTCGGGCACGTAACGCTGCACGGCATTGGTCACGGCCTGGTAGAACGGGCTAGCCAGCGGTGCCACGCCAGAGGGCGGCGAACTCTCCATGACCTCTACCTGCACGCGGTCGTCGGCGAGGCGCTCCTGCAGCCAGCGGTGGAACTCGTCGGCATCGGTATCCGGCAAGAGCCGGCAGTCTATCTGCGCCTCCGCTCGCTCCGGGATGACGTTGACCTTGTAGCCGGCGTTGAGCACGTTCAGGCTGATGGTGTCGCGTAAAAGGGCGTTGGTGAGTTTGTCCGCCGCCAGACGTCTGGCGGCCAGGCGCAGCATCAGAGGATTGGTCAGGTGGCGCAGTAAGACGGAGGCCGGGAACTTCTGTGCCTTGGCGATGGCCTGGAACATGGTAGCACTGATGGCGTTGACGCGCAGGGGGCGGGGGGAAGCCAGCACCCGCCGCAGGGCGTTGAGCAGCGTGACGTTGGCGTTGTTGCTGTGCGGCATGGAGCCATGCCCAGGCTCGCCGCTGGCTACCAGCCGCAGGTGTTGCATCTGCTTCTCCGCCACGGCCACGGCGAACATCGTCTGGGGGCCAAAGAGTCCTTTGAAGCCGCCGCTCCCCTCATCCCACACCCACTCGGGATCGAGCGCGCTCAAGTGATGTTCCACCAGCCAGCGCATGCCCTGGCTGCCACCGGTCTCTTCGTCTGGCACGGCCAGGAAGACGATGGGCCGGCGAAACTTGACCCCTTCCTGGAGCAGTGATTGTAGGGCCAGGAGGAAGAAGACACCCAGGTTCTTGGTATCCAGCGTGCCGCGTCCCCAGACGAAGTCATCGGCGACCACGCCGCCGAAGGGCGGGTGCGTCCATTGGGTGGGATCGGCCGCCACCACGTCCATGTGGTGGTTGAGGAGCAGGGGCTTGAGCGGCTGGCTACCGGGGATGCGGGCCAGCACCAAGCCGCGGCCGGGGGCCGGTTCGTAGATGGTCACATCGTCCGTGATGCCGCGTCCCACCAGTTGGTCGCGCAGCCATTGGGCGGCGGGCATCTCGTTGCCGGGCGGGTTGGTGGTATCGAACTGGACGTAGCGGCTCAAGGTGGCCACCGCGTCGGCACGCCACGCCTCTTCTACCATCGCCGTCATGAGGAACACCTCCCTACGGAGAATCGGCTATCGGCCACCAGCCATCAGCCATTCGCCATCCGCTACGCGCTGCGGAACAGCTTGGTCAGCACGAACTCCTTGTGCCCCAGGACTTCGGCGGCGGTGTAGCGACCGTTGGCCGTGCGCAGCAGCATGTCCAGTAGGTCGTCGGCGGCCTGATCCAGGGTCTTCGTCAAGGCCAGCAGGCCGGTCACGTCCACGTCAATGTGCTCGGCCATGGTGGACACGGTGATGGGGTTGCCGGAGAGCTTGATCACCGGGATGACCGGATTGCCGATGACGTTGCCCTGGCCGGTGGGGAAGAGATGCACCACGGCCCCGCCGGCCGCGTACAGGGTCACGGCCTCCGCCGCCGCCGACGAGCTGTCCATGAAGTACAGGCCCTTGCCCGGCACCGCCTCCGCCGGCTCCAGCACGCCGTCCACCTGCGCCCGGCCGATCTTCTGGATGTTGCCCAGGGCCTTTTCTTCGATGGTAGTCAGCCCGCCGATGATGTTCCCCTGCGTAGGCTGCGAGCCTAGCAAATCAGCCCCTTCCTGCTCGATCAGGCGGGCGTAGTTGTCGAACACCTTCAGGAAGTGCTCCCGCGCCGCGGGTGTCTTCATGCGCCCGGCCACGATGTCCTCGCCGCCGGTCAACTCCGTGGTCTCGCCGAAGATGACCGTAGCGTTGGCGGCCAGCAGGCGCTCCACCACCCGGCCCACGGTGGGGTTGGCGGCCAGGCCGGAGGTGGTGTCGGACTCACCGCACTTGATGCTGACCACCAGCTCGGAGAGAGCGACCTCCTCGCGGCGCAGCTCACTGGCGTAGTGCACGAACTCCTTGGCTTGGCGGGAGGCCTTCTCGATGGTGGCCAGATCGCCGCTACGCTCGATGGCGAACCAGGCCACCGGCTTGCCCGTCTCGGCGATGCCTTCGGCCAGCTTGCGTGTCCAGTTGGGCTCGATGCCGATGACCACGGCGGCGGCAATGTTGGGGTTGCGGCCGGTGCCGATCATGGTGCGGAAGAACAGCTCCAGGTCGGCGCCGAACTGCAGCCGGCCGTAAGGATGCGGGAGGGCCATGGTGCCCTGGATGACGTGGCTGACGGCCACGGCCGCGGCATTGGAGAGATCGTCCAGGGGGATGATGGCCACGTGGTTGCGGGCGCCAACCTTGCCGTTGGCCCGCCGATAGCCCCAGAAGGTCTTCATTTGCCCCACCTCAAGCTTTTCAGATTGTGCACGTGCACGTGCTCGCCGACGGCGATGGGCTTGGTGGCGGCGCCGATCACCACGCCGTACTTGACCACCTTGCCTTTATCGGGCACGGCAGCCAGGGCGATTTTGTGCCCCAGTGGGATGTCCTGCCTGGCCACGACCTCCACGCTCTGCGAATGGTCGTGCAGGTACGTGCCGGCCACCTTTTCGCCGGCCTGGATGTCGCTCACGGCGACGCCCACGGCATCGCCGGGCTCATGGATTAGGAACTTGTAGGCCATAGGGTCAACCTCCTCTTATAGTGGAGATATTGTGCACAGGATAGTCGTCAAAGGGATGTTTTCGTCCACGAAGATTTTCATGCTACGCCTGCCAAGGCTTCAATAGGAGTAACCTGCTCCTCAGCCAGTGAGGCAGCATAGTTAAGGCAGGCCAGAATATCAGCTCGCTCGAGCGAAGGATATTCGGCGAGGAGTTCCTCAACAGTATCCCCGTTAGCTAGCATGCGCACAATCTGGTAGACAGGGATGCGGGTGCCTTTGATGCAAGCTTGCCCGTGACAGACCTTCGGATCAATGGTGATACGCCCGTGCATAAACAACACCTCCTGAACTATGGCGCGGGAATTGTTTCTGCCCACTGTCCTGCATTTTACTCTTAAAGCCAGTGTCTGTCAAGCAAGGGTTGGCCGCAAGATGCCCCGCACCGGAGACTCACTGGCCGAGCGAGTTCGTTCTGGGTGGGAACACTACGGCCTGCCCCGATACTTCACCAACAATGAGATGTATCGGGGCCTGGAACGCCGTAGCCTGCGGGCTGAGGCCCCTTAAGCTACGACGTTTCAGGTCGTAGTGTCCTGTAGCTCGACAATCGTCCCTATCAAATGCCATCCAGCGCAAAACTTTGACGGACACCCTCTCAGCCTTGCCGGGAGCGCATCGCCTTGGGGACATGTAGTGACGATTTTAATCGTCGTTCCCGCGGCACGGCGACTGAAGTCGCTACTACGTCCGCGCATAATGCCTCGTGGGGCAGCTTTGGCCTGTCCCAAACTCGTGACGCTCCCTCTTGCCGGGTTGCCAAAATGCGCCGTAGGTGCTATAATCTCGCTGGCTGTCCAGGACGGGAACATAAACCTTGAGGAGGAAAGCCCCATGGCTATGAGCAAAGCCTACGTCCTGATCGAGACCGAGGTCGGCAAGGCCGCCGAGGTGGCGACCGCCCTGCGCTCCATCCCCGGCATTGTGGCCGCCGACAGCGTCACCGGCCCCTACGACGTCATCGCTGTGGCCGTGGGGGCCGACGTGAACACCATTGGCCGGCTGGTGATGACCGAGGTCCACGGCTTGCCGGGCCTGCGGCATACTCTCACCTGCATCGTCGTGGGTGAGACCGAATAGGGGCCTGGCCAGTTGAAGACAATCTCAGGAGGCAGGCAACGAGCGTTGTGAATGCTAAGCCACCTTATCTGGCGGCCTTCGCCGACCGGCCGGTGATGATCACCGGCGGGCTAGGGTTCATTGGCTCCAACCTGGCCCGGCGCCTGGTGGAACTGGGGGCGCGCGTGCTCATCGTGGATTCACTCGTGCCCGATTATGGCGGCAATCTGTGCAACATCGCCGGCATCGAAGACCAGGTGCGCGTCAACATCGCCGATGTGCGGGACGAGAACAGCATGGACTACCTGGTGCGTGGTCAGGACTACATCTTCAACCTGGCCGGCCAGGTGAGCCACCTGGACTCCATGCGCGACCCGTACACCGACCTGGAAATCAACTGCCGCAGCCAGCTCTCCATCCTGGAGGCCTGCCGCAAGAACAACCCCGGCGTCAAAATCGTCTTTGCCAGCACACGGCAGATCTACGGCATACCCGATTACCTGCCCGTAGACGAGCGTCACCTGCTGCACCCCACGGACGTGAACGGCATCAACAAGATGGCCGGGGAGTGGTACCACATCGTCTACAACAACGTTTACGGCGTGCGGGCGGCCTCCCTGCGCCTCACCAACACCTACGGGCCACGCATGCTGGTGAGGCACAACCGCCAGACCTTCCTGGGCTGGTTCATCCGCCAGAGCATTGACGGTGAGGAGATCACGATTTTCGGCGATGGCCGCCAGAAGCGCGATTTCACCTACGTGGACGACGTGGTGGACGCCTTCCTGCGCGCCGCGGCCAGCGAGGCGGCCAGCGGCCAGTGCTTCAATCTGGGCGGGCTGGAGCCGGTCAGCCTGAAAGACCTGACCGAATTACTGCTGGAGATCGCCGGTAGCCAAAGCGGCTATCGCCTGGTGCCCTTCCCGCCGGAGCGCAAGATCATTGACATCGGCGATTTCTATGCCGACTACTTCAAGATCCAGCACGTCCTGGGCTGGCAGCCCACCATTGACCTGCGCGAGGGCCTGCGCCGCACCGTGGAGTTCTACCGCCAGTACAAAGAGCACTATTGGTAGGTTGGAGATTAGAGATTCATTAGTGTGAACTTAAGGGGCCTGGGCCAGAGCCAGGCCGGAATTAACCGTAGTGAGACGGTGTTTGCGTTTGGGGTTCTCCCGTATGCCCACGGCCAACACCAGGTTTACTAAACAGGTCTCGA
>Ga0233423_10000412_pt1 | contig 23152 bp, 22 predicted proteins | sample Watercolumn_Mata_FD_180713 | JGI IMG/M metagenome (GOLD analysis project Ga0233423, IMG submission 180713) | Freshwater microbial communities from Lake Matano, South Sulawesi, Indonesia - Watercolumn_Matano_2014_112_MG | ecosystem: Environmental > Aquatic > Freshwater > Lake | place: Indonesia...
TTTTCCAGGATGAGACGTTTGGCATCCTGGAGGGCCAGTTTCTTCCCCTCTGTAAAGGTGTCGTTGTCCCCCATGATGTATTCGCCGGTGGCCTTGACGGCGATCGTACCGGCGATGCTCGTGGAGGGTATCATAAGTATTGCGAGGAGCAGAAATCCTATTACTCTTTTCTCTGGATTCATGTGAATAGCCTTACAAAAAACCCCGTCCTCCTCAACGGGAAACGGGGTTTCAATAATAAGTCCATATTACCCTCACAGAGCGCTAAAGGGTTTATGAATTAAACTCTCTGACTTTACAGGTATATTCTTATTATCAGGGTTTCCATGAGAAATCTACTATAAATGATAAAATATAATGAAGTGATAGTGGAGTCAAATAATTATCGTTTCTGTGCACCTGCAATAGAGTATCGAACCATTTATTGGGGTGGATGAGAGTGGCTACGCCTCCACTGAGACTTCTCTCAGCCGCCATTTGACAGGTGAAACGAAACAGTGTAGATTTTTTGGAAAAGTCCGGGTTTGAAATTCTGTATCCACTGTGAGTATATGCGAGATGTTGAGAGTGGAATCGATTGTCGGACAGGTGTTCTGTGTAACACCATCTGGCAGCTCACGTGTTGATTTTGACGACTCGTAGTGACGCATGTTCCGGTTGTCGAAAAAAGGTTCTGTTGAATATTTAGAGGCGGATGTGCTCAGGGCGTCGGATTTTCTCGTGCACGCCTTCTGCACCCGTCGAGGCGGAGTGAGTGAAGGCAATTTCTCCAGCCTGAATTTCAGTGTGAGAGAAGGAGACACGAGGGAAAATGTCCGCCGGAACTGGGAAATTGTCGCCGCAGCGTTCAACCTCCAGGTGGAGAATTTCCTTGTGGTCAATCAGGTTCATGATGACAGGATTCTGATTATTGATCGTCCCCATTTTGATTTTGAAAGGCACAGAATGGCTTCGTATGACGCGATCATTACCAACCAGCCGGGGATTGCGCTTGCCATCAAAACGGCGGATTGTGTTCCTATTTTTTTCTTTGATAGGGTAAAGAGAATCATCGGAGTTGCTCATGCGGGCTGGCGGGGAACGTCTCTCAATATTGCCGCCAAGGTGGTAGGTGCATTGAGGGAAACATTCTCCTGCGACACATCTGCTCTTGCGGCGGTGATCGGTCCTTCCATCGGACAATGCTGTTATCAGGTTGACGGAAGAGTGTTCGGTGCAATGGAAGCTGGAAATAACCGCCAGGATATTTTTTCCCCCTGTAGCAGTCCGGGGTGCTGGATGCTCAATCTTCCTCTGGCGAACACATTCCAGATTATAGGAGGGGGTGTCTTGCCGGAGAATATTCACGTTGCAGGACATTGTACATCCTGTCAGAGGGATACCTTTTTTTCCCACCGGGGTGAGAAGGGAAACACGGGAAGGCAGCTCAATTTCATAATGCTCAGGGGAGGTAATAAGGACGGCTTTTAAAAAGTGCTTGACATGTGCGGGCGGTTGGTATAAAAAATACTCAACATTAAGAAAGGTGTAAATGAAATCCTTCCTTCTGGATTGTCCCAGGAACCCAATTTAGCAATTCGTTGTCAATCCACATTACTTTAATAATTCTTTGCATGCGAAATAAGCCCTCTCATTGTTGTTATACGCGTTCGGGATTTTGGAATTGAGGATCGGGAGCTTGGATAAGGATACTTGTCATTAATCAAGAGAGAAAGGTGTGTGTGATAGTCGGTTATGAATATCGAAGAAATTAAGAGGCTGCCCATCAGCGAACTTACCACAATGGCAAAGGAGTTGAGTGTCGGCGGTGCGAGCGGCATGAGACGGCAGGATTTAATCTTTGCGATTCTACAGGCCCAGGCCGAAAAAAACGAGGTTATCTGCGGGTCCGGAGTCCTGGAAATCCTCCCGGACAGTTTTGGTTTCCTCCGGGCCGTGGATTACAACTATCTCCCGAGTCCTGATGATATTTACATTTCACCCTCGCAGATCAGGAGGTTCAGCCTGAGAACCGGAGATACTGTTTCAGGTGAAGTCAGACCTCCAAAAGACGGTGAAAAATACTTTGCCCTCCTGAAAGTGGATAATGTTAACTTTGAGAGCCCGGAAGCCTCAAGGGATAAAATACTGTTTGACAATCTCACCCCACTGTACCCGCAGGAGAAGTTGGGTCTCGAGGCGAATGCAGACAACTTATCTACGAGGGTCATGGATCTCTTCACACCGATCGGCAAGGGACAGAGGGCGTTAATTGTATCACCTCCAAGGGCAGGGAAAACCGTTCTCCTTCAGGATATCGCTCACAGCATTTCAAAAAATCACAAGGAAGTCATACTGATGGTGCTTCTCATCGACGAGCGTCCCGAGGAAGTGACCGACATGCAGCGCAGCGTTGATGGAGAGGTGATTTCATCAACGTTCGATGAACCGGCAACAAGGCATGTTCAGGTTGCCGAGATGGTGATTGAGAAAGCGAAGCGTCTTGTGGAACATAAGAAAGATGTAGTGATTCTCCTTGACAGCATTACGAGACTCGCCAGAGCATACAACACGGTAGTACCGCCCAGCGGCAAAGTACTCTCCGGGGGCGTCGATTCGAACGCCCTGCATAAACCGAAGCGGTTCTTCGGAGCGGCGAGAAATATTGAAAATGGAGGAAGCCTGACTATCGTCGCAACGGCCCTTATTGATACGGGAAGTAGAATGGATGAAGTCATTTTCGAAGAATTTAAAGGAACCGGAAACATGGAACTCCATCTGGATCGCAGAATTGCTGACAGACGGGTCTTCCCCGCGTTTGATCTTATCCGCTCCGGTACAAGGAAAGAGGAGCTTCTCGTGCCCAAGGCTAATCTTAACAAGATATGGATATTGAGAAGACTGCTTCAGGAAATGAATCCCATTGAAGCGATGGAATTCATCGCTGACAAAGTACGCAAGACGGAGACAAATCAGGCATTTCTCAATTCCATGAATCAATAGCAGAGTTGAAATGGTGGGAGAAACAACTTGCGTTTGCGGTGCAGATGATGATAATGCGCCCCCAACATGAGTTTGCTGTTCCCTTAATAAGTATGAGAGTATACAGATAGTGAAAACATGCGAATGGAGTATTATCGAAAGGAAGATAAATAGCTATGAAGGAAGGTATTCATCCGGAATATAAGGAAGCGACGATAACCTGCGTGTGCGGAAATGTCATCAAAACAAGGTCAACAAAAAAAGATATAAAGGTCGAGATATGCTCTCAGTGTCACCCCTTTATCACAGGGAAACAGAAAATTATTGATACGGCGGGCAGGGTGGAACGGTTCAAGAAAAAATATGGAAGCGAATAAAAAAACAGTGCTGCTCCATTCATATGCAATGTACTCATCGGTTCACCGGGGATACGAATCATAAGGGAGCGTATTCACATGTCATGGTAGCTGCCTTTCTCAATCACTGACAATCGCCTTTGGTGATGCGTTCCGAAAAAACGTGTCAGTATCTGCAAAGGTAACCTCTCTCAGCGACACACATCCGACAGCTCGCATATCAGGCTTGAATGAAGAGCATGATAATATGATAAGTCTTAAGATATGATGTATGATAAATTAAGAGATATTGAGGCAAGGTACAAAAACCTGGAAGCCCTGCTGAGTGATCCTGATGTGATCGGGAAGCCCAGCGTCTATCAGAAATACGCGAAAGAGCATGCTGACCTGCACGACCTTGTGGAAACTTACAGGGAATTTGAAAAGACGTCTGCCCGTATCGAGGAAGGTCAAAACCTGCTCCGTGGAAACGATGAGGAATTGAAAGAAATCGTCAAGGAAGAAATGCCTCAACTCAAAGCACAGTTGGAGTCACTGGAAAATAGCTTGAAAATACTTCTCCTCCCTAAAGATCCCAACGATGAGAGAAATGTGTTCCTCGAAATAAGGGCCGGTACCGGAGGAGAGGAAGCGGGACTCTTTGTGGGAGATCTCTTCCGCATGTATGCCCGGTATGCGGAAATGAGCCGCTGGAAAGTTGAGGTTGTGAGCAGCAACCCGGCGGGAGGCATGGGGGGATTCAAGGAAATTATTGCCCTCATTGAGGGTAAGGGGGCATACAGCAAATTGAAATACGAAAGCGGTGTCCATCGTGTGCAGCGAGTACCCGTGACTGAGTCCCAGGGAAGAATTCACACCTCCGCAGTAACCGTTGCGATTCTTCCCGAGGCCCAAGAGGTGGAGATCCATGTAGATCCGAATGACCTGAGGATCGATGTCTTTCATTCCAGTGGGCACGGTGGTCAAAGTGTCAACACGACAGATTCAGCGGTGAGGATTACCCATTTACCCACAGGGCTCGTGGTATCCTGTCAGGATGAAAAATCACAGCACAAGAACAAGGCGAAAGCCATGAAGGTTCTCAGAGCCAGGCTTCTGGACATGATGGTGCAAAAGCAGAATGCCGAGATTGCCGAATCGAGAAAAAGTCAGGTGGGAAGCGGTGACAGGAGTGAGCGGATCAGGACCTACAATTTCCCGCAGGGGAGGGTCACGGATCACCGTATCGGTCTTACGCTTTACAATCTGCAGGCTTTTCTCGATGGAGAAATACAAAACATGATAGATGCACTCATCACCCGCTTTCAGGCCGAGGCGCTGAAACAGCCTGTCAGTTAAGTCATTTCCATGCACACTCGCTCCTCCCGCCCCATGAACATCCTGCGTGTTCTCGATGAAGCGACCCGCGTTCTGAAACGCCGTGTGGGAGTCGCAGCCAGGCTCGACGCTGAAGTACTGTTGTCCCATTGTGTACATACTGACCGTTTGCACCTGTATGCCCGTTCCGAGCGGGTGCTCACGGCCCCGGAGCGGGAGGAGTTCGCATCCTGTGTGAGGAGAAGACTAAGGGGGGAACCCGTAGCGTATATCATTGGCGAAAAAGAGTTCTGGTCCCTTCTCTTTGAGGTAAATCACCACGTCCTCATTCCCAGGCCTGAAACAGAAATTCTCGTTGAAGAGGTGCTGAAAATCTGCCATAGTATCGGCGATTCTCCGAAGATCCTCGAGATTGGTACAGGCTGTGGTGCCATAAGCGTTTCACTAGCACACGAGTTGAGGCAGGCACGTATTGTCGCAACTGACATTTCTCGGGAGGCAATATCCGTTGCGCTGAGAAATGCGAGGAGGCACGGTGTGGAACATCAGATTTCTTTTCATGAGGGAAACCTGTTTCAGCCGGTGTCCGGGTTCTTCGACGTCATTGTATCCAATCCTCCTTATATATCCGAGGAAGAATTTGCCCGGCTCCCTCGGGATGTCCGTGAATTCGAACCGAGGACGGCATTGCTGGCAGGAGCTGATGGACATCTGTTTCACAGGGAAATCGCCAGGCTGGGTGCGTCTCATCTGGAGGGAGGAGGCTGGCTCTTAATGGAAATAGGGTTCGGTCAGAAGGATCAGGTGCAGCACATATTGGGGGAATCGGGACTTTATGACAGTGTGACATTCAGAACTGACTATGCAGGACTCGTGAGGGTTTCCATGGCAAGGAGGAATACAGCGAGTGGATAAGATAATCATACACGGTGGGAAAAAGCTCCGCGGCGATGTTTTTATCAGTGGAGCGAAGAACGCTGCGCTTCCGATCATGGTATCATCGCTCTTGGCGCCGGGCTGGCATACCTTTCATAATATCCCCAACCTTGTCGATATCAGGACTATAAAAAGACTTTTAAGGAGTCTGGGGGTGAAATGTGAGGGAGACTCGCCCATGCGGGTAAATTCGGACGACATTAATAACTGTGAGGCTTCGTATGATCTCGTGAAAACCATGAGGGCTTCCATTCTGGTACTCGGGCCCTTGGTGGCGAGGATGGGTATGGCCAGGGTGTCACTCCCGGGGGGGTGTGCCATAGGAGCAAGACCGGTCAATCTGCATATCAAGGCCCTTAAAGATATGGGGGCCGAAGTGGAACTCAGGGACGGTTACATCGAAGCCAAGGCGTCGAAACTGAAAGGCACCACGATTTATTTTGATATTTCCACGGTCACAGGTACGGAAAACATTATGATGGCTGCCTGTCTCGCTGAGGGGACTTCGCTTTTGAAGAATGCAGCCAAGGAACCGGAAGTCATAAACTTAGCCGTAACTCTCAACAGCATGGGCGCAAGAATTACGGGGATGGGGACTGATGTCATCAGGATAGACGGAGTTGATCGTCTTCACCCCGCTGAGGCCACTGTCATTTCTGATCGGATCGAGGCGGGTACTTACATGATTGCCGCAGGGATTACAGGGGGATACATCAATGTCTTGGGGTGTAACCACTCGCACCTTGATGCGTTGATTTTGAAACTGAGAAACTCCGGCATGAAAATTATTCCGTTTGAGGGTGGTCTCAGAGCTGTCGGTGCCAGAAGAATAAAGAGCATCGACATAGAGACCCTTCCCTATCCGGGGTTTCCCACCGATTTGCAGGCCCAGATCATGGCGATGATGACATTGGGTGGCGGCAGCAGTGTCATTACCGAGACGGTGTTTGAGAATCGGTTCATGCACGTCAACGAATTGATGAGGATGGGCGCTGACATTGTAATTAAGGGAAACACCGCGGTAGTAAAAGGTGTTCCGAGACTGCAGGGAGCTCAGGTCATGGCGACGGATCTGCGGGCTTCCGCTTCTCTTATCCTTGCAGGACTTGCGGCAGAAGGCAGGACCGAGCTTTCAAGGGTGTATCATATTGACAGGGGGTATCAGGGAATCGAAAAAAAATTCGCAGCGTTAGGAGCTGATATAAAAAGGGTGGCCGGCTGACATGAAAATCATCCGTACAAGCGAAGCGACATTTGAAGAGATATTTCAGAAGATTATTCACCGGGGGAAGGTCTTTGATGAGGATGTCTGGATAACCGTGAAAGGAATCGTTGAAGATGTCTCCGTACGAAAGGATCAGGCCCTTTTTGAGTACACCAGGAAATATGACGGTTATACGCTCAGTGCGAAAACTGTCGCAGTTATTCCCAGGGAAATGGAGCATGCCGTGAAAAAGGTACGCCGGGAGGATCTTGCGATTTTACGGCTTGCTGCCAGGCGGATAGAGATGTTTCATCGAGCACAGGTCATCCAGGACTGGTTTTGTCATGAGAAAGAAGGAACAGAGCTGGGGCTCCGGGCATTGCCGCTGGAACGAGTCGGCATTTATGTTCCGGGCGGCCGGGCATCCTATCCTTCCACGGTCATCATGGCTGCTGTTCCAGCGAGGATTGCAGGTGTCAGAGAAATTGTACTGGTGACACCGTGCAAGGGAGGAAGGCTCGATCCGCTTATTGCAGCTGCTGCGAGAGTGAGCGGTGTTCATCGGATTTTCAAGGTGGGAGGCGCCCAGGCAGTTGCTGCGCTGGCATATGGTACTGAGTCAATCCCCCGTGTGGATAAAATAGTCGGACCCGGCAATGCCTACGTCTCCGCGGCAAAAAAGATGGTTTACGGACAGGTTGCAATTGACATGATTGCCGGTCCCAGCGAGATTGTGGTCATCGCGGACGAAACCGCAGATGCATCCTTCGTTGCTTCGGATCTTATTGCACAGGCGGAACATGATGAATTCGCAAGTGCAATTCTGCTTACACCGGATGAGTCCCTCGCGGCAAGAGTTATCGACCAGGTTGCGGCGAAACTGAAAACCCTGCAGAGGAAATCTATCGCGAAACGTTCATTGAGTGCATTCGGGGCAGTCATCCTGACCAGAAATATAGAAGAGGCAATTGCGACAGCAAACCGGTTTGCCCCGGAACATCTGGAATTAATGGTTAAGAATGCGAGAGATATGGTGGGGGAAATAACACATGCCGGGGCTGTATTCTTAGGGCACAATACACCGGAGGTGTTAGGTGATTATCTCGCCGGTCCAAATCATATACTTCCCACAGGAGGAACGGCACGGTTTGCTTCTCCGCTGGGCGTATATGACTTTGTGAGGCGAAGCAGCGTGCTCTCCTTTTCTGCAAAATCGTTGCGGAAATATGCGAGGCAGGCGGCAAGATTCGCAAAACTGGAGGGTCTTGACGGACACGGGAAAGCCATAACTGTGCGGATATCCCGAAAAAAATCTTGACAAAAAGTAGCTGTTGATTAAGATGTGCACGCACGGAAATGTCTGCATTACATGACTTTCCTTTACACCGGGTATTTCCAGCCGATTCTTTTGAGCGGGCGTAATTCAGAGGTAGAATGTCAGCTTCCCAAGCTGAACGTCGTGGGTTCGAGTCCCATCGCCCGCTCCACTTCACCCGATAAACCCTGATTTTTTATTGCAATAGCCATTTTTCTGTGTTATCAACAGCCGAAAATCATCGTGTTGGTCTATGATGAGTGGGCAGATGCCCACTTTTTTTTCCGATACGGGATCAAATGCATTGCTCACAGCGTGCAGGAAAGAGTTCTTACAAGAGGGTCGCGCAGGGGTGACTGACGCACATCGCACGTATAAAGATAAAATGAAACCGCTTGTCGAATCCATTTTAGAGTTCGAAGACATGGAACTGGTGGATATTGAATGCCTCAGGATGAAGTCACGCTGGCTTGTGCGCATTTATATTGATAAGGAAGGCGGGGTTACCCTTGATGATTGCGGTGAAGTGAGTAAACAGGTGGGTGATGTTCTTGACGTTCATGATCTCCCCCCCGGTCCTTATACTCTTGAGGTTTCTTCTCCCGGCCTGGATCGACCCCTTGCGAACGATAGGGATTTTATCAAATACCGGGGACGAAAAGTTCACGTCAGGGTTGCTGAGAAACTGGAAGGAATGAAGAATTTTCGGGGGAGACTGGTTGATTATCTTGATAGAGAAGGTGAGAAAATCGTGGTTGTTGACGTTTTAGGAAAGACATATCACATACCACAGACTTCAATCATAAAAGCACATCTCGAGTATGAGAGTGATCAATAACTATGGAGGATAGTAAATGTTTCCGGAACTTAAACGTCTGATTGAACAGATGGGTAAGGACAGAGGTATAGACAAGAATATTATCATAGAAGCCCTGGAAGCAGCCATGTTGACGGCAGCACGGAAGAAACTGGGTGCCAATGTGGATATCGAAGCCCGCTACAACGAAGAAGCGGGGGAGATCGAGGTGTTTCTGTTCAAAACTGTGGTTGATAAGGTCGTCGATCCTAATATGCAGGTCTCTCTGGAAGAGGCCAGGAGAACTTTAGATGAAGACGCAGAGAGGGGAGACAGTCTGGGCATGAAAGTTGATGCAGGTACTTTCGGGAGGATTGCTGTTCAGACGGCGAAACAGATCATCATCCAGAAGGTAAAGGATGCGGAGCGGGATAACATCTATGAGGAGTACAAGGATAAAAAAGGAGAGATAGTCAGCGGTTTCGTGCAGAGATTTGATGGGGGAAACATAATCGTGAATCTCGGGAGGGCCGAAGGTCTGATACCTTCCTCGGAACAGATATTCAGAGAGGTCTATAAAAGGGGAGACCGGATACGGGCATTCGTATGCGATGTGAAAAGAATATCGAAGGGACCCCAGATCATACTTTCGAGAACACACCCGGGATTCCTTAAAACCCTTTTTGAGTTGGAGGTTCCCGAAATATCCGAAGGATTGATAGAAATTGTGAACGTATCGAGAGAACCGGGTAAGCGGGCCAAGATCTCTGTGCGCACGAAAGACAGGGATATCGATCCGGTGGGGGCATGTGTCGGGATGAGAGGATCTCGTGTGCAGAGTGTCGTCCAGGAGTTGAAGGGGGAGAAAATCGATATTGTGCCCTATTCAAACGACAATGCTTCATACGTATGCAGTGCCCTCTCCCCGGCCAAGGTGAATCGGGTACTCATGGATGAGGAGAACCGGGCAATGGAAGTAATTGTTCCGGATGATCAACTGTCACTGGCGATCGGGAAGAATGGACAGAATGTGAGACTTGCCGTGAAGTTGACGGGTTGGAAGATTGACGTCAAGAGTGAGTCCATGGCGGCTCTCCAGGAAGAGGAGGGATACAAATCCCTTATGAAAATCCCGGGTATTGGCGAGACCACTGCCGAGAGGTTATTTAGCGAAGGGTTCAAGAGTATCGCAATGATTGCGACAGCCGATCCTGAAATGCTTTCGTCGATTCAGGGAGTGGGTGAAAAGAGTGCGTCGCAATGGATTGAAGCGGCAGTAAAGATCATTGATCAAGAAGCGATGGGAGCAAAGAGTGCCTGAGATATTTTCTTGGGAATCTGTCATCGTATTGAATTATGGACGAGGGTTTCAAGAATGGTAAAAAAAAGAGTCTATGAGTTAGCCAAAGAGTTAGGCATCGACAGCAAGGAGCTTATATCCCGGTTGGAAAAATTTGGCATAGCTGTGAAGTCTCACTCAAGCACCGTTGAAGATTCCGATATGGAAAAAATCCACAGGGAGTTGTTATCCCCTGAACCTCTTGAGATGGTTGAGCAGAGAATAAAGACTACAGTTATCAGAAGGCGGGCCGTTCGTTCACCTGTGGAGGAGATAAAAGTCGAGGCAGAAGCGCTCGTGGAACCTGAAGCAAAGGCAGGTGAGGCGATCGCCCCGAAGGAAGTGAAGAAAGAACCGGTTGTTTCCCGGAGAGAACCACCCGTCAAGGTTGCAGCTCCCGTTGAGCCCGTTCCAGAGGTAACCGTCCCCCGCGAAGTGGTACCTTCGAAAATCGTCGAACCGGAAAAAGTCGAGGAGAAGAAGGAAGAAATAAAAAAAGAGGTAAAAGCAGAAGTAAGGGTACCGCTGAAGAAGGAGAAGCCGGAACCGAAGCGGGAAGAAATTCGGAAAAAGAAAGATGTTGCCGAAGCTGTCGTGAAGAAGCCTGAAAGGAAAGTTGAGGTTGTTGAAAAAAAACCGGAACCCGTCATTACAACGCCTCCTCCGCCTGGAAAGGCGGCTGAGTTACCCAAGAAAGAGGGGGTGTCTCTGAAGGTTCCCAAGGAACCGGTTGTGGAGGTGAAAAAGGGACCTCCTGAAAAACCGGATTTGAAGGTCATAAAGGAAATCATCCCACCCACAGAGGAAAAGCCGGTCAGGTGGGAACTGGAAAAACCAAAGATAAGAGGAAAGAGAACCATCGAAGTAGTGATGGAAGAATTGCCTCCGGCACGAAAGAAGGCGTTCATTAAAAAGCTCGTGGATAAAAAAGACAGGCGCGAGGATAAGGACAGGGAAGACAGAATCATTAAGTGGAAGGAAGGGAGAAAACAGCTCACCGCCAAGATTAAGAAAACGGTCATTACCATACCGAAGGCAATCAAGCGGAGGATAAGGATAGGAGATGCGATTACAGTCGGGGAACTCGCGAAAAGAATGGGGGTCAAGGCAAACGAAGTCATTAATAAACTTATAGGGCTCGGCCTGATGGCCACGATCAATCAGTCCATCGATTGTGATGCGGCAACGCTTATCGCCGGTGAGTTCGGATACCAGGTTGAACCGATCGGTGCGGAATTCGATGAACCCCTCCAGAGAATGGAACCTTCCTCTGAAAAATTGAAAACAAAGGCTCCCGTGGTGACGATCATGGGACATGTCGATCACGGGAAAACTTCTCTCTTGGATGCAATACGGCAGACAAACGTAATGGCCGGAGAAGTGGGAGGCATTACTCAGGCAATCGGGGCGTACCATGTGAACATAAAAAACAGGGATATCGTCTTTCTGGACACACCGGGTCATGAAGCATTTACAGCCATGCGGGCGAGAGGAGCCCATGTGACAGACATTGTCGTTCTGGTGGTCGCCGCTGATGATGGCGTGATGGACCAAACCATTGAGGCAATTAATCACTCCCGGGTGGCCAACGTTCCCATCATTGTGGCCATTAATAAAATAGATAAACCGGGGGCCGATCCGGGTAAAATCAAGCAGGGCCTTGCGGAATATAATCTTGTGACGGAGGAATGGGGAGGTGACACCATATACTGCGAAGTATCTGCGAAAAAGAGAACTGGTATAGAAGAGCTTCTGGAAATGATTCTTCTGCAGGCAGATGTGATGGACCTCCGGGCCGATCCGGACAGACTGGCCCGCGGTATTATTATTGAGTCAAAGCTCGACCGGGGGCGTGGTGCCGTTGCCACCGTGCTTATTCAGGAAGGAACTTTGAATGAGGGGGATGCGTTTGTTTCAAAAACCGAGTTCGGCAAGGTGAGAGCCATGATCAGTGATCAGGGTCAGCGGGTGAAGAAAGCCGGGCCGTCCATGCCGGTTGAGGTTATCGGGTTTTCGGGCGTTCCTCAGGTAGGCGCGGAATTCGTATGCGTCGAAGATGAAAAGAAGGCGCGTGTCATCGGAGAATACTGGATCAGGAAAGAACGCGAGCGTGAACTTTCGGCCTCGTCGAAGATCACCCTCGAGCAGCTGTACCAGAAAATCAGAGAGGGTGTGAAAGAGCTTAATGTCATTGTTAAAGGCGATGTACAGGGCTCTATAGAGGCACTGACCGATGCGTTGAACAAATTGAGTACGACGGACATAAAAATGAAGATCATCCACAGCTCGACAGGTGCCGTCACCGAAACAGACGTCATGCTGGCTTCGGCGTCAAATGCCATCATCATAGGTTTCAACGTGAGACCCGATAGCAGAGTTGTTGATGTTGCAGAAAAGGAAGGCGTGGAAATTAAACTCTACGATGTCATCTACGATGTCATCTCTGATATGAAAGCAGCCATGGAAGGCCTTCTGGAACCCGTCTACAGGGAGGTTGTACTGGGTCGGGCCGAAGTGAGGGAGTTGTTCAGGATCCCCAAAGTGGGCACCGTTGCCGGCAGTTACGTCACCGAAGGGAGAATCACTAGGAACGCCAATCTTAAACTGGTACGTGATGGTATTTTGATTTACGATGGCAGGATCCTTTCCCTGAGGCGGTTCAAGGATGATGTGAAAGAAGTTGCGGCAGGTCTGGAGTGCGGCGTTGGGATAGAGGGTTTCAACGATATCAGAGTGGGAGACGTCATAGAGGCATATATAAAGGAAGAGGTGGAAAGAAAATTATAACCTCTTTGATGGGAATGCCTTACATGCACAGCCATTATCAGAACCCGAATGTATAAAGTGCCCGGATTCCGGATATTCGGGTTGAGAGTGTATTCAAGATGGTTATCGGGACAGGCATCATAGATTTGTTGATTGCGGAAAGCAGATCCCTCAAGGAAAAGAGAGGTGTATTGAACCGGATTATCAAAAGAACCCAGAGCGAGTTCAATATTTCTATTGCCGAAATAGGGGTAAACGATCACTGGAAAAGAGCGAAAGTCGGGTTCTGTGTGGTGGGGAATGAAAGGCGTTATATAAACGGGAAAATAGATCACGTCATACGATTCATCGACAATCTGCAACTTGCCGAGATACTTCACACCAAGATAGAAATTATTCAATTCCCGGATCCAGTAGACCATTTCGACTATGAAGAGGACAAATACCGTGAACTGTAAAAGATCGACCCGCATTGCCGATCTCATCGTTGCCGACATTTCAGATATCCTCTTGAAGCAGATCGGTGACCCGCGGATCAAATCCGTGACCATCACCGGAGTAAAGGTGACGGAAGATCTCCGGATGGCAAGGGTATTCTTTGTTGAGATGGGGAAGGATACCTGCGAGCCTCAGACGGAAGCGGCCCTTCACAATGCGACGGGCTTTATAAAGAGAGAGCTCGCGAAACGGTTGAAGCTGCGTTATGTGCCGGATATTGCTTTCGTTGTCGATAAATCGTTCGCGTACGGGAGTCGTATTGATCGGTTGTTGGCGGAGATACAGGAGCGGGAAGCGGATGCTGAGTGAGATCGTTGGAATGATAGATCGTTTTGGGGTGTTTCTTATCACGTCTCACGTGAGGCTGGATGGTGATGCCCTGGTGTCGGAATTGGCCCTGTATCATATGTTAACGAGCATGGGTAAAGAAGCATTGATTTATAACCAGGATGAGTCTCCCGGGAACTACCGCTTTCTTCCCGGTAACGACACGATCGTCCACAAACTCCCCGCTCTTGAAAGATACGAAGTGGTCTTTGTTCTTGACTGTAGTGAGATGGAGAGGCTTGGGGAAGAAGCTTTAAAGATAGCGTCCATGAAGCGAATTATAAACATCGACCATCATGTCTCGAACGGCAACTTCGGGACGATATCTCTCATTGATCCTCTGTCGAGTTCCACGGCGGAACTTCTCTACAAACTTGTCCATATGATGAATGTCGAGATTACAAAGGACATGGCAACCAATCTGTATGCAGCCATTCTGACCGATACGGGTGGCTTTCGCTATCGGAATACCACAAAGGAAACCCTCGTGGCAGCGGGACATTTAATTGAGAGAGGTGCTGATCCCCAGTGGATATCCGAAAATATTTATGAGAGTAATCCCCCGTCAAAGGTAAGGCTTCTGACAAAAGTTCTGGGTACGTTAGCATTCGAATTGGACAGAAGAGTCAGTTATATGATTGTTACCCGGAAGTCTCTTGAAGATGCCGGCGCGCTTCAGGAACACACGGAAGGGTTTGTCGATATTCCGCGGTCGATTCAGGGGGTCGAAGTATCCATCCTGTTCAATGAGTTATCGGAGAACCGTTTCAAGTTAAGTCTGAGATCGAAGGGGAGGGTGAACGTGGAAAGTGTGGCGAGAATGTTCGGTGGCGGGGGACATATAAACGCCGCTGCCTGCAGTATGGATGGAGATATTGATACGGTCAAATACAGGATATTGAGTGCGCTTAAGGGGCTGTTATTAGATCAATGAATGGTGTGGTCGTAATTGATAAACCGTGTGGCAAGACATCCCATGATGTGGTCAAGGAGGTAAAGAACGTTCTTCACTTACAAAAGGCAGGTCACACAGGCACACTGGATCCCCTGGCAACAGGTGTTCTTCCCGTTTGTATTAATGAAGCGACAAAGTTGGTGCAGTTCCTTGTGGCGGATACAAAAGACTACAGGGCCACGATGCTCCTTGGACTCACAACGGATACCAAGGACATCCAGGGAAATGTAGTTACACGCAATGACCCGAGTGTCAATGAACGTGACATAGAGGAGGCACTTCGTGGCTTCGTGGGGAAAAGAGAACAGATCCCTCCCCGGTATTCGGCCATCAAGTTTCACGGCAGGGCATTCTATTCGTTGGCGAGGAAAGGCATTGATGTTGAACCTCCCAGGAGAATGATCGAAATTTTCAGCGTGGTCATTGAAAAAGTGGAATTACCCTATGTTGTGTTTACGGTTTCCTGTTCAAAAGGAACTTATATCCGGTCTCTGTGTTCTGACGCAGGGGAAATGCTCGGATGTGGAGCATGTCTCGCCGGCTTGAGGAGATTGAGGAGTGGTAGTTTTCTTGTGACATCTGCGGTCTCGCTGGATAATCTCGAAGAGAAGCAGATGAGGGAGATTCTCACGGCACATATCATCCCGATGACGGAGGTCCTTTCGGATATTCCGAATCTTATCGTGGACGGGGAATTTGCGGAAAGATTACGAATGGGTTATCAACCGCAGGGTGACGACTTGCGCAGGTATCATACCCCTTCCCTTGCGGCGGGAGATATGGTAAAGTTCATCGATAGTAGTGCAAATCTCATTGCCGTTGCGAAAATGCTCTATTCATCTGACCACGCAGGATCGGTGGATGGCAAAAGACAGGTGGTGAGGATACTGAGAATATTTAGCAGCGGTCCATAAGAATGGGCGTATCTGTCCAGGGCTGCGGATTATTCATTATACGGAGGAGATAACGTGTTGGATTCTGAGAAAAGGAAGGAAATCATTAGCAGTTTTAAGTTACATGAGGTGGATACAGGATCTCCCGAGATCCAGATTGCTCTCCTCAGTGCCAGAATAGGATACCTGACGGAACATTTTAAGACCCATGTAAAGGATCATCACTCCCGAAGGGGCCTGCTGAAGTTGGTGGGGAAAAGGAGACGGCTTCTGGATTATTTGAAGAAAAAGGACGTGGAGAGGTACAGGACTGTGATCGGTCGTCTGGGTCTCCGCAAGTAGATTCTGTTTGGCGACGAACGAAACGAACACTCGAAAATGAGCCGATCGGCACACATATGCGAGTTTGAGATTAAACCGTCCATGAGGGCGGATGTGCGCCACTCATCTTGATGGGTAAAGGATAAGTACATGAGTAATACATTCAGTTCAGATTTTGCCGGAAGACCTGTTTCCGTGAAAGTCAATTACATGGCGGGTCAGGCTGACGGAGCGGTTCTTGTAAAGTATGGCGATACGGTTGTGATCGTCACTGCAGTGTCGCTTAAGAACAAGAGGGAAGGAGTGGATTTTCTCCCACTCACGGTCGATTACCAGGAGATGACATTTGCGGCGGGAAAAATTCCCGGTGGGTTTTTCAAGAGGGAGGGTCGTCCCAACGAGAGGGAGATCCTCACCTCCCGGATTATTGACAGGTCTACGAGGCCATTGTTCCCTAATGGTTATTTCTTTGAAACGCAAATCGTTGCGACCCTGCTTTCCGTTGATAATGAGAATGATCCCGATGTAACTGCACTATTGGGAGCGTCTGCGGCGCTTGCAATATCCGATATACCATTCGAGGGACCGATCGCGGGTGTACGGGTAGGTCGTGTGGACGGTTCGTTTGTGTGTAATCCCTCTCTGGAGGTGATGGATAAAAGTGACCTTAACCTCTTTTTAGTGGGGCGGAAGGCGCTTCCCGGATCGGGAGGCAAGGAATTTGACATCAATCTCGTGATGATAGAAGGAGGGGCTTCTGAAGTTGCCGAGGACGTGATCGTCAATGCCATCAGCTTCGGATTGGACGCAATCCGGCCGGTGATAGAATTTCAGGAACTCATTCGCGAGAGCGCGGGGAAAGTGAAAAGGAGTGTGGATGCCATCGCCTATGATGAGTCCCTGGTAGCCAGGGTGACAGAGGCAGCAGCGGGAAGCATGAGGGAGGCATTCAACATTGCAAGAAAGCTTGATCGATATAAGAAGATTGACTGGATTAAAGAACGGGTAATACAGGACTTCGGTGCCGATGATGCACAACAGATCCCGCAGGTGGGGATGATTCTGGAGGATCTGGAGAGGCGAATTGTCAGGGACATGATAGTACGGGAGAAAAAAAGAACTGATGGGAGATTACCAGCTGACATCAGAGCGATCAGTTCCGAAGTGGGAATCCTTCCCAGGGCCCATGGTTCAGCCCTCTTCTCCAGGGGGGAGACGCAGGCTCTTGCGGCCCTCACGTTAGGTACATCTTCCGATGAGCAGAAATTGGATTATGTAGGCGGGGAGGAAATGCGCACGTTTATCCTCCATTACAATTTTCCCCCCTATTGTGTTGGGGAAGCGAAGCCTTTAAGGAGCCCGGGGAGAAGGGAAATCGGCCACGGTGCCCTTGCCAGAAGGGCGTTGCTCCCTATCCTGCCTTCGGAAGAAGCATTCCCCTATACGATACGGATAGTATCTGAAATTCTCTCCTCTAACGGCTCTTCCTCAATGGCCTCGGTGTGCGGCGGATCCCTTTCCCTGATGGATGCCGGCGTACCGGTAAAGGATGTCGTCGCGGGAATTGCGATGGGATTGATGAAGGAGGGGAATGAAATCGTTGTGCTTTCCGACATCATTGGTGATGAGGACCGGGCCGGTGATATGGATCTCAAGGTGTGCGGAACCCAAAAGGGCATTACCGCGCTGCAGATGGATATAAAAATGGACGGACTGACCGAGGAGATCATAAAAATGGTCTTATGTCAGGCGAGGGAGGGGAGACTTTTTATCATTGATAAACTGAAGGAGACCATTGCCGAGCCGCGGGAGGACATTTCAAAATATGCCCCCAGGATTACCACACTCAAGGTAAAACCGGAAAAGGTGCGAGACGTGATCGGTTCCGGAGGGAAAAACATCAGGCAGATTATCAGTGAAACGGGGGTTACCATAGACGTGGAGGATGATGGTACGGTGACTATCGCATCGAATGACGCGGAGGCGGCGTCAAGGGCGGTAGCCATGGTGAGGTGGTTGACTGAAGATGCAGAAGTGGGGAAAATCTATCGGGGTATCGTCAAGAAAATAGTCGATTTCGGAGCGTTTGTCGAGATATTGCCGGGGACTGAGGGATTGGTGCACATATCGCAGTTATCGCGGGAGAGGGTGAAAAAGGTCACCGACATTCTCCAGGAAGGCGAAGAAGTGTACGTGAAGGTTCTTGAAATAGATAAACAGGGGAAAATCCGGCTTAGCAGAAAGGATGCACTTGGCGCCGATGTACGGTAAAACCGTCCTTGATAACGGGATGCGGGTTATTTCTGAGGAAATCAATCATGTCAGATCAGTTTCAATAGGGGTATGGATTCAGAGTGGATCCCGTTATGAAGAGAGCATCACCAACGGGACAGCTCATTTTATCGAACACATGCTTTTCAAAGGGACCGAAAGCAGGTCTGCCTTCGACATCGCATCGGCCATCGACTCTGTCGGCGGTGTGATGAATGCCTTCACCAGCAAAGAACTCACTTCGTTTTATATCAAGATACCGGACTACCATCTCCCTCTGGCGATAGATCTTCTCTCTGATATTTTCAGCAATTCACGGTTTGATGAAGAAGAAATACGAAAGGAACAGTCAGTGGTTCTTCAGGAGATTAAAATGCTTGAAGACACGCCTGATGATTACATCCACGATTTTTTTGAAGGTGCTTTCTGGAACGGTCATTCCCTCGGCCTTCCGGTGTTAGGGGACAAAGAGAGGGTCTCCTTTCTGGACAGAGAGGCACTCCTGTCCTTTTTCAATGCACGGTACAAACCAAATAATTTCGTACTGGCGGCTGCGGGAAATTTAACGCATGAGGTGCTGGCGGAGCTTGTGAACCGGTACTTCGGGTCTTTTTCGGGAGGCGCTGCCGCTGTTGATAACGGCGTGCCTGCCGTATTCTCAAAGGCATCATTTCTTGAAAAAGACCTTGAGCAGATACACATGATGATCGGCACCCTTGCTCCCTCTGCAAAAGATTCCCGGAGGCATGCGGCTTTTATCCTGAATGCGATCCTCGGTGGGAGCATGAGCTCGCGATTGTTCCAGGAGATAAGGGAGAGAAGGGGGTTGACATATGCAATCAATTCTTTCCTCACGTTATACATGGATACGGGTCTGCTGGGCATATATGCGGGAGCCGGCAAAGATAAGGTTCAGATTGTTCTTAACCTGATCCTTGAGGAATTGCAGAAGCTCCGCAGCGATATGCTTACGGAGAAAGAGATACGCGGGGCAAAGGAGTTGATCAAGGGAAACTTTCTGCTGGGAATGGAAAGCACTGATAATCGGATGACCAGGCTCGCAAGAAATGAGATCTTCTGGGAAAGGTACATCCCGCCGGAAGATGTCATCGAACGCGTTGAAAAAGTAACTGCAGAAGACGTGAAAAGACTTGCCGGCGAGATCTTTGTGCCTGACATCGTTTCGCTGGCTGCCATCGGAAAAGCTTCCGGGGATGACCTCTGTCTCCACTGGTAGCATGGATCGGCACTCATCGGGTATGATCGAGAAACTAAAAATACCTGTTCAGAAACTTCCGGGTACTGCGGATGTTTCGCTTCCCCGGTATATGACAGCCCACTCGGCTGGTATGGATATACACGCTGCGGTGGAGTCCGAGGAGATGATACTTCCCGGTGAGAGGAAAATGATTCCCACCGGAATTGCGATTGCATTGCCTGACGGTTATGAAGCGCAGATAAGGCCCAGAAGCGGCCTTGCGATAACGCATGGGGTAACGCTGGTGAATTCGCCCGGAACGATTGATGCAGATTACCGGGGGGAAATTCGTGTTATACTCATCAATCACGGAAAGGAGCCTTTCGTGGTGAAGAGGGGTGACCGCATCGCACAGATGGTAATCCACCGGGTGTGCAGGGTCTCATGGGACGTGCGTCAGCACCTTGATGTGACTTCAAGGGGAGAAGGGGGGTTCGGTCATACCAGGAAGTAAAGGAGAGGTGTTTCATGAAGAAATACAAAGTGAGTAAGACGTATCAGGAAATAAACGAGAAGATCAGGCAGGGGAAAGCCGTGGTCGTGACGGCGGAAGAAATGATCGATGTTGTCGAAAAACACGGCCATGTTGAAGCGGCGCGGAAGATCGATGTCGTGACGACAGGCACATTCAGCCCCATGTGCTCATCAGGGGCTTTTCTCAACTTTGGTCATACCGCTCCGAGACTCAAGGCCTCGAAAGTATGGCTTAACGATGTGCAGGCCTATGGCGGTATTGCCGCGGTGGACTGCTATATCGGGGTAACGGAAGTTGCCGAGGGAGATCCCCTCAACAGTGTCTATCCGGGAGAATTCAATTACGGCGGAGGGCATGTGATTGAAGATTTAGTAGCGGGCAATGTGATAAGATTGCGGGCGGAGGGATACGGAACCGATTGTTATCCCGCCCGGAAGTATGAAAAAAATATCACGATCAACGATTTGCGGGATGCGATACTTTTCAATCCGAGGAATGCTTATCAGAATTACAGTTGCGCGGTCAACATGTCCGACAAAACGATTTATACGTATATGGGTGTGCTGAGGCCGCGGATGGCAAACGCCAATTATGCAACGTCAGGACAGTTGAGTCCCCTGTTTAATGACCCCTATTACCTCACGATAGGTATAGGAACAAGGATATTTCTTGGGGGAGGACAGGGGTATGTGGCCTGGCATGGAACCCAGCATAACCCGAATGTGATACGGGGTAAGAACGGTATTCCCAGAGAAGGGGCGGGAACCGTTGCGGTCATAGGAAATCTGAAAGAGATGAGTCCTGCATGGCTCGTCGGAGCGAGCATGTTGGGATACGGGGTTTCTCTGTATGTGGGAATCGGTATCCCCGTTCCCATTCTGAACGAAGCGATGGCGCAGTATACCTCGGTCAAGGACGAGGATATTTATACACAGATCTACGACTACAGTATGGATTATCCGAAGGGAGGCGCCCTCAAGAGTCTGGGTGAAGTGAATTACAGAGATCTCCGTTCCGGTGAAATAACGGTGAAGGGTAGGAAGGTAGTTACAGCGCCCCTGTCCAGCTACTATAAAGCGAGAGAGATTGCCCAAATTCTCAAGGAGTGGATTGAACGCGGGGATTTTTTCCTCAGCGAGCCCGGCCAATCCCTTCCCACCGGCAGTGCTTAATGGCTGATTTTATTATGAACATTAATTAATGTTAATAAATTTTGCTTATCCATAATATTTTTTGCTTGACATTACTTATAAAATGTATCAGTATGCTACCATCCGTAAAATTTTTCCCTTTTGATGAGGAGGATATGAGAAAGAATAAGGTACGGTATTTTCGCGAAGCAATACCTTTGAGCATTGCTGAACTCGCGCGGAGGGCAGGGTTGGCCCCTCAGACCATCACAAAAATGGAAAAGGGGTTGGCGACGAGGAAGAACTCTGAGTTAAAGGTAGCAAAGGCACTTCAGAAGAAATATGAGGAGGTTTTCCTGTCGGATAGAGAACGTTGATGTAAACATGAGAATGACTCTTTGCGTTGTGTCGTGAAAGGGGCTTCTGATTCGCATGAGAATAGGAAGATACCTTATTGTATTTGTTTTCATCATGAGTCTGATCATTACATTTGGCAAGAGGGGCGTTATTGACAATTATGCGATGAAAGAACAATTGTCGGCCCTGAAGAAAACGAACCAGGATCTTGTTCTTGAAAACAAGGATTTAAAAAAAACAATCATGTTAATGAGAAGCGATCTGCAGTATATTGAAATGGTAGCACGTAACGATCTTGGAATGGTCAGAAAAGGGGATCTGGTATATCGTTACCAGACACGGTGATCCTATGGTGGATTTTAAAAAGTTGTTCTCAGGGATTCCAAAAGGGATCAGCCTTGATTTCATAAGGGATCTGCTCCCGGGCAGCAAGCTGCTCGCCGGGCTTGATGTGGGGTCCAGCTCCATAAAGCTTGCCGAGATTGAAGAGACGGCAAAAGGGCGAATTCTCAGTCGCTTTTACCAGATGCCTTTGACAAAGGGTGTTATTGAAGAAGGTGTCGCCATTGAAACACAGGAGCTGTCCCAGAAGATCAAAGAGTTGCTGAAGAAGTCCGGGTGTAAAAGGAGAAAGATTGTCACATCACTGTCGGGGCACTCCGTCATCGTGAAGAAGGTGACATTTGCCACCATGGAAGACGCGGAACTGCGTGAACTGATAAAGGATGAGGCAGGGAAATATCTGCCTTTTGATAATATGGATGACGTCGGCTTCGATTTTCAAATCCTGGGTGAAAATGAATACAACCCCAGTCAGATGGATGTCATCATCGTTGCGGCGAAGCAGGATATTATCGATGGTTATACGGGAGCAATACAGCAGGCGGGGTATGTCCCTGTCATCATGGATGTGGACTCTTTTGCTCTGGAAACCATGTATGAGCAGAACTATGAGTTTGAAGAGCATGAAATGGCGGTTCTCATCAACATCGGGGCGAGTATCACGAACATTAATGTGGTCAAAGCGGGAGCTTCGATCTTTACCCGGGATTTTACCCTGGCGGGAAATTCCATAACGGAGGCTCTCCAGCAAAAATTGGGGGTGACGTTCGAGGAGGCGGAAAAGATCAAGGTCGATGGCCCGGAGGGCGATGAATCGGTTCAAAGGGAGTTCAGGGAAAGTCTGCTTGCCTATGCCGATCCCATATGTTCGGAGATTGAAAGGTCTATAGATTACTTCAGGTCAACTTACGGCGGTGAATATCTGAAGCATGTGCTCCTTTGCGGGGGCAGTGCAAAGATTCCCGGTATCGTGAACGATCTTTCCCAGAGATTGAATATTGACGTTGAGATTGCAAATCCGTTCAAAAAAATAGGCTACAATCCCAAAGCCATAGATCCTTCTACCATAGAGCGTATCGCTCCCATTGCCGCGGTCGGGGTGGGGCTCGCCCTCAGGAAGGTGGGTGACAAATGATCAGGATAAATCTTCTTCCCTACCGGGAAAAGGAAAAAAAGGAAGGTGTGGCGCGTCAGATTGTGATTCTCGCCGGTACCTTCATCCTTTTCCTTGTACGTCTTCAAATGGTTTTGGACAAAACGTGTCAAAAGTTAAGAGATGGTTTCGGTACACATATAAACGTTTCCTGCTTTTTCAGCAAGCATCAAAAAGTGGTT
>Ga0233423_10000413_pt1 | contig 23147 bp, 17 predicted proteins | sample Watercolumn_Mata_FD_180713 | JGI IMG/M metagenome (GOLD analysis project Ga0233423, IMG submission 180713) | Freshwater microbial communities from Lake Matano, South Sulawesi, Indonesia - Watercolumn_Matano_2014_112_MG | ecosystem: Environmental > Aquatic > Freshwater > Lake | place: Indonesia...
AGGTCTGCCGGTGATCCAGGTTTTCTGCCAGCAGCGGCGCTTCGCTCAGCGGATGGACGACCTGAACCGCCTGAAGTACAAGAACGAGCTGAAGGCGACAATCCTCTGGCACGCGGTCTGGATGCTTGTGGACTTCGGCGAGGTGCTGGGAATGGGGCTGGTGCTGGGATTCGGCGGAGCCTGGGCGCTCAAGGGTCAGCTTACCATCGGCACGCTGTTCCTGTTCGTGTCCTATATCACGCGGCTGTTCGGGCCGCTGCGGGCAATCTCCGACCAGATAAACATGATGCAGCGGGCGTTCGCCTCGGCCGAGCGGACCTTCCAGGTCCTTGATCTGGCGCCGGAGCCGGCCGGCATGGCGGCCGCAGGGCCGTTCCGACTGAAGGAGGCGATCACCTGCGAGAACGTCGACTTCGCGTACGATGGCCAGAACTTCGTGCTGAGAGACGTGAGCCTGGTCGTGCGCAGAGGGGAGAAGGTCGCACTGGTGGGCGAGACCGGTGGGGGCAAGACGTCGATAGTAAACCTGCTGATGAAGTTCTACCTGGCCCAGGCCGGCCGGATACACTGCGACTCCGAGGACTTGGCCGAGATGGACAAACACAGGCTGCGTTCGGCAGTCGGCTTCGTTCCCCAGGAAGTTGTGATGTTTCCGGGTTCGGTGCTCGACAACCTGCGGCTGTTCGACGACACCCTCCCGCGTGAACAAGTGATCGAGGCGGCGAAGCGGGCGCGGATTCACGATGCGATCGGCAGGTTCCCGCAGGGTTACGATACGGTGCTGACTGAGGGTGGCGCCAACTTCTCGCTGGGCGAGCGGCAGCTCCTGGCATTCGCCCGCGCCCTGGTGCGCGACCCGGAAATACTGATTCTCGATGAAGCCACGTCGTCGGTCGACCCGCACACCGAGCATCTGATCCAGGAGGGTCTGGAGGAGCTGCTGAAGGGCCGGACCGCAATCATCGTGGCGCACCGGCTGGCCACCATCCGCATGGCGGACCGCGTTCTCGTGGTGCACAAGGGACACATTGCCGAGCAGGGTACCCACGAGGAACTCCTGGCCCGCGAAGGCATATACTCGCGGTTGTACCGGCTGCAGTATGTGGGGGAAGCGGCGTAGAGGATGAAGGACGAAGTCAGAATGACGAATGACGAAGTCAAGGCCCAGAAGGGCAGCCTGAAGATAGTATTCGACTTCTGGCGTCAGCGACCGGGCTGGTCGATTGCCCTGCTACTCGGCACCATCGTGGTCACCGCGATAACGATGGCCTTCCCCTACCTGCTGCGGATGATTGTAGATGGCATCAAACGCGGGATAGCGCAGCCGCAGCTAGTCCAGTACGTGTTCTACCTTGTGGGCTTCGGGTTCCTGCGGGTCGTCGGCGAGGTGCTGCTGCCGTTTTCGCGCGGCCGTATCAACGAGCTCTACCAGTGGAAGGTGAGAAGCGAGGTCTTCCGGCGCGTGCTCGACATGGGGCACACGTTCAGTGCCAAGTACCCGACCGGGGACGTGATGGAGCGACTCGACCACGATATGGGCGAGCTCTCGTGGTTTGCCTGTTCCGGCCTGTTCCGTTTCGCAGCGGCCGGGTTCACAGTCATCTTCGCGCTGGTCATCATGGTCAGGATGAATCCTCTCATGACGCTCGTCACAGTTCTGCCGATCGGGCTGGGCGTGCTGGTCTGGGCCAGGCTCGGTCCCAAGGTGTATTCCTGGTTCATGAAGTGGCGGGCGAAGATATCCGAGATCAACAACCAGCTCGAGTCCGCGTTCACCGGTATCCGGCTGGTGAAGTCGTACGGTATGGAAGACAAGCTCGGGCGCAGATTCCGCAGCACGCTGGACGAGCGCATCGGCGTGGCCATGGGTGAGGCGCGGACTGAGGCGAAGATCGGCGTCATGTACATGGCGATAGCCGAGGTCGCCACACTCGTTGTGCTCTGGATCGGCGGCGTGCAGGTAGTGAACAAGAGCCTGACCCTGGGTGAATTCGTCGCGTTCAACGCCTACATCATGATGCTCGTCGGGCCGATGTTCGATATCGGCAACCTCTTCGTTTCCGGCCGCCGGGCCCAGGGAGCGGCCGAGCGCATCGAGTCACTCAAACTGCACCCGCCGGAAGTCGCATCTCCGCCGGACCCGATGCAGCCGGTTCCCGGCGAGTTGCGGCTGAATCGCGCCACCTTCACATACGGAACCAGGCCCGTACTCGACGAGGCGGAGATGGTCTTCGCTCCCGGGCGCAAGGTCGGCATCGCCGGCACGGTCGGCTCGGGCAAGAGCACCGTCTTCCGTCTCCTGTTCCGCAGCGCCGATCCCCAGCAGGGGAGCGTGACGCTTTCAGGACAGGACATCAGGCAGTTGGACCTCGACGCGTACCGGAAGCTGTTCGGCTACGCACCGCAGGAAGCGACGCTGTTCTCCGATACGGTTCGCGGCAACATCGCCTTCGGCCGCGAGAATGCGAGTGAAGAGCAGCTCCGGGCCGTAGTGGCCGCGGCTGAGCTTGCCGGTGACGTGGCCGGATTCCCCAAGGGTCTCGATGAGGTGCTGGGCGAGCGGGGGACCCGGCTCTCGGGCGGGCAGAAAGAACGCGTGGCCATAGCCCGCGCCCTGGTCGGCCGCCCGCCTTTCATGGTCTTCGACGACGCGACCTCCGCGCTCGACGCCGAAACGGAGAAGGAACTGGTGAACCGGATGATGACCCAGTTGCCGGGCGTTACCGTCATCATCGTATCGCACCGGCTTTCAGTGCTGAGCGTCTGCGACTGGGTCTACGTGCTGGATGCGGGCAAGGTCAAAGAACAGGGAACGCACGAAGACCTGCTGGCGAAGCAGGGGCTATACTGGAAGCTGTATCAGCGACAACTGATCAGCGAAGAGCTGGAGAAGCTGTAGCGGGTTAGGTCCTACAGGGCCTATAGGCCCTATTCCTAGAACTTCGAGTGCGCGAAGAACTCGCGCGTGAGATCTTCCACCAACCGGGCGCGCTTGTCGTATAGGCGGCGCAGCTTGCGTCGCCGGTGAGTGGCCAGCGCGTAGTGCGCAAGCATCGGTAGCGCGATCGTCACATCCGTGTAGCAGACCAGCGCATCCGGCAGCTTCTCCGGGTCTACCTTGCCCCAGGACACGGCTTCGTGCGGCGTCGCCCCGGAAAGCCCGCCGGTATCGGGTCGGGCGTCGGTTATCTGGAAGAAGTAGTCCTGCCCCAGTTCCTTTATCATCAGCACTTCCTGGATCTGCGGCTCGGTCTGGAGCATGAAGTTCTTGGGGCTGCCGCCGCCGATGAGCAGGACCGCTGACTTGCCGCCCGACCGCTTGGCGTGGAGCACATAGGACGTTGTTTCGTTCACGTCGGTGGACGGGTTGATGCGCAGCTTGAGCCCTTTGAGTTCGAGTCCCGCTATGTTCATGCCGATTGTGGAATCGCCGGGTGAACTGGTGTGGACGGGCACACCCGCGCGATAGGCTGCGGCCAGAACAGAGACGTCCTTGTTGCCGGTCTTCCGTTCCCATTCCGCCGCATAGCGCCCGAGCAGGTGGTAGAACTCGGCCGTGCCCATCTCTTTCTGGAACTCGGGCTGGACGATGATGGAGCGCAGTATCTTGTCCGTTGCCATCAGGCAGTCGGTGTAGCCGAGGAAGACGTCGTAGATGCGGACCACGTCGTTGCGGCGGAGGTCGGTGTCGTCTACCACGTGCGAGCCGACGTGGAGGGGCAGGTTGAACGCGAAGTGGAGGTCGTGGTACATGTTCGCCCCGGTGGCGACAATCCAGTCCACGAACCCGGCCTTGATGAGCGGAACCATGGCGGAGCAGCCGAGTCCGGCCGGGGTGAGCGCGCCGGCAAGGCTCATTCCGACAACCGTGTCCGCAGCCAGCATCTTCTGCGTGTACAGCTCGCAGCCCTGGCGCAATCGTGCCGCGTTGTAGGCGAGGAAAGTGCGGTCCATCAGGCCGGGCAGCTTCTCCCTACCGGTTATGCCCGCGGGCATGATGCGCCGGCCGCTCATATACCTCGCCTTGTGCGGGCACTCGCGTTTGCGCAGCCAGTCCGGGATCTCGCTCAAGTCCTTGCGGACACGCGGCGTCTGATGCTGGACTTTGGACTTCTGACTCTTGACCTTGGACTTGCTCATGGCACCAGTATCGGTTTGGCCGGCGGAATGCCGTTGAAGGTCGTCGCGCTGGCCAGCGAATACGCGCCGATGCGGCTGGCATAGACGAGGTCGCCGAAGCTCAGTTCCGGCAGCTCTTCGGCGCCGGAAATGATGTCGAGCGAATCACACGTGGGCCCCGCCAGGGTGGTGAGCTGAGTCGGCCCCTTCTTGAGCACCTCGAACTGGTACTTGCAGTGGTCGAAGATGATGCCGGAGAGCGCGCCATACACACCGTCGTCGAGGAAGTACCAGTGCTTGTTGTTGCGGATTGACTTGCCCACGACGCTGGTGAGGAGCATGCAGGCGGGGCCGACCATTGCGCGTCCCGGTTCGGCGATGATCCTGATGCTCGGGTCGAACAGCCGGTCAATCTCCATGTTCATTGCCGGCGCCATACTGGCGAACCAGTCCTCGTCCGTATCGAAGTGCCGGATCGGGTACCCGCCGCCGATGTCGATCATCTGCAGCGGGAGATGCTTGAGCAGCGCGTCGTTGACGATTATCTTGCAGAGTTCGAACGCCTCGAGATAGTTGTCGCCATGCGTGCATTGAGACCCGACATGGAAGCTGACCCCCACCGGTTTCAAGCCCAGGCGGCCTGCCTTCAGCAGCAGCGGAACGGCGTCGGCGGGGTCGGCCCCGAACTTGAGCGACAGCTCGACGATCGAGCCGACATTCGGGACCTTGATGCGGACCATGACCGACGCTCCGGGCGCGTGGCGGGCGATCTTGGTGAGTTCGTATTCCGAGTCGAACGTCATCAAGTTCACTTTGCGCTTGGAGGCGAACTCGATCGACTCGTTGCGCTTCATGGTGTTGGCGTAGACCAGCCGGTCCGGAGTCGCGCCCGCCGCGAGCACCCATTCGATTTCCTGTGGCGACGCGACGTCGAACCCGAGCCCGGCCTGAGCCAGAACCTTGAGCACGTCCGGGTTGGGATTGGCCTTGACCGCGTAGAAGGGCTCGACGCGGGGGAGGAGCTTGCGGAACCGTGCGACCTGTTCGAGCAGGAGCGTCCTGCTGACGATGAACAGCGGCGTCCCGTGTTTCTTCGCCAGCTTCGGGAATGTCTTGCGCAGTTCGCGCAAGTAGGTCGCGGTCGTCGTCTTCAACTCGATTCTCCTTTGGTACAGGCACCGGCCATACCGTTCTGCACGTCCCATTCAACACGAATCAGGCGGCAAGTCAAGCGATTCCGCCCGCGCAGGAACCCAGAGAGGATTCAACCACAATGGCACAAGGATAGAAAGATGGTCCTGACGGAAATGTCCGTCGGCGCCGTCGGCCGGCAGGTTGACCCAACCGTCCACTGTCTGGTCGGGTTCTGCGGGCCGGAGGCTGAGAGCAGTAGGCTGTTGGCTGCCATCTTCGTCTCGACGAGAGCGGATTCCCGATCGCACCCAGTACTCACAGTTCTGCGTGGCCGCGGAGGCGTCCGTGGGACGGTGCAGCAGAAGCAGGCAAGTCCCTTGAGGGCGCGCCTTCGGCGCTAGGGCTCGGGCTGGACGCTGCAGACTTCCCGCTGGATCGCGAGCAGCACTTCTTCGTCGAGGCCGCGGGCCTTCCACTTGTTGCGCAGGACTTCGGCCGCAAGCTGCAGGCTGTGGCCGTCGATGTCCTGCTCGCGCGTGTACTTCCAAAGCTGCCGTCCGAAACTCAGGTAGGGGACGTACAAGATAGTGCTGACCGACTTGCCGTTCAGGACCTGTTTGACCTTCGTATCATTGGCCAGCATGGCCGTCATCGCTGCCTGGTAGCGAGCCTGCATGTCCGGCCGCATGGCATCGAGCGTGGCCTTGATGCGCTCGGTGTTGTACTTCACGTTCCAACTGGTGAAACGCTTCATCTTGTCCGGCATCTATCTTCTCCTTTCAACTCGGGCTGCTGATACGGGCCCGATCTCGGCCACAATCGCCGGCCGGCACCAATGCCCGTCACGACCATTATACACCCTGTTCCACGCCGCGCAATAGCCTCGTCACTACCACAACTTAGTCATCTGTCCTAGCTGAATGTGACCACATCGATTTATATTACATAGATGCGAGAGTTAGCTAGCTAGGTCAGCTTCTGGACATAGCTCCATATCGCATATACTAGACCGTCCTGTGGTCGGTATGGTAGACAGTAGGGTAGACGGTCTATGGTTTAGTATAGAAGACTAACCGAATTACCGTGTGTAAAACGGTCTTATGGTACGACTAAGTGTACGTTTAGTAGTACGTAAGGTGCATGGTACACTGTTCCTACTATGGGACAGGTCTGTTGATGGTGTGCAGGCTCAATCCGTACACGTAGTGGCATACGGTCTACAAAACCAACACGTAGATCATATTACAGACAGTAATGTAGATGGTATTGCGGGTGGTCTATCGGTTGGTATAGTAGACGCAGTTGTCGGTGCCGCCGTCAGCGCTCAGCGGCGCACAGGTCCGGGGCCTTTCCAGAAACCAGTCGCCACTTCGATTGACTTCTGCGAGCGACCAGCAGCGATGAGGATCAGCCAAGATCCGGGCGGAGCCGGGGAGGTGACAGGAGGCTGGCGTCAGCGTGCGCGCGCGATTCAGCAGCAACGAAGCCGCCTCGCTTCCTGGCGGCTGGCCGAGTCAGAACGGAAATCCGGGCGCGGCCGGCTCGACGGGCTCCCAGGAGTGCCCTCGCCTCAGCCTCGACCCCGCGTCACGGCACGACACACGGCGACGGACATTGACACTAGTTGGAGTTATGGATAGCCAAGCGCCCGGCCGCTCTCAGAGCCACTAACTTGTGTCTTGCGGGACGGCCCGAACGTACGCGCGGGCGAGCGATGGTCGCGGCCTCATGTCCGCAGTTTCTTAAGCGCGCGCAACGGAACCTCGTACCGAACGAAGAAGCATCTCGGTCACGCCGATGTCAGTCAAGTCATGGTGCTGCCGGATGTTGCGCCATGCCCGACTTCGAGCTACACCCTGGCACACTGACCTGCGTGTCGATTGTCACCCATTGGAGTAAAATACATATTTTCAAACACTTAGCATAGGCGATGTGGCTAACATATTGCTTGACGTGGGAGATTGGTGTGTATAGAATCAAGCCAGATTGAAGCTAAGTGGTGAAATGTGGTAGAAGATAGTTACGATTTTCTCTTTCTTGGTGACCACACTCATGCTGTGGACACCAAGAATCGCGTGGCTATTCCTTCGAGTTTCAGGCGAAGCTTCCCAACCGGCACCGAGGACAGGGTGGTCCTCTTGCGCGGAGCCAGCGGGTGCATCGAAGCGCACGTGCGGCCCGAGTGGCGCGTGCACGTTACGCGGCTCCGGAATCTTGACCTCTACAATGAGCAGGATCTAGTGCTGCGGAGGTTGTGGTTGCCGGGTGCCGCCGAGATAGAGTTGGATGCCCAAGGCCGGGTGCTCCTGCCGAAGAAGCTCAGCGATATGGCGGGCATCGGCGCCGAGGCGAGGTTTGTCGGTCTGGGTCCGTTCTTTGAAATCTGGAGCCCCGCACGGTTCGACGAATACGTGTCCCAGAACAGCCGCCTCTACGACGATCTTATTAAGAGGCTTGATGGTAGACGAGCGACCGAAGAAAGAGCCGCCGTGCCGGGCGGACAGGCCCAACACGATGTACCATCAGCCGGTAATGCCCCGTGAGGTTCTCGAATACCTTAGGCCGGTCAGCGGGGTCATTATCGACGCCTGCCTGGGTGGAGGCGGGCACGCGCGGTCGATCCTCGAGGCTCTCGCTGCAGACAACCAGGGAGAGCCCGCCCGAGCAGCGTCCGCCGGACGCGAGTGGCCGACTGCGCAACGCGATGACGGTCAGGGTCGGGGTCACTGGCCCGCTGGCCTGCTAGGCATCGACTGCGACCCCGAGGCCCTGGCCTCGGCGAAAAGGCAACTTGGTGAATTCAACAATGTTGAGATTGTTCACGCAAACTACACGGACCTGGCCGCTCGTGTGCGCGAGCGGGGTCTTGGTCCAGTGACCGGGGTCCTGTTCGACTTCGGCGTGAGCCTGCACCAGCTTACGACGGGTCCCCGGGGGTTCGCGATTGACGCAGACGGGCCAATCGACATGAGATTCGATCAGACCGCTGAGATACCGACGGCACTGGATCTGATTCGCAGTTCGTCGGAGAAGACGCTGCGTGACTGGTTCCGCACCTACGGGCAGGAGCCGATGAGCGGCAGGATCGCGCGCGTCATCCACGAGCGGCGACGGGAGCTCGGGTCAACCGGCGGCCTGGTCCGGGCGGTGCGAGACGCAATGCCGGCCCGTTTCGCCCGCAAGGCGCTGGCGCGAGTCTTCCAGGCTTTGAGAATCGTCACGAACCACGAAATGGAGAACATAAGGCGGGGACTGGCGGCGGCGCTCGAAGTACTTGTTCCGACCGGCAGGCTGGTCGCCATCTCCTATCACTCGCTTGAGGACAAGGAAGTCAAACAATTCCTGCGAGCAGGCAGGATCGCCGGCAAGCTGCGGATACTGACCCCGAAGCCGGTCCAACCGAGCCCGGCAGAGGTGGCACGGAATCCCCGTTCCCGGTCAGCCCGGCTTCGTGCCGCTGAGGTGGTGTCGTGAGCATGCTCAGGCGCATCGTGCTGGTCTTCGTGCTCTGCGTCCTGGCGGTGGCCTACCTGTACCAGTACAGCTGCAGCGTGAAGTTGACCCGCACGCTCTCCCGGCTGGAGACGCAGCGGCAGCTGCTGGCCGAGCAGCTGGAGGCAGCGGACGCGGAGATCGTCCGACTGTCCGCGTTCGCCAGAATGGAGTCGCTCTGGGTGGCGCAGGGACGGCCGCCCGCCGAGGAAGGCCGGAAGTCGACATTTGAGGGGCAGATGGTGGCAATGGCGAGGCAACCGGAGATGGATGCGGCGGCCCGTTAGTCGGACCAAAGTTCTTGTTGCGGCAGCCGCCGCGGTCTGGGCCGGTCTGCTTGGCTTCCTCGGATACGTCCAGCTGGGGCGGTGGAAGCACTACGAACGACAGGCGATGGGACAGCAGGGTGAAACCCTCGACCTGCATGCGGCCCGGGGCAGAGTCTATGACGCCGACGGTCGGCCTCTGACCCTGAACCGGTCCATCTGTTCGATCCGGATTCTGCCGCAGTGGGCGCGGGACAAGGATACGCTGGCCGGAATACTCGCCGAGTTCGGCCTCGCCCAGCGCAAAGCGATCTCGCAGGAACTGCAGCGCCGCAACCGGCTGTTCTGGTTCAGTCGCAACGTCGACTACAGCGTCGGTGACTCGCTGCGCCGGGTGCTGGTTGAACGGCAGTTCAGCAACTGTACATACGTGGACGACGACTACGTGCGGGTCTACCCGCACGGCGAGTTGTGCGCGAACGTTGTTGGCTTCACCGGCGACGACCGCGGCCGAGCCGGGATCGAGTTCGAGTACGACTCCGTGCTGCGCGGACGCGGGGGTTGGGTCAAACTCCAGAAGGATGCGATCGGCCGGGCCTTCCCGTACCCCAGCTTCCCGACCAAGCGTCCGGTCGCCGGCCTCGACATTCACCTGACTCTGGACCTGGACGTGCAGCAGATATGCTACGATGCCCTGAGACGGCAGGTGGAGGAATGCGGGGCACTGGGTGGTTCAGCGATAGTGCTGGATGCCGCCAAGGGCTCGATCCTGGGTCTGGCCGACTACCCGGGATATGACCCGATGCGGTTCGGGGCGTTTTCCAAGGAAACGTACAAGTCCGCCGCCCTCTCGGACCAGTTTGAGCCAGGGTCATCGTTCAAGCTGGTTGTCTGTGCGGCGGCCCTGGAGAGCCCGGAGGCGGACCTTCTGACGCGGCAGACCTTTGATGTTTCTTCGGGGTTTGTACAGATAGGCAAGTACAAGATCCGCGACGTGCACAAGAACGGGGTGCTGGATTTCGCCGGCCTGTTCATCAAGTCGTCGAACCCGGGCTGCGCGCTCCTTTCCATGCAGCTCCAGCCGGAGAAGTACTACGAACTCGCCCGGGCACTCGGGTTCGGCAACGCAGTCGGCATCGGCCTGCCCAACGAGGGGGGCGGATGGATCGACCCGCCGCAGAAGCTGAACCGGCTGCGCTTCGCGAACGTCGCCTTCGGCCAGGGCTTGACCGTTACACTCCTGCAGCTCGCAGCCGCGTACCTGTGCGTGGCGAATGACGGTTCCTATCTCCGGCCCTATCTGATCGATGCAGTGCGTCAGCCCGGATACCCACGGCCGGCGCTGTCGGGCCATGGTTTTCGCAACCCGAGTCTTGGCGCGTGGGAGCGGTTGTTGCGCCGGTCTGCCGGGGTGGCAGCAGTGAAGCAGGGCAGACCGAGTCGCCTGCGCCAGGCAATCAAGCCGGAGAACGCCCGCCGGATGAAGGACATCCTGGAGCGGGTGGTAGTCGAGGGGACCGGCGTGCTCGCGCAGATCGACGGGGTGTCGGTCTGCGGCAAGACCGGCACGGCCCAGAAGGTCGAGCCGGGCGGCGTCTATTCGCGGACCAGGTCTCGTATGACATTCGTCGGTTTCTTTCCCAAAGTGCAACCCAGGTACGTCATTGCCGTGCTCATTGACGAGCCGAAGACGATCCGCTTCGCCGGGACCGCTGCCTGCCCGGTATTCAGGCAGATCGGGGAGAGCCTGATACGGCTGGACAGAATGCGGAGCAGAGAGCCGGAGTTGCTGGCCAGGGCAGAAACGGGCCGGGGCAGGTCATGAAAAGGATCGGCGACCTGACCAAGGGAGTCCCCTGCACGGTGCTGGGCAACGCGGCCCTCGAGGTGAAGGGCATTGCCTATCATTCGTCCATGGTCAAGCCGGGGTACCTGTTCGTGGCGATTGAGGGATTCAAGGTCTCCGGGCAGGAGTACATAGACGAAGCGGTCAATCGCGGCGCGCTGGCGGTGGCAACGACCGACGTCAATAGCGTACACAAGAACTGGGTGACCGTGGTCCAGACGAAGAGCCCGCGTCGTTTCCTGGCCCAGGCCGCAAACCGCTTCTACGATTTCCCGGCGCGCAAGTTGAACCTGGTCGGCATCACCGGCACCAACGGCAAGACAACCACGGCGTTCCTCGTGCGGTCCATGGCGAGGCAGGCCGGCATCGAACCGGGATTCGTCGGGACGATCGAGTACTTCGACGGCGGCGAGACGGTGCGGGCCGGACAGACCACGCCGGAGAGCCTCGACTTCGTGCAGCTGCTCGCCCGGCTGGCGGAGAAGCAGATTCCGCTCTGCATCGCCGAAGTCTCTTCCCATTCGCTGGCCCTCGACCGGGTCTTTGACCTCGATTTCAAAGTGGGCGTTTTCACCAACCTGACTCAGGATCACCTCGACTTCCATCGCACGCTGGATGCCTACCGCGAGGCCAAGATGAGGCTGTTCACCGCGCTGATACCGAGCGCGACCGCGGTCACCAACCTTGACGATGCCATGGGAAGGGACGTGCCGCACCAGACAAAGGCGCGCGTAATCACCTGCGGCACGAGGCCGGACCTGGAGCCGGCGCCCGGCATCTGGGGCAAGGTTGCCGGCGTGCGCCCGGACGGCCTCGACTGCGAGGTGAACGTCGACGCCAGAACGTGGCCGGTGCGGCTCAAGCTCATCGGGCGACACAACCTGTCGAACCTTCTGGCGGCAATGGGCGCCGGCAAAGCTCTCGGTTGGACTCCGGAGTTGATGGCCGCAGGGGCAGAGGCGCTCGCGGCTGTTCCGGGCCGTCTCGAGCCGGTGGATGCCGGGCAGCCATTCAGAGTCTACGTAGACTTCGCCCACACACCGGACGCCCTGCGCCGGGTGCTCTCGACGGTGCGTGAATTCACCACCGGCCGCGTCATCGTCGTGTTCGGGTGTGGCGGTGACCGCGATCGCGGCAAGCGACCCCTGATGGGTGAGGCGGCGGTACAGCTTGCTGACGCCGCCATAGTCACATCCGACAACCCCCGCGGCGAACCCCCGCAGGCGATCATCGACGAGATCCTGCGCGGTATGGGTTCGGGTGCCAGGGCCGTGGAGTTGGAGCGAAAGGCGGCGATCCGGCGGGCACTGGACGAAGCCGGACCTGGCGACGCTGTCGTGATTGCCGGCAAGGGACACGAGGACTACCAGATCGTCGGCACCGAACGCAGGCACTTCGACGACCGCGAAACCGCCCGCGAGTTGCTCATGGAGATGGTTTAGGTGCTCTACGCCCTGCTGATGTCGTGGCGGGATTCGTTCGGTCCGCTGAACATCGTTCGCTATATCACCGTCCGGGCAGCCGCGGCCGGCGGACTTGCCATCGTATTGGTCCTTCTCCTCGGCCCGGCTCTCATCCGCTTCGTGCGGCGGCTGAACATCGGCCAGAATGTACGCGAAGAGGTCCCGGAAAGCCACAAGGGAAAGGCGGGAACTCCCACGATGGGAGGCGTCCTGATACTGGTGGCGGGGATCGTGGCGGTGCTCCTCTTCGCCGACCTGAGGAATCGCCAGATTCAGCTGGGTCTCCTGGTTGCCACCTGGCTGGGTCTGCTGGGTTTCATCGATGACTACGTCAAGGTGAGGCTCAGAAGACCGCGCGGGCTGAGTAAGACCGCAAAGCTCGTGAGTCAGTTCGCGCTTGCCTTCTTCGTCGGGGCGGTTCTCTACTTCATCCCGGTGGACCCGGCCAACCGCTCGACCACCAACGTGCTGCTGTTCAAGAACGTGGTCGTTCAGTTCGGCTGGTTCTACATTCCGTTTGTGATGCTGGTGATGGTGTCGGCTTCGAATGCGGTGAACCTGGCGGACGGCCTCGACGGCCTGGCGGCCGGCCTGGTAATCATCGCGCTGGGAAGCTACGGCGTGCTCACCTACGTGTCCGGCCACTACAAACTCGCGCAGTACCTGAATGTCATGTTCGTGCCGACCGGCGGCGAGATGACCATCTTCTGTCTGGCCATCGTCGGGGCCTGTATGGGGTTTCTCTGGTTCAATGCCTGGCCGGCGCAGGTCTTCATGGGCGATACCGGGTCTTTGCCCCTGGGCGGTATTCTGGGCCTGGCCGCGATACTCTGCAAACACGAGACACTGCTGCCGATAGTGGGTGGCGTGCTCGTGATGGAAACCGGGTCGACTCTCCTGCAGATTGTCTGGTTCCATGCCACGGGAGGGAAGAGGCTGTTCCGCATGGCCCCGCTGCACCATCATTTTGAGCTCGTGGGCTGGTCCGAGCCGCAGGTCGTGACCCGGTTCATGATCCTCGCCGTGCTCTTCGGGCTGGCGGCGCTCGCGACGCTCAAGATCAGATGAGAGACGCGAACCTGGACCCCGACTTCCTGATTTCCCGGGGCGCGAGGGTGCTCGTGTTGGGGCTGGGCAGGTCCGGGACCGCGGCGGCTCGTTTCCTCCTGCGACGCGGGGCGAAGGTTGTCGGCAGCGATGAGAATCCGGCAGCACTCGGCTCCAGGCCGGTTTCGCTTCTGGTAGAGCGGGGCATGCGGATAGAGCCAAGTCCGGAATCGGCGCACGTGGAGTGGGCAATCGTGAGTCCGGGGATAAGCAATGAGAGCACCGTAGTCAAGGCTCTGCGCCGGCGTTCCGTTCCGATCGCCGATGAACTGGACCTGGCGAGCAGGCTCGTGGGCGGGCCGATCGTCGCCGTAACCGGCACGAACGGAAAGTCGACGACGACAGCCCTGGTGGCACGGATGCTGGAAGCCGCAGGCAACAGTGTTTTCTGCGGCGGCAACCTGGCCCCGGGTCGGCCGCTTTCCGCGGCGCTCCTCATGGGACGGAAGGACTACTACGTCGTCGAGGTTTCCAGCTTTCAGCTCGAGAGGTGCCGGTGGTTGAAGCCAAAGGTCGCTGTGATACTCAACATCACTGTTGATCACCTGAACCGTCACGGTACGCTTCGGCGCTATGCGGACTGCAAACTGGGGATTCTCGACCGCCAGCATGAGGACGACTACGCGGTCCTTAATCACGACGACCCGCTGGTCAGTGCGGCCAGGAAACGCGGCAAGGGAGAAAAGCACTTCTTCTCCATGCGTCGGGGCCGCATGGATGCCTGCCTTGTGAATGGGAGTCTGCAGGCCGGCGACCAGCAAGTGCTGCCCGCCAGTCAGGTCCGGCTTCCCGGAGCACACAACATCCAGAATTGCCTTGCGGCCATCGCCGCCGCGCGCCTGCTGGGGGTAGGTCTCCCATCGATTCGCCGGACGCTCAAGACTTTCGTCGGCTTGCCGCACCGGCTGGAGCACGTTCGTCGTCTGCATGGAGTGGACTACATCAACAGTTCCATGACGACCAACCCGGCGGCCGGGGCCAGGTCGCTCGAGGCGGTCGTCATGGGTCGGCAGCGGCCCAAGTCAGGCGGCGCGAGGAGGCGACGGGTCATCCTGATTGCGGGGGGCAGGGAGAAGGCACTGCCGACTGCCGAGTACGTGCAGGCAATGAAGAAGTACGCGACCTGGGTCCTCCTTACCGGCGAAAGCAGCGGCCGTCTGGCGCGAGAACTCGGCGTTAGAGGTTTCCATCGATTCGACGTGCTTGCGGACCTCAGGACGGCCCTGGCCCGCGCCCGGGCCAAGGCCCAGGCGGGGGATGCAGTGCTGTTCGCTCCGGGGTTCGCGAGCTTTGACCAGTTCCGCGACTTCGAGGCCCGCGGCGTTGCTTTCCGGCAGGAGGTACGCAAGCTTGACTAGCTACCGGCTGTCCACGGCAGGCCCGGTTGGTCACTGGCAGGGTTCGCGCCGCCCGGACCGACCAACGGGGCCGATTGACTCGACCGTGCTCTTTGTGGTCGTAACTCTCGTCCTCATCGGGGTGACGCTCGTCTACGCAACGACCTGCCACAAGGGGGTCGCGTTCCTCACGTCGCAGGGACTGAGGGCGGCCGCAGGCTTCGTAGCACTGCTGCTGGGGGCAAAGCTGCGCTACACGCTGTGGGGCGGCAAGGCCAAGTGGGTAGTACTCGCCGGGTCCGTCACCGTGCTGGTACTCACTCTGGTGATCGGGTTCATGTTCAAAGACGCCCAGCGCTGGCTGCGGATCGGGCCGTTCACGTTCCAGCCAGCCGAGTTTGCCAAGTACGGACTTCTCGTCTGGCTGGCCGGCTATTTTGACTCGCTCAAGGAGCTCGGCAAGGAGCACCACGTCTTGTGGGGTTTCCTCCTGCCTCTGGCGGTCGTTCTCGGCATCGTCGGGTTGACGCTGTTGCAGCCGGCAGTGGGCACCAGTTTCATCGTTGCCGTCGGGAGCCTGGCGCTCTTCGTGGTCGTCGGCGTGAAGTGGTCACGTCTCCTGATTACAGTGGCGGTAGGGGTAGCGCTGTTCATTCTCGCGGTGACCTGTATCCCGCACGCTCGAGACCGGCTAGCCAAGTTCAGGGCAGGCAAGCATCGCCAGCAGGAGCAGTCGCTCATCGCCATTGGTTCGGGAGGTCCCTTTGGTCGGGGCCTGGGCGAGAGCCGCCAGAAGTTCCAGTTCCTGCCAAAGATGTACAATGATTTCATCTTCGCCGAGATCGGCGAGGAGTTCGGGTTCATCGGCAGCGTCGCGGTCTGCCTGCTGTACCTCATACTCTTCCTGTACGGGATGAAGATCAGCAGCGAGGCGCGGACGCCCTTCGGGCAGAACCTGGCCGCGAGCATCTCGATCACCGTCTTTCTCTACGCGATTGTCCATATCGCCGTCGCGCTGGGTCTGATACCTACCACCGGTCAACCGCTGCCGTTCATCTCCTCCGGTGGGTCGGCGCTCCTCTCCAACCTGTTCGCGGTCGGCATGCTGCTGAATGTTTCCCGCTACCGGCGGAGCAAGGTGGCAGTGGATCTGCCGCAACCGTCGCGCAGCAGTGTACTGCGTTTCGGGACCACCAAGGCAACCGCCCGACATAAGGTGCTCGTGCTGGGCAGATTCGGTGGCAGAGTTTGACAGAACAGGCGGCGTCTTGAAAGTCGTGCTTGGCGCGGGCGGGACCGGCGGGCACGTATTCCCGGCTCTGGCCCTTGCCGTCGAACTGAGAGAGCTGGGTGCAGATGTGCTCTGGGTCGGCAGGGAGTCGGGGCTGGAGAGCCAGGTGGCGGTCGAGAACGGTTTTGCCTTTGAGGGTCTGGCATCGGCGGGTTTCTACGGCAAGAGCATCTTAGGGAAGGCACGTGCCGCATGGTTGCTGTGCCGTGGGCTGCTGCAGGCCATCAGCCTTCTGCGTCGAGTGAAGCCCTCCGGGGTCGCGGCAACCGGCGGGTACGCAACCGCCGCGCTCCTTGCCGCAACGGAGTTCGCAGGGATACCGTACTTCCTACTGGAACAGAACCGTATTCCCGGTCGCGTGACGACCTTCTTCGCACCGCAGGCACGGGAGACCTTCCTCGCCTTCCCCAGCGTCAAGCCCTTGCCCGGCGTCAGCGGTGTCAGCGGCAATCCACTCCGCCGCCAGTTCTCGCAGGGAGCCCGGGCCGATGACGGTAAGACGGTGTTCTTCATCGGTGGCAGCCTCGGCGCACAGGCCCTTAACCTTGCGGCTCTCGATGCGGCAGCGGCGCTCTCCAATCTGAACTTCGTGATCCTGACCGGCCGCAGAGACTACGAGTTTGTTCGGTCCCGCGTTCGCTCGAGCAATTGCGAACTCGTCGAGTTCACGAGTCATCCGGAGGAGCTCTACCGGAAGGCGACGATTGCAGTGTCCCGGGCAGGCGGCGTGGTCCTGTCCGAACTGGTAGCCTTTGGCATACCCGCCATACTCATCCCTTTTCCCCATGCCACCGACCGGCACCAGGACGCCAATGCGAATTACCTGGTGTCGGTTGGCGCTGCCGAAGTTCTGGATCAAAGCCGCCTGTCCGGTCTCACCAGCCTGATCGGGACAATGATGGACGACGCGTCGCGACGACAGCAGATGGAGAAGGCGGCGCGGTCGATCGCCCGGCCGGACGCCGCGCCGGCGATCGCCAGGAGGATCAAAGAATGTTTGGCCGCCTGAAGCGAGTCCATCTTGTAGGTATCGGCGGCGTCGGGATGTCCGGTATCGCGCTCCTGTTGAGGAACCTGGGTTTCGAGGTGACGGGCTCGGACGCCAAGGAGAGCGATACCACGCGCAAGCTCGCGGAGGCAGGGGTGCGGGTGTACATTGGCCACGAGGCCGCCAACTCGGCCGAAGCGCAGGTCGTTGTCTATTCGTCGGCCGTCCACTCCGAGAACCCGGAGCTGGCGGCGGCCCGAGCCAAAGAGGTCCCGGTCATCCGGCGGGCCGAGATGCTGGCCGAACTGATGCGCATGAAGTTCTCGGTTGCCATTTCCGGCAGCCACGGCAAGACCACGGTGACCTCGATGGTCGCTCACCTGATGGAGCGGGCCGGGCTCGATCCGACCAGCGTTATCGGCGGCCGCGTGATGGGAGCCAATGCCGGGGCCCGGCTCGGGCAGTCCGAGTACCTTGTCGCCGAGGCCGACGAGAGCGACCGCTCATTCCTGGCTTTGTACCCGGCAATCGCGGTCGTCACCAACATCGAGCGCGAGCACCTGGATGTCTACCACGACCTTGCAGACATCAAACGGGAGTTCACGCGGTTCGTGAACCGGGTTCCATTCTACGGTTCGGTGATCCTCGGTATGGATTCGCCGGCGGTTCGATCCATCCGGAACCGGGCAAAACGCCGCGTGGTCACATACGGGGTCGAGTCGCCGGCTGACTTCCGCGTCAAGGACGTACAGCTCTACGGGTTCTCCAGCGCGTTCACACTGCTCTTCGGCGGCAGAGAGGTCGGCCGCCTCAATGTGCCGGTTCCGGGCATGCACAACGTGGCCAATGCCCTGGCAGCTATCGCGACCGGCAACGAGCTTGGCATAGGTTTTGAAGTAATGGCGCAGGCGTTGGCTGTCTTCTCCGGCGTCCATCGTCGTCTTGAGAAGCTTGGGGAGAAGAATGGTATCCTGGTGTACGACGACTATGGACACCATCCAACCGAGGTAAGGGTTACCCTCGAAGCCCTGCGCCATGCATTTCCCGACCGACGCATCCTGGTCGTGTTCCAGCCCCACCGCTACACGAGAACCAGGGCGCTGGCCGATGAGTTCGGCACGTGCTTTGCCGCGGCCGACGAACTCATCCTGACAAAGGTCTACGCCGCATCAGAGCCCGAGATCCCGGGCGTAGACTCGACACTGATCCTCCGCGCGGTTGAGGCGGCAGGCAAGCCCGGTGCCAGCTACGTGCCGGAGATGGCCGAAGCAGCCGGCGTGCTCGCAGGCAAGCTGCGCAAGGGCGACGTCGTCCTGATTGCCGGAGCAGGTAACATATGCACGATTGGCGAAGAGATCTTGGCGAAGCTGTAGCAGGTTCAGCAGCGGACGTCAGGTTCGCTGAGTCCCTGGCCCAGCACACGACCTTCCGCATCGGTGGGCTGGCTGACGCCTGGGTTCTCGTCCGCAATCGGCAGGCGCTGACGCAAGTTCTGTCAGTCTGTCGAATGGCGGGCGTCCGTACGTGGATTCTGGGACGGGGATCAAACGTCCTTGTGTCCGACCAGGGACTCCACGGGGTCGTGGTCTGTCTCGGGGGAGACCTGGCTGAGGTCAGGCGGCAGGGAACAGAAGACGGGGGACGGTTGACCGGGCTGGTGTGCGGTGCCGGCGCGAGCCTGGACGAGGTCGCGACGTTCGCGGAGCAGCAGGGGCTGGTCGGGGCCGGGTTCCTTGCCGGAATCCCGGGTACGGTCGGAGGCGGAATGCACTCCAATGCCGGCGCGTTCGGCCGCTCGCTCGGTGACATCGTCACGAGTGTGACGGTGCTGGACGACCACGGAGAGGAGTTTGTGCGGGCCGGTTCGCAGATCCGTCGTGAGTATCGAAGGCCGATGGTTGACGAAGGTTTGATTGTGGTGGAAGTGACGCTCGGGCTCGAGAGGCCGACCGCTGACGGCCGGCAGCTTGCTGCGGATGAGGTCCGCAAGCAGCGGTGGGGGAAGCACCCGACCGAACCGTCGGCAGGTTCGTTCTTCCGGAACCCCGAGAAGGACGGGGAGCGGATCCCGGCCGGGAAGCTCATTGAGGAGTGCGGTTTGAAGGGCAGATCCATCGGCGGCGCCAAGGTCTCGGAAGTCCACGCCAACTTCCTCGTAAACAGCGGTCGGGCAAGATTCGCTGACGTTTACGAACTGGCTCAGGTCATCAAAGCGACAGTCGAGGAGCGGACCGGGATCCTGCTCGAAGAGGAAGTGCAGTACCTCCCGGGACCGGATGAACGCAGGTTCCAGAACGCAGAGGGTAGAATCCAGGAGTCGCGGAGCGGGGCGGCGAATGGCAGCTAGCGGCGGGCAGCAGAGGACTGTGGGGCAGATACCCGGAGCGACAAAGGGCGCGGCTCACCGTCGCCCGGTTTCCTGTTCCCGCGGTTCCTTTTCAAGGAGGTAGTATGGCAAAAGCAAGGCGTACCGCGGCCGTGGACATCGGCTGCACCAAGATCGCCTGCATCGTTGCCGAGACGGACCACGCAGGCAAGACGAGTATCGTCGGGTACGGTATGGCCGCGCCCGAGGGTTTCAAACAGGGCGTCGTCATAAACCTGGACAAAGCGGCCCAGTCGGTCGAGGCGGCAGCGAAGCAGTGTGAACAGATGGCCGGCGGAAAGTTCAAGTCCTACCCGGCCTACGTCGGCATCTCGGGTGAGCACATCAAACACCTGACCGGAACCGCGGCGGTACCGGTGCGGAAGCCGGCGCGCGGCATCAGCGCACGAGATGTCGAGGACGTCATCAAGCAGGCACAGACGATCAGGTTGCCCAACGACGAGCAGATACTGCACGTGGTCCCGACCCAGTTCGTCGTGGATGGACAGAAGGGTGTCCGAAACCCGATCGGTCTGTTCGGGGTGAAGCTGGAAGTTGAGGCGCTACTCATCATCGGTGCTGTAACCGCCGTCGAGAACTTGTATCGGGTCATGGAGCGGATGGAGTCAAGGAACCGTTCGCTCGTCCTTCAGTCCATAGCGAGTCTCTACGGAGTTTGCGACGAAGAGGACAAGGAGCTGGGAGTCGTGCTGCTTGATGTCGGCGGAGTCACTGATGTCTCCATCTACCGCGACGGTGAAATCCGGTTCACCAAGCTGCTTTCCGTCGGGGCGGTGAACATCACCAAGGACATCGTCATCGGTTTGCGGACCACTTTCCCCCAGGCCGAGGAGTTGAAGCGCAAGTACGGCGCAGCGATGGCTACCCAAATCGAGAAGGACGAAGCAATCTCGGTGGATGATGCATCGGGCCGCGGACCAAAGCAGGTCTCGCGGCGGCTGCTGGCATCGGTCATCCAGCCTCGCGTCGAGGAGATACTCACTCTGGCTGATTCCGAAGTGAGAAAGTCCGGGTTCGGTGATGGTCTGTCCGCCGGCGTCGTTCTCACCGGCGGCGGCTCCCGCCTGAGCGGAATAGACCTGGTGGCCGAGCAGATTTTCGGCATGCCGGTCCGGCTGGGTCGCCCGGATCGCATCGCCGGGCCGGTGGAGGTGACTCGCGACCCGGGGTTTGCCACTGCCGTTGGCCTGGTACGCTGTGGTATCGAGGGCAAGGCAACCAGTCAGTTTCCCGAGCCGGGGTTTCTTTCCGGCGTCGGTGAGGAAGTCAGAAGCTGGTTTTCGTGAGTCGCGCATGGCACGAGAAGCGCGGAAGAAGCGTCCCGGGAGGGACGACGAACGTCGGGTCGTCAGCAGGGTCTTTTGAGGCAGATGGCCGGGAGTCGAGAAACGTACATCGCATACAGCAAAGCTGCGAACGGAGGCAACGCATGATCGAACCGGTGAGAGAAGAGAAGAACCTGACCCGAATAGGTGTATTCGGTGTCGGCGGAGCAGGATGCAACGCGATAAACCACATGATCGACGCTGGTCTGGCCGGCGTCGAACTGCATGCGGTCAATACCGACCTGCAGGCGCTGGAGATGTCGCTGTCGCCGAACAAGATCCAGATCGGCGCGCAGCTTACCGGCGGGCTGGGGTCGGGAGGTGATCCGAAGATCGGCAAGCAGGCGGCCGACGAGTCAATCGAGCAGCTCCGCGAAGCTCTGTCCGGCTTCGACATGGTGTTCGTCGCGGCCGGCGAGGGCGGCGGCACGGGCACGGGCGCGGCTCCGGTAGTGGCGGAAGTCGCGAAGCGGAATGGCACCCTGGTAGTGGCAGTGGTTACGAGGCCGTTTCGATTCGAAGGCAGGCTGCGGGAGCAGAGAGCCGGCAACGGAGTCGATGCCCTGCGGCCACACGTGGACACGCTAATCGTACTGCCCAACGAGCGCGTCCTTTCGGAGTACGGAGAGAAGCCGTGTTTCGAGGCGTTCCGGTTGGCGGACGACGTGCTGCTGAACGCAGTCCGCGGCATTTCAGAGGTCGTGATCACCAAACAACTCATAAACATCGACTTCGCGGACGTCCGGGCGGTCATGTCGGAACGCGGTGGTGCGGTGATGTCGGTCGGCATTGCCGCGGGAGCCGGCCGGGCTTCAGAAGCCGCCCACCGGGCCCTGCAGTCCCCGCTGATCGAGGACGTCATGGTCGAGAGCGCACGCAAGGTACTGCTCAACGTCTCCGGGGATGACTCGATGACGCTCAAGGAAGTCGATGAGGCAGCAACCACGATTTTCCATGCGACCAACGGTCAGGCCGACGTCCGGATGGGTGCCGCCCGCAACAAAGACCTGCACGACAACATGAAGGTGACGATGATCGCGACAGGCCTTTCCGACCCGCTTCCCAAAGTCGATGAGGTGTCGGACCTGCTGGCCGAGATGGAGCTCTTCCCGGCCGCGAAGCGAACCGCCGGCAAGGACTGCAGGTTATCGATTGACCGGAACAACCTGGATATTCCGACCTTCATCCGCCGGCAGATAGACTAGTCTGGTTTGAGTACGAAGTGGAAGGGACAAGAGATGAAGGAGAAGTGCGGATGCCATCGTCTTCACCTGGTCGACATGACCTAGTTCCCTAGACTTCCGTAGGGATTCCGTACCGGGGTAACGCCTCCACCCCTGCCCGACCCGGGGCGGCCTTTAGGCCGCCCCGGTCGTTCTGTGTGGTGCTGGTGAGTGGGCGAAGATGGTTCCGACAGGCCCCGCAGGCCGGACATACCGCAGTGCACTCTCCTGACCTCGAAATGCCGGCGACGACTACATGGACTTGTGCACCCGGCCGGGTTTGCTCAGCATTGGCCGAAATGCGGCGGGAGCGACTGGGATCGGAATCCCTCCGGTAGGGTCGAGACTCGTCCCTAGAAAGCGTCTGTCTCAGGCTGGTCGACGGCCGCGGCCAGATAGTAGCTGGTGATGACCGGGCGTCTGACCGTGGTCTCTACCCATACGGCGGCGACCCACAATCCGTCTCTGGAATCAGGCAACACCATTTCCAGCAATGCAGAGCTTTCTCTCTCAGAAGTGGCGTGATGGTCGTTTGTCGTAAGCCCCTTCACGCCGCCGAATCCCTTCGACAGAGCAGGCTGGTCGGTTCTGGGCCACGCTCCCAGGATCACCCGGCAGGACTCACCTGGACTGAGCTTCCACTCGTAGTAGAGCACCAGTCGGGTGGCTGGACCGGGAACAAACGGCGCCGCGAACACCAGGCTGGTCCCGGGTGGAAACGGCCCTGGAAAGGAGACCTGGCCCGCCACGGGCTGGATGCTGACCAGCTGCCCGAACGTCTGGGCCGGCAACGCATCCGGTTCAGTCACGGTGATAGTGATGTTGGCTGCGGCGATATCGGCAGACTGCGCGGCAAAACGGGCAAGCCACTCCGAGTATTCGCCCTGCCCTCGCGCGGCCGCGTGCTCGCGACACGCCGGTCTCAGATTGTCCACCGAAGATCTGCCGCCCTTCAAGTAGGGTACGCGCGGAACCAGCGTCGCGTGCTCGCGATAGCATCCAGGTACCGCGCACGCACTCCCGTGCACGGCGAGGACCTCTTCCTCCAGTTCAGGAGGCCAGGTTTCCCCGCCGAAGAAGGCAGAGTGATCCTGCCCCGGGGTGGGCGCGTAGTGGGCGGCTTTGCAGTCCGGGCAGACCACTTCGTGCGTGATCTCATCCCAGGCAACA
>Ga0233423_10000414_pt1 | contig 23117 bp, 26 predicted proteins | sample Watercolumn_Mata_FD_180713 | JGI IMG/M metagenome (GOLD analysis project Ga0233423, IMG submission 180713) | Freshwater microbial communities from Lake Matano, South Sulawesi, Indonesia - Watercolumn_Matano_2014_112_MG | ecosystem: Environmental > Aquatic > Freshwater > Lake | place: Indonesia...
CCATTTTACCAGCTGAAAGTGCCTGTCGTGCCTGTATTTGGTCCAAATCTCCAAGGAACACTGTCTTGCACGTCCGAGGCATAAAAAGCATCTTGGTTACTGCTATTCATTGAAATAGTAATGGCATATCCAGATGTTCCAACAGGGATTGCTATTCTTGCAGTTCCGTTAACATCTAATTTGTAGCCTGGCGTTGGCGTCCCAATTCCCGTATATCCAGATGTTCCGTTTACCATAAAATAAGTGGTGCTTGGGTTTGAAACTTCATTGATTATAAAGTCTCTTGATGAGGCAAATTGTAAGAATATTATAACAAATACTAATAACGATAATGAGAAGATTATTATGCGCGATGTGCTGGTTTTTATTTTATTTGGTTTCATTTTTCAGCCTCTTTGTTGTTTTTTTCTAGAATCTGCCAGTAACCTGCGCTGGTTTGTCCAATTCTTCGGAGCATGCCTTTTTCTTTTAATTTCTCAATATATTCTTTTATAGTATCCAAGCCTATTCCAAGTTTATGGGCTATTTCATTTCGTGTAATATTAGCATTATTCTTTATCTCTTTCAGAATTTTAGATTCTAATTCTGTAAGAGAAGCTAGGGGGGTAGCTAGGGGGGTAGCTAGGGGGGTAGCACTTTTCTCCGAGAGCTTCAGATATTCAGTTTTCTGCTTAAAAATAGCATAAAAATAACTTTCATTAAATTCAATATCTGGAAAGGGAGCATTTTCTTTTTTGCACATCTCTTTAATTCTTTCAAACCCTGTGCCTATTTTTTCCCCAAAATGTATTCGTGCAAATAAGTCAGCAATTATTTGATTTCTCCTAAAAACAGTTTCTCCTAAAACAAAGTTTGCTGGTTTTTGCCAATAATTTTCTATTCTTATTCTATCTGGGAGAAACCTTATTATATTATTATGCCCATGCTCAAAATAATATTTATGCATAACTGAATTAATAACTGCTTCTCTAATTGCATCAAAGGGATATTCATAAATATTTATTCTTTGCGGGCCTCCTCCTGAAAATTTGTAAGCTACTTTGGAATAATATTTTATAAATTTCATAACCTCTTCAATAATTTCAAAAAGGCTACCCTTGACCTCTTTCCTGTCAATAACTTCGCTCCCTTCTTTATCTTTGAATAGCACTAAAGTATATGCCGACCATGGAAAAAAATGCTGAGGATCTTTAGCAAAAAACAACACTCCTGCGTTGTTAAATAAAATCTTTCCTTCCTGTTTTTCTGCAACGCTTAAATTAACGAGTTGTTTTTCAATGTCATTAGATAGAGCTACTCCCGCCATTTCAAGAAAACGGCTAAATCTATTGTTATCAAAATCATCAGGATAAATGAACTTTGGCTCAATTAGCTCATCAAATCTTATTTTGCCTTCTGACTTGAACAGGCCGATTATTTCATCTCTCGAAAGTTTCTGGCTATTTGGTCCAATTCTTTTGTAAAAACCAGAAGAACATTTATATGGCTTATCTTTTCCTTCCAAAACATTTATTATAAGTACATTATTAAGGGCGTCAAACAATAGCTTTATTTTTGGCTCGCAATTATTTGCTATGTCTTGTATCTGCGACTTAAGTTTGTTTGTAATTTGAATGCATTTGATTTTTCCATTGTCGTCTGCCCCTAAAAAGATTCTTCCCCCCGAAGAATTTGCAAATGCAACTATTTCTTTATCAATATTTGATAAATTTTCTTTGAATTCAATAAACTGCCTTTCTCCTTCTTGCAAAATAAATTTTAATTCTTCTTTATTCATTTTTCAGCCTCTTTTTTGCCGTAGATTAGGTCAAAATTCAGTTTATATCGGATTTTGGAAATGTCTGTATTCGTCTTTTTCTCTTCTTTATCTCTTTGAGCAATATTTTTATGCAGCGATTTCATTTTTTGTTTGAATAGGATTCGGGATGACGACTCCTTTTTTGACGAGCTGGTGAATATACTTTCTTGCTGTTACCCAAGCAATTCCTGTCCGTTGGGAGATTTCATATAACGTAAAGCCGGCGCGGCTTTTATTCAGCAATTGTAAAATTGCTCTTTGTTTTGAATTGAAATTTGGTTTTTTTCTCGTCATCATTGTTTTTTATCCAGCCTTATCAATTTTACAGAGAGAGATGGTTTTTCGTTAGACATGAATTCTGGAATTTTAAGATAAATTTCAAAAAAATCTTTTTCGAGATTAATTTCAGCTTCTTCAATAAATTTTTTTGGAAATCTTATAGAATACTGCTTGCCATCAAAGATGATTTTTGCCTCTTTTTTTTCTTCTCGCGAAGTTGTATTCAGGATTTCTTCTCTTAGTTCGCGCAGTTCATTCTGCGTTAACTTCGAAGGCGCAGGGCTATTACTCATTAATCATCCTTTTTACTGCTATTTAGTTAACAGATTGTAGGACTAAAAGGTTTTTAAATCTTTCTTTCTTTAGATTCTTTAGGACTAATTGATGTAAACAAATGATTAGAAACTGGTCGCATTTATGTTCTGATACGATGACTCTTGATACATAGTAGGACGAAATAGTATAAATTAAGACTTTAAACACAAAGTGTTTTTTCTAAGGGGCGAAAGAGATTAATAGATAATAGGACTAGAATACTATATTGTAGGACGAAATAGTATAAATCAGATTCACATACTGGTTAAAAAAACACAAAAATAAAACCACAACATATAAAAGATAAAGGTTTCTCTGTTTATGGGGATAAAGAGGCATATATGAGTGACATATTGATGGCTGCACTTCTTGGTGGAATTGGCGGGTTGACAAGAGGGGTTGTTGGATTGCTAAAAGCTTTTTCTTTGAAAAGGAGGATTATCTGGACTTATTATTTAATTACAGTAGCAATTGCAATTATAATCGGAGTTTTCGTAGGAATAATCTTTGATTTTGACCCCAGGCTTTCTTTATTGGCGGGATATGCCGGGACAGACATTCTGGAAGGAATTTACAAATCTTTTGCTGTTCAGAAAGTTTATGTGCAGAACAAAAAATGACAAAAACAACTCTTTATATTGATGTAGATGTGAAGACAAAAAAATCATTGGATAAAAGAGCAAAAGAACAATTTCTTACGACAGAAGAGCTTGTTGCAGATATCCTGAGAAGAAGCGTGCTTTCATATAATAAAGGGGAGGGAAGTGACAATGTTGATGACAAATTTCTTACATTTTTTTCCAGAAAGAGAAAGAAGAAATAAAATTGCTAGATTCGTATTTTCTCCCGCACTAGGCGCCGGAAAACAATTCAGACTTTCCGTTTTTTATTACTTTAATAACATATTTGGCGTTTTTCAAGTCTCCATTTGAATCAAATGAAATTTTCCCTGAAATGCCATCGTATTCTTTAAGAGAATAAAGAGCATTTTTTATTGCTTCCGAGCTTGTTCCTTTTTCTTTGATTATTTTAGCGAGAATTTTTACTACATCATAAGCTTGAGGGGTGCATACTGTGATGTCATCCTTTCCCGTTTTTGCTCTCATAGCTGCTTTAAATTCATTAGTCATTGGTGCGTCTACTATTGAATAAAGCATCCCTTCTGCGGCGCTTCCTGCTTCTTGCCATATCTTAGGATCGTCAGTTGTGTCAGTTCCAATAATTTGGGCTTTTATTCCTAGCTCTTTTATTTGTTTTAATGCAATAATCTCTGCTTCAGTATATTCTACCAAGTATATAACGTCTGGATTTGCTTCTTTGATTTTAGTAAGTTGGCTTTTTAAGTCTCTGGAAGTTTGCTCATTTCCTTCGTCTGCAACAATCTTTCCCCCGAGTTCGGCAAACCTTTTCTTAAAAACATCTTTTATTCCGACACAATAATCACTTAAACAATAAAGAATAGCTGCTTTGCTTGCTTTCAGTTTATTATAAACTACCTCTGCACTTTCTTTTCCTTGAAAAGTATCAGAAGGATAGGCTCTGAAAATATAATCTCCTGCCTGAGTGACTCCGGGAGCAGATGAACAGGGAGAGACCATCACAGTTTTCCCCTCAGCAACGGGTGCGGCGCTTAGGGTTTCGCTCGAGCATTCCCCCCCTATAATCGCAGGAACCTTATCGAGATTTACAAGCTTATTAGCTGCATTGTTTGCAGTCTTTGGAGTGCATTGGCCGTCTTCATAAATAATCTCTAAATTCTTTCCATTTATTCCTCCCGCGGCATTAACTTCTTCGACAGCAAGTTCCACTGCAGTTCTGGAATTTTGCCCGATTCCGGCAGCATCTCCCGTTAGCGGTCCTATGAATCCTATCTTAATTGTTTCTTTTTTTGAAACATTTCCAGTCATGACACCCCCAAAACCATAGACTATGGCTAAAACTAATACTGCAAATGCAATCAGCCCGATGACGATTCTTGTTGTTTTTTCCATTTTATGCAGAGCCCCCATTTGCTCTTACTAATTCTCTTACTCTTTCTTGAGGCAGATACTTGCTGAGTTGCTCGATAGTCTGATTTCTGTAAAATTCCTTTCGTCTTGCATTGACATCTTGAATAATCGGAACTGCCTCAGGCCCGTCATACTCTCCTAAAACTCTGTATTCGTGACCAAGCCAAGAAGTTACCCTTATCCGGCCCTTTTTTGTCTTAGTGCGTGCAAAAAGTCTTTCCCTTTCCTCATATAGTCGAATGCGCACACTAACATCGCCAGCATGCTGTCCCCATTCATTTTCTGCGTATTCTCTTCTCCATTCACCCGGGGGCAGCTGTCTGACTAAACTTCCCATTTCTTCTAAACTTAACATTGGTCTTTCTGTGTTGGTTTGCATGTTGCTACCTTGTTATTCTCAAAAAGTGATGAAGAGATGATTTTTAATATCCTTCTGATATTATTGATATCACTGATATCAAAAGATTTAAATAGTCGCTAAATTTGAGATAGTAATGGAGAGGAAATTAATCAAGCAGGGCGGGGGTGGATACACTATTTATCTCCCAAAGAAATGGATTGATGAGAAGGGGTTGAAAGAAGGGGATAAGATTGAGATAAGTGAAGAAGAAGGCTTTTTAGTAATTGGAGGAGTAAGCAATAAAGAAAATACCATTGAAATAGTATTAAACGACGAAAACAAAGGAAACATAAAAAATATCTTAACACATGTTTATAGAAGAGGGTTTAACAAAATTTTCTTGAGAGACGTTAACTTAGATTTAATCAGGGAAGTTAAAAGAATAACTTCTGATCTGCTTCTTGGTTTTGAAGTCACAGAGCAGACAAACAACTTCTGCATACTTGAGAATATCTCTGAACCCTCGGGAGAAAAATATGACGTTATTTTAAGAAAGATATTTTTTACTATTAAAGATTCATTTGATTTGATTTTAAATAATTATAAAGAATATGAATCTACATATCGCGAACTGGAAGAAATGAAAAACAGCAGTGTCAAAATGATTCTATTTTGTAGGAGAATGCTTATGAAAGAAAAATATTCTAAGAATATTGTGTTTAACTGGGAACTTCTAACTTTTTTAAGCCATATTCAAAAAACTATTTTTTATTTATACAAGCAAGTCTATGAAAACAAGATAAAAGAGGATAAGGACATATCCAAGATGATTGAAAAATCTGGGGAGCATTTTGAATTTGTGCAAAAAGCATTTTATGAAAAAGATTTGGTTTATCTAGAAAAATTGCACAAATCGAGCGTTAAATACGCTTATAATGAGATATTAGAATTAATCTCAAAATCTAAAGGTAAGAAAAGTGTTGTTTTGGCATACTTAAAAGAATTATTAAGATTAATAAAAACAGCTGGCAGCCCTGTTAGGTCTATGCTGATTAATTATTAACATTTGTTGTAGAAAAATAACCTGTTCTTCGCCCGCGTTCATCAAATTCCGAGGTATTTTTCTTTTTTTGTACTTCAAGAGCTTTTCTGTTAGCATAATTTGTTGCTGCCTCGCCCCATTGATTGCGAATTGATTTATCTGCATAACGAGTTGGGTCGTATCTAACAAAACTGTCCATTAAACCAAGGGTTTCATACATAGCAAAATATGTTTCTTCGTCATGCTTTTCGAGATATCTCTCTATTAGTTTATATTTTACTGGTGCATTTGTTTTGATGCCGAGATCTGAAATTGCATCGTATACTGCTTGCGGATTTAAATAAGCTGCATAAGCTGTTTCTCTATCTTGGAACTTTCTTTCCCATGCTCTGATTATTTGAATGCCAAGAGCACTTTCAGTGTCAAATCCAGAACTCCCAGAGCCTAATAATTTTATTGTTCCAATTTTATGGGCGATTGAACGTTTGACTTGCTCTTTTTGGACTTGTCGTATTAGGTTTTGTCTAGCTTGGTAATTATCATACTGCCAAACTCCTGCCCCTAGAAGAGCTAGGCTTGTCAGAGCTATTGCGCCCCATCTTTTCAATCTTGAAAGGAGTTGTGATTTTTTATGTCTTGAGATTGCTTTCTCAACTAGCCTTTGAAATTCTTTGTCTGATTTTGGCCTAAACTCCCTATCTGGGTCAAGTAAAACATAAAATAGATTCCTAAAATGCCTCGGGCAATGTTCACTGATTTCTGCTCTCAAATAACCCCGCAATTCGCTAGAAGAAGTGCTTCTGATAAATTCTTCTGGGCTTTTGGATTGATTGAGAATATTTTCTAAAGGCAATCTTCCTGTAACAATCTGATACATTGCTGCTCCTGCTGAATAAAAATCACTTTCAATTGTTGGGTGGCTTTCTGTTTTGAACAATTCTTTAGCTCTAAATGCAACATCCCCCAAATTATCTCGCGGGTCAGTTGTTGGGCTTTCTAAGTAACTAGCATTACCGCAATCTGCTAACATTAATCTTATTAAACCAGAGTCTTCTGCAAATCTTGTTCTAAGTATATTTGCAGGTTTAATATCACCGTGGGTTTTTCCCCTTAAAGTATGCTGTTCAACAACACCTTCAGTTAAATCTCTCAAAAACTGTATTGTTTGCGCGGCGCTAATACCTTTTTCAAAAGAAAGTCTCTCTTCTGGGTTTGGTTGGAGATAAGTTTTTAAATCTCCTTCTAATAAAGGCATTTCAGAATAAGGCTTGCCCTCTCTTGTTAAATAAGGCCTTGATTGTATAAGGTGCCTTCCGCTAAAACCTGACTCTTTTGTTACTGTATCTCCTGGAGTCAATCTCCTGTGTTTTCTTTTCTCTTTTGTCTTTTGCGTGGGATCATCTAGCTTGACACATACAATTTCTCCAGAAGCTGTATTTGCTGCTCTGTAAACTTTTCCAGTTGCCCCAAATCCTATAGGGGTACTATCGATTATCTGGTGGTTTGCTGAATCAAAATTCTCAGGGGTTAGAGGCTCTTGTGTCTTAGAATTCATTTTGCGATTCCTCCAAAACATCGATAGTGAATTTGGCCAAGGTGCCTGGCTTGAGCTGGGTTTCTACAGCTCTTGGAATGACAACTACTGATTGTTTGCCGTGTTTGGCGACTTTCTTTGTAATAATTATCTGCCTTTTGATTTCCATAATTTTTTGTAATTTATACATATTTTCTGCATATTTAAATCTTGCGCTCGTTATTACTCGGCAGTTACATTCTTTAGGTGATTGTAGAATTTTACTGATGAAGAAAAATTGGCTGATAACTCCCTAAAAATTAGAAACAATGTTAAGCCTTATAAAAATTCTAGGCTTACAAGCTGATTAATTTTACTTTAGCGTTTTCTACTGCAGAAAAATTAGTGGCGCCCAAATACTGAACTCTAAATTCATCACAAACCGAAATAATCGGGGATGTTGCGGTGCCGTCAATTACTACTGCAAATACTTTTTTTCTAGCATCTTTAATTATTCTCACAACTTCTTTGTGAGAGAATCTTCTTATTACATCGCCGTTTTCATCAAGGATCACAGCCATCTTACTTTCTTTTATTTTTTCATAAGCAGACTTTATCATTTCCTTAGCTTTTTCAGAATCTATACTTTGAGCAGGTGCTGAAACTGAAGACTGAGGCAGATCTTTTGATTCTTCGAAAGATTCTCCGTTATACTTTAATCTTCTTAAAAATTCTCCGACTAAAATTCTTTTTCTTAGGGCTATCAATATTTCTTTACCCTGCAGCTCTTCTACTTCTTTTCCGTCTGGTGCGATAGCTATGTAGCTTATTTTTGCATTATCAATAACATTTTTTGCAATAAGTTTTCCGCCTCTGTCACCATCAACAAACAGTGTGATTTCTTTAGACTCGCCGAGCTTGGCAATTGTTGAAGGCAACTTTGTGCCATTCATGCCGATTACATTATTTACCCTATTTTTCAATAAATTAACAACATCTGCCCTGCCTTCAACAACAATTATTTCATTGCTGGATATATCCCCCGCAGGTAACTTTTCATCACCATATTCTTGAATTTTAGATGCCCTTGACTCTTCTTTTAGAATTCTGCTCATACCTTCCATTTCTCCTCCCCCGGTGTCGAGCCCTTCTAGAAGCCTTTTAGCTCGTTCTATTATATAGTCTCTTTTGCTTCCTCTCACATCTTCAATCTTACTAACCTGAATTGCTGCCTCTGTTGGCCCAACTCTATCAATGGTTTCTAATGCAGCTGCAATGATGGTTGTCTCAGACTTGTCGAGCGCAGTTGGCACCAATATCTCCCCAACAGTTTTGCCATCAACCATTTCTAAGTTGACTTCAATCCTGCCTATTTTTCCTTCTTTTTGTAATTCGCGCATTTCTAACTCTGCTCCAAGAAGCCCCTCTGTCTGACCGAATATAGCTCCGATTACATCGGGTTTTTCTAACGGGCCATCTGCTTTGAATGAAGCATGGACCATATACTTAATTGATACTGGGCTTACTTTTGCCATTCTACTCCTGTTAATAATCTGCCTTTCGGCTTTTTAGAAAGAAAATAACTAAATTGTGTCCAACACGGACGTGAATATGATAGTTAGTGCAATACAAACTTTCTTTCTATACACTAAAAAAATAGAATACCTATTTAAATCTTTGTTTTTTCTGGTGCAACTGGAGCAGAATTAGGGTCTATTATTCACTTCAAAGTGGTTAATACACAAAGGTTTATAAAAGGAGACAAATTAATTTTTTTATGGCGAGAATTAGAGACTCAGAACTTTGCCCATTTGAGAAAATGAGAAGAGGCGGGCGTAGGGAGCAAGAAAGAAGGAGGTTTAGGAGAGATAAGGGGTGGGTTGTAAAAAGCAATAGGCCTGAAGAGTCTGTTGGAGACCCTCATTTATATTACACAGACAGGGAGGTTGAAATGTACGCTCGTTCTGGGGGTATGAAAATGGCCCAGGAAAGAATAGCTCTTCGCATATTGGAACTATTAGGCTTAGGGCCTGGGAGTTCTTTGTTAGACGTGGGTGCTGGTCCGGGCTATACGGCAGAAGTTTATCGCTCAAGAGGCTATAATGTAACTTGTTTAGACCTAATTCCTAGGATGGTAGAAAAAGCAAGAGAGAGAGGATTTGAGGCATATGTCGGCGACATGCGGCAGCTAGAAGAAGTTTTTTCTGGGCGCAAGTTTGGGGGGGTTGTTTCTGCTTCTTCTTTGCAGTGGATTAAAGACGAGCGTGAAATCGTTAGAGTCGCGCAGGGAGCATATTCTGTTTTAGATCTGGGCGGCCCCCTTGTGTTTCAATTTTATCCAAAAAGTGAAAATGAATTATATCGAGTAAAACATACATTTGTTAGAAATGGTTTTCATGGAGAAATTGTAGTTGATTCGCCAGATATCCCAAAGAATCGGACAGTTTATTTAACTATGCAAAGAGATTGATTATTTTCCAAGAATTTCCTTCTTTTTTAAGTCCAATTAATTTTTTCATCCAGAATTTTTTAGGTTGTGAAATTGAGCTAACTTCTTGCATTAAGTTGATATACTCATCTAAGTCGCTATTGCGCATTTTTTTAATAAATTTTATTGTTTTCTGGCAAATATTTTTTCTTTCTTTTTCATTTAAGCTAGAAACATATTTACACCCCAGACTCAAACCAAGAACACAAAAGTCATTATAAAATCTAAGTTTTATTGGAAATAATTTACAATCCAATGGTTTATCTTTCTGAATGAGACATTCTCTTTTTCCATAAAATCTGCAACGAGGAATTTCGCCCAAGATTAAATTCTCTCTTTTATCTCTCTTAAAAGAATCAATACAAAATAAAACATTATTTATTTTAATGACAGGATACTTTTTTTTGATAAACTTTTTAGCTTCCTTTTTTAAAAGCCACCCATAAGTTTTACAACAAGTATCACAAACCCTGCAAGATTCTAAGATTCTTGGGAACAGATTTCTAGTGTTTATTTTAGATAAGGACATTTTTTTCCTGTTAAAAAATTTAGAGTTATATGCTTTGAAATATAAGCCGCATACGGACATTCTTTATGTAAATTTATTTTTGAAAATTTATTTAAAAGAGGAGCAGTATTGAATTTAAAAGGTATAAGGCTTCCTAAATATTTTTTCTTATTACACTGTTGTATTTCTGTACAAAGATAAATCTTTCCTTCAGAAGTTAAAAAGATATTTCTTGGATTTGCTGTGCATCCTTCTTCTAATTTAAATCTCTCATTAGGAAATATTCTTTTCAAAAAATCAAAAATTTCTTTTTTATTAATTTTTTTGTATAATCTCATTTTATTTTTTCTTGCTCGTCCCCTTAGCACAATTTCGTTTATACTTATATTAAACGGGTCAAATGCTTTAATTTTTTTAAGAATAATTTCAAGATGTTTAACATTGGTTTTGTTAAGAGTTAAATACGCCCCGAAGGGAATTTTGTTTTTATTCAGGAGAGCTAAACAAGAGATTGTTTTTTTATAAGAGCCCTGCCCCCTTATGAAATCATTCTCTTTTTCCATTCCTTCGATACTGACTCCGATATAACTTATATAATTTTTAATTTTATTGACATTTTCCTTACTAATTTGTGTTCCGTTAGTGAATAAATTATTAGATATCTTTTTTTTCTTAGAGTAAGCTAAAATCTTAAAAAAGCCATTTTTTATTAAAGCTTCTCCCCCTGTAAAATTTATTTGCTTACAGCCAAGTTTATTGAGCAAATTTATAACGAGAAGACAGCTTTTTAGAGAAAGTTCTCCCTTCGAATAATGATTAATTAGGCAGTGCTTGCAGTTTAAATTACATTTTGTAGTGATTTCCCAATCACATCTCTTTATAGAATATCTCATTTTTCGTCTATTGCGCCTATGTGAATAAGCTTAGAAAGAATCTCTCTTAAATCTTTCTTTTCTGCTTCTTTACTAAATTTATCTAAAATTTCTTTTTCTAGAATATATCCTTCATTATTTAAGATGAACTGGATAAATTTTTTAGTTTGTTTATCGATCTCAACAGTTTGATATCTGGTAACTATGTAGTCTTCCTTATGAAAATCATTTAACTTCAGATATTTGTTTTTCTTAAACCTCCTCATATGTTTTGGAAACTTAAATTTTATTTCTTTTATTTTTAATTTTATTCTATTAACTGGCTTTTTGCGGCCCCTCACTGCGCAATCAACACAAAACTCCCCTGGATAATTTGAGTCTACCTTACACCCTCCGACACATTCACAAAGTAAATTACAGCTCTTGCAAGGCTCAGTTACCCAGCTTAAATCCCTGAATTCATTTAGTTCTTTTTTATTCCATATTTTTTCAATTGATTCTTTTAAGACATTTCCATAGACTTTAAGCGACTGATTGCATATCCTGAAATTCCCTTCAGGATTAATTGCTCCGAATGTAACGCCCACGCCGCAATTAGCATAAACATTTTCTTTGAGCAATCTTTTATCTAAACAATAAGGTATTGCTGTTCCAAAACCGAGCGGAATTCCAAAATCCTTTTTTGCTCTTATCATTTGGCTTAAAGCAATATCAAATTGTTTTCTTGTAGGGAGAAGTTTTTTTGTTAATTTGCTCCCTATCCCCCCAGACTCAAATCTGTCAACAAAAACACTTTCAATTCCCAATTTCGCTGCGAGTTTGATTATATTATACATTTGATTATAATTTGCGGACATCAGAACAGGAATGCACCTGACATCAAATCCTCTTTCAATATATTTTTTTATGTTCTCGATTATTTTCTCATAGCTTTTAGGATTATTTGTTAGATATTCATGCGTTTTTTTATCTCCGTGAATTGGAACTCCGAGACAAGCTAGACTTTTGGAGAGCCCTTTAATATACTTAAAACCATTAGTTACAACTGTAACAGAGGAATTTTTTGAAAGCTTGTTTATATATTCGTTTAGTTTTTTAATTTTTAATAAAGAAGGTTCGCCACCAATAAGATAAACGTGGGGGATCTTTGATTTACAAACACTGCTCATAATTTTATCGAGTTTATCATAATCTACAGAACAGTTTCTACCAGGGTTATAACAAAAAATGCATCTTTGGTTGCATCCATAGGTTGTTTCTATGTGTATGAGATGAGGCACACTATAATAATCTAATTTTTCTGCCATTTCTCAAAGTTAAACTTTACTTCTTAGACTTTTTGACAGCTCTTCTATGCAAGCCAATGCTTTTAATTTTTTTCGCGTCCAGAACTGCTTTGCACTTTGACATTTTTATTTTCCCCCGCATATACATATATTAAAGCATTTTTATAACTTTCTTTTTTAAAGATTCGATATCTTTCAACAAATTATGCGCCTTTACAAAGAACCACCAAATATCAAGCCAGTAGATGCAATTTTTACTAGGAACCGCCTACGTGGGCGGACTTAATTATCATACCCATCTGGATGCTTTTGTTTCCAAAGCCAAGCAGAAAGAATTATTTCTTGAAGACTAAACTTGGGCTGCCAACCTAAAATTGCCTTGGCTTTTGCAGAGGACGCGATTAAGACAGCGGGGTCGCCTGCTCTTCTATCAACAAACTTTTTATTAATTATCTTTCCAGTAACTTTTTCTGCTGTTTCAACAATTTCTTTATTTGAAAAGCCCTCTCCACTTCCTAGATTAAATATCCCGCTGTCGGGATATTCTAAGGCTAATAGGTGCGCTGAAGCTAAATCTAGGACATGAATATAATCTCTAATGCAGGTGCCATCTTTCGTAGGGTAATCTGCTCCAAAAATAGAGACTGCTTCTCTTTTTCTGATGGCAACATCTAATATAATAGGAATTAGGTGAGTCTCAGGGTCGTGATGTTCTCCATGCAGTTCAGTTGCACCTGCTGCATTGAAATACCTTAAAGCTACAAAATCAATTTCATATATTGTTTTATACCACTTAAGCATTTTTTCGAACATTAACTTTGTCTCCCCATAGGGATTTGTTGGGGTTGTTGGGTCGTCTTCTTGAATAGGAATTTGTTTTGGCTCGCCATATGTTGCTGCGCTAGAAGAAAAGACAATTTTTTTGACATTGTTTTGCCGCATTGCCTCTAAGATATTTAAGCTTGAAGCAACATTGTTTCTGAAATAATCTCCTGGCCTTTCCATCGACTCTCCAACTAAACTAAGAGCGCAGAAGTGCATTACTGCATCAATATTAAATTTTTTCATTGTTTCATTGAGCAAATTAGAATCTGCGATATCCCCCTGAACAAATGTACATTCAACAGCCCCCCTGTGTCCTTTTGATAAATTATCGTATGCAATTACGTTGTATCTTTTTTTAATCAATTCTTCAACAATTATGCTTCCAATATAGCCTGCCCCCCCAAGAACTAAAATGTTTTTGTGTTGCATACTCTTTAATAGGAGCATTGCATTAAAAAGTTTTTGGAGATTTGTTACTTATTAAGTATGTATTAAAAAACAATATTCGCAATAAATAAAAGCTTAAATACGCTGAAAGTGGAGTCTGGTTATAAAATTAGAGAGAATTTTAGAAAGATTTAAATTTATTGCCGCGAAAATAAGTTGCGCAAAAATAAGAGTCTTCAAAAAATAAATCTTATTTCTTTCCTTTTTTATCTGACTTTTCAGCTTTTTTCTTTGCTTCAATGACTTTCTTGCCGCTCATATAGGGCACTAAGACATCTGGAATTTTTATTGAGCCGTCTTTTTGCTGGCAGTTTTCGAGAATAACTACCATTGCGCGGGAAGTTGCTATTGCAGTATTATTTAATGTATGAGCATACTTTTTTTCACCTTTCTCATCTATAAATTTAATGTTTAGTCTTCGCGCCTGCGCCCCTTCCATATTTGTAACAGAAGTGATTTCAAAATACTTTTTTTGAACTGGGCTCCACGCCTCTAAATCAGCCCCCTTTGCTTTTATGTCGCTTAGATCCCCTGAGCAGGATTCAAATTCCCTTATCGGTATTTTTAATTTTTTGAATAATTCTTTCGACAAGCCAAGCAATTCATCGTAATATCTGTAAGAATCTTCTGGCCTGCATATGATAACCATTTCCTGCTTATTAAACTGATGCGTCCTATAAATTCCCTTCTCATTTATGCCATGGCTTCCAATTTCTTTTCTGAAACACATGCTATATCCTGTGATTTTTACAGGCAGTTCTTTATGGCTCAATGTTTTTCCAATAAACATTCCTATAAGAGGATGCTCTGAAGTTGCAATTAAGAACAAATCTTCTCCCTCAATTTTATATGCCTGAGCAGCAATATCTGCACTTGAATAAACCCCATTTAATATTTCGCCCCTTATCATTAGGGGCGGCTCAATATATTCATAGCCCTTTGAAACCATGAAATCGCGGCTGTAATTAATTAGCGCCTGATTTAATAAAGCTAAATCTCCTTTCAAATAATAGAAGCCATTCCCAGATGTTTTTGCAGATGTATCGCAATCTAAAATATTCAAAGCTTCTCCCAATTCAACATGATTTTTTATTGGGAACTTAAATTCAGTTGGTTTTCCCATCACTTCTCTGACAACATTCTGCAAAGCATCTTTCCCAATCGGCACAGATTTATGAATTATGTTTGGAATTTGCATCATAATATTGTGAATTTCTGTTTCAAGCTTGCTTGTTTTGGCTTCAACTTCTGCAATTTTATCTGGAATTTCAGATGCTTTTTTCATCAAAATATCTGTTTTCTTTCCAGCTTTTCTTGCTTCATTTATTTCTTTAGAAACTTTATTTCTCTCAGCCCTGAGAGCGTCTGCTTCTGTTTTAAGCTTTCTCCATTCTTCATCTTTCTTTTTAACTTCATCTACAAGGGGCAATTTAGCTTCCTGAAACTTCTTTTTTATATTTTCCTTGACAAATTCTGGGTTTTCCCGTATTAGCTTAATGTCTATCATAGTTTAGAAAAGAAACAAGCATATTTAAGCTTAATCATCCAAAACATTGTAAAATTAACTCTTTTGTTATGTCAAGAAGCTTGACGAAAACCGCACCTTTCAAGGTGCGGTTGCTTCTTGAGCATGTCAAGAATAGAATATTCTTGAACACCTCGAAAACCGAAGGTTTTCTTAGTCCAAAAAACGAGCGTCTGCCACAAACCACGGCTTTTAAGCCGAAGTGGCGCTCTGTTTTTTTGATAATAATGAATTTTGATAAGGAAAAATTAGAGTCTCTAAGAAAAGAAAAAGCTGAAAGGAGAGGTGGATTCAAGGAAAAAATAATTCTCGATGCGGTTGAGGAACGCTAGCTATAATTTGAGTTTTCTTTGCCTTTTATAAGTTCTAAGATATGTTTTTTTCTCACTCTGCCGTAATCTTTCTTGTTAGCCTTAAATTTAGCAATCATCTCGGAAGCATATTCTCCGCCCAGATGATGGGGCACAATAACATAATCAGCCCCGCTTTTGTACAAATCAAGAGCGTTCCGTGCATATTCTACTGTAGTTATGAAAACTGATTTTGCTCTTGTTCTCTTCAAGTATTCTAGGATAGATTTACTAACTGGCTCATCAGGTATTGTTGAAATAATGAGCTTGGATTTCTCAAGCCCAATTTCAGCTAAGAATTCTTTGTCTTCAGCATCCCCGTATATGCAGTCTATTCCTTCTCCGCTTAGAGATAAAATAACCTGCGGGTTATAATCCACAACTACAAAAGACATTTTAAGTTTTTTTAATTCTTTCAAGACTTTATATCCTATTCTGTGATATCCAAACAATACAACATCAAAAGTTTTTATCTTATCTATTAATTTTCTATGTTCTTTTCCTTCAAATATGAACAGGGCTTTAGAAATTCTGTTAAATATCCACCTTGAATAATATATACTATAACTGCTTAAGCCAATCGTTATCAAAGAAATAAGAATAGCTAAATTCATTATTTCTTGGCTTAAATAACCTAAACTAAACCAGAGCAAGGCTAATACCAAAGAAAATTCACTTATCTGGGCCAAACTTGATCCTGCTAAAAAGTTTGTTTTTTTCTTAAATCCAAAAAATCTAAGCAAACTCATGACAATTATAGGCTTTCCTATAAAAATAAACAAAGAAAACACTAAAGCGTATCCTATTAATGTAGAACTTATATCTTGAGTAAGCTGGCTACCAAAGAAAACAAAAAATAACACTACAAAGAAGTCTCTTAAGGGCTTCATTTTGCCCCCAAGTTCGAGAGTATATTTGCTAGAAGCTAGCGACATGCCTGCTATTAAAGCTCCGATCTCAAGAGAAAATCCTAACGAACTAAAAATGCTGGCTAATATAAGGGCCCAGGCTATACCAAATAAAAATAAGGTCTCTTGATTTTTTGCCAGGTAATTAAGTAATCTTCCCAAGACAACTTCAGAAATTAAGAATACTCCAACAATTAGGGCTATGGCAACAAGAAATTTAGTAAGCATAGAATAAATATCTCCTCCGCTGAGCAAGGGAATAATCATTAATGCAAGCGCAGCAACAAAATCTTCGATTATTAATATCCCTAAAGTAATTCTTCCATGCAGCGTATCAATTTCCTTTTTGTCAGATAGTATCTTGACTACAACAACTGTGGAAGAAAAAGCTAAAATGGCCCCGATGTATAGAGCAGTTGTGCTTGAGAATCCAAAACCCAAAGCAATTAACAACCCTATTCCCCCGACCGCAAGTATTTCAAGAAACCCAACACTCGCTGAAACAAACCCGATTTCTTTTAAGACTCTGAAATCCAAACTTAGACCTACTATAAAAAGCAAGAATGCTACGCCGATATGAGCAAATACCTGAATTAAGCCAGCAGAATCTCCGGCGGGGTTTATTAAATTTAAAGCAAGAGGGCCGACCAAGATTCCTGCGAAAAGATAAGCAATAATCGGAGGTTGCTTTATTATCCTGGCGAGGACAGTCAAAACTGCGGCAACAGCTACAATTAGACTTATAGAAACTAACACCTCTTGAGCCATGCTAACTTAATGTTTTGCCTTTTTAAATAGCTTTTTGTTTTTGACAATTCTTCAAGTCTCTAAACCTAGAAATTAACCGGCCTCATACAGAATATCGGGCAGAATATTTGAAGCTGTAAATTGCCTGCCCCATTTTTTAAATAAAGTATGCAAACATCTCAAGGCATCTCTGCCAGTTAATCCTAAAGTTCTAATTGCATGATCTACAAATTCCATTTGAGAAAGAGTTCTCGTGCGCCCCATTTCTATCTCATAATTCCTTTGAGCAAATAACTCATCTGCATTTTTTTCTAATTCTGCAGCTGAAAGTTTTTCTACTCTGGGGTCTTGAACTCCCAATACTGAAAGCTGCTCTGCAATATTTTTTTCTCCCACAACAGATGAAAAAGTTACTGTATCGCCAGGAGATAATAAAGTTTGGCTCCCCGTCTGCGATTCGCTAGGCCAGACACTAAAAACAGGATTACGCTCTCTATGACAAAGCTGATATTCATCTTGCCGCGCTAACCTGCCCTCAAGCAAATGCGAAGCTTTTTGTCTTAATGCCCATAATGCACTCTTCTCGTCCCCCATTGACCTAAACTCTGCCGCGAGTTCTTCGTAGAATTCACTTGGCTCAGCTTCTCTCACTTCAAAAGGGCCCTGAACAGATTTCAAAGTAAAATACCCTAAATGAGGCCGCAAAGACATAACCCAAACAGGAAGAGCTTGCACTTCAAGAAATCTTTTTAGTCCCTCCAAGCTTTCTTTATCAGTACTACTTTCTATAGAGCCATCAATAACTGGTATTTGCGCCCCATAGCGCCACTCTCTGAAATGTTTCATAAAAATAGCTCTTCTTTCACCTTTTTAAAGATTGTTGCAAAATTGTCATTCTTGTGAGTAACAAAAATTCACATAGAAGAATTTTTATTCAGCACTTTATTTGTTAATTGACAAAAAGAGTTTGATTGTTACTACTTTAGAATAACCTCTAGCAGAAACATTTAAAAACGTAAGTATAAAGCTTTCTCGATTAATTCCTGATTGCATTCAATAATTCATTATATGGATTCTTCCCTTGATGCTTCCAAGTCATTCTATGCGTCTGAATAATTGCATACTGCTTTGTTCCCTCTCTTGTTTTGTGACCCCCAAGCATTTTCCTCCAACCTATCGAACCCCTAATCTTTCTCTCATAAATATTATTGTCTAAACTTATACCTTCAATTTCTATGGCTGTAAGCCATTGATTTTTATAAGCTTTTATTCAATCATCCACCCAAGGGAAGATGCTTTAACTCTTAAGTTTTGTTCAATTTCAGCATGCTTTTCTCTTACTTTATCAATTTTCTTTTTTGCATGCTCTAATTCTCTTTCAAATCCTTGAGCTTCAAATTCTAGATTGCTTATTTCTTTCTCTAAATCTTTCAACTTAATCTCGATTGGCGCGTATGATCTAGAACTATCTTTTAAGCTGATTATTTCTGCTCTTGTTCTTTTAAGACTCTCGATAATATTCTGGTCTGGCTTTGTTTCTTGTACTAACCTCGCCAACTCAAGAGACTCGTCTTTTTCAAGAGCTGAAAAAAAATTGATTTTATATTCATCTATGAGGCGAGCTGCTTTTATATTTGTATGGAGTATTTTTAAAAGAGATTTCAAATCAATACTCTGCTTGAGGAGCATAACTTCTTTGTTCAGTCTTTCTTTCCCTTGTTGAATATTTTGCTTTTCTTCTAGAAACTTTTTGTATTCAGCGCTTCTTTTTGCTTCGGAAATTTCGTTTTCTTTGCCTAGCCTTTCTTTTTTAGAAAATTCTATTCTTTTTTCTAATTCATTTATTATTTTTTTTGCATCTTCTTCTTTTTTAGCTGTGTGATTTAGCTCGCCTAAGATTTCTTTGATATAGCTAAGTGAGCTTGTTTTGTCAAAAAGTTCTTTATTTTCTGAAATCGAGTTGTTATAGCCCTGCAAGAATTTCTTTATTATGGCCTTTGTCTGTTCAATCTCTTTTCCGATTAAAATTGTCGCCTTTTCATAGCTCTGGCGGGAATTTTTTTCAAAAGTTGTTAGTACACCGCTTATTCTTAATGAGTATTCTTTTGTTTCTAGATTTTCAGGCAATGTAAGCTCTTTTACAAGTTTTTCCAAGTGGGAAATGTAGACTTTTAAATTTTCAAGATTAATCAGTTTTAATTTTTCATTTTCTCTTCTCTCTTTTAAGTCTATTTTTTTAAGCAATTCTACCTCAACTTCAAGCTCTGTGGTGAATTGAGAGATGCTTTTTGCTATTTTTTCCTTGAATAATTTGTGATTTTCTTCAATTGAAGAAATCTCTGATTGAATTTTTGACTCTAGCTCTTCTAGCTTAAGCTTTTGCTCTTTTCTTTCAAGAGGTTCTTCTGTTTTCAAAATTTTTTTTATAAAATCAAATAAAGCCATGATATCTCAAAAATAATGAGGATAATAAAAGTTTCTATGCCCTGGGATTGTTCTATTAAGGGAGTATTCTAGTAGTTACTTTAGAGTTATGAAACAGCAAAATTTAAATATCTCTTCTCCGATTCTAGGACATGCCAGCATTAGATATACATTTAGAGGGTATTGAGGGAAAAGATTTTGCAAACGGAGATGCCTTACATCTGCTTCGAGAGATAAAAGAAAGACGGGTTCCAGTAGCTTTCTCTTTGCCGCCTTGGATGGAAGAATATTGGAAAAAAACAAATCCAGATGTCATTTCCCTTGTCAGAGAAGTAGTTGGAATGCCTGGAAATGTTCTCGGCCAACAAGGCAATACTCACAAATGCAAATATCCCCATACTTTAGTTGACCCCTGGCATGAAAATCGTTGCCCTTATAGACATACGCCAAGCAAGCAAGAACAAAGAGATTTAATGGAAGCAGGAAGAGCAAAATTGGCAGCTCTGCTTGGAGTCTCGCCGCAATTATACGTTCCTCCAAATCACCTTTTTAATCATGATACTCTAGAAGTTGCTTCTGAAATGAGATATTGGTTCTTTGCTGTTAAATCAATTGTCAGACTGCCGCCTTATAGGTTTGGTAATTTAGTAGTTGTGCCGGAAGGAGATTTGACTAGAGGACAACTAGGCAGAGCTGCAACCTATATTCATTACGATGAAATAGACTCTCACCGAGCTAATTATGAAGAAGCTGTTAGAAAAGCAACTTCTTTAAATGATATAGGCGCGCGATATGTCGGACCTGATATGATAGGACTTAATAATTCTCTTGTGCTGGTATGGAAAATTGTGCGCGATGCAATTAAACTCACAAAAAAGCTTGGGCGGAAAAGAGCAAGTGCATAAGCTTATAAAACCCTTTTTTCCTACTAATTATAAAATCATATTCATCTCAGTATGGCTGAGGTGAAAGGGCTCATCGCACGCGGCGCGGTGAGCCTACCATGGTCCATCATTAACTACTAAAATGAATGACAAAATCTGGGCAATCTTTATATAGTCTATTTTTTCATTAAAATCATGTTCAAGCATTCGCATTTTACAGGCTATGTTGGCCAACCGCCAAGTGTTCGGCCGGTTGAGCATGTTCCCTTAAGAGTAAAATTAGGATACGATCCTAGAATGGGGCAATATTTTGCTCAAATAGGACCAAGTGTTTATTCTTCTCAGAATTATAGTTTAGATAACTTCCTGCTCGTAATAGCTCGTTCTGACCAAACAGATGTTATGGACTTTGACTTGGTTCCTGGAGAAATAAAAGTTCCGAGAGGCCGCGGCGGCAGGGCGCCGATGAAAGGTGTTGTGCCAGTGAATGAAGACCAATTAGAATATATAAAACGTGCTCTTAGTGAAACAATTATTGCTTTGCGCGCAGAAAAATCTCGAAGAAGCGATGAAGCAGAAAGAGCCGCAGCATTAGAGCATGACAGAAGAGAAAGAGACAGAGCATATTATCTTGGTTTATAACTTATTCTGTAATTAAAAAATTGTGATTTTTTCTTATGTCAAGAAGCTTGACGAAAACCGCCCCTTTCAAGGTGTGATTGCTTCTTGAGCATGTCAAGAATAGAATATTCTTGAACACCCCGAAAACCGAAGGTTTTCTTAGTCCAAAAAACGAGCGCCCGTCGCAAACCATGGTTTTTAAGCCGTGGCGGCGCTCTGTTTTTTTGATTTTGGCATAACATTTAAAAACCGCCTTCAGCTTGAATGAATTATGGTGAAAGTAAGGATAAAATTAGCAAGTATTGATATAGGGGCATTAAATCCAGTTATAACCTCGATAAAAGAAATCACTGAAAGAGCAGGAGTTTTGATGAGAGGCCCAATTCCACTTCCAACTAGAAAATTAAAAGTGACAACTAGAAAATCGCCGTGTGGAAATGGAACAGCAACTTTTGACCGCTTTGAGATGAGAGTTCATAGAAGAATAATTGACATTCCTGCAGAAGACCGCATTCTCCATCCTATAATGAAGCTTGCAATTCCAAGATCTGTTCAAATTAAGATTGAGATGAAAGACTAATTTTCCTATATATAATAAGGCGACGGCGATTAATGGTTTAACGAACCAATTTTTATCTGTTTTAACCTATTATTAAATACGCTTTCCAATAAGTAGCAGCCGCCTTGTTAAGCATAGTTTGAGTATATAATACAGAGAACTGCGTTGGTTGGATGACACTTTGTGCGCAGTTCTCTGTCTGGATAACTGCAGAAGTCAGTCACCTAAGCAATGCAGTTATCCATAATTACAGAAAAACAGAAAACTACGTGAGTTATGAAAATAATGGCTGCAATCTTAGCCTAGAACAAAACAAAATTAAAGAGACTATTATTCAGTTAGATGTGTAATTGGGGAGCTAAAGTACTGAAAAAAGAAACTACTGGAAAATTAGCATCTAATTGCTTAATTTCTTAGAACCAGCATATAATCATTATCTGCCGTCGGTAATTTCAGATATTTTTTAGAAATTCGTTGTTTTTTTAAGTTTTTAGCAATTTTCCCGTCGGAGCTGCTTTTTTTGCAGTGTTTTTCCGTCGGAATTCAGCCGCAATCTCTTTTTTTTTAAAAATAAAAAGATTTATAAAGACCTAATATTTAGGTAGATTATGAAAAAAGAGATGAACAAGAGAGGGTTGAGCGACGTGGTCACTACGGTTTTAATAATTCTTTTTGCAATTGTTGCTGTTGCTGTTGTTGGCGGTATTGTAATGAACCAAATTAACAAAGCAGGCAAGAATATTGACAAGGCTTCATTCTGCACAGAAAACATTGTTGAGCCTGTGACTTGCGTTAATAGTTCCCAAGCAACTGGGGGGGTTATTGTTCCTAGAGTTGGTTATACAAGAACAGCTGGTGATGCTGGGTTGACTAACGTTAGATTTAATATTGAAGAAACTGATGGAAATGTTGAGAGTTTCCTTCCAGCAACTGCTATTACTATTGGTAAGGGTTCAAGCGGGACATATTATGATGCATCTAACTTTAAATTAGTAGCTAATAGACTGCCTAAGAGTGTTGAACTTGTTGCTGAATATACATATAAGGGAGCAGAGAAAGTAACTTGCACTTCAAAGAAACTTGATTGCACACTTTAAGGAGATAAAAAATGAATAAAACAAAACAAATGAATAGAAGAGGGTTGAGCGACGTGGTCACTACGGTTTTAATAATTCTTTTTGCAATTGTTGCTGTTGCTGTTGTTGGCGGGATTGTAATGAACCAAATTAACAAAGCAGGCAAGAATATTGACAAAGCAAGTGTTTGCACTGAAAATGTTATTGAGCCTGTTACATGTATTAGTAATTCTACTGGTTCCACTGTGGCTTTAAGAAGAACTACGGGAACGGTTACTTCTGGCGCGGTAGGGACGGTAAA
>Ga0233423_10000416_pt1 | contig 23042 bp, 22 predicted proteins | sample Watercolumn_Mata_FD_180713 | JGI IMG/M metagenome (GOLD analysis project Ga0233423, IMG submission 180713) | Freshwater microbial communities from Lake Matano, South Sulawesi, Indonesia - Watercolumn_Matano_2014_112_MG | ecosystem: Environmental > Aquatic > Freshwater > Lake | place: Indonesia...
CGCCGAGGAGCTGGGGGCGTGGAACGAAGCGTCGCAGAAGAAGACCCTAGCTGAAAAGGTTATTATCGTCAGCAATCGAAAGTACCTCCGCCCACTAAGCAAAGAGCCCTTCGCCAGTTTCCTCGCGGAGCACAAGGTGCCCTTTGGCTTGAGGGAAAAGGTGCGAACCTACCTTGCGACCCTGGAAAGCGACATTGGCTACTGCGGGATACTCGTCACGAAAAGAGTCTACGAAATCTTCTTCAGCGCACATAACAAGCCAAGGTGGATTGCTTACTTGCGGCACAGGTACGGCTTATCATTGAAACAGGCTGAGGAAGTCATGCGGGGAATCGACGTTCTCCCAGCCTCCAAGAGGCACCCGAAAGAAACGCTGCTGACCTTGGCGAAGACGAACATGACGCACACCGAGTTCCCGAACCACCAAACGGCGGTCGTGGCTGCGAGTTCCGAACCGGGCTTCAGAGTCGAGGGCTTCCGAGAATCGGTTTCGGGAACGGTTGACTCAGAAATCCTGGAAAGGTTAACTGAAAAAGGTTCAGGCACCGAGAAGGTCGTGGAAGAATCCTACGAGGTCACTGCGCCCCAACAAAAAATCCTCGAGGAAGCGAAAATACCGAATTCGACAAAATACGGTTCTAAAGGCATCCTTCCGCCGCAGTGGGGAACCTTCGGAGCCACCGCGAAGACGATGGATGAGTTCTCGAACAGCTACGAATCGTTCAGGACGAAATGCGTCGAGTTCGTAAAAAAACGAACATGATTGAAGGAAGCAGTCAGAAAACTCATGGTAAATAATAGTTTTAATTGGCTTTTAGAAAATGCGGGTCCCATAATTCGTTACCGGACTTCAACGGAGCTTCTGGGGGAAACAAGCCAAGAGGTTGTTGGTTCTCTGAGAAAAGAATTGTTATCGTGTAGTCTGGTGCAATCGTGGCTAGGCAACCTTCAACCCGAATCATCGATTCTGCATGGCAGCAAATCAACGGTTTTCGAGAATTCGATGGGAAAGCTGTACGAGTTTGGACTAAGGAAAGGCATTGAGGCTTTGGACGTGAAGACGAAGCCTTACATAAACTGGTTAAAGCGGCAAGTTGGACATCCCACAAGTAACTATTTCTATCTGGCTTTAGTCGCCGCCTTTCTTTCCATGACAGGCTACTCTGAAGACGAAGCCATCAAAGAATGCGTTCATGAAAGACTAGAAACCGTCTACAATTTCGCCAAAAGAGCCAATTTCTCCGAAATTTACGTTCCTCAGGATTCCTTCCACGGCATCCCGAAGGCCTTCAAAGACAAACCTTTGCTGAACCCCTCTCTTGAGACCGAAAAAGGGTCGACGCTGCCCTCAATCCATGACATAAACGCCTTTCTGCATTCCATTTACCTCATGGAGGATACTCACTTAAGGAGTAAGGTCGATAAAATCGTAGAGTTCATTCTAAGGCCTGAATACCAAAAACTTTACCCCGGATACGGCGTCGTGGTGCTTTCAGGAAGGTTTTACTCAGCTGGGTGGAGCGTTCATCTGCCAGGCTACTTCCCATCGGTTGATGGAAAGGCAATTCCGTACCAGTTTGCCCCTCACCCAGACAACCCCTACCACCCGACTCTGCTGCTACGGCTAAGTCTGATGAGCCGTTCAGAAGTAGCCAGGGCGCACCCGTGGTTCACCCGAATGCTCTATACGCTTGAAAGATATAGAATTCAGGACGGGCTCTATTCTTTTCCTCGCAGTCTACTATTGGAGAAGGAAGGCTACTGGATAAACGGGCATAGACTGGGGCTTGAGGCAGATAGAAGAGCCAAAAAAGCCATTACCTGCGAGTCAACATTCCGCTACTGCGAAATCACGAAAAAAATTCAAGTTAATTCCTTTCTACATGAAGACTAGGTTTATCGTTTTTGAAAAAATATAATCATAAATCCCTCACAAAATCGAAGAATGACGGTCTGAAACCGTAAAAGTAGGAGAAAGAAAAAAGGTTTATTTCACGAGAAGGCTTGTTATTATCCATCTTGGTAAGTGATATGGGGTGCGGAGGACAAAAACAGTCTTTCTCATACTGATTGTTTTTGAAATATTGTTCATTGCATCATTTGACAGCAAGTCGCTTTGTAGAGCCGAAAATCACGTTGAATGCACAATTAACGTTGATAAGAGGATGGAGCTTCTTTCTGCAGTTCAGATTCTCACGAGTTGGAGAGACACAGGCATTTGGCGAGAAAATTACACGTACAAACAGGACATGCTGGACTATTTCACGCCATACAGTAATCTTACTGCTGTAGTTATGTGTGAGGAATTGATTGAACAAGATTTTTCATTCGATGCTCCAGTGAATTTGATGCTTCATCTCTCTGACCCTCCTGAACTCGATATAGTTGTCCCTTTTTCGGACTATTTGGTTTCTCGCGCAGGAAACGACACAATTTTAGAAGATTTTGTTAGAGCACTAAGGGAATTCTACACAGTTACAAATTTTGAAAATTTCTGGCAGTCTCATCTCAGTTTTTACAGTGACGTTGAAGAGCGCGCTTCCACAGACATTGACCTGTTAGGCACGGTACAAAAACTGGAAAATTACTTTGGGACGCAACAACACGGTTATCACGTTGTATTGGCACCAGTTTTTCTTGGAAGCTACGGTCCGCGCGTAAAGGTAAACGGTTCCTTAGACGTCTACTCTGTTTTGTCACCCATAAGAACAACGGGAGACTTTCCAGTTTTTGGGGCAGCCTTGTTTCACGAGTTTGCCCACAGCTTCGTAAATCCTGTAACAGAAGAGTTTCGAGGCGAATTTATTGGACCTGAAAAACTCTATGAACCGATTGCGACGGAAATGAACTCTTTAGAATATGACGATTGGGAGACAATGATAAACGAACACCTCCTCAGAGCAATAGAAGTCATAGTCTATAACCAAACAATTGAAATTACTTATCATGAACAGTTAGGATTCATTTACATAAGACCCCTAATCAGCTTCCTCTCAGAATATGACAGCAGCAACGAAACTTTTCGCGAATTTTATCCACAAATAGTGGATTTTTTCAATGAACTCGCCACTCAGCAGAAACCGTTCTACGAAACTCCTTTAGGAATGGCAATAATATCCGCAGCCATTGTTGTTACTATAATCGCAATATACATGCTTCTAAGAATAAGAAAAAAAGCGCCCGTGACTTCACAAAAATAGCATCCTAAGCATTTGTTAGCTTGGCTTTCAGAATTTTAGTTGCCCGTTTAGCGGCTAACTCGAAGTCTCCGGTTCCGTTTATTCCCGCAGCGGTCGAGTGCCCGCCCCCCATCCCGTGGAGGTACTCGCCCAGGGGCTTGGCCAAGTCGGTGCCCACGTGGAAACCCGTCTGCCTGAAGAACTCCTGGTCCGACCTGATGCTTATCTGCAGTTGGTCGTTCTTCTGCCCGCCAACCATCGCCAAGTGGGCACCCGTTTCAACCAATGCCCTCGCAGCCGACGCTTGGAACGATCTCACGTGCGAAAAGACGATCAGCCAGTTGCCTACCTTTAGAATCTTGAGCCTCTCGCTGGCCTTGAGCCTGGCGATGCGCTCGGAAAGGTCCATGGGAAGGGAAAGGCTTGACAAAACCTCGTGCGCGTTCACGCCCGCGTCAATTAGGTCGGCTACGGTTTTGAAGGTGTTCGAGTTCGCCAGGATGAAGTGCTTCGTGTCGAAGGCTATGCCGAGGAAAAGCGCCTCCGCTTCCTCCTTCGAAGGCTTGAAACCTAGTTCCCTGAAGAACCCGTAGACGATTTCGCACGTGGACGAGGAATTCTCGTCCGAGATGCAGAGGGCGCCGATTTTCTGGGTCTCAGGGTGGCTCGAGTGGTGGTCAATCACGACAACTGGCGCGTGGATTCTTTTCACTTTCTCGCCCCACGCTCCAAGCTGCTTTATGGTGTTCGTGTCCAGCATTACTATGACTTCTGCGTCGTCGAAGCGCGGTTCGCTAGCTAGGACTTTGATTTGTAGGCGTCTGGATAGCGCCTTCGACAGTTTGCTCATGCCTTCGGGGCAGGCGATGTCCACCTTCACTTTCGAAGCCATCCGCTCCAGAAGTCTCTTGAAGGCGAAGGCTGAGCAGAGGGCGTCAGGGTCAGCGTTCTGGTGGCACAAAACAATGACGTACTCGGGTTTTACTTTGTTGACCAAAGATTTTAGGTTTTCAACCGACAATTCGCCTCACCAACGTACTTGTCTATTGCCTTGAAGGCAGCTTTGACAGCTTCCTCAGCCAGCCTCTTCTCGTCCATCGAGTTCTTGGCGTTGGCAAGAGTCAGGTCAACGTCGACCTCGATGTTCAAACCCTCGGATTCTTCCAGACTCACAGAAACGTTCAAATCAGAGATTTCTTTGTCAGAAACCTTCGAGGTCACATATTTTCTCGCTGCCTCATCGGCTATTGTGCACAGTTCTTCGTAAAGGTTGCTGGATGGAGGGGACTCGTGTGGCTCATCCAAACCTTTCACCGTTAGGTTGAGGACAGTGGACGCAAATCTTTCTGGAGCTTTTCGTTTAGCTCCTTAACCTGAGCTCGAAGCCGTTCTTCCTGCTTACCGAGGACAGAAATCCGCATGTTCGAAAGCTCCTTCTTCTCCTTAAGCTCGTCAGTAACCTTCAGCTTCTCAGACTTTATCAGAAGCGAGCCGACCGACTTGTAGATGACGCTGTCGTCAGCTGACTTTTCCAGCTCGCCCAACGCCTGGTCAACCTCGAGGAGCTCAAGCTCGACCTGCTGCTTCTGGGTCAAGACGCTTTGAAGCGTCTGCTGGAGCTGCTGTAACCTCATCAACCGTTCCTGAACGGCTGGGGGAAGCGTCATGCCTTCGCTCATAGCAATCCAACACCGTTGTTCCTAATGTTTCGGCTGTTCACCATAAGTATGCATGGCTTCAATTAAAACATTTCCCAGCAAAAAATGACATTTTCTGAGCGACCCAAAACTCGCGATTGTTTACGGGTCCAGTGTGAGGTAAACAATCCGCATTGGCGACGTCACGATTCACTTTTTTCCGTCATTTTGTTCTTGACGAGTTCTAGGAGCTTTTCGGGGTCAATGGGCTTCATAATGTAGGCGTCCGCACCCAGCTTCAGCGATGCGACGGCATTTTCGAGGGATGGGAAGCCCGTCATCATGATCTTCACCATCCGAGGGGATTCCTTGTGCATAACCGCAAGAAGGTCCGTCCCCTGCATTTTTGGTAGCCTCATGTCCAGAAAGGCTGCGTCATACGCTTTCTCCTTGTTTTTGGCGACCGCTTCTTCGCCAGACTGGGCTGTCTCAACGGTGTAGCCCTCTGACTCCAGAATCATTTTCAGGCTGTCCAAAATTTGCTTGTCGTCGTCAACAAGCAAGATTGTCTTTGCCTTTCTTTTCATCCTGATGTTGCCCTCCTATAAGGTACGTGCATCGTGAAAACCGTTCCCTTGCCCACTTCGCTCTCGACGGAGATTGAGCCCTCGTGGGCTTCAATGAGACGTTTGCACACAGCCAACCCCAATCCAGCCCCTTTCGCCTTGGTCGTGAACAACGGTTCGAAAATCTTGTCCAAATTCTCCTTTGGTATGCCCACGCCTGTGTCCTTGACGCTCAGCGTGATTGAGCCGTCTTCGAGCCCCGCTTTAGCCGTCAATTTTCCGCCGTTGGGCATGGCTTGGACCGCGTTCGTCAGCAGGTTTATGAGTACTCGTTTCAGGATGTTGGGGTCAACCATGAACTTCGTGGACGCCAGTTTTTCGTCAATTTCAATCGAGGACCTTACGTTTTCTGGCACGATTATGGTCGAAAGCGTCTGGGTAAGCAAGGTTTCAGCATCAATTGCAGCAGGCTCATACTTGATGGGCATAGCAAAATCTCTCAAATCGTTTATTATTTTGTTCATGTAATAAATCTGCCCAGCCACGCTCTCGAACATCTGTAGAACTCCCCTTTCAATTGCTACCTTTTTGCACTCTTCAGGGAATTGTTCCAGCATTCTCTTGCCGAGGTACAGCTGGTTGGAAATCACCTGCAAGGGATTGGCCAAGTCGTGCCCAACCATCGCCGCGGTCTCCCCGATTGCTGCGAGGCGCTCAGCCTCCTTCAGCTTCTCGGTCTTCTGCCTGACGAGCTCCTCCAGATTTTCCGAGTAGCGCTTGAGTTCGTCCTTCATCATCTTGCGTTCAGTGATGTCCCTCGAAATGCCGACTAGTCCCGTGGTCTGTCCCTTCTGGTCTTTTATGGGAACCTTTGTTGTGGAAACCCAGCGGAACTGGCCGTTCATCCTCTCAGACTTTTCGACCTTGTCAATTAACGGCTGGTTCTTTTTCAAAACTTGCAGCTCATCGTTTGAGGCGTCCTCAGCATGCTCAGGCGTGAGGAAGTCGAAGTCCGTTTTTCCGACAGCCTCTTCTGGGCTTATGATGCCCAATTTTTTTGCTTGCCCCGTATTGATTCTGATGAACCGTGAGTTTTTGTCCTTAAAGTAAATAGCATCCGGTATGTTGTCCATGAGGGCTTGGAGCAAGTCGCGTTCGCGAGCAAGCAGTCTTTCTGTTTTAAGCCGAGACGAATTCTCCTCGGCTAGCTCTAGAGCTGACGTTATGTGTCTTGTGAGGTTACTTACCGAGGGGATGAAGTAGTCAGCAAGCGTTGTCGAGGTCATTGTGAATGTGCCGATGATTCTGCCATGAAGTTCCAGCGGAGTGACGATGCTCATGGCGTTCTCGAAATAAAAAAGCTGTATAATCGGCGAAACCATGGTCTGCGGGGACATTTCGCGCATGACATCGTTAACATTGGCCTGAATCGTTTTCCCTTCTCTCACAACTTGCTTGAAGAACTTCGAATCGTCCAGTTGGATTGTGAAGTTCTTGAGTTTTATGCCGACCAGCCGTTCCGCCGCCTTGATTTTCAGCGGAGATACCGTCGTGTCCGCAACTTTAAGGGATTTCCCGTCATCCGTAAGTAATAGAATATGGCAGGTATATTTTTTAGATTTCCTGAATTCGTCAATGACTATTCTGAAAATTTCGTCCATGTCCAGGATGCCGTGTATTTTTGTGGAAACGTTTTCTGTGAACTGCATGATTTCGATGAGGTCAGATAATGGCTTTGAGATTGGTTCCTTCTTCAACATCGCAATCATGTCCTTCAGAACTAGGTTGCCTAAAATGCTCCTTAATGATTGATTTGGATTACTATCTATATATTATTATCGTAATTTTGAATTCAACGTCGAATATTGAGTTGTTGACCCATTTCTTGTGGGGTTCTTTTTTTGTTCGAAGGGAAGACTTAAAAAAGGTGGCACCGAATTCAAACGGAGCGAGAGAACGTCAATGAACCAACTGGTCCATAACGGCATCTTGGTTCCGCGTTACGAGTGGAAAAAACTCAGCGTCAAGGTTAACGGCTCAGGGCTGGAGCTGAACCCTCATCAGGAGGAGATGGCTGTCGCTTGGGTCAAAAAGCTCGGGACCGACTACGTCAACGACGGAGTCTTCGTAAAAAACTTCTTCAGAGACTTCTGCGAGGCGTTGGGACTTAAAAAAACGCTTAAGCCAGAAGCCTTCGACTTTTCGTCTGTCACGATTTTTATTGAGAGCGAAAAAATAAGAAAGCTCAACCTCTCAGAAACGGAGAAGAAACAACAAACAGAAGAACGGAAGAAACAGCGGGAAGCCCTTAAAGAAAAATACGGCTACGCCACCGTTGACGGCGTCAGAACCGAAATCAGCAACTACGTCGCTGAGCCTTCGTGCATATTCATGGGTAGAGGCAAGCATCCCCAGCGCGGCAGATGGAAGCAGGGACCCCGAGAGGAAGACATCGAACTGAACATCTCCGACCCGTCGCGTCTTCAGGGCGGTTGGAAGCACACTTGGCAGCCCGACGTCATGTGGGTCGCGAGGTGGACTGACAAGCTGTCGCAGAAGGTGAAGTACGTCTGGCTTGCCGAAAGCAGCGCACCTAAACAGGCGAAGGAGATGGAGAAGTTCGAGAAGGCGAAGGAGCTCCAGACCCACATCAGCCTAATCCAAAAACACATTACGGGCAATCTAGACTCGCAGGACATTAAACGGAGAAAGACCGCCACCGTCTGCTTCCTCATCGACAGGCTAAAAATCAGGGTGGGAGACGAGAAGGACCCTGACGAGGCGGACACCGTAGGGGCTTCGACCCTCAGACCCGAACACGTCGGCTTTAAAGGCGACGGGAGGGTCGTCTTCAGCTTCCTCGGCAAGGACTCAGTGCCCCACGTCTTCGAGGAGGAGCTCCCAGAAAACGTCGTTCGAAACCTGAAAGAATTTTCTTCAAGCACGAAGTCCACCCTCTTCAACGGTGTCGACTCGAGCCGTGTGAGCGAGTTCCTCGGCGAGGTCGTTGACGGTCTCTCGGCGAAGGTTTTCCGAACTTACTACGCTTCGAGGGCCGTTGAGGGAAAGCTCGAAAAAATGCCTGTGAAGACGGAAAACCCGGATTACGCCAAGAGGTACGCGGCGACGATGGCGAACCTTGAAGCAGCTAAGACCTGCAACCACAAGCGCACAATCCCCAAGACGTGGGAAGCGTCGTTGCAGAAGCAGCAGGAAAGACACAAGAGCCTCGTCGACAGGTCAAAAACGTCCGTTACGAAGACGAGGGAGCAAGAAAATAGCCAAAAACAAAAGTTTGAAGCACTCGTGAAAAAGGAAGAAGAAAGACTGAACGCTCTTCAGCAAAACTTGGAACGGCTACAGAACCAGCTGAACGCGGAACAACCACAATCCAAAGTGGACCATCTGTCAAGGCGGGTTGCTGAACAGAAGAGGGCTGTTGCTAAGCAAAAAGCACGCGTCAAAAACTTGAAAGAAAAGCACGCTGAGCAAACCAGTAAAATCAGGGAAAGGAACAGCGAGATGAAAAGCCGCGCGGAAGCCACAGTCGAGAAGTCGAGGCTCCAAATCGACGCGAGGAGGCAGACGCGGGACTACAACCTCGTAACCTCCCTCAAGAGCTACATCAACCCGCGCATCTACTACGAGTGGGGCAAGAAGGTCGGCTACGATTGGAAGCTCTATTACCCGAAGGCTCTGCAGAAAAAGTTCTCATGGGTCGAAACGTCATCCAATGAACAAGCCTAATAACTAAACTAGCGACCGTAAAAAAGGTCATAAGGCACAGTCGCGTCAACGTTTTGCCGTATCTCAGTTTTTTCCAGCCCATACCTTTCCAGGGGCTTCGTCAGGTGCCTCTGAGAACGCGGGGGCGAGATAAACAAGCCGAGCTCAATGCGCCTTTCTACTTCCATCGCGATTTTCTCGAGGAGCGGACCGTGAAATCCGCATTTCGGGCATTCGAAGCCCTGCCCCTTGCCCATCGACTTCGTCCTTTTTCCGCACTTTGGGCAAAGCGGGTTCCTCGCTTCCAGAAGTGGCGCGAGCTTGATGGTTCGCAGTTTTTCTATGTTGATGGTCAATGGGTTCTTTGGTGACTTAGGTCGCACTCCGCCGCAGAGCTCCACGAGGTCTCCCCCAATCAGCTTCATAACCTCATCGCGAAGCGGACCTGTTGGTTCGTAGGCTGCGCAGTCAACGGACCCAGTTTCATCCTTAATTCGGAAGATGGCGTGCCCGCCTTGGATGATGCGAGGCTGCGACGCAACTTCGCCCTGGACCACTACGGGGTTGTAGGCTTTCACGTCGCCGACTGAAACAGCCTTCTTGAGGTGAGCGTCGGTTCCCTGATTAGTTCTAAAGACGACCCACCGTTCGACGGGTTCGAGGCTGACAACGATTCCGCGCGCCCGCCTGACGGCTTCAGGCGTCTCCCCCCGGATGCCGTAGAGGATTGGGTCGGGACCCCTCGGCATAATTAGAATTCGCCCGGTCCCGGCGTCCACGTTGTTGAACACTGAACGCCCCATCTGCCTGTCCATGGCGGCAACCGACGACTCGTCGATTCTCCTCGGCGTCCCCCTATTCTCTTCAACGCGGTAGGTTATGTACTCGAACGTGTGGTCTCCCCTGAGCTGGGCGCCTATGGCTGCGAGTCCGCCTATTATGCCCCTTCCCTTGTTGAAGCCGTTCGCTTCGGCGCCGAATTTTTTTATGAGCTTCAGAGATTCGCTCTTCGTCACGACGCCGGTGATTGTTCGGTCGGCGAAGTCCTCGACTTCGTCAGGCACCTCGCCTTCGAGGAACACGATTCCGGGGTCGGTTCCGTGGGCGTCAAGGTCGGATTCCTCCTCGACGGTCCTTACGGTGAGCTCCTTGACTCTGTCGCGGATGCCGTCGCTGCATAAAATTCTCAGGCAAAGGGCGCCGTTGCCCCTCGTTTTCCACGGGACGTTCGGGTTCAGCCTCACGAGCGACGGGTAGTCGGCGAAGTGGGCTCCGAGGTTCTTCAGCTTTTCGATTATGAGGGCTGCCACGTATGTCGTGCATCCGCCCCTGCGGGAGTCGGTGTCGTCGAAGCCGATGTGCATCTTTGGTTCCGTCATGGTCTCATTTCGCGGTCTTTTCTGATGCCTGTTCCACCGTAGAAAACTTGCGGATGATAATATTAATTACTACCTCTCACGCTTCTATTTTTCAGCCGAATGACGAGAAGGCATTTGTTTGACCCCCATGATAGCTCAGAGTTACACGGACGGCTAAATCCATAGAAATTTCTCAAATGTAATAGTTGCGGATGTTCGTTTTATAAAAAGGTCTGATTTGAGGTTCTCTTTCGCTTCTTTAAAAAGGCTTTTTTGAAAGGGCTTTTTTCAGTTCTCCCTTGTCTGGGTATGTTATCAGGACAGCCCTGTGCTTGCCGTGAAAGACGAAGAAGCTCCCAGCAGCTACCGCGGACGCCCCCGCTTCGACTGCCTCGACGAAATCTTCGATTTTGCTCGCTCCCCCCATTGCGATGACGGGGATTTTAACGGACTCGGAGACCCTTTTGATGATTTCCGCGTCGTAGCCACTGTATGTGCCGTCCCTGTCAACCGAATTGAGCAGTATTTCGCCTGCGCCCTTCTCTTCCATGGAAACGGCGAATTCAACGGGGTCAAGCTTAGTTAATGAGCCGTTTACGTAATCGTATACCCAGCGATTTCCGGAATCGTCAGTTTTCACGTCGATTGAAACGACGACGCTTTGACTGCCACAGATTTCAGCAGCCCTCCTCACGAAATCAGGGTTTTTTATGGCTAGAGAATTTATGGAGACTTTTTCGACGCCGAGTCGCAGCATCTGGGTCACGTCCTCCAGACTTTTTATTCCCCCGCCGTACCCGAAGGGCATGAAGGCTTCTCGGCTTATTCTTGAGACGAGCTCGAAGTTTGGGTCTCGTTTTTCCTTCGTGGCTTCGATGTCAATGATGAGCAGCTCGTCAACTTCCTTGTCGTTGAAAATCTTCACGGCGTTGATTGGGTCTCCAACGTAAGTAGGGTCTCTGAATTTTATAGTCTTAACCAGCCCCCCATTCTTCAGTAACAGAACGGGAATGACCCTAGTCATCAGCATCAGGAAGCCAGCTTTATGAAGTTCTGTATCAGCTTCAGTCCGTACTTGTGGCTTTTTTCGGGGTGAAACTGGGTGCCGAAAATGTTCCCTCTCTGCAGGGAGGAAGCGAACTTGTAGCCGTAATTTGTCGTCGAAAGAACGTCCTCCGCGTCGTCGCACACGACGTGATAGGAATGGACGAAGTAGAAAACGGGCTCCTCGTACATGCTCGAAAAGAGGGGACTCTCCTTCTTGACCTCGACGGAATCCCACCCCATGTGCGGAATTCTGAGATGAGAGTTGTTCTCGTCGAACCTGAACCTTACAACGGACCCCTTGATGAACCCAAGTCCGGGAAGAACCCCCTCCTCGCTTCTTTCCATGAACAACTGCATGCCCAGACAAACGCCGAGAATCGGAACCTTATCCTCGAAAACCTTCTTCCTCAGAACATCGACCAGCCCTAGTTTGGTGAGATTCTGCATTCCGGCGTCAAAAGCGCCCACTCCCGGCAAAATGAGTTTCTCCGCCTTTTCGATCTGGTCTATTTCTGGCGAAAACTTCGCTTCGCCGCCTGCTTTTTTAATCATGTTTATTATTGAGCCGATGTTTCCCATCTTGTAGTCGATGACGACGATCATGCGGGTTACCTCGGCCTTACTGACCGGTACGCCTTCTTTACCAGCCTGTAGTACCACGTTTTCTGGTAGTTGGGGTAGTCCGCGTAAGTTTTCGGCGGCAGACTCATGATGGAGTTGAACTCGTCTCTCGTTATCCCGAACTTGTTGGAAACGTAGTCGATGTCTTCCTCAAGCTCTTTCGGCGGGTAGATTTCGTTCTTCAGCTCCCCCAGAGCATGTTCTCTCGTCATCTGCCCAGAAACGATTAGGCTGGAAAGGTGCGCCTTCCTTTTGTCGAAGCCAAACTTTTTCGGCAGGATGTATGCCTGAAAGAACTTCGTGTACTTGGACTCGTAGTGTTTTGCGCCGTAGTCCCTCCACCCGATCTCTTTCTCGATAATTCTCTTGGCTTCCTGCTTGTCATAATCGAGATAATCCAGAAAGCTAATCCTCGTTATCCCTTCGAGCCGTTTGTACTCTATGAGTCTGAAAATGCTGTAATACGGGAACGTTTTAAGTTTCTTCGTCCCGAACTGTTTCTGTACGTTGCTGATGTATTTCCAGTCCGCGTGCCCCGTCGACCACGAACGCGGCATGATTGACTCGCTTGCGGCGTTGGACCCCATCAAAACGTACTTTACACCCTTTTTCGACGCCATCTCGTAAATAATAGCCATAATCGCGTGGTCGCTGGGGATTTCGGAGTCGGGAGTCGACGCCTTCAGAAATGACAGCTGAAGGTCCTTGAATTCCTCCCAGTCTATGACGTACGTGAACAGGTCAATGTCGAGTATCTTGCAGATGTTCTCGATGTTCTTCACCGCCAACTCGGAGTCCCATCCGTTGTCCAGATGGACAGCCAAGGGTCTGAGCCCCTGCTTCTTTACGTTGTAGGCGGTGTAGGAGCTGTCGACTCCGCCGCTGACTCCGATGATGCAGTCGTACTCTTTGCCCTCGCCGCTTTCCTTGACCTTTTCGACCAGTTTTTTTAGGCACGACTCATCCTTTTTTATGGGCATGTTCTGGATTTTTGCGATGGCTTCTGTGCAGTAGTTACAAAAACCGTTTTCGTCAAACCTGATTTCAGAAGCTGTTGTGTCCATCACGCACCTCCCGCACATGCGATACTCGTCTTCCATCAAAAACTCCTCCACAAACGTGCTCTAACTAATGCATGTTGGCACACAGCCTTCCATATGGTTGCATCCGAGCGAATACTTAAATCATATGGTTCAAAAAACACCAGGACATAACAAAAAATGGGCGGCTTGATGCCAGATTTTAGACCGAATGATTGTAGAGTCTTTTTGACTTGAGAGTTATGTTTCAAAAAATTCCTATTTTGTTTTTCGTGATTTCGGAAAGTTATAATTTTCTCCGATTAACCAACCGAAGACTGCTGCTAGAGCTCCAAAAGTAACCATAAGAAGTTGTGTGGGAATGTCGAAGGTGGAAACAGCTGAAGGACCAACAATAAAAAACGACCCTAACACGTAGATCGCAGCTCCCACCACAGAAGAGGCGACCATGCCCACTGTTCCGTGAACCTTTTTCCCCAACGCAAAACCAACCAAGAAAGTAAGCAGAATCACGAGCCAAGCGAGGTCCATTTTTATTCCATTTCCCTGTTTCTTCTTTTTGGGGAACATCTCCCTAAAAGCATTACGTAAAATCCCCGCTCTTGCAACGACAGAAAATATTGAGGAAAATACGGTTTATGGTTCATCGTAATGAGTAACGAAGCGGACAAGCCGTACTGTGGGGTCAACGTTAAAGATAAAATGATAATACCTTATGGAATTCGTAGTGGAGGTTACTTTGAGGTCATTACGTCGATGACGATCATGGTTAGGGTCGACCTGACCTTGTTGAGTCTCCTTATGCGCCACGTGACGACGTCCTTGAGCTTATCCATGGTGTCAGCTTTGACCTTGACTATCACGTCGTAGACCCCGTAGACGCTGTAGGCTTCCTCGACCCCTTCTACCTTCTTGAGCTCCGCGAGAACCTCGCTTTCAGACCCTATCTCGGCATTAATCAGGACGAACGCAATCGGCATGCCTAATTCCTCTTTGCTCTCGTTTTATGATAACAGATAATCCACTCTTGATTATTAAGTATTTATGCTGATTTGGAAAAACTTTTTTCTGAGAACTATCAACGCCGAAAAACGTTCATGCCTACGGATAACCTTATTTGGCGTCAAAACCCAATAGCTAACGGGAGACATTGGCCATGAACCCTCTCGAAAAATACAAGGTCGACGTTCGCAAAATAGAGGAGCGGCGAACCGACTCCTGGGTCGACATGAGCCTAGGAGGGCTCAGGAAAGGCGAAGTCAGGTTCTACCGCGTCACCGACCCTTTGACGGGGCAGTGGCTATTCAAAGTCTGCAAGGACGAAGAAGTGCAGCGATCAACTGTAAAAGCCATAAAGTGCCCAGCCGGAGTCGGCTTCACCCAGCTCGAGGGTCGAACCATGCTTTTTCAGAAAAGCCTAGTGGAAGGCTTCTGTTACGACGTTGTGTCCTTTTCGTATCTGGACGGTGAGCAGCGGCTTCACCGGAATGTCGTGGCCAACATCGACGAGGTGCCTGAGACCCTCAAAGCTGATTTCAGAATCGTTGACTACGAGGAGGCCACTGGGAAGAAGGCGGTTGGCAAAAGCTTGGTCACGCTCTGCGAGGAGGGAGACGAAAAGAAGATGATTCTGCTTTTCCTCATGGAACGGGCTTGGCCTATGTCTACGGTCCCTCCGGATGTGGGCGCAAAAATGGTTGACCTTTTAAGCATAATAAAAAGCCTCGAAAAGGCAGCCCTTGAGGAAATCTACCGGAAAGCTGAAGAGCAGCACGGACTAATGAAAGAGGACACGGACAACCTTCTCAACGTTCTCGAATCCGAAGGAAAAATTGAGAAATTTGAGCAGTTCGTCAAAACCAAGAAGTGACCGTAAACCATTTTTCGGGTTCACTACTCTTAAATGTTTCAACAAGGCACTTTTATGCGGTACGGTGGGCGCCAGTTTTGAAAAGCAACGTCATAACAACCAACGAGATGCGTGCTCTAGAAACTAACGCGGAGTATTACGGCATCACGAAGCTGCAGCTCATGGAGAACGCTGGGAGAAACGTAGCCGCTGAGGTATCCTCACGTTTCAAGCCAAAAGAAACGAGGGTCGCGGTCTTCTGCGGGCTGGGCGGGAACGGCGGAGACGGCTTCGTCGCAGCTCGGCACCTCGCCTGCTTGGGGTTCAAGGTCGAAGTGTTTCTGGCGGGGAAATCGTCCGAGATAGTTGACGTTAACGCCCGGAAAAACTGGGAGGCACTGTCGACGCTGGAAGAATTTGTTCCTCTGCATGAAATCTACGATTCCTCCCTCCTAGCAGAGGTCAAAGCGGACGTTCTGGTCGACGCTCTTCTCGGAACGGGATTGAAGGGACCCCCCAGACCGCCAACCTCAAGCCTCATTAGGCTGATGAACGAAACTGAGGCGTTCCGCGTAGCAGTTGACGTCCCAAGCGGACTCGAATCAGACTCCGGCAAGGTTCTGGGTGAAGCTGTGAAGGCGGATTTGACTGTTACTTTTCACAATAATAAGGCTGGGTATTCTGAGGCAAAAAAACTCGTCGGCGAGCTCGTTGTCAGCGAAATCGGAATCCCCGAGGAGATTGAAAGGTTCGCTGGTCCCGGCGACGTCGAGGTCATTCTTAAACCAAGACCTTCAGAGTCTCACAAGGGCGATTTCGGGAGGCTCCTCGTGATTGGCGGAAGCGAAACGTACTCGGGCGCCCCAGCATTCGTTGCTTTGGCTGCGTTAAGGGCAGGCGTGGACTTAGCGTTCATTGCTGCGCCACGTGAGACGGCATACGCAATCTCCTCGATGTCGCCTGACCTCATCACGCTGAAGCTAGACGGGGACTACCTGACCACAGGAAACCTTTCCGTCGTGAGGCGCGACCTTGAAAAGGCGACGGCTGTAGTCTTGGGTCCGGGTCTGGGGCTGCATAAGGAAACTAAGGACGCGGTGAAAGAGGTTCTGAAGGTCGTCGAGGCGAAGAAGGTGCCTTTGGTCCTGGACGCTGACGCCCTGAAAGCCTTCGCGGATTTTAAACACAGGATCGAAACGCCTACTGTTTTGACGCCTCACGCTGGCGAATTCGAGGTTCTCACGAAGACCAAGCTTCCTCAAAGCACGCACGCAAGAATCGAGCTAATCAAGCGCGCTGCCCAAGACCTTGACGCGACTATTCTGCTGAAGTCGCACGTGGACATAGTCACCGACGGCTACAGGCTGAAGCTGAACTTCACGGGGAACCCAGGCATGACCGTCGGCGGAACAGGCGACGTTCTGTCAGGCATCGTCGGAGCTTTACTCGCCCGAGGCATCCCGCCATTCGAGGCCGCCGTGGCTGGAGCGTTCATCAACGGTGCAGCAGGCGACTTCGTGGAGGCTGAGAAAGGGCATCACATGGTTGCCTCGGACCTACTCAGCTGGATTCCCAAGGTCATGGACAACCCTATGAGCCACAAGGAGCTCAGGAAGGGCTGAGTTCCGAAAGGCTTTTGAGCTCCGAGGTTTAGGTTTGCTTTCACCGTGTGGTTTCAATGCAGTATGACGTCGCTTTGCCGTCCGCGGTCTTTCTGATCATCGCAGCCTCCGTCCTCTCATACAGGAGAATCGAGAAGTCGTTCGCTCCGCTGCTTGAGGACAGGCAGTATTCTACGCGCGACGTTGTCTTGATGGTTGTGGCGATGGGGCTGATGGTTTCAGCTATTGCCTTCCTCCCAGGTCAGGCGGTTCAAATCGGGTTCATGGGCGCCTACTCGTACATGCTCTTCGTCTTCGCGTACATGATCCTCAAGAAGTGGTATCTCGCCTTGGTAGCTCCCCTAATCTTCTTAGCGTCTTACCTGTTCTTCTGGCACCTCGCTGTGTTCAACCTGTTCGTCGTCGTCTTCGCCGTCGTCATCACCGTCCAGATGAGCACCCTGTTTACTTGGAAGTCGGTCGGCGCCTTCGCGGCTATTTTGACCGTCATGGACATTTTCCATGTCTATGTGACGGGGTTCATGAAGCAGGCGGCGACCGAGATGATTGAGCTGAAGCTCCCCGTGTTGCTGATTCTTCCAAGAGTCCCGTCTGGGAACCTGATAGGTTTGGGGCTGGGCGACCTGTTTCTGGGTGGACTGTTGGCTGTTCAGACGGCGAAGAAGCTTGGGCAGAAGGCGGGAATCCTCGTCGCCGCGATGAACGGCGTCGCCATGTTCATCTTCGAGCTAGTATCTCTGAACACGAGCTTCGCCGACTTCTTCCCCGCGACCATCATCGTCGTCGCCGCGTGGCTGGCAAGCCTGGCAGTAATATGGCTGGTAGCTTCTAGGCAGAACGGGTAAAAAGGGAAAATAGGCTGTATATCGCTTGGCCTACTTTTTCTTGTTCGCCTTTATGTATTGCTCGATTCTTCTGAGCCCTTCCCTGATGTTCTCCTCGGAGGTCGCGTACGAGAACCTGATGTGTTCGCCCTCGCCCTTGTTCCTGTGCCCGAAGTGGATGTCCGACAGCACGGCGACTCCGGTCTCGTAGAGCAGTCGTTTCCGGAACTCCTCCGAGTCCTTCGCGCCGACGAGCTGGCAAGCCTTCGTCACGTTCGGCCAGGCGTAGAAGGCGCCGCCGGGGCTCAGGCACTTTATTCCCTCAATCTTGTTGAGCCCGTCGACTATGATGTCGCGCCTCTTCTTGAAGCTCAGCATCATCCTGTTGGAGTCGTCCTGGGGGCCGTTCAGGGCTGCGACGACCGCGTACTGGTTCGGGTGCGAAGCGCACGAGTCCGTGTTCGTGACCCACTTCGCCAGGTGCGGTGCAAGCTTTTCGTTCGATGCGTAGCCGATTCTCCAGCCTGTCATCGCGTACGTTTTTGATGCGCTGTCGACGATGACGGTTCTTTCCTGCATTCCGGGGACGGTGGCGATGCTTTCGAAGTCGGCGTCGTGCTCCATCTTGCAGTAGACCTCGTCCGAGAAGACCCAAAGGTTGTCGTACTCCATGACGATGTCCGCGATTGCTTTGAGGGTCTTGCCGTCCAGGACCGCGCCCGTCGGATTATGGGGAGAGTTAAGGATGAGCAGCCTCGTCTTCTTGTTGACTTTACTTTTCAGGTATTCAAGGTCGAACCTGTAGCCCTTGCTCTCGAGCAGAGGAAGTGGAACGGGCGTTGCGCCGTTCGCGACGATCTGGGATTCGTAGATCGGGAAGCCGGGGTTGGGATAAAGCACCTCGTCTCCCTTCCCGTAGTCCGTGACCGAGAGGACCGTGTACCCTATGAACGGTTTGCCCCCGTTCGAGACGACGACCGAGTCGGGCTTCACGTTAATCTTCCTGGATTTCGAGAAATACTTGGCTACGGCTTCTCTGAGCTCTGGGATTCCGGGTGAAGCGGTGTATCCGGTTTTTCCTTCCCTTATTGCTTTGATTGCCGCCTGCTTGATGTATTCGGGGGTGTCGAAGTCAGGCTGTCCTATGCAGAAGTTCACGACGTTTTTTCCCTGGCTTACCAGCTCGTTCACTTCTTTCAGGACCACGAAGGCGTTCTCGGTGCCTAAGCTCTTGGTTCTTTCCGAGATGTCCAACATTTCCGCTCACCTTTATGGAATCGAGTTTTTTGTTTTTACTTTGGTTTATGCCGCAATACATTCGCGCATGTAATTCAAAAACCTTTCGTTCAGAAAAAGGGGCGTGAAGAAAAAAAGCCTACAAGAGTTTTGGCGTGGCTGGGTTTCCGGGTCCGAAGTGCTTCAAGACGACGAGGTTTTCGACGTTGCTCTTGTTGGCGACTTCGACGCCTTCTTTTGCTGCTTCCGCTGAGACGAAGAGTTCGTCCTCGGTGAGCTCGCCGTACCTCACCATCGTCGGGCATTCGACGCTGAACTTACCTATTGCGCCGCGCCCTTGGACGACGATTAGCCCATACGCCGCTTCGTCACTTATTTTGACCGTGGACTTCGGGAGGACCGTTAGCTCCTTAGCGCTGAACTCCTCGGAGCCATACGATATCCACTTGTGGGCGTATCCCTCTTTACGGGTCTCTTCTGGCTTCCCGATGGGCTTCGGCTCAATGTAGTGGTGCCTTTTGAACTCCGGGTCGACGTTCACCTCCCAGTCTATCATGCTGATGATGTAGTCGAGGTCGTCGCGGCGGTCGGGAGGAACGTTCTCCAGCAGGAGGTCCTTCGGGATTAGCCTGTCCTCGACAATCGACTGGTACATTGACGCGATGTCCGACGCCTTCTGCACCTCGTAGGTGACGAGGGTGCCCGGCGCGTGGAGGATGCCCGCTGGTACGTTCCAGCCCGTGCCTGGCGTGAGCCTGTAAGCTTTGGAGTATGCGAGGATGTCGTTGTCTCCTTGCCCCCACCTCTGGATGCACTTTTTGATGTCGTCCTTCGTCGTTTCGGGGTTCAGCCCCAGGAACGTGTACGGGAACCTTCCTTGGATGATGTTGAGCTGGACGGGGAAGAAGTATGCTTCGGGCTTCGGGGCCTGACCGACCAGCCGCGCGTGTTCCTCCATCTGGTGCAGGTGAAACGGGATTGGGCCTGCGTTGTCGAAGAACTTCGTCAGGACGGTCCAGCCTCCGTACTTGTGCATCACGTTTTTTCCGAGTATGGTCTCCCCGAGCTCGGCGACAGTTTCTTTCAGCAAAATTTTCTTGGTTTTCGCGCCGTCTTTGGCGACGACGTAGCTTAAGCCTTCGTCGCTCGTAGCTTGTGAGAGGCCAGCGTTCACCGTGGATGCAAGCCACCTCTCGTCTATGCCCCCCTTCTCAACGCCGAGGGCGTAAAGGTCTTGGGGAGCCAGCTTAAGCCTCCCACCAGGAGCCAAAAACGCCCTGGGCACCCACGCGGGAGCCAGTCTGACGATGCCGTCCCCGCTCTCGAAAGCTTTCGCGACGAGGTTAATCGGTTTCACCCTTTTTTCACCGAACCCAAAAGTGGCTGAATTATTATAAAAGCTTAATTCCATTTCCAAATAAAAATGGCTTCGCCACGCTGGCTGATGTTTTCAGTAACGGATAAATGAGTCTAGAGTTCAATGGAGATGAAGTGAACCTTTGGATTGACCGAAAACAGACGGGAAAGAAAGCCCAAGGCGCTGGTTCTGCTTTCCGGAGGCTTGGACAGCATGCTTGCCACGAAGCTCATGCTGCAGCAAGGGGTTTTGGTGGAAGCGGTGCACTTCAGGACTTCATTTTCGGGGCAGAATCTGCAGTTCGTTGAAAGGTTCTGTGAAGAGTTGGGGGTCAAACTTCACATAATCGAGTTGGGCGACGAGTTCCTCGAAATCGTCGTTTCTCCCAAGCATGGGTACGGAAGCCAGATGAACCCTTGCATCGACTGCAGGATACTCGAATTAAAGAGAGCCAAGGAGCTGGCTAAAAAAGTGGGTGCGGACCTCCTCGTGACCGGGGAGGTTCTGGGCGAAAGGCCGTTCTCGCAGAGGAAAGAAGCGATGACGCACATCGAAAAGGAGGCTTGCCTAGAAGGAAAGGTGCTGAGACCACTGTCAGCGAAGGTTCTGCCCGAAACGGAGCCGGAAAAAAGGGGTTACGTGAACAGAGAGAATCTCATGGCGATTGAGGGCAGGAGGAGGACGCCTCAGATGGCGTTAGCTAAAGAACTGGGAATAGTCGAGTACCCGAGTCCCGCGGGGGGCTGCCTCCTCACTGAGCCGAGGTTCGCTGACCGCTTGAGGGAACACCTTGAGCACGAAAATGGGTTGGCGGCGTTCGACGTTGAGCTTCTGCGTATCGGTCGCCACCTCCGGGTAGGCAGCACTAAGGTCGTCGTGGGGCGGAACGAGGAGGAAAACGGGAAGCTCGCCCGATTGGCGACGAAGAACAGCGGCCTCTCAACCTTGGAAGTCAAAGACTACATGGGTCCCGTGACAGTCGTGGTCGGTGAAGCCAGCTCTAGGACGGTCAGAAAGGCTGCGGAGATAACCGTCCGCTATTCGGATGCGCCTAAGGACGTTCCGGTCGCTTTGGTCTATAACGGTGCAGATGGGAAAAGGGACATTAACGTAGTTGCATTGTCTGTCGATGAGCTGGGGCAATACGCCGTCTAGCGCGGTGACATTTTTGGATAGAAAAGCTGGGCTTGTGGACTACCACGTTCACTCAACGTTCTCGTACGACGGCAGGTCCACAATTAATGAAATTTGTGAAAGAGCGGTTGAGCTGAAGTTCCGTGAGGTCGGTTTTTCGGAGCACGTGGACTTTGACCCTTCCGATGAGGGGTTTGGCTTCTTCGACGGCAACAGATATGAATCCTCTATCAACGAGGCTCAGCGTCTTTTTAATGGCAAGCTCGCTATACGGATGGGGGTTGAGGTGGACTACCAGAGCCGTTTCGAGCAGCAAATACGAGATTGGCTGCGAGGGAAAAGGTTCGACTTCGTCATCGGCTCCGTCCACTATGTAGATGGCGAAATCATCGGCAACCGTCTAGTAGCCAAAAGGAGCCTGAGAGAGGTGTATGGCGAATACTTCGCTGAGGTCCGAAAATCCGTAGAAAGCCGCCTGTTCGATGTTGTTGGGCACTTGGACGTCGTAAACAAATACGTTTCTGACCAAACCTTTCAGCTGAAAGACCGAGAATACGGGATGAACTTGGATTCAACGCTGAAGGAGATAATAGATAAGGAAATCTTTCTGGAAGTGAACACGAAACCTTCCGTTCTTGAAAACAATCCTTGTAGCACACTACCAAACAGAGAGGCAATTTTGAGGTACTTCGACTTCGGCGGGAAACGAATCTCTGTTGGGTCGGACACTCATGTGAAGGAAGAGCTGGGTAGCGGGATTAATGAGATTCTCGGCTTTCTAGAGAGAAATGGTCCTAGAGGCATTGTTCTACTTTTTTGAAAAGAAAAAATCAGCTACTGAATCGCTGTTTGAACCCATTAGGCGGACTGCGGCGAAAACGTCTACTTTCGGATGTATTCGCGGAACTTCTTGCCGCAGCACTCGTAGAGCTTCACGTGGACTTTTGGGCTCAGTTCCCACTCTTTAATGGGTTTCTTGACTTCTTTTCCGCATTCTGGACATTTCATTTATTTTATTCTCCAGAGCCACAATATATTGCATGGTCTTCATATAACTTTCCATGCCACGGTCTCGCCATGCGGACTGTCACAATTACATGGCGAGGGCAAGTTACACTTCGTCTGTTTACGTTGAAGGAATTTCTCAATCAGGGTTTGAACAAAACTTTGACAGCGTTCTCCAATTTACTGTCAGCCACTTCGAAAGCTCTCGCTGCGTCTTCAAGCGGGAATGTGTGACTCACCAGTGCTTCGCAGTTGACCAAGCCTTTTGAAACCAGCTTTATGGCGGTTCTCCAGTTTCCCGCGGCGTACGAGCGGGAGGTTTCGACCGTTACCTCTTTCAACAATGCCTTCATCCAGAACGTCGGCGGCTCGGTGACGAACCGTTCCACTGATAACCCAGCGACGTGGATTCGTCCTCCTACGCGGACAAGGTCGATGGTCCGTAGAATCGTACTCGATTTTCCGACCGCTTCGATGACGACGTCGGCTCCTTCGCCGTCGGTAATTTCGTTCACAACCTCTGCCACATCGCCTTTTGCAGCGTTGATTACGTGGTCAGCTGCCAGCCTCTTCGCCAGCTTCAGCCTGTGGTCGAACACGTCCGCCATGATTATGCAGCTTGCCCCCGTCACCTTGGCGACCTGAGCGACCTGAAGCCCTATCGGACCAGCGCCGATGACGACGACGGTGTCGCCAGTAGAAACCTGCGCCCTTTCGACTACGTGGACGCCGACGGCAGTTGGCTCCAGGACTGCAGCTGCCTCAAACGATAAATGGTCTGGGATTCTGTAGACTCGGTTTTCGGGCGCAGAGAGGTACTGGGCGAATGCTCCGTCGACGT
>Ga0233423_10000417_pt1 | contig 23008 bp, 19 predicted proteins | sample Watercolumn_Mata_FD_180713 | JGI IMG/M metagenome (GOLD analysis project Ga0233423, IMG submission 180713) | Freshwater microbial communities from Lake Matano, South Sulawesi, Indonesia - Watercolumn_Matano_2014_112_MG | ecosystem: Environmental > Aquatic > Freshwater > Lake | place: Indonesia...
TCCCTTTTCACCAGTTCATGACCACTTTCGCCGTTGAAAACTTTCTTGATCACGTGTTTAAGATCAGATTTTTGAGTTGCAACAGGTTACAGGTACTTAGAAGGCGGCCTTGCCGCATAATTCCAGTCCACTGCATCCTGACCATCTTTCAGAATGGATGGCTTAAGCTTCACGTGACCGGGCTTATACACACCGTGAACGTTCCCGAACGTCGCAGCGAAAAGATACCGTGCACCCTTGACAGTGTTCAGCCGGCGGGCCACCTCTAACATATCCTCTGGGGTGGTATAGAGCTTCGCGGAGGCTTCCGCCTTGATTCCATCTTCCTCACCTCCAACGACACCCGCCTCAATCTCCAGGATAACCTCGTTCTTATGACAGCGCTCAAGCAGCGTCACGGCAATGTCCAGATTTTCATTGAGAGGAAGAGCACTTCCATCAAACATATGGCTGTTGAAAAGATTGGGCTGACCATTTGCCCTCCTCCTTTCCGTTTCCTCCAACAGCGGAACCACAAAACGATCAAGCACCTTAGCCTGACAATGATCTGTATGAAGGGCAACATATACGGGATAACGTGCCGCGACACGATGCACATGTTCGGCAAGGGAAATGGCCCCCAGTACCATCTCCTTTACATACGCGCCGGACGCAAAGGAAGCACCTCCGGTGGAGACCTGAATAATGCCGTCACTCCTGCTCTCGGCGAGACCTCGCAGGACTGCGTTGGCCGTGGTGAGAGACGAAACATTGATCGCCGGATACGCAAAGCGATTTTCCAGCGCCTTCTCTATCATCATACAGTAAGTTTGATAATCTGCTACGGGCATGCAACCTCCTTTACGTAATTACCATTGTGGCATTTAAATGTAAAAATACATCTTACCAAGGGACAAATGTATCTCGCCCGGTCATGCAAAAGAGAGATACATCCGAATTCCGACTGCGACCTCAGAAGTTGCAACATTTTGAAATCATTGGTGCGCCCAGCAAGAGTCGAACTTGCGGCCTTTGGATTCGTAGTCCAACGCTCTATCCAACTGAGCTATGGGCGCACACACCTTAGAGTTATGGCGGAGAGAGGGGGATTCGAACCCCCGGTACACCTTTTAAGGGCGTACATTCGCTTAGCAGGCGAACCCATTCGGCCTCTCTGGCATCTCTCCACTCATTCAGGGATCAGCTTTCGGAAACCAGGGGCAGAAAATATCTATTACCTGTTATTCCTGTTCCCGTATCTGTTTCCTGTCCACTATACCTGGCGGAGGGAGCAGGATTCGAACCCGCGAACCTTTCGGTTAACGGTTTTCAAGACCGCCGCCATCGACCACTCGGCCATCCCTCCATAATGACGTATTCTACCGGATTTGTTGTGCATCTTAACTCCGGGGGGGGATCCTGTCAATTCCTTTCATGTACGGCCTCAGGACATCGGGAATGATGACACTCCCATCCTTCTGCTGATAATTCTCCAGGACGGCGACCACAGTCCTCCCGACAGCGAGTCCCGAACCGTTGAGGGTATGGACAAACTCTACCTTCCCGGTGTTTTCGCGACGGAACCGGATAGACGCCCTGCGTGCCTGGAAATCCCCAAAATTGCTGCAGGACGATATTTCCCTGTATGTGTCCTGACCGGGGAGCCACACTTCAAGATCGTATGTCTTGGCGGATGAAAAACCCAGATCCCCTGTGCACAGGCTCACCGTGCGGAAGTGGATGTTCATCCGCTTCAGAATTTCCTCGGCATTGAGGGTTAACTTTTCCAGTTCGTCATATGACGTTTCCGGTGTCGTGAATTTCACCAACTCCACCTTGTTGAACTGGTGCTGCCTGATCAATCCCCGCGTGTCCTTTCCGTATGAACCCGCCTCAGCGCGGAAACAGGGCGAATATGCGACACAATACACCGGGAGGTCTCTCTCGTTCAAAATTTCGTCACGGTAGATATTTGTGACAGGCACCTCCGCCGTGGGAATGAGGTAATAGTCCACTTTCTCGATTTTAAAGAGCTCCTCGGCAAACTTCGGAAGCTGGCCGGTGCCCGTCATGCTGTCGCTGTTCACCATGAAAGGCGTCAGAACCTCCGTGTATCCATGCTCCGAAGAATGGAGATCGAGCATGAAATTGATAATGGCCCTCTCCAGCAGGGCTCCGAGTCCTTTGTAGAGTGTAAACCGCGCTCCCGTAATTTTCGCGCCCCGGGCGAAATCAAGGATGTTCAAATTTTCACCGATATCCCAGTGCGCTCTCGGCTGAAAATCAAAGTCCGGCTTTTCCCCCCACACACGGACCACGGGATTATCTTCCGAACCCTTCCCGTACGCAACGGTCTCATGGGGCATGTTGGGTATTACCATGAGAAGACTGCGCAGATCTTCCTCTATTTTTTTTAATGATTCATCCAGTTCCTTGATCCTCTCAGACACCTCTCCCATCCTTACGATCAGTTGAGAGACATCCTCCTTTCGTTTTTTCATCTCACCGATATCTTTGGAAACCGTATTTCTCTCATTCCTCAGGGTTTCCACTTCCATAAGGACGTCACGCCTTTTGGCATCAAGAACGGTAAAAGCGTCAAGGTCAATATCCTGTCCCCGGTCACGCATCTTTTGCCGAACGAAATCTAAGTTCTGTCTGAGAAATTTAATATCCAGCATAGGGTGACGTTTCCTTTCAGGGAAATTGGCAAAAAAAGGATTTCCTCACTACCACTCCGCAGAATTGAAGTCAATAGTCTTATCGAGAAAGGGTTTTGATCTCCTTGTTTTTATTATTCTTTAGTACCCCTGACTTTACTTTTGACCATCTCAACGATCATCGTCATTTCCCGGCACTTGATGATAAAGGAGGAAACAATGAATGTACCCATCCCGGCAAAGACACATACTGTGAGGTAAAGCAACCTTTCATTGAACGGCCCCTCATCCCTCCACGGAAGTCCTGCATCGATGAGAAAGATCACACCCAACATTATCAGTGAAGATAGGAACATCTTAAAGACCGAACGATGGAACTCCTGATCTATAAACGTCCCTATTTTCTTTCTCAGAATCATCGAAAGCATGATGACATTGACCGCCGATGCAATGGACGTAGCCAGAGCAAGTCCCCCATGTTTCAGGGGAAACATGAGGATGACACTGCATATGACGTTTACCACGAGTGCCACAATAGCCGCTTTCATCGGAGATTTCGTATCCTGGAGAGAATAAAACGCCGAAACTATCACCCTTATGACCGAAAAGGCCCATAACCCGAAAGTGTAAAAGAGAAGGGCCTGGGCAGTGAGTACGGTCGACTGAACGTCGAAGGCACCTCTCTGGAAAAGAACGGAGATGATGGGGACGCGGAGGATTATCAGGGCGACCGTCGCCGGAATGGTAATGAAAAGAATCAATCTCAGAGAAAAGGAAATGGTTCTTTTCAACTCATCAAAATCTCCTCTGGCCACCTGTTCCGAAAAGCTCGGAAGTGTTGCTGTCCCGACGGCGATGGCAAATACTCCCAGGGGGAGTTCCACGACCCTGTCGGCATAATAGAGGTAGGACACGCTTCCTGAAGGGAGAAGGGAAGCGAGAATGGTGCTGATGAAAATATTAATCTGATAAATTGCTGCACCGAACACCGCGGGAAGCATGAGACGCCCTATCCTCTCGATGCCGGGGTGCCTGGCACGAAAATCCGGTGTGATTCTCACACCTAACTTGATAAGAAACGGCCATTGCATGACAAGCTGAAGCACACCGCCGGCCATTACCCCCACAGCCAGGGAGATGATCGGTTCCGCGAAAGAATCGCGCAACAGAAGGGCAGCGAGAATCATACAAATATTCAGAACGACCGGAGAAAGAGCCGGTGCTGTGAAATGCCTGAGTGAATTCAGTATTCCCATGCACAGCGCCACGAGAGAGATAAAGAAGATATAGGGAAACATGAGACGTGTGAGAAACACGGTGAGTTCGTACTGTTCAGGAATTTTGTGGAAGCCCGGAGCCATCACGCTCACAATGATAGGGGACAGGAGAATTCCTGCCACGGATACAATGGCAAGGATGATGGACAGGATTGTGAAAGCTATATTCGCCAGTTCGAAGGCATCTTCCCTGGATTTTTTTTTCAGGTATTCGGTGAATACGGGCACGAAGGATACGGTGAGAGACCCTTCAGCGAAAAGGCGTCTCAGGAGATTCGGAATCCTGAAGGCGACAAAAAAGGCGTCCGTGGCAAGTCCCGCACCGAAGAAACCTGCAACCACCATGTCTCTGAGAAATCCGAATATCCTGGAGAGCATGGTAGCAAAACCGACCACTCCCGCCGCCCTGGCTACTCTTGAATTTTCCGTGTCTCTTATTATATTTTCTTCTTCCATAAGGCAGCGCTTTTCACACGTGAAATCGCCTTCATAAAATCCTATTGCAGAATAAGCGAACGTGGATCTAATCTTTCGCGAATCGAATTGATCGAAACCCCGGTCTCAGGCCGCAATCCCCGAAACAATATAAATTCCTGGCTTCATCTAACGAAGCGGTATCAATTCCGGGAGGATGGACTCAATATCGCTTCTCTTGACTCCCCTTACGGCGACCGTTTTTTTCTTAGATTTATGTCCGCTGATAATAGTCACCTGGTTTCTTTTCACACCTAAAACATCGGAAAGCAGTCTGACGCATTCCGCATTCGCCCGCCCCTCAACAGGGGGTGCCGCGACCTTAATCTTCAGCGCATCATCCTGAACGCCTGTAATCTCGCTCTTCGCTGATTTGGGAACGACGTGGATAAGAAAAACAACGTCATCTCCCGTTTCCTTTATGAAAACCATGAGTGATTAAACCCGATCCCACGAAATGATAATACTCTTTCATCTGAAGTACGCAGCCAGCTCAATCATACTCTTAACGAGGAAGCTCTGGAGGAAAATAATCACCAGAATGACGATGATAGGAGAAATGTCGATACCCATACCCCTGAACGGGAGCCATCTTCTTATGGGTTCCATAACCGGTTCCGTTACCCGGTACAGAAACTGGACGATTGGGTTATACGGATCAGGATTCACCCAGGAGATGACGGCACGTATGATGATGATCCACATATAGAGGGTAAGCACCATATCGACGACTTTCGCCAATGCGACAATAAAATTCCCCAGTACAAACATATATTTTCCTTCTCCGTAATGAAAAGTAAAAAACCGGCGAGGCCGGTTAACCTAATCATGAAAATCATAACTTTGCAAGAGAGAAGGGACTAAAACAGCCCTTCGCCACCTCCGTACCGAATTCACCGTAAAGATGCGTTTACTCCTTTTGAGATCATCAACTTTCAAGATTCTCTCCGTCACCCTGCCGTCACTTATCAACCGGGCACGGAAAATTCCCGGTAGTAACCCGCTCGAAACAGGCGGTGTGACCAGTTTCCCCTCAAGAAAAACAACAATATTCGCTATGCATGTTTCCGTTACCTCTCCCCTCTCATTCCATAAAACCACATCGTCGCAATCGGGACAGGCGATTTGGGCGTCATCGTACATCCGGCGGTACGTCGTCTTGTGGTACAGAAAAGGATTGGAAGAATCAACCGCCATCGGCGCCAGCTTCAATCGCACCGGTTTACGATCATCGCTCCCATCAAGGAGGGATGATTGACAGGAAACTGTGCCATCTTCCGCCAAGAGGAGACGCACCCTGTACGAACCACTTCCATGGGACGAGGTCAGCACCGCCAACTTTTCCCGAACCGCCTCCAGGTTCACGGGAAAGCCGAAATAGAGAGCTGAGTTATGGAGCCGCCTTAAATGATCATCGAGGAGGTAAAATCCTCCCTTCGGAGTCCACAGTATCGTTTCCAGAAGGGAAAACTCGGGCCGCCTTTTCGTGAGCACGCGTGCCTTTACCAAACATTCCGAGTATTCCTCACCGCTCGTGGAATCCCATAAAATCCCGCCGCCAATACCGTATTCCGCTTCTCCCGATGCCCTATCGATAAGAACGGTGCGAATCGCGACGTTGAATTGCGCTTTCCCGGAAGGGGCGATGAAGCCGATGCAACCGGTATATATATTGCGGGGCGTTGTTTCCAACTCGGCAATAATCTTCATGGTACGCGGCTTCGGCGCACCGGTAATGGAAGCACAGGGAAATAAAGCAGCCATGATATTGCATAATGAGGCGCCCGTCGTTGCGGTAACGGTTGACGTCATCTGCCAGAGGGTCGGATATTTTTCGATTTTGAACAATTCCTCTACACGAACACTGCCGACATCTGCGATACGTCCCATATCATTCCTGACCATATCGACGATCATGACGTTTTCCGCCCTGTTTTTCTCCGAAAGTCTCAGCCGCTCCGCTGCCGCAGCGTCTTCCATCGAGGTAAGTCCACGTGCGGCGGTACCCTTCATAGGACGCGACAGGAGCTGCCGGCCGTTCAATTGAAAAAACAATTCAGGTGAAGCGGAACAGATGACAAACCTCCCAGTGTCAACATATGCGGCATAATCAGCCTGTTGCGCTTCAGCCAGATTCAGAAAGAACTCCCAGTGATCGCCCGAAAAGAGGGCGCGCAAGCGAAACGTAAAATTCACCTGGTACGTTTCGCCATATGCAATGAATGTTTTGATGTCGGAGATGGCCCGGTCGTACGCTTCCCGGCTTATCGAAGGAACCCATGGGAGAGAAGCGAAAGCGGGATCGTTGATTGACATAGAAAGCCGAACCATATCGGGAGCGGAATAAAATCCAAACCAGAGAAGAGGAAATGACGACGGCGGCTGTGTTCGAAGAGCGGCATCAAAGGCGGGGGCTGCCTCATAACTGATAAACCCGGCGGCGTAGAGCCCATGCTGGCGCACTATGGATTCAACCAATCCCAGACCGGGAACGACATCTTCAACGCGGCTAACTTCTATTACGCGCTGCGGCTCACGGAAATGCAACCACCACCCGGTCATTGCATCGTGAATGATAGCGGAATTGGGACTCTTGTACACGAAATGAACCGTTCCTTCAGGGTTACAAAGGGGCAATGCCCCTTTGATATATAGAGAGCTTTGAAAAACTCCCGCTTTGTCATTTCGACCGAAGGGAGAAATCTTACAAACCATCGATAAATCATAAAATTGTCACGTCGCTTCGCTCCTCACAATGACAATTTGAGTAGATTTTCAAAGCTCTCACATATGAAAATTGCAAAGCCGTTCATCCCAGTCTACAAAACGGGGCATTTTAGCAGTTTTCGTAACATGCTTCGTCGAAATGTCATGGAAATGCAACGGGCGGGAATCAAGCTGACGGCAGCGACGACGTAAACGATCTGAGGGCACTATTAAACGCACTCACATTTTCCAGCATCACCATGTGTCCTGCACCTTCAATCAGTATGAACCGTGCACCGGGAATGTTGTCCTGCAGGGACTGTGAAAGTGCCGGCGGCGTCATTTTATCGTCGGTACCGCACACAACCAGGACCGGCACACCAATCCGGGCAACCTCTCCCGCGATGTCAAGTCCGTCACACGCTAAAAAATCACCGTACAGCGCCTCCGGCTTCACCCGTGACATGCCACCGGTTACGGCACCTGACAGTCGTTCCCGATTCCCCTTGGATACGGAAAATTTGGCGGCCAGGGCGATAATAGCAGAGGGATCTGTTCTCAGGCCGGTGAGGATAACCGGATTGACCGGCATCCTGACACCTCCGCCGACGGAAACGACCCCTGATACCATATGCCCATGATGTATCGCGTAGGTCAGGCTTATGGCTGCACCCAGGGAATGGCCAATTAATATGGGTTTCTTCAATCCGAGAATGGCAATGAGCTTTCTTACCCATTCCACGTACCGCAAGACATCCCGCTCCCCGCTCCCTTCAGACCACCCGTGACCCGGTAAATCCACGGCGGCAATAGTGAAATCGTCCTTCAATTCCGAATACTGCTTTACCCAGATCCTGTGATCGGCACCTGAACCGTGAATGAATACAAGTTCCCTGAGCCCAGGAGCACTCTTCCCTTCACTGACCCAGCAGGCAATCTTCACATTCTCGATGGCATGAAAGACCAACACCGAGTCCACCTCAATGCATATTCGGGGTATCAGGTGCCTACCACAGATTCGGTTCCTTGTGCAAATAAAGATTGATAATCTCGTAAAAAGTCGTACACTAAGGCAACAATTTTCGACGGGTTTTATCACCTCCCACCCTCGCTCCCCATCGATGAGGAGCGAAAAAGGAAGGGGGATTCTCTTGCGAAAAGACGGGGAGGATGAAAATGCTGAAGGGAAAAAAGATCAGCGTGATTGGTGGCGGAAAGATGGGTGGCGCTCTTATCAGCGGTATTCTGTCCCGCGGTCTGTTACCCGCGGAACATATAATTGTGTCCGATGTAGCGAGAGAGCGCCTCGAAGATCTGAAAAAGACACATGGAGTCCAGACAACTCAGGATAACAAGAAGGCCGTAAAGGAGGCGGATGTCATCATTCTGGCAGTAAAGCCCCAGAACATGACAGAAGTGCTCACGGAACTGCAGGGCGTCCTTGATAAAGGCAAACTTACCATATCCATTGCCGCAGGTATTCCAACGGACTACATAGAGGGACACCTGAAGAAGAATGCACGCGTAATAAGAGTCATGCCTAACACTCCCGCCATGATCGGTGAGGGAGCTACAGCGATTGCAGGAGGCTCATACGCCACCGGTGAAGATCTGGCATTAGCACGCTCTCTCTTCGACGCCGTCGGTATCTCCGTCTTCGTGAAAGAAGACCTGATGAATGCGGTGACTGCACTGAGCGGAAGCGGACCTGCCTACGGGTTTGTCATTATAGATGCGCTGTCGGACGCGGGCGTGAACATGGGATTGAGCAGGGACGTGGCGTTAAAGCTCGCGGCGCAAACGCTTCTGGGTGCGGCGAAACTCTGCCTCCGGGGCGACAAACACCCCGCAGAATTGAGAGACATGGTGACCTCACCCGGAGGTACCACGATCGCCGGATTAAAGGTACTGGAGGAAGGAAAACTCAGGGCAACCCTGATGGCTGCCGTAGAGGCAGCAACTCTGCGCGCCGTAGAGCTGGGAAAGAAAAAATAACTCAGACGGAAGGCTCTTCATCCAACTGGTCGAAGATCTCGCGGAGCTGTTGTAACGGCTCCTTTGCTCTTTTTTCCTCCCCTCCTGCGGAACCCGGGGAATCTACGCTGATCTGATGAGCCTGTACATCCACACCGGACACCGCCGCTTCACCCGCTTCCGCCCCATCCCTTTCGACAGATATCAGGCGCTTCGGCTCGGCTGTCTTCTCTCCCGATCTCTTTTTTCTGTACCTGGGTTTCCGCCTTGATTTCTTCCGGGAAGAAGATGGAGGGGTCTCAGTCGATAAGTCCGCCTTCTGCAACTGATCCTGGGACTCCGCCCGGATCAGTGAATCGTCCGGGGCTTCGGTACGTTCTTCTTCCGGTTTATCCTCCTCCGCTTGCCGGCTCTCCTGTTCCGTGGGAACTTTCTCAACCGGCTCCCTTTTTACCGACTCAATCCTCAGCTCATCCCAGGGAATATCGGGACTGCCTGAGATATGAATGGATATATCGTGGGTGGCTTCAACTTTACTGATTTCTGTCCGCTTCTGGTTCAGTAAATAATCGGCAATTTCATAGGGAAGCGTCACTTTCAGAGACGACGGGACATCTCTGGCTGCATGGGACTCAATCTTCCTGAACGCACTCAGGGCAGTGTATTCCAACGAAGGCCGGGCACCGTGGCCCTTGCAATAAGGACAGGTCGTATAACTGATCTCCTGAATGGTGGATTGTTTTTTCTGTCTGGAAAGTTCGAGAATGCCAAATTTGGAGATGCGTGACAGTTGAATCCTTGCCCTGTCGACACTGAGCGCTTTTTTAAACGCCTTTTCCACTTCCGCTTCGTGCGAGCGGTCTTTCATGTCGATAAAGTCAATGACGATCAGTCCCCCCAGGTCCCGAAGGCGAAGCTGCCGGGCAACTTCTTCAGATGCCTCAAGATTCGTCCTGAACGCAGTTTCCTCGACATTTCTCTTATTCGAGGCACGTCCTGAATTCACGTCGATGGTGATCATGGCCTCAGTGGGATTGATCACGATATACCCGCCAGACTTCAACCCCACCCGATCCCGGTAAATGATACGAATCTGGTCTTCTAAATGATACCTGTCGAAGATCGGGGTCTTTTCCTTATACATTTTCACCAGTTTCATTATCCTCGGCACAACAGCCTTGCAGTAGTCCCTCATCCTTCTGAAGGTTTCAAGGTCATCGACAAGAATCTCATTCACTTCCGAAGTGTAATAATCCCGGAGAGAACGCACACCGAAATTGCTTTCCTGATAAATGAGGGCGGGCGTGGAAGCATTCTGCACTCTCTTCTGAAGCTCCTTCCACAAACGTGACAGATGATGGTAGTCCCGGGAAATTTCCTGCTTCGTTCTGTTGACTCCCGCCGTGCGGACAATGAAACCAAGCCCTTCATCTATTTTGATCTGTTCCATCAACTTTTTCAAACGCTTGCGGTCTTCTTCGTCTTCAATCTTCCTGGATATACCGCTGCTCTGTTTTTTCGGCAGCAGGACCAGATACCTTCCCGGAAGAGACACGTATGTCGTAAGAAGAGCCCCTTTCCGTTCGCTCTCCTCCCGCACAATCTGAACCAGTACCTCCTGACCGGCTTTGAGCGTATGCTTGGAAGCCGGCTGACCGCTCTCCTTGCCATTGTGATCCCTGAAATATTCCGGACTGACATCATGAAGGGGGAGAAACCCGTCTCTCTTACCGCCGTAGTTTATAAAAGCTGCCTGGAGTCCCCGTTCAACCTTCATCACAACACCCTTGTAAATATTGCCCGTGATCGGTTCCTTCACAGACATCTGGATGTTGTATTCAACCAACTTCCCGCCTTCCACAATGGCCATCCTCTTCTGTTCCGGATGAACAGCATTGATCAGCATAACTCTTTTCATACATTTACCCGTTTCACATAAGAGTGGATACGTCGCCCTTGCCCGCTCTTATAATTTCGATTGTGTCATCGACAAGACTGACAACACTGGAGGGTTCCGAAACAAGTATGCCTCCGTCTATGATCAAATCAACACAATGCGAAAATTTTTCTTTGATCTCAGACGGATCGCTCAACACTCCCCCGGCCTCAGTCGTCACACTTGTACTGATGATGGGATGCCCCAATTCGCCGACGAGAGAGAGGCATATCTGATTATCCGGAACTCTGATACCTGTGGTCTGTCTTTTGGGAAGGATAATCTTCGGAACCAAACGTGATGCCTCTAAAATGAACGTATATGGTCCCGGCAGGAGACGCTTCATGGTTTTGTAGGCATAATTCGATACTTTTGCGTAACGACTTATGTCTTTCAGATCCGCACATACAAAGCTCAGAGGCTGCTTTTTGCTGCGCCTCTTGATCTCATAAATTTTTTCTATTCCTCTTTTGTTGAACAGATCACATCCCAATCCATACACCGTGTCCGTCGGATAGATGATAATTCCTCCATCCCGCAATACATCAACAGCCTTTCGGATCAACCGCAATTGGGGATTCTGGTTGTTTATTGCCAGATACATACCGCTTTTTTCTGATTGATGATCATCATGATGGTATCCCGCGGGAATTCTTTGCCCTCCACGGAACATATCAATTTATAATCTCTCTCAACCTGTCTGTAAGTTACGAACGATTTTGTAGTTTATCAGAAATCACAGTACTTATCAATAAACTTATCGACCCCTTTTCTCATTCACCTCCATTTTTGTTCACATTGTCTTTACTCAATTTGTACTGGATACTATCCACCAGGGCGTGCCAGCTCGCCTCGATGATATTCGTAGATACTCCCACAGTGCTCCAGATTTCATGTTCATCCCGTGAATCGAGAAGCACCCTAACTTTCGCAGCCGTACCCTCGCTCCCCTCCAGAATCCTGACTTTGAAATCCACCAGGTGCATTTTGTTGATCTGAGGATAAAATTTTGTCAGCGCCTTCCTGAGAGCATTATCTAAGGCATTCACAGGTCCATTCCCCTCTGCAGCGGTTAATTCCACTTCACCGCCGACCTTTATCTTAATAGTCGCCTGGGAAACAGGGGGATTGTCTCCTGTCTTTGCATTGATGACCTGAAAGCTCTCAAGAATGAACGGTTCCCTGAATTCACCCGTCGCCTTCTTCATCAACACAGACAGAGAACCATCGGCCGCATCAAATTGATATCCTTGATCCTCCATAACTTTTATTTTTTTCACGATATTTCTGCTGGCCGAGACATACCTGCTCAGATCAATCCCCAATTCCTTCGCTTTGTATTCTATGTTGCTTTTCCCCGAGAGATCCGAAACCAGCACCCGCTGATGGTTGCCCACCAGTTCCGGTGCGATATGTTCATACGCCGCGGGGTTCTTTGAAATAGCGTTGACGTGTACACCTCCCTTATGCGCAAAAGCGCTTCGACCCACGAAAGGACGTGAATTGAGTGGAGGAATATTGGCAACATCGCTCACATAATGGGAAAAATTTGTCAGCTGCTTGATCGATGATTCCGGGAGACATTTCTTGTTCATTTTCAACTGGAGATTGGCAACGAGAGAAATGAGATCCGCATTCCCGCATCTCTCACCATACCCGTTGATTGTTCCGTGAGCCATCTTCACACCGCCAACCACAGCCGCGAGAGAATTGGCTACGGCAAGACCGCAGTCATTATGGGCATGAATGCCTAAGAGGTGAGGAGGTACCGAGGAACTCACCTCGCCGATGATCTTCGCTATTTCATGGGGCAACGTTCCTCCATTGGTATCACAGAGCACTACCACGTCGGCCCCGGCGGAGAGGGCAGCATCCACCACCTTCCCGGCATACTCCGGATGATTCTTGTACCCGTCAAAAAAGTGTTCCGCATCGAAGATGACCTCTCTTCCTTTTGATTTCAGATACTTTACGGAATCACGGATCATCGCCAGATTTTCGTCCGAGGACACATTGAGAATCTCGGAGAGATGCAGGTCCCAGGTCTTCCCGAAAATGGTGACCACCGGTGTTTGAGCTTCCAGCAGAGTAGCTATATTGTGGCACAGCCCCGCATCAGTATGGGGCTTCCTGGTACTCCCGAATGCGGCAAGGCGGGAATGCCTGAACGATATCCCCTTGGCAAGTTCGAAAAAACGCATATCCCTGGGATTTGATCCCGGCCAGCCTCCCTCAATGTAATGGAACCCCATTTCATCTAAACGCTGGGCGATGCGCAACTTTTCTTCTGCGGAAAAATTGATCTGTTCTCCCTGAGTTCCGTCTCTCAAGGTTGTGTCGTACAGCAAAACATCCCACGACTCCATACTGATTTTCCCCCTCAATAAAAAAATCCGCTACCAGTATGACCTGATAACGGATTCTGCTTATTTTCAATTGCTCTTATCGAAACACTTTACCACTACCAGGTCGACTATTTTAGCCTACCTAATTATGCCCTGAACGATAATAATGGTAATAATGTTTCGTGTCATCGGACTCTTTAATTCCCGCCTGTGTATGATATTGTAATGCATTTTTATACATTTATTACCTGTTTGTCAATAGAAATATTGATAAAGCCCTCTCGCATATCTCTCCGTTCGGTGAAAAATCAGGGAGAGAAAAGATCTGTAAGAATAATTGATTGACCTCTCCATTCACTCTGGTGTACGAAGACGATCACAACACAAGGGAGGAAAAACATGACGGACACAAACCAATCAAAGAAACCCGAGATCAAGGTGGATCTGGGAAACCTCTACCAGGACGAAACGTTCACCGATCTGAAGTTGGGGTGGATCAGGAGGCTGACACCGGTAAAACCTGACGGGTCTCGTGATGAGAGCCGGGAGAGTGTGTTCATAGGCCAGACCCAGCTGGTTTCACCGGGAGGCCCCATACCGGTTCATTGTCAGATTCCGGCGGCAACTCTCACGGAGGCTATAGAAAAATTTCCAGCCGTGATGGAAAAAACAATATACAGGATGATTGAAGAGTCAATGGAGCGGCAGCGTCAGATGGCCAGCCAGTTTCTGTCACCGGAACAGCCGAAGGAATAAGCGGGATAGTCTCTACCGGATTGATAAATCCCTGTTACCGAAGTGCCCTGAGTATCTGTCTGAGCAATTTTTGCATCCGCGAGACAACTTCATTCAGCTCCCGCTCTCCTTCCTCCGTCAGCTCACCATAACCCTTCATATACTACTCCGGCCTCATCTCTTCCATGGCGATACCGGTAATAAAAAACTCCTGCAAGTCTCACCCCAGCAGGAGTTTATAATTTGATTCACCGTCCGTTACTCCCACCAAGGACGTTTTCCTTAATAGGAGTTATCAGCATTATGGGCGTTTATCCGGTGAACTCCATCATCGCCCGGGAATTTGAGCATTCCCGAGTCGTTTTTATTTTACATATCTATTTTTAATATCCCATATAATTTTCATTTGTGAGCAACTCACAATAATATCCCTTACAGGAACAGCGGTGCGAAGATGACGGCTACCACGGACATGACCTTGATCAGGATGTTCATGCAGGGCCCGGCGGTATCCTTGAAGGGATCACCTACCGTGTCGCCTACTACGGCCGCCTTGTGCGGGTCGGAACCCTTGCCGCCTAAGTTCCCCGCCTCGATATATTTCTTCGCATTGTCCCAGGCACCGCCGGAATTGGCCATGAAGATGGCCATGAGGAATCCGGTTACAAGCGCTCCGGCCAGATAACCTCCCAGGGCCTCGGTATTCCAGAGGCCGATCACCACCGGGCTCACCACGGCGATCGTCGCGGGGGCGATCATCTCCTTCAGGGCCGCCCTGGTGGAGATGTCCACACACTTTCCATACTCGGCCCGGGCCTCTTCCTTCCCCTCCCTGAGCCCCGGAATTTCCCTAAACTGGCGCCGCACCTCCTCAATCATCATGAAGGCAGCCCTGCCCACGGCTCGTATCGCCATGGACGAGAAGAGAAAGGGGAACATCCCCCCCAGGAAGAGACCGATCAGGGTCGGGGTGGAAAGAATGTCAATTTTGTCCAGGTTGACCTTTTCCGCAAAGACCTTGAAATAGGCCAGTGCCGTCACCGCCGCCGAGGCAATGGCGAATCCCTTGGCGATAGCAGCAGTGGTGTTTCCCACCGCGTCCAGAGAATCGGTGATCGCTCGCACGCTTTTATCCTGATGGCTCATTTCAGCGATGCCACCGGCGTTATCGGCAATGGGGCCGTACGCATCAACGGCAACGACGATTCCCGTAGTAGCCAGCATCCCGATGGCGGAGAGCCCGATGGCGAATACTCCTCCGCCTTTCATGGCCCATTCACCAGCAACATACGAGAGATACATGGCAATAACGAGAATAATAATGGACCAGGCGGTGGAACGCATACCCGCCGCGAGGCCTGCCAGAATATTGGTGGCACTCCCCGTCTTCGATGATTCGGCAATATCCTTCACCTCCTGGAACCGGTCGGAGGTGTATATCTCAGAGGTCTGCCCGATGGCCATGCCGGCAGCAAGCCCGGCGACAATGGCCCAGAAGAAACCGGACGGATGATTGACCCCTGGAGTGCCTGAAAGAATTGCATCAACCAGAAAGTAACAAGCGATCGTCGTGAGGATCGCCGCACTGTACGTGCCGAAGCTCAAAGCCTTCCCTGGATGGCCGCCTTCCTTACTCCGGACCAGAAAACATGCCCCTGCCGAGCAGATGACACCGACCGCGGCAATGAGAACAGGGAGAATGGCCCCCTTAAACCCTAACAGCATGGAACCTAATGCCAGAGGTGCTACAATAGACCCCACATAGGATTCATAGAGATCGGCTCCCATCCCGGCTACGTCACCGACATTGTCGCCCACGTTATCGGCGATCACGGCGGGGTTCCGGGGATCGTCCTCGGGGATGCCGGCCTCAACTTTCCCCACAAGATCGGCGCCCACATCGGCCGCCTTGGTGAAGATGCCGCCGCCCACACGGGCAAAGAGCGCAATGGTCGAGGCACCGAGACCGAAGCCGGGAATAATGTCCTCGAACACGTTTTTCGCGGATATCGGGATAGATGCGAAGGTAAAAGTCGCCCCGCTCTTGTCAAGACCGCAGAGGTAGTAGAAAACCATGAAGCACATACAGACACCGAAGAGCCCGAGGCTGGCAACGGTCATGCCGCTCACGGCACCACCCCGGAAGGCAATAAGCAATGCAGGGGGAAGTCCACCGGTTTTCGCGGCGTTTGTGGTCCGTGAGTTCGCCCTGGTGGTGACGTACAAGCCTATAAAGCCCGCACTTCCTGAGAAAATAGCACCGACAATATACGCGATGCTGGTTAAGGGTTGCTTGAGCCAGAACACCATGACGAGAGCTACGAGAACGAGGACGTACGCGGCCGTTTTGTATTCCCGCGTCAAAAACGCCATGGCGCCTTCCTGGACTGCTTTCGAGATTTCTACCATCTTCGGTGTTCCAGGATCCTGCTTGAACACAAAGTGCGCAAAGTAGGCGACCGTAATAAAACCTAAAATCGCTGCAATACCCGATAGTATGACTAAGTACATTCCCTCCTCCTTAAAATCAAATTGCCTGCCAGAACGAATTTTTCGTGTTGGATTTTTTTATTTTTTTGGATGTATCTCGCCGATTCCAATAACTGGGGACAGGGGTTTACACTTCTTCACAGTCACTTACTCCCCCCAAGGACGTTTTTTCGCACCAGTAGTAATCAGCCTCATGGGCGGTTGTCCGGTGAGCTCCATCAGCGTTCGGGAATTCGACATACCCCGAACCTTTTTTGTCGCGGCTATATCCCACACGATTGTAAAATTGTCAATAGCCATTATAAAAACTCCCTCTATGAACAATTTGAAACGCTCCGCACCACGCCATGATGAACTTACGATCCTTCTGTCATATTCGAACACTCATCCCTGGTCGCTTGTGTCGTTGCAAGAGGAAATTCAATGGCAATCTCATCAAATATATGGATCGCCACAATCTGCTCACGATGACACATTGCTGTCACTGGATCTGTGCTCTAATAAAATTGACAGCATTCTTAAAGATTGCCAGACCCATTCCCTCTTCCGGGAGATTTTCCCTGGTCCAGCGGGGGTGGTTGGTGAAGTGGAGATATGCCTCGGGATGGGGCATGAGGCCGAATATCCTCCCGGTTCCATCGCAGATACCGGCTATCCCGTCAACCGAACCATTGGGGTTTGCGGGATACTCCGTGGCAACATCTTTATATTCCGCATGGCTGTATTGGACGACAACCAGGTTGTCCCTATGTAACCTCTCGAGGACAACTTCATCTCTGGTAATGAATTTCCCCTCACCATGCCTAACGGGAAGGTAGATCCCTTTCACGTTTTTCGTGAATATGCAGGGGGAACCCTGATTCACTTTAAGGTACACCCAGCGATCTTCAAATCTTCCTGAATCATTATAGGTAAGAGTCACAGTCTGATTCCGATAATCATCGTCAAGACCGGGTAGCATCCCCAGCTTTGCAAGCAATTGAAATCCATTGCACACACCCAGGATCAATTTCCCCTGTCTGATAAATCGTGCAAACTGCTCATACAGATTTTCTTTTCCCCCTTCGATGCGCGCGTGTAGAAGCCTGTTCGCCGCCGCTTTAGCCGCACCGAGATCATCTCCATCCAGGAAGCCCCCCGGCAGGTTGAGAAAATGATAATTGTCAAGAGTTTTTTCCCCGTGAAGCAGCTCACTGATGTGAACGATGTCCACTATGTCAGAACCTGCCAGGTGGCAGGCATGGGCCATTTCCATCTCACAGTTTGTTCCGTTTCCCGTAATGACGATTGATTTAACCTTTTTCGGCATACCAAATTAACTTTAAGATTCCCGCAGTTGCAAGAAAAGGTTCAGATTTCTGAAAATGAATCCAACTTTTCCATATAAAACCGAGTTTAAAAATCCAGTGGTCTCTGCCATGCCGCCTTTAAGTCGTCGATATTCTCCTCAATAATCCTGTTTCCCCTGATCCCATTTATTTTCAACAGTCTTTCGGAAAGAACCGTTCCCACAAGGCTCATGGCAATTTCCTTCATAACTCTTTCAAAAGAATCTCTGGCGTCAGGAGAAATGGTCACGACAAACCTGCTCTGGGTCTCCGAGAACAAGAGCGTGTCATCACGGTCAACTCCCTCCGAGGGAACCCGGGCAAGATCGATCAACATTCCCAGTCCTCCCGCAAAGGCAGTCTCTGCAAAAGCAATTCCCAATCCTCCATCGGAACAGTCGTGGCAGGAAGCAACAAGCCCCGCCTGAATAGCCCTGCCCAGGGCCTCATACAGGACTTTCGCTTTTTGTGCATTTACCTTCGGAACCCTGTTTCCAATAGAGCCGTGATGGGCGTACCATTCGGATCCTCCCATTTCATGGTACGTGTTTCCCAGCACATACACCAGATCACCCGCACGCTTCGCATCCATCGTCACTGTTTTTCGTACATCCTCAATCTTCCCGATTACGGAAAACAGGAGCGTCGGCGGTATGGATATCTTCACATTCTCGATGTGATAGTCGTTTTTCATGCTGTCTTTCCCCGAAATGCACGGAACCCCGTATACCGTCGTGTAGTCATAGAGCGCCTTGTTCGCCCGTACTAACTGCGCCAGTTTATACTCCCCGTCGGGAGTCTTCTCCGATCGTACCGGGTCGCACCAGCAGAAGTTGTCCAGCCCTGCCATCCGCTCAAGAGTCCCGCCCACGGCAATCGCATTCCTGACGGCTTCATCAACGGCACACGCCACCATGTGGTACGTGTCAATATCACCATACCGCGGGCAGATACCATTGGCTACGACAACCCCCTCGAAGGATGTTAGAACAGGCCGGATCACCGCAGCATCACTCGGGCCGTCATTACTCACACCGACAAGCGGTTTTATCACACTCCCTCCCTGAACCTCATGGTCGTACTGTCTCACTACAGATTCCTTGCTGCAGATATTCAGTCTGGAGAGCATTTCCTTCAAGGCCTTACCCATATCATCAGGCACGGGGAAATCAGGCTCTTCATGCCCGGGTGGTAACCACTTCGCACGCAACCGCATCTGGGGAACACCGCTATGGAGAAAATTCATTTCCAGGTAGGCTACCGTTTTGTCTCCAACGCGAACATGAAACATTCCGGAATCGGTATATCTGCCCAGGGCTGTCGCCTCAACGTCCATTTTCCGTGCGAGCCCGAGGAATTCCTGAAGCCTGTCCGGCGCCACCGCCAACGTCATCCTCTCCTGAGACTCGGAGATGAGAATCTCCCAGGGCTGGAGACCGGCATATTTCAACGGCGCCTTCTGCAGGTCAAATTCACCTCCCCCCGACAGGCGAGCCGTCTCGCCGACGGAGGACGAAAGACCGCCGGCGCCATTGTCGGTGATACACCGGTAGAGTCCGAGGTTCCTGGCAATCAGGAGAAAATCCGTCATTTTCTTCTGGGTAATGGGATCGCCAATCTGAACCGCCGTCACCGGAGATCCTTCATGAAGCTCCTCCGAAGAAAATGTCGCTCCGTGGATACCATCCTTCCCGATTCTCCCACCGGCCATGACAATTATATCCCCGGTTTTTATCTCTTTTGTCTCCGAAGGCTCACCCTGAATAAACGAAGGCATAATTCCTCCGGTCCCGCAATAGACCAGGGGTTTCCCCAGAAACCGCTCATCGAACACGATACACCCGTTGATTGTGGGGATTCCGCTCTTATTCCCGCCGTGCTCGACACCTTCCCGAACACCTTCATATATCCGCCGGGGGTGGAGTATTCTCCTGGGAAGGGGCTTATCGTACGCCGGTGGCGCAAAACAGAAGACATCGGTATTGAAAATGAGTTTCGCACCTTTGCCGGTACCAAAGGGATCCCTGTTCACTCCTACAATGCCCGTAAGAGCACCGCCATAGGGATCGAGAGCTGATGGGGAATTGTGTGTCTCCACTTTGAAGACCAAGTTATAGTCTTCGTTGAATTTGATAACGCCGGCGTTATCGACGAACACTGAAAGACACCAGTCATCCCCCCCGAGACGTTCCCTGATTTCTTGTGTGGATCTCTTGATAAAAGTCTCGAAAAGGGAATTGATTTCCTCTATAGAACCGTTCTCGCTCTCATACACGATCCTGGCATTGAATATTTTATGTTTGCAGTGTTCTGACCATGTCTGGGCGAGGCACTCCAGCTCGGCATCCGTCATTCTCCCGCCAAGACCGACATCCTGCCTTCTCTTCAATACCGCCGGATCCTTCAGATAGTCGCGGAGGGATTTCATCTCGTCAAGATTCAGGGCCAGAACCCGCTCATTACTGATCTTCAGCAGCTGCTCATCATCGACATCAAGATCGATCTCCTTAACAGCCAAACTGTCCTCACCGACGACACGCGGTACATATTGGGGCATCCCCTTTTCCCTGTCCCAATACCTTCCCTCAACAATTACGTACCGTTCGATGAGATCGTTTGCCAGCAGGCTCGAAGCAATTTTCTCAACTTCTTCGCTGCTTATCGAACCTTTAATAATATATTGCCGCGATGTGTACACACCAAAAAGCCTGCCGGATACGTCTTGCAAAAGCAATTCAATCGCCTCGCGGGCAGTCTTCCCGACGTTATCAGTGACACCGGGCCTGAATCCCACCTCAATCATCCAATCGAACCCGCCGGCGATACAGGTATTAATCGCATAATCCTGGATGATGGGATCGGAAAGAGGCCCCCGGACAACCAGCTCAAGCTCGTCCCGGGTCAGATTACCGTCAATGGTATGCACATCAACGGTTTTCACGGACTCAACGTTGATCCGTAAATGCTCGATTATTCGCCTCTTGACCTTTTCACCGAGGGCATCTCTGATACCCTCCTTAAAGCCGATTTCAATCCGGTCTGCCATTTGCCGATAATACCTCTATTCTGATACGTGAGTAAGGATCAGTGCGCCGGTAAAATACCAAAAGGAATGTGATAAAGCAACCCGGGATATATGCAGTACAACAAGATTCTTCCGATATCGCGTCGGATTGTCTGTATTCCTTCGAGTAAGGATTCCATTTTCACACATACCCGGGCAAACGATGATTGTGTAAATCCTCCGGGTATGATACAGGAATTTCACCTGTGGGATTGAAATATGACACGTGAAAGGAGAATGTAATGAAGATAATGGTCGCCTATGACGGCTCAAATGCCTCGAAAAGAGGCCTTAAGCTGGCAATAACACATGCAAAGGCATTTAACGCCAAGGTATATGTGCTCACATCGATGGTGAAGGGAGAAGAAAAACATTTAAAGGACATCGAAAAGGCCGAACACGACCTTGAGTATGCGAATTCACTGTTCGAAAAAGAAAATATCCCCAGCGAAACGCACCTCCTGATTCGCGGACTTTCTCCGGGAGAAGATATCGTTCAATTCGCAAAGGAAAACAAAATCGATGAAATTATTGTGGGAATTGAAAAGAAATCAAAAGTGGGCAAATTTGTTTTTGGTTCAAATGCCCAGTATGTCATTCTCGAAGCCCCCTGTCCCGTGATTGCAGTAAAGTGAAACGATGAAAAAAATGATGATCATATCCAGCTTTATTTTTATCATCCTCTCTTAAGTAAAAAAACCCCGGGATTCTCCCAACAGGAAAAAAGCCTGTATGACCCTCGAAGTGATCATTATACTCATAATACTGATCCCCGTTATTCTTTTCGTCACCATCCGGCGGAAAAAAGAATTGAAGACAAATTTATCAAAGGTGTTATTCCAAATCATAGGGAATTTTCTCCTGGTGTGCGGTATTCTGATGTTGTTTCCTGCCTTCTACCTGCTGCTTCACGGAAGAAATGACGGCATGAAGACCGTACTGCTGGTGATAAGTCTGCTCATCATTGCAGGCGGCTATCTCCTCTCAAACTGGGCCGGCAAAAAAAACGAAATATAATGACGTGCCTCCCCAAATCACCAATTGGCTGACAGTGGGTCAGGTGTCTGCAAAAAGCGGGAAATTTTCGAGATCGTTAATGAACAGACCATAAAGAAAGAGATAGCGGTCAGAACCACTATACCTTGAGAATATAGACGTATATATCTGGAGCCGACGGGGAGACTCGAACTCCCGACCTACTGATTACGAAGGGGTACTATAGGCTTTTGTAAACTGTCAATAACATTTAAGTTATTGATTTTTTTGATGTGGGGCATAGAAACAATAGAAAGAAATTAGTCAAGAAAAATAATTTTTGTCACATTTTGTCACACGGAATTAGGACAGAAAGGGGTAGCATCTTCAGGGGTGTTACCCCTTGATATTGTAAGTATGAAACAGAGTGTCTGCACAAGGGGCGGTAGGGAGCCTAACCAAAAGATGGCAAAATCCAACTTACTATTTATTACATATTGAATCATCTCCCCAAATATATATGACCATATCTTTATATCGACAGTAATACGAACGATAGAAATCCGAAGAAAATAGACTTAACAAGTCCTCAATAATAGGAGGATGATATGTATCCTTGTAATTTATACTCCGAAGCACATCTTTCTCCGTATCAAAAATTAACTCATCCCATTTGAAACTGTAACGATTACGATTTAAGAAGCTATACCAAGTTTGGAATTCTTATTCTCCAGTAATCTCAGTTAAAATTGTCTTCACCTCATCGGTTGTCATACCCGCTTTAACATATGTTAAAATTGCACGAACCTTTATAGAAATCTCTTTATCCCTTTTAGCTTTTTGTTCAGCGATCTTTCTTGCTCTCTCCGTGCTTACTGATACGATATTTCTAATTTTTTCGTTCTCAATATATAAGTCTTTTATTGATTCCTGTCTTTCATTTCTCAATTGTAACGATTTATTCTGGCTAATGCAGAATAAAACATCGGAGAACGAAAGTGGCCAGGCCGAGAACCAATGGGTTCGTAGAACGATTTAACAGGACCGCCCTGGACGAGTTTTTCC